>Ga0164241_10000282_pt1 | contig 108703 bp, 87 predicted proteins | sample OricomyardsoilBY_FD_108780 | JGI IMG/M metagenome (GOLD analysis project Ga0164241, IMG submission 108780) | Backyard soil microbial communities from Emeryville, California, USA - Original compost - Back yard soil (BY) | ecosystem: Environmental > Terrestrial > Soil > Unclassified | place... | reverse complement strand
TGTAGGTGAAGAACAGGAAGGGCAACCCTTTGTCATCTATCCTTCACCGGTCAATGATCTCTTGAACGTGAGCCTGCCGGAAGCGGCCACGCGCAGCATGTTGGACGTACTGGACATCACAGGACGTGTGGTGCTGCACCGCCAAGTGGAGCGTGGCGCCGTGACGCTGCAACTGTCGGTACAGGGCTTGGCTGAAGGCACTTATTGTGCGCGCTTGGAGTCGGCCACGGAAGTGTTCACCCAACGTTTTATCAAACACTGAGTTGATGTGCAAGGCAGGCTGGTTGACAATATGGACCCTCGCGATTGTCCCTTGCGGGGTCCACGCGCAGGCACCCGCCGTGCAGTGGCAGCGTTGTATTGGGGGCAGTTCCGGTGAATTCGGCTATCGCATCCAAGTGGCGGAGGATGGAGGCTACGTGGTGGGCGGCTTCACCATGTCAACGGACGGGGACGTGACAGGCAACCACGGGGCGCGGGATTACTGGATGGCCAAGGTGGATGGGGAGGGGAACTTGCAATGGCAGCATTGCTACGGGGGAACGGATATCGAGACAGCATACGGGCTGACGGCCATGCCGGACAGCGGCTGGGCGCTGTGCGGCACCACGCAGTCCACGGATGGTGACGCTGGCGATTGCCCCACAGGGCCGGGAGGAAATGCTTGGGTGGTGCGGACCGATGCGCTTGGGGAACTGATCTGGCAGACCTGCTTGGGCGGGAGCGGCATCTATGGGGCCGGTTTCACCGAGGCGGTAGCCACGCCGGACGGAGGCCTTGTTTTGGCCGGCGGCACGGGCTACATGGACGGGATCGGCGTTGGCAACCACGGTGGGAGTGATTTCCTGTTGGTGAAATTGGGGGCCTCCGGGGCGTTGGAATGGTCGCATTGCTATGGAGGCAGCGGCAGTGAGGGGGCCAATGCCATCAGGCCCACCTCGGACGGGGGCTATGTGGTGGCCGGGACGACCAGCGGCCCTTCGGACGGTGACGTGGATACTGGTGATCACGGCGGGATCTGGGTGATCAAGATCGCGGCCGACGGGGTCTTGGCATGGAACCGTCGCATGGGCGGCCTGGGAGGGCCGGGCCAAGGAGACGAGATCAGGGACATTGTGCAGACCCCGGATGGCGGCTACTTGGTGGTGGGTTCCACTGGTTCGAACGGAGGCGATGTAAGTGGCAATCATGGCGGGTACGATGCCTGGTTGGTGAAGCTGGACGCGGGTGGGACCATGGTGCAGCAACGGTGCTTCGGAGGCTCGGGCAACGATATTGCCTATCGCTTGGCACCCGCAGGATTTGGGAGATATGTGGTGGTGGGGAATACTGCGTCCAATGATGGGGACGTGGTCGGCAACTTGGATCCCAGCCTTGGCAATGTGTGGGTGTTCATGGTTGATGCAAGCCTGAACCTGCTTTGGCAGAAATGCCTTGGGGGTTCTTCATACGATGTAGGCTATGGGATTACCCGTACCCAGGACAATGGCACGGTCATCACTGGTCGCACCCAATCCAGCGATGGGGATGTGAGCGGTAACCACGGCAGTTTCGATGCTTGGGTGGTGAAATTGGGTCCGGACCCGGATACCGGAGTGTCGGAGGACGGAGTTGGGCGTGATTTTGTTATCTATCCTTCGCCGGTCAATAACCTCTTGAACGTGCGGCTGCCGGCCATGCTCGGTACAAACAGCATGTTGGACGTGCTGGACATCACCGGGCGTGTGGTGCTGCACCGCCAAGTACAGGCGGGCACCGTGACCCTGCAACTGTCGGTGCAGGGCTTGGCGGAAGGCAGTTATTGTATCCGATTGTCCTCCGGTTCCGAAGTCTTTGCCAAGCGCTTCGTAAGACAATGACCCCATGGAAAAGCAATGCAAGAAGTATCTCTTTCATTGGCTGATGGCATTTAGGTTCGTTGTATCCAGCTTGGCCCATGCGCAAGCGCCGGACCTGGAATGGCAGCATTCCTTGGGCGGAAACCTTACTGAGTTTTCAACCTCCAGCAGGGTCTCCGCCTCGGGACCCAGCGGCTCGATCGTTCCTAGGGCTCATGCGCTCCATGCCAGTTGGGGAAACTATAGCGTTCGCTTGTGCTGGAAAGGTAGAGGCTGCGAAGTGGAAAGCACGAGCGTGGACGCTTGCGCTAGTGGAGGCCCTTATACGGTCAGTCCACCGCCAGTTTTGCGGAAGACCATCGTCCCCGCAGGTCCACCAGTCGCAAGGTGAAAAGACCAGATGGTAAGCCGTGCAGGTCGATAACGACCTTTCCACCTGCAAACAGGAGATCGGTACTGCGAACAAGGGAGCCTTGCGCATTAAAGATGAGCAAAGTCGACATGCGATCGGAAAGTGGATCATCCTCATGGCGCCACGTCAGTGTAGCCGTTGCACTCGCCGGGTTCGGATACAGATCAAAAGCTGGACCGGGCCTAGGCCTGTCATCGATGCCGCTGAATTGGTCGCAGGTGTTCGGTTCACCCGAATCATAGAGTGGGAATGAATTGTCCTCATAAGTCCGCAACGATGCTCCAGCTTCCACTATGATGCACCCGCCCGGTATGATGACCATAGGCGACGAACCTAATCGTTCGGTCATGGTGAGTGGCCCTTCGCTCTGTTGGCCAAGCTCGTCCAAATAGGCCACATCCACATAGCGCAGCGACAAGCCACCAAGCGCCACATGCCCGGTATCCACCACCTGTAGCATGCCCGAAGGATACTGGTCCGGACAAACACCATCAGCAGCGGGCGGCTACCAGCGATCACCGGGCACAGCGGTGAACCAGTACAAGGTATCCCAGGTTCCGCTCTGCCCAACGTCCCAAGCATAGATGAGGCCCTCCTCTTGGGAAGTATAGAACACTGTGTTGGTGGTATCGAGCGTATTGGAAAAATAGTCCATCAGGATGGTATGCACCAGGATGCGTTGCGCCGATCGCCCGCCAATGACCGTGTCCCCATCGTACGTCCTGGTCTCGCATCCCTCCATAGCGAGGGAAGACAGGTTATAGTTCCAAACGGCCCCCGGCGGACTCCACACCTGCGCATGCACTTGCGCACAGGACCAAAGCAGGATCGCTATCAGCAGCAGGCGGATCGTTCTCATTGCTTCGTCCATTTTAGCATTCGCCTACCCTTTGCGGTTTCACTTCAACCAAATAGGCGTCGAAGGAGGGACCAAGCCTCAGCGAATGACCAGTTCCTTCACCTTGCTATGTGCACCATCGATGACCCGCACGGAATATGCCCCTGCGGACAATTTCTCAATGGAAAGATTTACGAGTGGGCCGCTTACGCCATCCCAGCTAAGGACCCGCCTGCCAGATAGATCAAAGATCGCGATATCCGAGGATCCATCATCCGGCAGGAGTAGGTTCAGCATATCATCGGCCGGATTTGGGGACAGAACAAAGTCCCAATTGGGACCAACCGTAGTCGATCCATCGGAAAGAATCATGCTCCGATGCTCTATCACGGAGGGAGTGAGGATGAAGGCATAGTCCGAATGCAAGGTATCGAGATAATTGTTCACGATGCCATGCAGCGGGTCTTCTGAAAGGTCCAATGTAACCTCCCCAGCCATGGTGCTGATGGCATTGGCGGGGGGGGGCACCGTGCCATTTATACGTGTGGGATACCAAGTGAGCTGGAAGCCATGGTCTTGGGCAAAGCCGGGAAGGGATATGGACTGTGGCCCAGGGGGCGATTCGCAACCGAGGAAATTTTCGGCTTTGTGTGTAATATAGTAATGGTTCTCCCAGTACGCGTTCACGTTGTGGACCCAGCCGATGGCCATGCTACCTGTGTTATTTACCAAGTAGTAACATTCGATCATCTTGTTCTGATCGTCGAACACCTCGTGAGGACTAAAGTCACCACTGAAAAAATTATAGGCTTGTAGATCCGGATTGGACAATAGGTCCGCTAGTGGCTTGAAGTTATGATAGACCGGGCGGTTCTGGACGGGAGTGGCTACTAGGGTGTTGCCGACTTTCAAATAATTCGTTTCCCAGATCACGTTGGTCGGCGGATGAGTGGCAAAATATGGATTCGCAGCGTCTGATAAGGGCAGGGGCAATGCATCCGGCCACCAGAACACGCGGTCCCATTCCCAACTGGTGCCAGCGGTGAAGTTCCCGAAGAAGGTGGAGGCCCAGATCTCATTGTGAAAGGATACGTCATAGTTGTCGAAGACTTTCCCGCTATTATATTCCTGTCCGTTGCTCGGGTCTCCGTCCATATCCTTGAGGGCTACATACTCGTATTCCCCGTTGTGGAAGGGCTTCTTGACGCCTGAAGGATGGAAGGCAGCATGGAAGCTCGAATCCAGACCGTAGCTGTTGCGGATCACATCGTCACCCCAATAGAGTCCCCGATGCACATCGACAATGTCCAATTTCGGGTTGTTGAAGGGCTGGAAAAAACCCGTCGGGGTTTCCGGATCATCTGGCCGATAGCGGTCGGTATAGCTCATGAGGAAGAGCATCTTGTCCTCGCCCAATGGCGATGTAGCCGGATGCTCGGGATCCACCGGGTCCCTGACGTAGGCCATGATGTCGGTAAGCCATTGGTTGACAGTGCCGGGTAGGTCGGGGTCCACCGGCCAGAGGACCTTGGTCTCCGGACAGAGCCCGCCGAGGGTACTGTTCGTTAAATTATGCTCCTGATAGCCAAGCATCTGGTCGATCTCATTGAAAGGCTCGATCGCCGCGAGGTTCACCGAATACCCCCAGCGGGCCATGATGTACTTGTACTTGCGCTTCCAGTAGTAGAAGACGCCGCTGTCCAAGACCGTTGTGTCGCCACCGGCATAGAAGTAATTCTTCACGTCATAAGGACGAGGCAACGTGTTCAGGTATTGGATGACGTATGGATTCGCACCCCAACCGAATGTTTCGAGGTCAGCCCCTGGGTAATTCGGATCAATGCATAATTGGATGTAGAGGTCATTCGCGCGTGCTGTGCCAAGGATACTGTCGAAAGCCCAACAGAGGTACTGGCAGTTACTGTCGTATGGGAAATTGCCTCCCCCGTTACTACATGTCGGGGGTGTATGATAGGCGTCGTACACCCCGAGGTTCACCCATTCCGGAGTAAAAGTGTGCTCACTGAGCCACAAGCGCATGTAATTGCCGCCCACCCCGTGCAGTTGCTCCATGGACTTCTGCATCACTTGAAAGTCACGCCGATAGAAAGGATTCCAATCACTGGACGGCCCAAAATCGCCATGGCGACATCCTGCCATGTTAGTACCTAATCCGAAGAAGGCGGTACTATCCTCGAATTGTAGCGTGCGCCGGTTCGCCGTGTTCACGTGGAGGGACCCGTGGTTGTCCTCAAGTGGAGGGTCACAGGCGAAGCCATATCCTGAATAAAGCAAGGAAGGCAATGCAGCATTGGCCACTGTTATGGTGTGGGGCGCCTGAATAGAAAGGGAGAACTGCCACAGCCCCACTTCATCGGGGGCAAACCGGAAATGAATATGGTAGGGGGTCAGCGCACTAAACGTATTCGTGACAAGTTTTGCCACTGAGTCGGTCGGGAGACCATTCCACTTTGCTTCCCGCATGTAGAAGCCCCACTTCATTTTCTGCGCGCCCGATGGACTAGTGAGCGTCATCACCAATTGCAAGGAATCATCGGCGTACGGGTTCAGGTCATGCACCGCGTCCACATGGCCGGGCGTGGCATCATTGGAAACATGGTTCGAATAGTAATGAACGAAGAAGCTGTCGATGGCATCCTGATAGGCTTGCGGTAATAGCATGCCGATCTCGAGCTTCTCCCATTTGTTGACGTGCATGACGTTATCGATCACATGTGTTGTGGGATCGGGAGCGATGGCGATAACATCATCAGGGTTTCCAAGCCCATTGTCGATCCGGGCAATGAAAGGCCCCGCATGCAGAGCGAACGGCACGAATGGCCCTGCCTGAAACCCCGGCATGAGTTCGACTGCCTTGGCGGATACAAATTCCGCGGCGGCCGTCCCCGTGATCGCGACCGGATGCGAAGGACTGCTTGGCGAAATGATCTTCTGGGACGAAGTGACATCGTGGGTGCCGCTGGTCCAATTCACGTCCTGTATAATATAGTCGCCCGGGTATGTCACCTGTCCCATTATGGGGGAGCCGAGGATCACCATAAAAATGAGGAGGAGGTGGACTCCCGATTGGGTCAAGATCTTTGTGAAGGGCCGCATCACCTCGCTAGGCACTTCAGCGCATTGCTCAGTTATTCCCATTGTTGCTGGTGTTGGCATGATCTGATAGATTGGGTATGCAGCATAGACCTGGACTGATAGATCCCGGCAAAGGCCTTCTGTTTGGTTTTCAAACTCCACCCTCTATTTATCCTTTACTTCATCGAGCTCCTTCTTCAATTGAACAACATATAGCGTAAGCTCTTCGATCTTGGCCATCAACATGGCATCGGTTTTTGCAACATCCAGGCCTTTGTCGACCATTTCATCAGCGGAAGGCACACCTGGCAAGTGGCCGTGGCTCTTTATGAACTCGCCAACCTCATCAAGTGGCATCAGCGAATAATTCGGTTCAAAAACATAGTCAGCCCAATCCGCTGATGAAATCAATGCCACCTTCAGTTTTTCCGTCAAGATGCCACCTCCAACATAGAGTCTATAATCTCCTACCCACTTGGTCGGATCGCTTACCCCGATTTCCATCTTCCCTGAGTTGTTTATGAATCCTATCTCGGGCATGGGTGTATGCAGCTGATCTTCAAAATAGAATGCGAGCCGGTCTTGAAGTGGGCCATTACGCATATGCCAATAACCCGCGTCCAATGTGCGGTGCAATGAGATCCAATCACCCACACCTTGGTATATGTTCAATTTACCCTGCAATGCCCCTTCAGTCGCAGTTGTGAATCCGAGTCCAAGATTTCCAGCGGTATTGGTAACGAGCGCCTGAGTATTAGCTCCCGCTGCGCTTGTCCAGCCAAGAATGAATGTGTTTTGTGAGGATGAATTTTGAAATGACCAATATCCATTATCGGCGCTTCTTCGGAATTGGAACCAATCGCTGCCCCCCACTTGGTAGGTATACAGCTTAGCAGTGGTTGGGGGGGTTCCAGGAACAGACTGCATGCCAAGTAAAAGCCGCCCATCTTTATTCAATCGCATCCGCTCCGCACTATTGGTATAGAAAAGCAAGGAATAGCCGGTATTGGTGCCCAGTTTGCTATCAGCGGTGACCCCGTTTCCACCCAGCAACCAATTTGGACTGGTTTGAGCCTGCGTTAGACTCGTCGCAGTGAGAAATACCGAAATGGTCAATAGCGAAAGCGTGCTGCGGTTCATGGTTATCCGAGTTTGGTGATATGGGTTAGCCGGTGCTGGAACAATCGTAGGAAACTTTAACTATATGTGCAAAAAAAGTTACTAACCCCAACTATGTACCTTAAAGCGTATGTACGTGGGGCGGCTGCACGCGTATATCTCCGCCTTCCAGTTTCGGTCATGGTGGTTTAGGATCCAGTTCGACCTGGTCAACAAGCGTTCAGTTGCCAGAAGAGTAGGCCCATGCACTTCGCAGTATATGTCAACACGCCTAGAATCCAAGCCTCATTCAAGCGACCTTCCACCCTGAAGGATCATCCGCCTCCAAGGTGATCGCCGCCGGATCCTGCCGCAACAAGCCGCTCAACGTGCCATACACTTCCGGCAACGCAGCTTCGAATTCCTTCGGCTGCTCGAAGAAGTATTCCACCGCCACGGCGAAGAATTCCGCCTCGTTGGTGCCCGCATAGGAGCGCAGGAAACTGTGCTTTCCGCCTTGCATCTGCACGATCTCCGTGTGCGCCAAGGCGATCCACTTCTGCAACAGTTCGGGATCCAGAAAGTGGAACTCTCCGTTGTCGATCGCATTCTCGAACCAGAGCGCATGCGCCATCTCGTGCAGGCCCACATTGAAGGCGTTCCGCGGGTGCGCGTAGCCTTGCACGAAGTCGCTCCAAGAGATGATTATGAGGCCAACAGCGGGCCTTACCTCGCCCATGTGCATCTGCGTGCTTCGGCCTGAACGGTAGGGTCCTTTGCTCACGAGGATGCGTTTGAAATGCTTCAAGCGGACATCCGGGAAACCGTGCAGCAGTTGCGCGGCGCAGGAGCCGATCATCACCTTCATCTCATCCACCACCTCGATGCCGGAGCCTGCCCATTCCTTGTCATTCACGAAGGCCGCGACAACGCACTCGAATCGCTTTTGACTTTCGGGGTCGAGTTGGCCATGGTAGGTGGCGTATGTACACATCACCTTCCGTTGGGCGGCGGTGAGACGGCGTGTTCGACCAAGCGAGAGCAGTCGGCGCGCGATGCCGAGCAGGATCACGAGGAATGCCGTCAAGGTGATGGTCTTCATACCGAGGAGGGATGCGATCCCCGAGGAGTACGGAGGTCGCAAGATATTCGGCGGTGAATACCTTGGCTGAAGAATCAGACAGGTCCTGAAGCCAAACGTGCAAGGCACACCACCTTCGGCTTCACTGATTTGACCGTTACATCCACATCCACCTTGATCAAAAACCGACAGGAGCATGAGCAACGCAGAAATGATCATCGCACGCGCGAAGGAGCTGGCGCTCACCTACGGACCAAAGGTGATCGGCGCTGTCGTGGTGCTTATCGTGGGCCTGTGGGTGATCCGCATGATGGTGGGCATGATGAGGCGCGTGATGCACAAGCGTGCCATGGACCAGGACCTGGTGCCGTTCCTGAGCGGCGTGGTGGGTGCGGTACTGCGCGTGGGGTTGATCATCAGCGTGATCCAGATGATCGGCATCGAGACCACGAGCTTCATCGCAGTGCTGGGCGCGGCGGGCCTGGCCATCGGCATGGCGCTGAGCGGTACGCTGCAGAATTTCGCGGGCGGGGTGATGATCCTGATGTTCAAGCCCTACAAGGTGGGCGACTACATCGAGGCGCAAGGCCAGACAGGCACGGTACACAGCATCCAGATCTTTAACACGGTACTGAAGACACCGGACAACAAGACGGTGATCCTGCCGAATGCGCCCATCAGCACCGGTGCGCTGGTGAACTACAGCAGCGAGCCGCAGCGCCGCGTGGACCTGGACCTCCGCATCGGCTATGAGACCGATATCGACGCGGCGAGGGCCGTGCTGGAGGATGTCATCAGGAAGGACGCACGGGTCCTGAAGGATCCCGCTCCGCAGATCGTTGTGGGCGAACTGGCGGAAAGCGCGGTGAACATCAAGCTGCGCGTGTGGGTGGCCGCGGCCGATTACTGGGATGTGTTCTTCGCTTTGCAGGAGGGGGTGAAGAAGACCTTCCAGGCCAAGGGCATCAGTATTCCGCTGCCGCAGGTGCAGATGCACAGCAAGTGAGAAAGGCGAAAGGAACCACGGATCAACACGGATAAACACCGATGGCCCTTCGCTCAGGGTTATAGCTTCTGGATCCTTTACTGGCGCGGGATTGTGCACCGCCACGACACCAAGGACGCCAAGGATCCGCCACGACTGTGATGCCTAACCCGCGTATGGGATCACGTAGTTCGCATCCGTTGCGACCCCGTTGCGCACGTTGCGTCGTGGCGGTGGTTGAAAGACCGTGCCCTACTTCGACAGCACCTTGAACTCGGTCCGGCGATTGGCCTGGTTCTCCTGCTCGGTGCATGTGCCGCACTCGCAGGGCTCCACCGGTCTCGTTTCGCCGTAGCCTTTCGCGATCAAGCGGTCCTTGGCGATGCCGTGTTTTACCACGTAGTCCACCGCGCTCTGTGCGCGCTTCTCGGAGAGCGTCATGTTGTAGGCGTCCTTCCCGCGGCAATCCGTATGTGAGCTCAGTTCGATCTTCACCGATGGATTGTCGTTCAGCGTCTGTACGAGCTTGTCCAGTTCCACGCCAGCGTCCTGCCGGATGTTCCACTTGGCCACGTCGTAGTAGATGTTGTCCAGGCGCACCACTTGGTCCACTTGGAGCGGGAAGAGGTTGAAGTCGGTATGGATCACCGTGTTCGCCTTGCCCTTGGTGCTGATGCGTGCGCTCTGCTTGAAGAAGCCATCCTTGTAGACCTTGAGGCGGTAACCGGCCTCGGGCTGCAGGGCGAACTGGTACTTCCCGTCTGGCCCTGTTGCCATCTGTTCCAGCACTTGGTCATTGGCATCGCAGAGCTGCACCACGGCGCTATCGAGAGGCGCCTTGGTATCGCCTTGCTGCACCAGGCCTTCCGCGCCGTAATCGTAGCGCTCCAGTTGCAGGGCCACATTGCCGAGGTCATCCTTGGCGGGGTCGATGGTGGCCAGGGCCTGCCGGTAGCCGCCCTTGGTGGCGACCACGGTATAGCTGGGGCTGTAGGGCACTTCAACGTTGAAATCGCCATCCTCCAAGTAGGTGATCTTGGCATCCTGGATCACGTTCCCCTTGGCGTCCTTGATCTCCAGCTTGTAGTCGCTGAGCGGCGTTTGCGCCAGCTTGTCGAGCACTACGCCTGCAATGCGCGTGACGGGAGGATGCACGGTGCAGCCATAGATATCGTCGCTGCCCAGGCCTCCGGGCCGGTCGCTGAAGAAGAAGCCCGTGCTATCGTCGGCGAGCAGCACCAGGCCGCGGTCGTTGCTGGAGGTGTTGACGGGATAGCCGAGGTTGAAGACATGGCCCGGCCCTGTCGGCTTGAACTGCACCGTGAAGATGTCATAGCCGCCCAGACCGGCCTGACCGTTGCTGCTGAAGTAGAAGGTGCTGTCGGCGGTGATGAAGGGATACATCTCGTCACCGGGCGTGTTCACCACGGGGCCGAGGTTCTTCGGCGTGCTCCATGATCCGCTCTGATCGTCGCAATACCAGATGTCCGTGCCGCCTGAACCGCCCGGCATGTCGCTCACGAAATAGAGCCGCTTCCCATCCGGCGATATGCTGGGCTGGCCGATGTCATACTCGGGATCGTTGTAGAAGAACGGCTGCACGTCACCCCATTCCGGCTGGCCGAATTCGCCCTTGTGGATGTTCGCGAAGTAGATGCCCAACTTGAGCTGGCCGTCCTTGGCCTTCTTGATCTTTCCGTCGATGAAATTGTTCCGGGTGAAGTATAGTCGTTGCCGGGTGGAATCAAAGGTGGCGGTGCCATCATGGAAGCGGCTGTTGAGGCCGCGCCTCATCACCAGGGATCCGCTGGCGGTACCACCGCTGTCGAGCAGTGCGGAGTAGAGGTTGAGAAAGGGCTCCTGGTCCCATTTGTAGCGGGTGCTCCCACCGACTCCTTCGCCCCGAGCGCTGCTGAAGAGGAGCAGGCCGGGCATGAGGGCCGGCGCCAGGTCCGCCTCGGGGGAATTGATGGACAGGGTGCGCACGGCATTGTGCGTGCTGTCGCCCATGAGCTTCTTGAAGAAATCGCCATTCTCCGTGTAGACCTTCGCCCATTCGTTGTCCGGTGCCTGCAGGACATAGGTGGCGTACCACGTGAGCGCGCCGTCGTAATCGCCCTTGGCACGCAACAGGTCGGCGTAGTTGTGTACGTCGTCCGGCGTGGGGCTTCCCAGATCGATGAGCTTCTTATAGGTGTCGGCGGCCTTGCCGTATTGCTCCATGCGGGTATAGGCCAATGCCAACTGGCGATAGTCGTCCGGCACGGCCTTTCCCTTGGCGATGATGTCCTCGTAGATCTTCGCCATGTGCGGGTAGTCGAATACCGCGGCATCGTGCTCGGCCATGCGCCGCTTCAGCGTCTGTGCCTGTGCGGCAGGCACCGCGAGGAGGAGCAGCAGGAGAGCGAGGAGGACTTGGCGTGGCCGCATGATCGTGGTCCTGTGCATGGATCAGAAATAACGCGGTGAACGGATGCCACTGAGCTTCTTGCCGAATTCGATCCCGAGCATGAACTCGTGTGATCCACCGGTGTAGCCATTCAACGCGGACAAGGGATAATCGTAGGAGTAGCCGACCGTGAACGCATCGGAGATGTTGTACTGCACCAGCGCGCCCACGGCATCGGTGTAACGGTAGAAGGCGCCCAGCCAGAGCTTCTCATAGAAGAGGAAGTTGGCGCCAAGGTCCATGGTGAGCGGCGCTCCTTCCACGGCCTGCACCATGAAGGTGGGCTTGAGCTTGGTGAAGTCCCCGATGTCGAAGACGTAGCCGCCGGTGAGGTAGTAGTGCGCGTGCTGGCCGGGCTGGCTCACGAACTGCAGGGAGTCCGTCTGGAAGAAATCCGTGCGCAGCATCTTGGGCGAACTCAACCCCAGGTAGAAGCGTTCGCCATACCACATCACGCCGAAGCCGAACTGCGGATCGGTCTTGGAGGTCACATCGGTTTGGAACACTTGGTCGGTCGGGTCCAAGGGATGCAGTTCCGCGAATTTTCCTTGGAAGAAGTTCACGCCGCCCTTCAGGCCGAAGGCCAGCTTTTGCCCGCCACCGAGGAAGATGCGGTAGGAGAGGTCCATGATGATGTCGTACTGTGTCACCGGGCCATGCTCATCGCGCATCACCGTGCCACCAAGGCCGAGGCTTTGCACGAGGAAAGGGCTATGCGCGGTGAGCGTCTGGGTGGTGGGCGCACCGGCGAAGCCCACCCATTGCTGGCGGCTCAGGGCCTTGATGCTCAAGCGCTCGGCACTGCCCGCATAGGCCGGATTGATCGCGAGCAGGTTGAACATGTACTGGGAGAATTGCGGGTCCTGTTGGGCCTGTGCCTGCCTGGGCAGCATGATGCCGAGCGCCAGCAATGCCGCAAGCATCATCAGCTTCCAGGGAAGAGCCTTGGTCACCATCGGCGCGGGGATCGTGTAGGATGCGTTCATGGTCATCGGCGCAGGTATATGTAGCCCGTGATGACATCCTTGCCATCACCGGGGTCAAGGATGAAGTAGTACGTGCTCTCCGGCAGTTCCGAGCCCCAGTTCAATTGGGCCTCGCTCTTCCCGGTCCATGTGTTGTTATAGGGACTTCGCTCATACACCTTGCTTCCCCAGCGGTTGAAGACCTGGAAGGAGTTGTTCGGATAGTACTCCAGCCCTTGCACCACGAAGATGTCATTCACCCCATCGCCATTGGGGGAGAAGGCGTCGGGCACGATCAAGGTGCTGCAATCGCGCAGGACAATGGAGACACTGTCCGCAGTTGGCCCGCAAGCGCCGTTGTCCACGATCCAAGCGAAGATGTTGGTGCCCGGCTCCAAGCCGGTGACCTCCGTGGTGGCCAGTGTCGCATCCGTCAATTCGCCATGGCCCAGCACCAGGACCCAATGGCCTGTGGCCGTGCTGAAGACGGGTGTTGCGGCGAGCTCGGTGGCGGTGGTGTCCTGGCAGATCAGTTGGTCCGGCCCCGCGACCGCAGGCGGCACGGAGCTGTCGAAGACCTGCACGATCATATCATCGGAGCTGCTTCCGCATACGCCGTTGTCGATCGTCCACGTGAAGCTGGTGCTGCCGAAGCCGACGCCGGTGACAGTAGTGTTGTTGTTCGCCGGATCGGTGATGACAACGGTATCAGAGGTGGTGGTCCATGTGCCGACGGCCGGGAATACGACGGCATTGCCAAACATGTCCACATCCACGGGTCCGGCATCGCAGAACTGCTGGTCGGGTCCGGCAGCCGCAGCGGGTTGCGCCTGCCCATCAAAAATGGTGATCACCACTGTGTCCACCAAGAGACCGGCACTGCATGGGCCGTTGTCAATGGACCACGTGAGAACGGTCTGTCCGACACCCACGCCGGTGAGCACGGCATTGGGATCCGTGGAGTCGCTCAGGGAACCCGTGCCGTTGATGATCGTCCATGATCCCTCCGCGGGCAGGTCCACGCCGGTGGCGGCCAAGGCCACGCTGGCCACCGGGCTGCAGAGTTGCTGATCGGGCCCGGCGGAGGCACTGGTGATGGTGTTGTCGAAGACCCGGATGCTCACTTGGTCGGAGCCTGTGCCGCAAGGGCCGTTGGCCACGGTCCATGTATAGATGTTGATTCCGGGAGTGATCCCCGAGACCGCCGTGTTCGGGTCGTTCACATCAGCGAACGTGCCGCCGCCTTGGGTCACTGTCCACGTACCGATGCTGGGGAAGGTGACCGGTACAGCGGCCATGGTGGTACTCTCGGTGGGCGTGCAGAGCGCTTGGTCAGGGCCCGCATCGGCGCTGGCCGTACTGCTGTCGAAGACGACCACGTGCATCGTGTCGGTGGTGACACCGCAGGGGCCATTGTCCAGCGTCCAGACCAGGACGTTGTCACCGATGCTTGCACTGGTCACAGCGGTGTTTGGATCCGCCGCGTCGGTGAGGATGGCCATGCCGGATACTACCGACCAGAAGCCGATGCCGGGTGCAGTCACCGCGCTTCCTGACAGGTTGAAGGCCGCCACAGGTGTGCAGAAGCTCACGTCGGCGCCCGCATCCGCGGCCGGCGCATCACCATCGAACACGTGCACATGCACGCTATCCACGGTGGGCGGTCCGAAGCCGCAGTTGCCGTTATAGATCGTCCACGTGAACACGTTGTCGCCGATGGATAGGCCGGTGATCGTGGTGCTGGGGGCATGCACGTCCGTGATCGCTCCGGTTCCGCTCACTAAGCTCCATGTGCCTTGCGCAGGGAAGAGCGGTGTGTTGCCCGACATGCTGACGCTGGTATTCGGCGTGCAGTTGGACATGTCCGGGCCTGCATTGGCTGTTGGGCCGAATGGATCATAGACGGAGATGTTCAGCGTATCGGTCAACGGCACGAGCGCCGGGCATGGACCGTTGTAGATCGTCCAGAGCAAGGTTGTGACACCCACATCGAGGCCCGTGATCTGGGTGTGCGGATCGGTGGGGTCCGTCAATGTGCCTGCTCCGCTAAGGACCGTCCAGGTGCCGCTTCCCGGTGCTTCGGGGATGTCGGCGGACAATTGGACCGAGGTCGCTGGCAGGCAGAGTTCGAAGTCATCACCCGCAAAGGCACCGGGCGCATTGGCATCGAAGAGGAAGACCGTCACGGTATCCACCGTGGGCGGCCCGAATCCGCAACTGCCGTTGTAGATGGTCCACGCGAACACGTTGGTGCCCACCGACAAGCCGTTGATCGTGGTGGTGGGATCATGCACATCCGCGATGGTCCCTGTTCCGCTCACCAAACTCCACGTGCCTTGCGCAGGGGTGAGTGGTGCATTGCCCGCCATGCTGACGCTGTCATTCGGCGTGCAGTTGGAGATGTCCGGACCCGCGTTGGCCGTTGGGCCGAAGGGGTCGAACAGCGAAATGTTCAGCGTGTCGATCAAGGGCACGTTGGCCGGACAAGGGCCGTTGTAGATCGTCCACTGTAAGGTGGTAATGCCCACACTGAGGCCGGTGATCTCGGTATGCGGATCGGTCGGATCCGTCAATGTGCCTGCACCACTGAGGACTGTCCAGGTGCCGCTACCCGGTGCTTCGGGGATGTCCGCGGACAATTGGGCGGAGGTCAACGGTAGGCAGAGTTCGAAGTCGTCGCCAGCAAAGGCGCCTGGTGCATTGGCATCAAACAGGAAGACCTTCACCGTATCCACGGTGGGTGGCCCGAAACCGCAGTCGCCGTTGAAGATGCTCCATGTGAGGACGGTGGTGCCCACCGATAGTCCGGTGATCGCTGTCGTCGGATCATGGATGTCCGCGATGACCCCGGTTCCGCTCACCAGGTCCCATGTGCCCACGGCAGGGAAGAGCGGTGCGTTGCCTGCCATGATCGTGCTGTCTTCAGGCGTACAATTGGAGATGTCCGCACCTGCGTGGGCCACGGGGCCGAAGGGATCGAAGATGGAGATGGTCAGGGTGTCTGTCAACAGTCCATTGTTCGGGCAGGGACCGTTGTCCAAGGTCCAGAGCAACGTGGTCACGCCTACCCCGAGCGCAGTGATCTGCGTGTGCGGATCACTCGGGTCGGCGAGGATCCCGGTGCCATTGAGGATCGTCCACGTGCCGGTGGCCGGTAGCTGCGGGATGTCCGCATTCAATTGCGCGTTATCCATGGGCAGGCACATGGAAATGTCCTCGCCGGCATTGGCCGCGGCGGTGCTATCGCTGAAGATGATCACCGTCACGGTATCGCTGGTTATGGCATCGGCGCAGGGGCCGTTGTCAACCGTCCAGATGAAGGTGTTCGCGCCGATGGCGAGACCTACCACCTTGGTCGCCGGATCATTCGCATCCACGAACAGGCCGGCACCGTCGATCACGCTCCATGTGCCTTGTGCCGGGAACGTGGGTGTGTTGCCGGTGAGCAAGGTGCTGTCCTGAGGAGTGCAATACTGCTGGTCCGGACCGGCGTTCGCGGGTGGTTCATTCGCATCATAAATGAAGATCTTGACGCTGTCGGTGGTGATCCCGCATACGCCATTGTCGATCGTCCACGTCAGGATGTTCTCGCCGATGGAGAGGCCCGTGATGGTGGTCGCTGGATCATTCACATCCGTGATCGTCGCAGTGCCTTGCACCAAGGCCCACACACCGATGGCGGGTGCCGTGGGCGTGTTCGCGCCGAGGGTTGCGGTGCTTGTCGGCGAACAGAAGGATTGGTCCGGGCCTGCCGCTGCTGGCGGAGCATTCAAGTTGAAGAGGAAGATGCTGACCTGGTCCGTGGTGATGCCACCGCAAGGTCCGTTGTCCACCGTCCAGGAGAAGATGTTCTGACCTACACCGAGGTTCTCCACGGTGGAGGTGGGGTCGTTGGCATCGGTGATGTTGCCTTGGCCGCTCATCAGGTCCCAGTGCCCTGTGGCGGGGAAGGTCACTGCGCTGCCCGCGAAGGTGGTCCCGGTCAATGGCGTGCATATCTGCTGGCCGTTGCCTGCATTCGCCACCGGATTGGCATCGTCGTAGATGAAGATGCTCACGAAATCAGACGTGCTCGCGTTCGTGCAGGGGCCGTTCAACACGGACCATTGGAACACGTTCTCGCCCACGGAAAGGCCGGTGATCGCGGTGGTCGGCGATGCCGGATCGACGATGACACCCGTTCCCGATACCAAGGTCCAAGTACCGGTCGCCGGGAAGATCACGGCGCTGCCGGCCATGGTGGTGACGGTGTCGGGATGGCAATGGTTCTGATCAGGCCCGGCATCCGCGGTCAGATTGTTCGAGTCGAACACGGTGATCGAGACCTGGTCGAAGCTGACCCCGACCTCGCAAGGTCCGTCGGACACGGTCCAGCGTAGAATGTTCACGCCAACGCCGAGGCCTGAAACAGCGGTGGTGGGAGCGTGGAGGTCCGTGAATACCGCGCTGCCCTGTGTCACCGTCCACGTGCCTTGCGCCGGGAAGATGACGGCGCTACCTGCCAGCGTGGTGCTGGTGGTGGGTGTACACATCTCTTGGGCAGGGCCTGCTGAGGCAGGCAGGTTCAGGTGGTCGAACACACGGATGGAGACCGTATCGGTGGTGATTGGGTTGGCGCAGGGGCCATTGGTCACCGTCCACACGAAGATGTTCTCGCCGATCTGCAGGTCGCTGATGGTGGTGGTGGGCGAAGTGGGATCCGTGATGGTGGCGGAACCGTTCACCAGCGTCCACAGTCCCGTTGCCGGGAAGGTCACCGCGCTGGCGGCCATCACGGCCACACCCGCCGGATCGCAGAACTCCTGGTCCGGTCCGGCATCAGCCAAGGCATTGTTGCCGGCATAGACGAAGACCGTGATCTGGGCCGTGGTGCTTCCACAGAGCCCGTTCGTTACCGACCATTGGAAGGTGTTGGCGCCGACGCTCAGTCCGGTCACCAGGCTGTTCGGACCATGGATGTCGGCGACAACGCCTGTGCCGGCGATCAAGGTCCACGTGCCGACGGCGGGGAAGATCACGCTGCTGCCAGCGAAGGTGGTGGAGCTGACCGGCGAGCAGATCTGCTGGTCATCGCCTGCAAATGCATTCGGGGTGTTGGCATCGAAGAGGAAGATGCTCACCTGGTCGGTGGTGAGGCCGGTGGCACAGGGGCCGTTGTTCACCGTCCACGCCAGGATGTTCTCGCCCACGCCCAGGCCGGTCACAGTAGTATGCGGATCACTTGGGTCGGTGATGTTCGCCGTGCCTTGGATCAAGGTCCACATGCCGGTGGATGGGAAGGTCGGCGTGTTGCCGGCCAGTGTCGTGCTTTCCTGCGGGGTGCAGAAGGATTGATCGGGGCCCGCACTGGCGTTGGCGTTGGCCGCGTCGAAGACGAAGATGGTCATCTGGTCGGTGGTCAACGGCTGGGCGCAAGGGCCGTTGGTCACGCTCCATTGGAACACGTTCGCGCCGATCCCAAGGCCGGTCACCGCGGTGGCGGGATTGTTCGGAGCAGTGATCGTGCCTGTGCCGCTTACCAAGGTCCAGGTGCCTTGTGCAGGGAAGGTGACGGTGCTGCCGGCCAGCGTGGTCGCGGTGTTGGGCGTGCAGAGTTGTTGGTCCGCGCCTGCGTTGGCCACCGGGTTGTTCGCGTCATACACGAAGATGGAGACGAGGTCATTCGGCGGATTCACCGGACAGGCACCGTTGCTCACGGACCAACGGAAGACGTTCTCCCCGATGGCCAGGCCTGTGATGGATGACTGCGGATCGTTCACGTTGGCGATGATGCCCGTGCCGCTCACCAAGGTCCACGTGCCTTGCGCAGGTGATGGCGCGGCACTTGCCGCCATGTTCGTGGAGGTCACCGGTGTGCAGAGCGATTGGTCGGGACCCGCATCGGAGCCGCTTACCGTATTGTCGAAGATGGTGATGCTCACATCATCCTGCGTGGTGGATCCCGGGCAGGGGCCATTGCTCACCGTCCAACGGAAGATGTTCTCACCGACGCTCATTCCCGTGATGGTGGTGCTTGGCGAAGTGGGGTTGGTGATCGTGCCGGTGCCGGTCACAAGGGTCCATTCACCCGTTGCCGGAGCCGTCATGTTGCTACCTCCCATGGTCGCTGAGGTTGTCGGCAAGCAGAACTGTTGGTCCGGTCCTGCGTTCGCGACCGGGTTGTTCACGTCGAACACATTCACTGACATCTGGTCCACCGTGGTGCCGCACGTTCCGTTGTTGATGGTCCATTCCAAAAGGGTGGTGCCCACCTGAAGACCGGTTGCCGTCGTGTTCGGATCATGCAGGTCAGCGAAAGTGGTCGTGCCATCCAGCACGGTCCATGTGCCCACCGCGGGCACAACTGGCGCATTCGCCGCCAGCGTCACGGAGCTGGTGGGTGTACAGATCTGCTGATCGGCTCCGGCGTTCGCAGCTGCGGCTGTGCTGGTGAACACATTGATCACCACATCATCGAACGTGGTCGCATTGGGGCATGGCCCGTTACTTACCGTCCATCGGAAGGTATTGATCCCGGCAGCGAGTCCGTTCACCTGTGTGGTGGGGCTTGTCGGCGATACGATGTTGCCTGTGCCACTTACCAAGGTCCAAAGACCGGTGGCCGGTGCGATGAGGGTGCTGCCGGTGATCGTGGTCGAGGTCACGGGTGTGCAGAGCTGCTGGTCAGGGCCCGCCGCTGACACGGGATTCGCATCATCGAACACGGTGATCGAGACCTGGTCCGTGCTCGTGCCGCAACCGCCATTGTCCAGCGACCAAACGAGGATGTTCACGCCTACCGATAGATTGTTCACCACCGCATGCGGATCGGTAAGGCTGGTGAAATTGGCGGTGCCTTGCAATACGCTCCACGAGCCGGTCGCCGGTGCCACAGCGGTGTTAGCGGCGAGCACGGTGGTCGCGAGGTTGTCACACAGCTGTTGGTCCGGACCGGCATCGGCCTGTTGCGCGCTGCCATTGAAGAGTGATATCGTTACGTCATCATGCGTGGGTGCCGAGCAAGGACCGTTGTTCACGCTCCAGCGGAAAACGTTCGGACCTAACGCCAGACCGGATACAGTGGTGGCTGGGTTGCTCGCATCGGCGAATACACCACTGCCGGAGATCACGGCCCAAGCGCCAGTGGCCGGGCTGGCAAGGATGCTGCCCGCGAGGGTGGTGCTGGTGATCGGCGTGCAGAGGCTCTGGTCGGGTCCCGCATTCGCTGTTGACGTGGCGGCGCTGTATACGCGGATCGACACTTGTGCATTGTTGCCAGGGAAGGTGCAGGGTCCATTGCTTACGGTCCATTGAAACACATTCACCCCGACGCCCATGTCATTGATCGCGGTGCTGGGCGAATTGGGCGATGCGATGGTGCCGCTGCCGCTCACCAAGGTCCATTGACCTGTGGCGGGTGCGACCGGAATGGTGCCGGAGACCGTCACTTGGTTCACCGAGGTAGGTACGCAGATGCTCTGGTTCGCGGAAACGGTGATGGCCGGATGCGAGCTGGAATAGACGAAGACGGAGACCTGGTCGCTGCTGGCGCTGCCGGGGCAAGGGCCGTTCGACACGCTCCATTGGAACACATTCGCGCCAACACCAAGCCCGTTGATCGCTGTGGTCGGGCTGGATGGGTCGACGATCGTGCCCGCGCCGCTGACGAGTGCCCAATGCCCGACAGCCGGATAGACCAAGTTGCTGCCCGCCATGATGGTCGTGTTCGCACTCGAGCACAATTGCTGATCAGGTCCGGCATCCGCCCCAGGATTGGCGCTGTCATATAAGCGGATCAGGACATCGTCCATCGTTATGCCGCCGGCACATGGCCCATTGCTCACCGTCCAGCGGAAGATGTTGTCACCGATCGCCAATCCTGTGACCTGAGTGGAGGAACTGTTGGGCGAAACGATCGTGCCCGAACCGCTCACCAGCGTCCACTGACCGGTCGCTGGTGCACTGAGGGCACTACCGGACAAGGTGGCGGAAGTGGTCGGGCGGCAGAGTTCCTGGTCCGGCCCGGCGTTCGCCACTGCGTTCGCGCCGTTGAACACAACGATCGTCACGTCATCATTCGTCACCGGATTCGCGCATGGGCCGTTGTTCAAGGTCCAGCGCAAGGTGTTCGTTCCCACACTGAGGCCACTGACGACGGTGGTGGGGTTATGTGTGTTCGCGAAGGTGCCCGTGCCGGCGATCACCGTCCAGGTCCCGATGCCCGGGGCCGTTGCCGCATTGCCCGCCAAACTGGTGGAGAGTGTGGGCGTGCAGAGCTGCTGGTCAGGACCGGCCTGCGCCACGGCGGCATTCACGTCATAGACGAAGACCGACACCAGGTCGTTCGGTGGATTCACCGGGCAGGGTCCATTGCTCACATCCCAGCGGAAGATGTTCTCTCCGACCGCAAGCCCCGTGATAATGGAGGTGGCGCTGTGCGTATCGGCGATGGTGCCGCTGCCGCTGATGAGCGACCATGTGCCTTGCGCGGGAGCGGCCGGTGCATTGGCCGCCATCGTGGTGGTGGTGATGGGCGTGCAGAGGAATTGGTCAGGACCTGCATCTGAACCGGATACGGTATGGTCGTATGCCGTCACCGTCACTTGGTCCGATGTGATCCCATTGGAACAGGGGCCGTTGTTCACCGTCCATTGGAATACGTTCGCCCCGATGCCGAGGCCACTGATGGTGGTGGTCGCCGCTGTTGGTGTGGTGATGGTGCCTGATCCACTGACAACCGTCCACATACCGGTGGCCGGGAATGTGGGGCTGCTTCCTACAAGCGTGACACCACTTGGTGTGCAGACCTCTTGGTCCGCACCGGCAGCGGCATTCGGGCTGCTCGCGGAATAGACCGTCACGGTCACATCATCCGTGGTGATCCCCGGAGTGCAGGGGCCGTTGCTGATCGACCAACGGAATACGTGCACACCGACGGGAAGACCGGTGATCGTGGTGTTGCGGCTGTTCGGCGAAGTGATGGTACCTGTGCCGCTTACCAAGGACCAGGTGCCGATGGCCGGTGCTGTCACCGCATTCCCGTTCATCGTCACCACGGAGGTAGGAGAGCAGATCGAAATATCGGGGCCGGCGTTGGATACCGCTTGCGTATTGCTGTAGATGGTTATGACCACCTCATCCTGCGTAGGTGGGCAAGGACCATTGTTGATGGTCCATCGGAAACGGTTCGCTCCAACGGCCAGGCCCGTGACCGTTGTGGTCGGTGAATGCAACGCGGTGATCGTGCCCGTCCCATTCACCAAGGTCCACGTTCCCGTGGCGGGCGCTATGGCCGGGTTCCCCGCCAGTGCCGCGGAGTTTGTCGGCAGGCAGAATTGTTGGTCGGGACCTGCCGCTGCCACAGCTTGCACAGGGTTGAAACTGGTCACCGTCACTTGGTCCGAACGGGTGCCGCAGGTCTGGTAGTCAACGGTCCATTGGAACACGTTCGCACCGGTGGAAAGCCCCGATACCGTGGTGTTGGCCGAGTGCAGGTTGGCGAAGGCGCCGCTGCCGCTTACCAAGGTCCATGTGCCTTGCAGACCGGGATAGGGCAGCACACCGGCCAGCGTGGCACTGCTACCGCAAACGGATTGGTCGGGTCCCGCATCGGCCGTCGTGAGGGGAGGTGTCACGTTGATCGAGAAGCCGAAGTCGTTGGATCCGATCAAGGGGCAGCCGTTGTCCTGCACATGCACCGTGAAGGTGTTGTTGCCGATGTTCGCGGCAGTAGGTGTCCAAGTGAATGTGCCTGTGGGATGGGTCGATCCGGAAATGGTGAAATTGGCCGTGGGAATGCCTGCATTCCAATTCATCGTCACGGTCTGCCCGACATCCGCATCGTTGGAATTCACCGTGAAGGATACCGGTGTTCCCGCGCAGACCTGCATGGTATAGGTGCCGGTGCCGTTGATGCCGGAGGCTGTTGGCGCGGAGTTGCCCAGGCATGGGCGCACTACCACCTCCACATCCCGCGAGGTCTGGCCCACCATCACGCCATTCCTGTATTCGGTTACCTGATAACAGACCACGGCCACCTGCAGTACGCTCGGTGTCACGGTCATCGTGCCGGTATGCGGATCGAGTATCACTGCATCCGCGCCACCATTGTTCTTGATCGGTTGTGTGGCGGAAAAGCCCGGTTGATACGGGATCGGCGTGCCGGGATAGGCGCGCGCCGGGATCAACGCATAGACCAGCGAATCACCATCGGGATCCACTGCACCGGGGTTGTAGCTGATCGGGGCGCCCAAGCAGAAGAACGCAGAAGGGGAATTGGTGAAGGTGGGTGTGCTGTTGCAAACGCCCGGAGCATCATTCAGGTTGGCCTGCAGATAGAGACTCTGATTCCCTGGATTCTGTAGAGAGGTGATCGCGTTGTTGCGGCAGCATATGGTCCAATAGATCGCCCAATCAGTACCTCCGCAAGCAGCATAGGCCGACAGGTCAACGATCTTTGTATAGGTATAGCGTTCCACCCCATACGTACCGCTGGCACTCAAGCAACGGTCTGTTTCCGATGAACAGAGCGGCGTGATGATCTGCACGGTCGGATTGTTGTCGAAACATTGAGTGAAATTCGCGTTGCAGGAATTTGCCCATACCCTGAACTCCAGCCCGTTGTTACAGTTGGTGGGGGCTGCGACACCGTTGCAGTCGCGATAGAAATTCAGGGTCACCAAGTACTTGTGGTTTCCGAGACAGCTATAGCTCAATTCACCGCCCAAGGCGTGCGTAGCATGCGCTTGCCCGTGGAACACTAAGATCGTGACCAGCGCTAGGGAAAGATTCCGCAACAAAGTGATGAATGGGCGCCTTGCCTCAGTCCAGGTTGCTGCTTTGATGCTGAGGTCGCGTCGTTGTCCGGTCATAGGCCTCCGTGTTATTAGTAGCCTGATGTCAAGCGGTGTTCGGCACCATTGCTGTGCGCCCAGATCGAGGGCCACAACGCAGTGGTTGAAGCCGTCGTTTGCGGCTTTTGTCCGAACACACGGGTACAGCGATTACCAGCAGCTACTGCCCAAACATAGCCGCAGCCCTTCTTCAAGCCTGAGTGGACCAAGTTCTACTTGTCAACAAATATTTGTTCGTCCAGCGGGAATACAAGATCGACAGATCTTCGATTCGCGTCGACGGATACGTCTGTGAGCCGCTTCGATGCGGATGTCCCAGGTCAAGGAGCCTTGGGCCCGGCGTCGCGCACATGGCGTTGCCAGTCTGAAAAATACTCTTGGCCCAGTACGCCTTCGATCTCATGGAGACGGGCGGTGCCCAACTTCTGCAAGCGCGCTTTCTTCTCGGCCGCATCCACTTTCGTGTCTGCCGCCACATGCTGTCGCTCCGTGTCGTAATCCTCCTCGATCACATGCAGCCGCGTGATCTGGTCCTGGTCGAGATGCCAAATGAGGAAGAGACTGTCCGGCAAAACTTCCCAACCCGGAATGCCTTGCGTGTCCTGCGCATGCACCGCTGCAGGCGTCAAGGCGAACAGTAAGAATAGGAAAGAGTAGGTCCGTAGCACGCATCCAAGTTACGCGTGCGAACGGTCCTCCGGACCGAAAGTGGAAAACCTTGGAATTTGATAAGCGGAATCTAAAGTCCCGCTAGCACTGCACCGGGGTCCTTCCCTCCGAGCACCATCTTAGCGGGATCCTCCAGCATCTCTTTTACCTTGAAGAGGAAGCTCACGCTCTCCTTTCCGTCGATGATGCGGTGGTCATAGCCCAACGCCACGTACATCACCGGGCGGATCACCACTTGGCCATTGACTGCGACCGGGCGCTCCACGATGTTGTGCATGCCGAGTATGGCACTCTGCGGCGGATTGATGATCGGCGTGCTGAGCATGCTGCCGAAGACGCCGCCGTTGGTGATGGTGAAGGTGCCACCGGTCATTTCGGCCAGGCTCAACTTGCCGTCCCGCGCCTTGATGGCTAGTTCCTTGATGGCCGCTTCGATCTCGGCGAGGCTCATCTGTTCTGCATTTCGCACAACTGGCACCATCAAGCCTTTTGGTGAACTCACAGCGATGCCGATATCCGCGTAATTGAAATTGACGATCTCCTCGCCGTCCAACTGCGCATTCACATTAGGGAAAAGACGCAGGGCTTCCGTGACCGCCTTGGTGAAGAAGGACATGAAGCCGAGACCCACGCCATACTTCTCCTTGAACTTGTCCTTGTACCTGTCGCGCACCGCCATCACAGCGCTCATGTCCACCTCGTTGAAAGTGGTGAGCATGGCGGTCTCATTCTTCACGCTCACCAAGCGCTCACCCACCTTCTTCCGGAGGGTGCTCATCTTGGTGCGATTGCTGTCGCGACCTCCGCCCCAGCCATTCATCAGTGTCGGGGCTGAGACGCCGCCTGCGATGTAGGCCTCGACATCACCGCGCGTGATGCGCCCGTTGGGGCCGGTACCTTTCACCTTGTCGCTGGCGATGCCTTTATCGGCCATCACGGCCTTGGCGACCGGGGATGCGTGGGCAGCGGTTTCCGTTGCAGGTCGACCCGATCCACCTTCGCTCGGCTTCGGCGGAGAAGCTGGGTCGACGCTACGGGTGGTGGCATCCTTTGTCGCCACCTTCTCTTCCTTTACCTCCTTCACCTCTTTCTTATCCTCCTTCGCAGGCTTCACACTCGTATCGATCTTCGCCACCACATCGCCCACGTTCACCGTCTCATCGGCCTTGGCCAGCAGACTGATCTTGCCGCCGTCCTCCGCACTCAGCTCCAAGGTCGCCTTGTCGCTGTCGATCTCCGCGATCACCTGGTCCTTCTTCACCACATCCCCATCGGCCACCAGCCATTGGGCTATGCGGACCTCACTGATGCTTTCGCCGGGACTGGGGACTTTGACTTCGAGGTTGGCCATGTATGCTGGTGAATGGTGGCTGGTGATTGGTGATTGGTGCGCAACGCCTAACAACTGACAACGAACAACGGACAACGGTTCATCATCACGCGCGCACCTTGGTCTTGTTCTTTTTAGCGAGTGATGCAGTTGGGCGGTCAGTGAACGCCTCTTCGATGATCCGCTTTTGCTGGATGGCGCTTCGCACACCGCTGCCGGTGGCCGGGGCCCCGCTTGCAGGCCGCGCGATGTGATGCAGCGTCTCGACGGCCGGTGCTCCGGGAACGGTATGCAGATGCCGGAACATATAAGGCCATGCGCCCATGTTCTCCGGTTCTTCCTGCACCCATCGCACCTGTTCAGCGTTGGCGTAGCGAGCGAAGATCTCCGTCAGTTGCGGAACAGGCAACGGATGCAATTGCTCGACGCGCACGATGGCCACATCCTCCGCTGCCAAAGCTTCCTTGCGCTCCAACAGTTCATAGTAGAGCTTGCCTTGGCAGAGGATCAACGACCTCACCTTCTTGGGATCTGCCTTCGCATCGTCGTACACCTCTTGGAAGCTGCCCTTGGCCAGATCGTCCATGGTGCTCACGCACTTCGGATGGCGCAACAGGCTTTTCGGTGTGAAGACCACCAGTGGCTTGCGGAATTTCCAAGCAAGTTGCCGGCGCAGGAGGTGGAAGAAATTCGCAGGTGTCGTCGGGTTCGCAATGATCATGTTCGCGTCCGCGCACTGTTGGAGGAAACGCTCCATGCGTCCGCTGCTGTGCTCCGCGCCTTGACCCTCATAGCCATGCGGGAGAAGCATCACGAGACCGTTCATCGCATTCCACTTCTCCTCGGCCGCACTGAGGTATTGGTCGATGATGATCTGCGCGCCGTTCACGAAATCGCCGAACTGCGCCTCCCATAGCGTGAGGCTCGCAGGTGTGGCGAAGCCATAGCCGTATTCATAGCCCAGCACCGCATATTCGTTCAATGGCGAATTGTAGACCTGCATCAGTGCTTGTCCTTCCTGCAAGTGCTTCAGGTGGATGTACTCTTCCTCGCTATCCTCCACCTTCACTACGGCGTGGCGATGGCTGAAGGTGCCGCGTTCCACATCCTGTCCGGTGAGGCGCACACTATGCCCTTCGCACAGTAGGGAACCGTAGGCGAGCAGTTCACCCATGCCCCAGTCGAGGCGGTCCTCCTTCACCATCGTGGCGCGTTCGTTCAGGATCCGCTCCAACTTGTTGAAGAACTTCTTCCCGGCGGGTACTTCAGCCAGCTTGGCAGCGATCTCCAGCAAGAGTTTCTTTTTCACGCCGGTCTCCGGCGAACGCTCAAGGTCGGCATCCGTGGCGCGCTCGTAGCCCATCCACCGGTCCGCCAGGAAGGAGGTGATCACGGCTTTGGAGAGTTCTTTCGATTCCGCGAGGCGCTCCTGTAACATGGTGTTGAAGCGCTCTTCCATCTCCTGGGCCAGGCTGCCCTCGATGGCTCCGCTGGCCTGCAGCTTTTCGCTGTAGATGGTGCGCGGATCCTTGTGTGCGGCGATGGTCTTGTACAGGATGGGCTGGGTAAACTTTGGCTCGTCGCCCTCGTTGTGCCCATGCCTGCGGTAGCCCAGCAGGTCGATGAAGACGTCGCTTTGGAACTCCTGGCGGAAATCGAGCGCGAGCTTCATCACATGGCACACGGCCTCCGCGTCATCGCCGTTCACATGGAACACCGGGCATTGTGTCACCTTGGCCACGTCGGTACAATACGTGCTGCTGCGCCCGTCCATGTAGTTGGTGGTGAAGCCCACTTGGTTGTTCACCACCACGTGCATTGTTCCGCCTGTGCTGTATGGCTTCAGTCGCGCCATCTGCGCCAGTTCATATACCACGCCCTGGCCTGCGATGGCGGCGTCACCATGGATGATGACGGGGCACAGCGTGTCCGTCTTGAAATTGTGGTCCTTCTCGATCAGCGCGCGCGAGATGCCCTGCATCACCGGCCCCACACTTTCCAAATGACTGGGGTTGGGGCAGAGGATCAAATTCACGCCTTTGCCGGCATTGGTCACCACGGCGCTGTTGAAGCCCATGTGGTACTTCACGTCGCCCTCCACAAAGCTGTCGGCGAAGTCGCGCCCTTCGAAGTCCGCGAAAATGGAATCGTAGGTCTTGTTGAAGGTGTTGGCCAGCACGTTCAAGCGACCACGGTGGGCCATGCCGATCACCACTTCCTTGATGCCATGCGCGTCCGAGCCGTGCTCGATCACCGTGTCCAGCGCGGGGATCAGCGTTTCACCGCCTTCAAGGCTGAATCGTTTTTGGCCGATGAACTTCTTGCCGAGGAAGCGCTCGAAGACGACCGCTTGATCCAGTTTGCGCAAGATCTCCTTCTTTTCGTCCAGGGAAAAGGCCGGCGTATTGCGGTCCTTCTCCATCCGTTTCTGCAACCACTCTACGCGGTCCACCCGTCGGATGTGCTTGTACTCAACGCCGATGCTCTGGCAGTAGGTGGTCTTCAAGTGGTCGAGGATCGCTGCCAAGGTGGCCTTGCCGATGCCCAACTCGGAACCCGCCTCGAACGCAGTGCCCAGATCGGCGTCGGAAAGCCCGAAATTGGCGAGCTCCAACGTGGGCGTGTAGGTGCGCCGCTCCCGAACCGGGTTGGTGCGGGTGAAGAGATGGCCGCGCTCGCGATAGGCATTGATCAAGGCGATCACCTTGAATTCCTTCGCCACAACATCATTGCTCGGGCCGCGATCCGCGTTCGCAGAGGTCACCTGCCCAGGAAGCCCCGGATAGCGGGCACGGGCCAGGTCGAAGCCCTCGAAGAACCGCGCCCAATCGGGCGAAACGGAGGAGGGGTCCGTTTGGTACTGCTGATACACGCCGTCCAGTGCCGCTGGATCGAGGTTGCTGAGGAAGGGGTTCTTGTCCATGGCCGGGTGAAAGGAACCGGGCCGCAAAGGTAGCCACGGTTCCGGCCCTCGATACGATGGATCGGCCCGCTTGTTCGGAGCTGGATCGCACGTCCGCGACTCAGCCCAGCCCTGCGAATCGCTTCCGACTGAGGACCTTTTGCAGGCAGCGCAGGACGATGCGCCCAGCCAGCTCATGCAGCCCACCTGCGGCCATCGCTTCGTGCAAGGCCCGTTCGGTGAGGTCCACGCGGTTCACCACAAGTCCGAAGGCATGGGCGCCCTGTTGCTCGCGTTCCTCGATCACCCGAAGCACTTGTGTACGTAATTCCTCGAATGCACCGGGCCCGGTCACGGGGACGTGAAGCTCCTCTTCCCGCAGGTCCTTGCGCAACTGCTGCACGGTCTCCAGCAGCACCACGGCCTCGTCCAGCCGCTTACGCAGGCCCGATGCGCCGTCTACCCCCGCGTCCGTTTTCGACAATTCGCCGTTCATCCGTCGGTATCGTTCGTCAAAGGTGCGATGAGGCTGGCACTAATTTCGCCGGCACCGCTCCGGTCATTCAATCACATCGGTCAACCTAGCGGGTTGACGCTACCCCAAAACATGCGCAACACGATCATATTTGCTTCCGTCGCTTTTGCTTCCGCAGCGAATGCCCAGTACGGAACTTTTGACAAAAGTGCCGTGGCCGAGGCCAAGGGCACCACCACGGTGATCATACAGGACGAGGGCAATTCGTCGTACAACCGAGCACTGCTGAATGCGGTGAAGGCGGATTGGAAATTCACCAAGGACCCGGACTTCGGCACGCTGATCACCGACCTCACCAAAGCGCCGCTTGATCCCACGAAGACCTACCTGATGAAGCTGCGCAAGAGCGACCCGGAGAAGCACGATGCCGTCTTCTTCGCGCTGGTGCAAGGGTGGAAGATGAAGAAGGGAGAGACGCTGAACGTGCAGGACAACGCCGTGACGAACGTACCTGCTGCACAGGAACTGGCTTCCATCATGATCGACGACAAGATGCTTTCCGGGGACGGCAGCGCGATGCTCAGCGTCTATGTGAAGACCTTGCAGGACTACCTGAAGCAGGTGGAAGCCGGGGCGATAAAGGATAAGGCCACGGCCGACCGGCTCTATGCCAGCCGCAACCGCTTGGTGAAGGACATGGAGCTCTGGGTGGCGAAGGAGCAGTTGGACAAGAGCCTGCCGGACCTCGCCGCGATCAAGCAGACCTACACGCATGAGGTGAAGCTGATGGCCTATGCCCATGAGATGGTCGCTGCTGCTGGAGGTCAGCCGAAGGTGGCCATCGCCGACGTTGTCATCACCGGCGACTACAAGACCAAGTGGTGCTTCCGCCGCGTCTTCAATGCGGAGACCGGCGAGCTGATGTACCAACGCGATGAAGCGGCGCTCTTCGACAAGAAGATGGGCTTTATCAAGGACGACTTCCGGATCTTGGAGCAGTCCCGCTGAGTTCGTCGACCATCTTGGTCGACGCGAGGACCTACTGTGGGAAGCAGAAGTGAAGCGCCGGGATCAGGGTGCAAAGAGAAGGGCCGCCTGAATAAGGCGGCCCTTCGGCATTATCAGCGTGGTCGATCAATGCGCCACTTGCACGGCGCCAAGGCATTGCTGCGCAGGGTCCGTCGACCATCTTGGTCGACGTGAGGACCTACTTTGGGAAAGCAAAGTGAAGCGCCGGAATCAGGGTGCAAAGAGAAGGGCCGCCTGAATAAGGCGGCCCTTCGGCATTATCAGCGTGGTCGATCAATGCGCCACTTGCACGGCGAAGGTCTTCACCAAGGCATTGCTGCGCAGGGTCGGTCGACCATCTTGGTCGACCCGAGGATTTACTGTGGGAAGCAAGGTGAAGCGCCGGAATCAGGGTGCAAAGAGAAGGGCCGCCTGAATAAGGCGGCCCTTCGGCATTATCAGCGTGGTCGATCAATGTGCCACTTGCACGGCGAAGGTCTTCACCAAGGCATTGCTGCGCAGGGTGAGGTGGTAGAGGCCTTCAGCCATGCTACCCACATTGAGCACAGTGCGTTGGCCGTTCATCAGCCCGGACTGCACGGTACGCCCTTGCAGATCGGCGATGGTGTAGGTCACATTGCTTCCAGCGGCTCGGCCCAGGTTGATCTCCAACAGGTCCGTTGCAGGGTTGGGGCCGAAGCTGACACCGGAGAGCACGCCTGCTTCAGCGATACTGGTGGTGAAGTCGATATCTGCTGCCATGCGGGGTTCGATGTCGTATTCAGCGAAGGAGTAGTAGTTCACGCCGGTCACGGTCAGGATATTGCCCACCGCCGGTTCGGGAGTGGTGGTGTAGATCGCCTTGCCGATAATGGCAAAGCCGGATCCGTCATCGAGCTTGTACTTGCCGAAGTTGGCGCCGCCCGGGGCTTCCGTACAGGAAGCGGACACCACTTGCAACAGCACGCTTTCCAAGGGTTCCAGCGCCACTTCGCCGGTCTCTACGACCAGCGCTGCGGGCATCGTGTTTCCGCTGGAGACCACCGTGAGGCCCGACACCCCGGACAATTCGGTGTTGTTGAAATACTCGCTCACGGAAGCCGAGAAGGTCAGGCTATCTCCCATATCCACGGCATCGTCCGTATCATAGACATAGACACCCGTCCAAGGACCGCTACCGCTCTGGACGAAAAAACCGGCGTCGGGCAGGACCGCCGTGACGATACCGCCGGTAAGAATGGTCTGACCGACATAAGGCGAATCACCGCTCGCGTCGGTGGTGTACTGGATGTCATAAATGCTGGCGGATTCAACCGCGCCACCCTCGCTGATGTTGACATCATCGACCACCAGGTTCTCGGGACCTACGGTATTGCGCAGGGAAAGAATGAATTGGGCACCCGTGGTGTCGTAGGCCGCGGCCACCGTCTGTGTCACTTGCATCCAAACACCCGGTGAGGCGACCACCGCGTAGTCGGAATAATCGGCATAGCCCGAGGCGGTGGGGCGACCATCAAAAAGCCCGGAACGGATCTCTCCGGTGCCACGGACCCAATAGGAGACCTGATAGGTGCTCCCGGAAGTTACGGTGACTGCGGTGGTGGTGAAGCGCTTGTGACCGGCTGCCGTGTTCTCCAACCCCACGGCATACGCGCCACCGTGCGTGTTGTCGCTGACCTGTGTGACCGAAGTGAGGGTGATGTTCGTCTTGGAGCCTTCCCAGCCGTCGGGCACCGTGCCGGTCCAATTCTCGAAACCGCTGGTCACGATCTGTGCGCTGGCCAAGCCAGTGAATGCCAAGGCCGAAAGGAGTACTGCTGTTCTCATGTTCTTGAAATTTTCGGGGTAAAGGGAAGCTTCCTAGTTCACCTGCACGTTATCAATGCGGTAGATGGTGGTTTGGTTCGTTTGACTGTTGCCGGTGTATTTGAAGCCGACCACAAAATTACCGGAATAGCCAGAGGGTAAAGCGCTGTCCAAAGACACGCTGCCCGAATTCACCCAAGCCCCGCTTGCATCGGTCTGGCCCGCGATGGTGGCGCCGTTCACTTGCGTCCAGTTCGCTGTCGCGGCATTGCTGCCATTGAAATTCGTGCTCACCCACACGGTGAGGCCGTCATGCACCCAGTTTGACTGGGCGGAACTGAAGGAGAGATGCATTCCGGAAGCGAAGATCAGGTCCGGTGAGACCAGCCACATCTCGTTGCCTTGGTCGAAGGAGACCGTGGAAGCTTCCGCATAGAAATCGGAACCGACCACCTTGCCGCGCCACCGGCGGCTGCCGAGGGTGAAGACGTTGGTCCAGCAATCCAGCGCCACGTCCGCATTGTTGCTCACGGAGGAAAAGTCTTCGCTAAGTGTTGTCACGGGTGCACAGTTGCCACCTGCGCCGCAGCGCGGACCGTTCATCTGCACTTCGTTGATGTCGCGGATGTAGAGTTGTGCCGCAGTGCCGAAGTAGCTGGCGATGCCCACGAAGGTGCCCTTGCCGGTGGGCAGATGTTGGCCCGCGAAATTGGCGTATCCGCTGGTGCGCACAACGGCACCGACGCCGTTGCAGTCCTCGATGTTGCGGTTGATGGTGGCTTGTGTGACGGGGTCAGCATAGGTGAGGTTGCCGGTGCTGTCCACGAATTCCACGCCGGAGAGCGAGATCAATTTGCTCTGCAGGTTCCCGGTGAGTCCGGTCTGCGTCAACAACGCTGACAAGGTCGTTGGTGTCGGTGCGACATATACCCCAGTGGCCTGCTTCACCACGTTGTTGTCCACGTCCACGCTGTCCAACTGCAACAGTCCGTTGTAAGGACTGAGCACGCAGCCGACCAGATAGAGGCGGATGGAATCGCCTTGGTAGAAGCCGCCGGAGTTCAGCAGGTGAAGGGTGATGGCACCAGTATGGTCCTGCACGTAGATGTTCTTGTAGAGGTTGCCGTTCTCCTCATCGGCTGTCACCACGGCATACACGGTGTTCACCGAGTCGGGGGAAGCGGAGAAGTGCACAGGTGTGCCTTGGTACATGGCGCGCAGTTGTGCCACGGTCACTACCGAGCCTGCCGGTATGGTGCGCACGGGCGGGCTGTCGTATTCACGCTTGCAGCTATTGGCCGTGATCAAAAGAGCGGGGATCGCGAGGATCGCGATGCGTTGGGAGAGGGTCATGCGTTGCATGTGGGATCAGAAGCTGAAGGTGACCATGGCGAAGTAGGTGCGGCCGTACATGTAGCTGAGCTTGGGCGGGAACTTGTCCACGTCCTGGGGATCGTAGCGCAATTGCTCGTAGCCTCCGGTGGTGAGGTCGGTGTTGTTCAGCACATTGCTCACCGAAAGATTGAAGCCGATGCGGTACTTCTTCTTCAACTGCCAGCTCTTGGTGAAGAAGAGGTCCACGGTGTAGCCGTTGTCGAGCTTGGTCTGGTCCAGCAGTTCGTTCCACTGTGGATCCTCGCTGACGAATGGAGCCACGGCCTCTTCCGTGCGGCGGTCGGGATTGGGGTCGAGATAAATGTCACCGAACCAGTTCACGTTGGCCCCGATGGACCAGAACTTGGGATCGGTGTAGCGGAGGCCGAGCGCGGCAGCCTTTTGGGGCATACCGCCCACGCGGAAGTTCTTCCAGTACACGGTGCGGTCCGTGGCCAGCGCGGTATCGCTGTTGTCACGTGTTACCGTTGCGGAGGGGCGCGAGTTGTAGAAGTATTGACCTGCGGCGAGCACGGCGTTTGCTTCCAACGTGGAGGAGAGCTTCACCTGTGCCGCGACCTCCGCGCCTTGGTGCACCGTGCCCACGCCGGTCATGGAGTAGTTCACATAGGTCTGGTAGACATCATGGTAGAAGCTGCGCGACCATACACCATCCGCAGTGGTGGCATAGTAGAGCGTGGCGCGCCCGGTCACACGCGGCAACCGCACCTCGTAACTGATATCGCTGCTGAAGTCCTTCTCGTTGGTGAGGCCATCGACAACAGCTTCGCGTGTACGCGGACTGAGGAAGGCGGAGCGCGTTGTGGGCGCCACGCTCAAGTAGGCCACGTTCGTGGTGATGTAATTGCGACCGGAAAGTTTGTAGACCGCGCCGGCCTTGATGCCACCATGGGTGAAGTTCTGCTTCGGGCTTTCACCGTAGGAGGTCTCGGGGAATAGCGCCTTTTGGTAATGGCCGTCGCGCCAGAAGGTGGTCTGCGACAGGGTAAGTCCCACATAGCCGTCGACCTTATGCCACTTCTTCTCCAACTGCCCGAAAACGTTGGCCAAGTTGGTGTGCATGTCGTAGTCGTAGCCGAAGTGGTCACCCACGCGCACCACATGGTTCGGCGTGGCGAGATTGTTCTGCGCGGCATTGGGATCGCTGCTGTCTTGGTTGGCGAATTGGTCCAGGTCTATCCAGAAATCGCCGCCCAACAGATCCTCGATCACCTTGAAGTAATGCGTCTTCTGGCTGTTGTAGCTGGCACCGAGCGTGAGGTGCATGTCCTTCGGCAGTTCACGGCTCCAATTGGTGTTCGCCGCAATGCGTGTGGGGTCGGCACGGCGGTCCTCCACGATGTACTTGCTGCGCATGCCGCTCACATTGTTGCCTTCGATGCCTTCGGCATTCTGCACGGTATAGAGGTTCTTGCTGTTGGCGAAGTAGAGCTGCTCCCAATTGATCTGGCTGGTGCTCTGGTCGTTCTGCCAGGCGCTGGTGAGGGTGGAGGCATATCCCGCATCGGTCGATGTGTAATAGCTCGGCAGATAGCGGTAGTAGTCGGGGCGCGGGTCCTTGGCGTCGTACCAGTTGAGTGCGGTGAAGCCGTCGCGGCCGAACGTGTAGAGCAGGCTGGTGTTCCATTCGGTCTTGTCATCCGGCTTGAAATAGTCGGTGAGGATGAAGACCGGCTTGTGGGCGTTGCTCACGTTCGCATTGCGCTTCTCCCCATTCTGCCAGCCCCAGTTGGGGTTGTAGTAGTGGTCATCAGTGAGGGTCTGCGCCTCCTGCACGGCCAGGCCTTGACGGCCTTGGATAATGGGGGAGCCGAAGCCGACGAAGCCGAGGCTGTGCTTTTCGCTAACCTTCTTTTCCACCGAGAGGTAATAGGCGCCGGCATCATAGTAGGTGCCCGGCACATAGCCTTCCTTGGACCAGCGACGGGAACCGCTCACGGTGAGTGCCCATCCGTTCTTCATCATGCCGCTGTTCCAGGTCAGCATCGCGCGGCTCGTGTAAGTGCGGTCGGTGTTGGCATAGGAGAAGCGGAAGCCCTTCCGCATGTCGCTTGCGCGGAGGTCGATGTTGGTCCAGCCGCCGATGCCACCGAAGTTGTACCGGGAAGCGGTCAACCGGGTGCGCAATTCCACGTTGCGCATCGCATCGTTCAGGCCGCCCCATACGGACCACGGTGTATAGCCGCTCTCCAGGTCATTCACCACCACGCCATTGAGGGTTACAGGTGAATAGCCTCCGCCAAAACCACGGATCCGGAACCGCGCCACGCCGAAGGTGTAGAGTGCCGTGGAGTTGAATACGTCGCGCGAGGAACGCAGGATGCTCGATACGTTCTGTGAGGCGATGTCATCATCGAGATCGGAAGCGGAGATGTTGAAGCCTCCCGATATGAGGCTCTGTTCCGCCTGAGCGGTGTCCGGGTGCGCGATCAACAGCGAGCTGTCCGCAGGCGTCGCGCCGGTACTGTCGGCCTGGGCGAACAGGGACCCTGATGCGAGCAAGGCCAAGAAGCAAGCCAGGGATATTCCGGGTAACAGCGATACACGACGATGGCAATTGATGGTGGGTAGTGTTCTTCGCATCGGCCGGTCCTATTCGCGGGTAGGGGGCTAATGTAATTACCGCGAATAAAGTTTGAATGACCACATTGTGAACCATTTGTCCATGGGCGATGCGTGGCGCTCGCCTTTCCTTTTTCCCGCACCTTTGCGGCCCCGAACATGCCTGACCGCCTCGTCATCATTCCCACCTATAACGAGAAGGAGAACATCCGCGGCATCCTCGCGCATGTGCTTCGCTTGGATCCGCCCTTTCATGTGTTGGTGGTGGACGATGGCTCGCCGGACGGCACCGCGGACATCGTGCGCGAGATCCAACAGGCGGACGCCGAGCGCGTGCATCTCTTGGAGCGGAAAGGCAAGCTGGGACTGGGCACTGCGTACATCGCGGGATTCAAGTGGGCCCTCGAGCGCGACTACCGTTTCATCTTCGAGATGGACGCCGACTTCAGTCATGCACCGGATGATCTGCTTCGGCTTTACGATGCCTGTGATTCGGGTGGCGCGGACATGAGCGTGGGGTCACGATATGTCACGGGCGGCCGCGTCAGCGATTGGGCGTGGAACCGCATCCTGCTCAGTTGGTGCGCCTCGCTCTATGTGCGCTTGGTGCTTTGGCTCAATGTGCGCGACACCACGGCGGGCTTCGTCTGCTATCGCGCCAGCACCCTGCGCGCATTGCCGTTGGACCAGATCCACTTCATCGGCTACGCTTTCCAGATCGAAATGAAATACCGCGTGAAGCTCGCGGGCCTGCGCATCCAAGAGGTGCCCATAACCTTCATCGACCGCGTGAAAGGCAAGAGCAAAATGAGTGCGAACATTTTCCATGAAGCCTTCCTCGGCGTGCTGAAGATGCGCTTCATGATCCGCCAAGGAGAGGCGGCGAAGGCATGAACAGTTGGTTGATCCGTGATGCCCGCGTGGTGAACGAGGGCAGCGTCACCCCCGCCGATGTACTTGTGCGCGACGGCTTTGTCGAGCGCGTGGCCACCGAAGGCATCGGCAGCGCGAAGAGCGTGAAGGAATTCGACGCGAAAGGCAACCACCTGCTGCCGGGCGCGATCGACGATCAAGTGCATTTCCGCGAGCCGGGCCTGACATACAAGGAGGACATCGCACAGGGCTCCGCTGCGGCAGTGGCGGGCGGCATCACCACCTTCATGGAGATGCCCAACACCATTCCGCAAACGTTGACGCAGGAGCTGCTCACGCTGAAGTATGCCATGGGCGCGGCCTCCAGCGTGGCGAACTACTCTTTCTACATGGGGGCCAGCAACACGAACATCGATGAAGTGTTGCGCACGGATCCCAAGACCGTTTGCGGCTTGAAGGCCTTCCTCGGCAGCAGTACCGGCAATATGCTGGTGGACAATGAGGAGGCGTTGGACCGCTTGTTCAAGGAAGCACAGCTCCTTCTCGCCATACATGCGGAGGATGAGCCGACGATCCGAAAGAATACGGCCGAGGCCATCGCACGTTATGGCGATGACATCCCGATCGAACAGCATCCATTGATCCGCAGCGCGGAGGCCTGTTGGCGATCATCCAGCAACGCCGTGGCCTTGGCGAAGAAGCATGGTACTCGGTTGCATGTGCTGCACATCAGCACCGCGCGCGAATTGGAACTGTTCGAACCTGGACCGCTGGAAGGCAAGCGCATCACTGCGGAAGCCTGCGTTCATCACCTCTGGTTCACCGACGCCGACTACAAGACCAAGGGTTCATCCATCAAATGGAATCCGGCGGTGAAGACAGCCGCCGACCGCGAGGCGATCCGCAACGCGGTGAAGGAAGGCCGCATCGACGTGGTGGCCACCGACCATGCGCCACACACGGTCGAAGAGAAGCAGCAGCCCTACACACACTGCCCGAGCGGCGGACCATTGGTGCAGCATGCTTTGCCGGTGATGCTGGAAATGATGCATCAAGGCGTGTTCACGTTGGAAGAGGTGGTGGAGAAGATGTGCCACGCGCCGGCGCGGATGTTCCAAGTGAAGGACCGCGGCTTCATCCGCGAAGGCCAGCACGCGGACCTTGTACTCGTGGACCTCGACGCGCCCTGGACAGTGACGAAGGAGAATCTGCTGTACAAATGCGGATGGTCGCCCTTCGAGGGCCAGCGCTTCCGTTCCCGCGTTTTGCGCACTTGGGTGAATGGACAACTCGCATACGCCGACGGCGCAGTGGACCGCTCGGTCTGTGGCATGCGCGCACTGTTCGACCGATGAGGACCGGCGTCGCTCTGCTCTTGTTATTTCTCGTCGCTTGCGGCGGATCGGAGAAGCCGCCCCAAGCGCCCCTGGACCGCAAGAAATTCGAGCAGGTGCTGATGGAATCGCTGCTGATCGAGGCGCGCGTGAACCAGGAGATCACACTGGATAAGGGAGGTAACACCCCCGCTGCGCACTACTACGAGGAGATGTTCAAGAAGGAAGGCGTCACCAAGGAAGACTTCAAGACGACGTACGATGCTTATGTGAAGCAGCCGGATCAATTGAAGTCGGTGTATCAGGATGTACTGAACGACCTGCAACAGCGCGCGGACAGCACGAGCCACTGATCGGCGCCTAGCGCCGTGCTAGTTTTTTCTTCCACAGATGCGCAGATGTCACAGATAAGTGACTGTGCGGTCGCTTAGAGAAGCCCCAAGATCTTGCCGATCCCAACGCCGAAGGCGTATCTGTGACATCTGTGTCATCTGTGGACAATATCGGAGGAAGCCATTCATCGGCGAGCCATCGATCAGCGGATCATCGTCGATCAAGGAACGCCGACACATTCGCGATCGCCTCTTCCGCAGATCTGAATTTCATCCTCAACAATTCCTCCGCCTTGGAGCCATCGTAGTGCCGCGTTCGCGATGCCGTGCGTGCCGTGTTGCGCGTCACCAGCGGTCGGCCGCCGAAGATCGTGCGCAGGAATTCCGCGCGCCACGCCAATTCCAGCGTCCAGGATGATAGCAAGATCGAAGGCGCAGGCTTCCCGGCACTTTTCGCGATGAGCGTGAACAGCTTTCTATACGTGAGACCTTCGCCGATCAAGAGATAGCGTTCTCCGGTCTGTCCTTCGGTGATCAAACGCGTCATCGCCGTCGCTACGTCGCGGGCATCGACAACCGCATTGCTGCCGCCGGGATAGAAGCGCGACCCTTTGCGGATGCGCTCGATCATCGTCATGCTGCTGCGACCGGCTACGCCGGGTCCGATCACCACACAGGGGTTCACCATCACAGCGTCCAGGCCTTCCGCAATGCCGCGATGCACTTCCAGTTCCGCATCCGCCTTGCTGATCGCGTAGCCTGAAGACTGCTTATCGTGCACGAAGGGTTTGGTCTCATCGCCAGTGCCGCCATCCAGTCCGCCGCCGATCGTTGCTGTGGAACTTACATGGCAGAGCCGCTTCACACCGGCCTCCAGCGCGGCATTCACCACGTTGGCCGTGCCTTCCACATTGATGCGATGGAGTTGCTCCATGTCGCGCGGATCGAAGGAGACCAACGCGGCGCAGTGGTACACATGCTCCACATTGTGCATGGCTTCGCGCAAGGCGCCGACATCGAACAGATCACCTTCCACCCACTGGATCCGTTGGAAGCGTTCCGCGCCATCCGTGTGATAGTGCTGAAGGATCCGCTTCACCATGGAAGGGTCGCTGCCTTTCCGCAACAGCGCGCGCACTGTACGACCTTGCGCCAGCAGTGCATCCAGCACATGCGCGCCCACAATCCCTGTTCCACCGGTCACCAAGTCCATTCGAGCGCGAAAAGGCGCGGGTGCAAGTTATCTCCACGGTGCTTCGCGATCCGCGCTTACCTATCGGCCAGAAGCAAGGATGGGCTCGCATTTCTTTGCGTCCTTTGCGCACTTTGCGGTAGAAAAATGGCAGTGATCAATTTTGTAGAAGAGCTCCGCTGGCGCGGATTGTTGCAGGACAGCACGCCCGGCGCTGAGGAGCATTTGATGAAAGGCCCGGCCAGCGGCTACATCGGCTTCGACCCCACGGCGGATTCCTTGCACGTGGGCAATCTGGTGCAGATCATGATCCTCGTGCATTTCCAGCGCTGCGGCCATAAACCGGTGGCATTGGTCGGCGGGGCCACTGGCATGGTGGGCGATCCCAGCGGGAAGAAGAGCGAACGCAACCTGCTCGATGAGGACGCGCTGCGCCACAACCAGGCCTGCGTGCAGAAGCAACTGGAACGCTTCCTCGATTTCAACAGCGGGCCCAATCCGGCGCGGCTGGTGAACAACTACGACTGGTTCAAGGACATGGGCTTTCTGCGCTTCATCCGCGACGTGGGCAAGCACATCACGGTGAACTACATGATGGCGAAGGACAGCGTGAAGAGCCGCTTGGAATCCGGGCTCTCGTTCACGGAGTTCAGCTACCAGCTCGTCCAGGGCTACGATTATTGGTGGCTCAATCAGCATGAAGGCTGCACCGTGCAGATGGGCGGCAGTGATCAGTGGGGCAACATCACCACCGGCACGGAATTGATCCGGCGCATGGGAGGTAACGACGCCTTCGCGATCACCACGCCGCTGCTCACCAAGGCCGACGGCAGCAAGTTCGGCAAGAGCGAAAGCGGCAACGTGTGGCTGGATGCCGAACGTACATCACCTTACAAGTTCTATCAGTTCTGGCTGAACGCGAGCGATGCGGACGCGGCGAAATTCGCGGCCATCTTCACGCCGTGGTCGCAGCCGGAGGTGGAGGCTTTGATCGCCGATCATGCCAAAGCGCCGCACGAGAGGAAGCTTCAGAAATCAGTAGCGGGCCACATCACCACGCTTGTGCATGGCGCAGGGGAGTTGGCCGCGGCGATCCAAGCAAGCGCGATCCTCTTCGGCAACGCGGCGGACGGCTTGGGAACGCTGAGCGAGAAGCAATGGCTCGATGTGTTCGATGGCGTGCCACAGGCGGAAGTATCACGCGCGACGATAGAAGCAGGCGTGGGCATCGTGGACCTGTTGAGTGATGGAACCGGGTTCCTTGCTTCTAAGGGCGAAGCCAAACGAGCGCTTAAAGAAGGAAGCATCAGCGTGAACAAGGTGAAGGTCGGTGAGGACCGTATGGTCAATGCGAACGACCTGATCAGCGGCCGCTTCATCCTGTTGCAACGTGGGAAGAAGAACTACTTCCTAGTGAAGGCGGTGTGATCCATGTTCCGCCGTCCATTCTCATTCACGGGCCGAAGCGGGAGGTTGAGTTTGGGCTAAGCTGCTTGCTCTTTGCAGTCTGTCCGATTGCAATTGACCTTATGTACTATCCTGGTAGACAACTCCCTTGGTATTGGGGGTTGATAGGAATTCCTCTTGGCTGGCTTTTCATTGCTCAAGGAGTCAAGCGGTGCCATGATCTAGGGAAGCCATGGTGGTGGTTCCTCAGTCCGTTCTTTCTGTTCTGGTTGCTCTTCGCCAGGGGAGAGGCCCAAGCGAACGAATTTGGTCCTGTTCGTTAGTTCCAATCGGCAATAAGAATGACTTCTTGGTGAAGGCCGTCTGACGTTAGTCGACGAGCAGGTTGCACCCCCGCAGGTCGCTGTTGTCGAAGCGACCGAGCACTTCGAAGGATCCATCGGCATGCACACGTCCAAGGTCCTGCGTGGAGATGAACGGACAACTGGCGATGTTGCACAGGTCGATCACATCGATGCCACCCGTGCGCCCTTCAGCAACGCGTGAGAAAGGATCGTTCACATCCCGTGTCAGCACCCGCATCCACAGCGGACAACGATAGCGCCCTTCGCCCTGTGACCACGCTTGCGAGAGCAGTTCCGTCATGCCGTACTCGCTGTGGATGTGGTCCACGGAAAACGCTTGCTTCAAGATCCTGTGCAATTCCTCGCGCACCATTTCCGGCCGCCGTCCCTTCATCCCGCCGGTCTCCATGATCACGGTATTCTTCAATGGCATCGGATACTTTTCCGCAAGGTCAAGCAACGCGAACGGCACGCCGAGAAGCATGGTCTGCACACCGTCGTCCTCACTTGATCGCAAGAGGTCCGCCAAGCCGTCGAGGTCATGCAGCCATGTGCCGCTTTGGCTGTCGCCACTTTGAGTAATGAGCTTCTCCGCCATGTAGACCAAGGAGCTGCCTGGTCGCTCCAGATAGGCGGGCAGCAGCGCCAGAAGACGCCATCGCGACGGCAGTCCATATTCAGCGCTGAAGGAGGTGAGGAAGGAGCGCTCGTACAGTTCCGGCCACGGCACGTGGTGCGTACTGGTGACCGGACCGGTGGTGCCGCTGCTGGTGAATTGCAGTGAAGCATCCAGTCCGTCCAGGAGCACGCGCCTGTTGCGGAAGAGGCCGATCGGTAAGCAGGGAATGCGTTCCACCGAGGTGACGCTGGCGGGGTTGATCGCCAGGGCCTTCAGGTATTCGCGGTAAACAGGGTTGTCGGCGGCATGCAACGCAAAGAGTTCCAGCGCCAATTCCGCAAAGGCTTCCGGCCCGTCAACATGGAATGGTTTTTCCAGAAGGGCGGGGGCCACAATGGGGGAGGGCGCTTCGCCGTTCATACTTTTGTGGGAGCGATGAGGAAGGACCGATCGACCGTTGCAAAAGTATCCGGGGCGCTGCTGCTCGTGGCCGTGGCGTTATCGTCCTGTCTGAAGACGGAGCAATTCCCCGTGGAGCCGCACATCGAATACAAGTCCTACGTGCAGCGGCCGGACTCCTCTGAGCTGACCATCACCTTCACGGACGGTGACGGCGATATCGGCCTCGGCCAAGGCGATACCCTTGCCCCCTATAATCCCGGCAGCCTGTGGTATCACGACTTTTTCGTGGACTACTACCACATGGTGAATGGCGAATGGGTGATGCAGGACTTCACGCTTCCGCTCTACTACCGCATCCCGGTGATCACGCCGAGCGGGCAGAACAAGGCGCTGCAAGGCGACATCAAGGTGGAGATCAGTCCGCTGGTGCTGCCGCAGGTTCCCGGGGATACCGTGCGCTTCAGCGTGCGCATTGCTGACCGTGCGTTGCATGAGAGCAACACCGTCTACACGCCCGCGATCATCGTTCAATAGCTCGTCGAATTTCGGCACGTCATATGTAAAGTGCCGAGATCCGCATCCTGCGGTTTACCCTCATCCACCAAACACAGTTCCCATGCGCATCCCAATTGTCCTGTCCTTTTTTCTGGCGGTCTCCGTCCCGTTCGCATCCCGCGCCGCCGCAGGCGAAAAGGACGTGGCCAGCACGGTCACTGCAGCAAAGGTCTTCCTCAGCGGCGCGCAGGTGACGCGGAGCGCGAAAGCCACCGTAAGCGCTGGTGGCGCCACATTGGTCTTTACCGGTCTGGAGCAGGACCTGGACGCGCAGAGTATCCAAGTAACGGGGAAGGGCGGCTATTCGATCCTCTCCGTGGCGCAGCGGATGAACTATCTCACCGAAAGCCCGAATACCAAGGAGATCGCGGACCTGCAAACGCGGATCAAAGGGAAGGAACACGACTATTACACTGAGAATGGGACGAAGGCGGTGTGGGACCAGGAAGAGCAATTGCTACTGAAGAATATGACGATCGGCGGGCAGCAGAATGGCATTGCCGCGAGCCAGTTGCAGGCGGTGAACGACTATGTCCGGGGCCGGATGACTGCGATCAAGGCCGGGCAATTGGTGCAGACCGAGAAGCTTGCCTCTTTGAACGATGACCTCACCAAGTTGCGCCAACAGCTTCAGCAATTACAGGCCCAAGCGCCGCGACCCACGAGCGAAGTGGTGCTGGAGATCAATGCGCCAGCGGAGGCGAACGCCACCTTTACACTCACCTACTTCGTGCCCAGCGCGGCATGGACACCCGCCTATGACCTGCGCGCCACCGGCACGGACAAGCCCATCGAGCTTGCCATGAAGGCGCAGGTGGTGAACAACACGGGCGTGGATTGGAACAAGGTGGACCTCTCGCTGAGCAGTGGTGATCCCACGCTGGGCGGCATCATGCCGGAGCTCTATCCATGGACGTTGGCTCAGCAATATCGCGTGACTGTCAATGATCGGTACAAGGACAAGGCAGCCGCCGAGGCTCCAATGGCGATGCGAGGCGCACGAGCTGATAGTGGCTACGGTGACACCTACGAGATGAGTGTCAGTTCCGAGGTGGCGAACACGATATCCCAACGCACCACCACCTTGGAGTTCAGCATCGACGCGCCCTTCAGCGTACCGGCCGATGGACTCGCGCATACGGTGGGTGTGAACACGCATACGATCCCTGCGACCTACACCTGGTACTGCACGCCGAAGCTGGACAAGGACGCCTTCCTCTATGCGCGCACCACCGGCTGGGAGGACCTGAGCCTGTTGGCGGGCGAGGCGAACATCTTCTTCGAAGGCACCTACGTTGGGAAGAGCTTCCTGCAACTTGACCAGCCCAAGGACACGCTGGATATCTCGTTGGGCCGCGACAAGGGCATCACCGTGGAGCGCGTGAAACGCAAGACCACGAATGACAAGGCGATGATCGGCAGCAAACGAACGGTCTCCGTGGGCTGGGACATCTCCGTGCGCAGCACGAAGGCGGTGCCTGTAACGCTGGAACTGCGCGACCAATATCCATTGAGCCCGATGAGCGAGGTGGAGGTGAAGCTGACCGATAACGGCGGTGCCGAGGTGGATGAGCAGAAGGGCTCCCTCACGTGGAAGCTTGCGGTGGATCCGAAGGCGACAAAGAAGGTGGGCTTCAACTACACGGTGAAGTACCCCAAGGATATGCCGATGGTGGTGGAATAGCGGTGGGCACCCAAGCGTGCGAAGCGAATGGGTCCGCCCGTGCCGCTTCACATTCACGTAACATGGGCCTACATTCGCGGAACACTCCCCGATCTGCGCATGGTAAAGTTCTGCCCGGGTGCTCTTTCAGCACTCCTTCTCCTCTGCCCTTTTTTGGTCACGGCACAGACCTTCACCGGTACTGGCGCCGATATTCCAGATGATGGCAACACGTTGAATATTTCCTTGGGGGTCAATGGTCTTTCCGGGACCTTGAACACATCGACCTTCGGTCTGGAGCAGGTCTGCATCACGATCAACCACACCTATCTGTCGGACCTGGACGTGAGCATCGTGGCGCCAGATGGAACGGTATGCTTGCTTACATCGGGCCAAGGCGGCGACAGCGACCATTACACCAACACCTGCTTCCGGTCCGATGCCGCGACATCGATCACCGCGGGCGCGCCACCCTATACCGGCACCTATCGGCCGCAAGGGGACATGGGTCTCATCAATAACGGACAGGACGGGAACGGAGACTGGCAATTGCGGGTGCTGGATACCTATCCCTTCGCGGATGAAGGTACCGTGATCACTTGGGCGATCACCTTCGGTGATGAGCCTGCCGCTCCTTTTGCCTTCGAGTCCTCGAATATCCCGATCGTAGTGATCAACACCAACGGCCAATCGATCCCGAGCGATCAGAAGATCACGGCGGACATGGGCATCGTGGACAATGGGCCAGGCTTATTGAACCATCCCACAGATCCGTTCAACAATTACGACGGACACATCGGTATCAAGCGGCGGGGCAATACTTCCGACTCCATGTCACCAAAAAAGTCCTATACAGTGGAACTGCGCGATGACGCGGGAGAGGACCAAGACTGGCCCATCCTTGGCATGCCTGAAGAGAGTGATTGGGTGCTGCTGGCAAACTACTTCGATAAGTCGCTGATGAACAACACCCTCACCTATCATCTCGCAGAGGCGATGGGTGATTATGCGCCGCGTCAGCGCGACGTGGAGGTGGTGCTCAACGGACAATACATCGGCGTATACGCATTGGTGGAAAAGGTCAAGCGTGGCGCCGACCGTGTTGATATCGCCAAGCTCCATTCGGATGACATCAGCGGTGATCAGTTGACCGGCGGCTACATCCTTTATGTGGACCGCGATGCTGGACCGGATGGCGGCTTCATTTCTCCTTATGCTCCAGCCGTGAGTGGCAATGACCAATACATCTATATGCAGTACGCATATCCAAAACCGGAAGATATCGTGTCCCAGCAGAAGACATACATCCAAGCCTACGTGGACAGCTTCGAGACTGCATTGGCCGGACCGGACTTCACCGATCCGGTAACGGGCTGGCGGGCGTATGCCGATGAGGCCTCCTTCGTGGACATATTCCTGGTCAATGAGATGAGCCGCAACGTGGACGGCTACCGCCTGAGCAGCTATCTGTATAAGGACAAGGACAGCAATGGTGGTAAGTTGCATGCCGGGCCGGCCTGGGATTATGATATCGCATGGGGCAATGCGAATTACTGCAACGGATCGGCCTTGGCCGGCTGGGCCTACCAATTCGGCGACATCTGCCCCACCGATGGTTCACAGATCCCATTCTGGTGGTCACGCTTGCAAGAGGATAGTGTATTCGTGGATGCTGTGCGTTGCCGATGGAACGAGCTTCGATACAATGTTCTTTCCCCGGCCTATGTCAACGCCTACTGCGATTCCGTGGCAGCATTGATCGACACGGCGCAACAGCGCAACTTCACCGTGTGGCCCATCCTCGGAGTGCCTGTATGGCCCAATCCCACGCCTGTTCCCACCACCTACGCGGGTGAGGTGCAGGAGCTGAAGGATTTCATGGTCGGTCGCTGGCTTTGGTTGGACCAGAACCTGCCAGGAAGCCAGGCCTGTTCCTCCACTGTCGGTATCGCCGACGGTCCCGCTGCCGCGATCGAAGCACCCTTTCCTAATCCATTCACGGACAATGTGCTGTTCCGCACCACGACAAGTGATGCGGTGACACTAAAACTCGTGGATCCCATAGGGCGTGTGGTACAAGAGGCAGGACCGGTGAGTGGACAGGGCATGTTGCACCGCATCGAGCTTCCTTCGGGGCTCGCCTCAGGAACGTACATGTTGATCGCCACTACGAAGGCCGGGGCGTTCTCCGCCTTCCGCTTGGAGCACTGAGGACCGATCGGGTCACGCCATGCCCACCTGACGCAGATGCGCCAGGTGCGACCAAAGCGCGCTGCGCAGGGAGGGGAACTCGCGGTACTGCACGTTGAATTCCGCGCAGACCTTCTTCAGGCGCTTGTTCAGTTCCGGGTAATGTATGTGGCTGATCTTCGGGAACAGATGGTGCTCCACTTGGAAGTTGAGTCCGCCGAAAAGCCAGTTCCACACCTTGTTCCGCGTGGCGAAGTTGGCCGTGGTCACCACTTGGTGTATTGCCCATTCGGACTCCACGTGACCGGCACCGATGGCCGGCGTCACGAAATCGCTGTGCTCCACCACATGCGCCAGCTGGAAGACCACCGCCAGCATCACGCCAGTGACGAAGACCATGACGCCATAGCCCACGAGCGTGTCCACCACGCTGGTCATGAACATCGGCAGCACGAGGAAGAGCCCGACGTAGAAGACCTTCGAGACCCAGAATACGATGTGCTCGCGCATGTTCATCGGCTTCATCTGCGTGTGGTCCGCCACCTTGCCGGTGAAGTACTTCTTCAGATCGTTGTAGAAGATCCAGAAGAGGTAGGTGAAGCCGTAGAGGAAGAGTCCGTAGATGTGCTGAAAGCGGTGGAACCAGAGTTTCTTCTGCCCCTCGTGCACGCGGATCCACGGCTTGATGTCGATGTCATCGTCCACGCCCTCCACGTTGGTGAAGGTGTGATGGTTCACGTTGTGCTTCAGTTTCCACAGGTAGACGTTGCCGCCGAGGAAGTTGAGGGAATGGCCCATCATTTCGTTCACCCATTTGCGGCGACTGTAGCTCCCGTGCGCACCATCGTGCATCACGTTGAAACCGATCGAAGCCACCACCACGCCCATCACCGCGCAGAGGAACAACGACAGGAGGATGGATGCAGGCGTGAAGAAGACGAGTAACGTGTACAATGCCGCAAGTGCTGCGCAAAGCACGCCGGTCTTGATGTAGAGACGGCTGTCGCCGGTGGTGCGCAGGCCGCGTTCCTTGAAGTAAGCGTCAGTGACCTCGCGTAGGCGTTGGAAGAAAACAGGTGGGGTCTTGGCGAAGGTCGTTTGCGGCATGGAGGTAGGTCGATCGGAAAGCGTGCAAAGGTACGGTCGCTGGTCAGGTGGTCCTGAATCCGTGGGATACCCGTCCCTTGGCATTTCTCCTCGCCTCCGCAGCTTTATCCTCAACCCTTCACCGTCAGCCCCAATTCCTTCAACTGGATCGCATCGATCGTTGAGGGCGCATCGATCATCACATCGCGCCCGGCGTTGTTCTTCGGAAAAGCGATGAACTCTCGGATGTCGCTGCGGCCGCCGAAGAGCGCCACCCAGCGGTCAAAGCCGAAGGCCGCACCACCGTGTGGGGGGGCACCGTATTCGAAGGCATCGAGCAGGAATCCGAATTTGTAACGGGCCTCTTCATCGGTGAAGCCGAGCACGCGGAACATCGCTTCCTGCATACTGCGGTCGTGGATGCGGATACTGCCTCCACCGATCTCCGTGCCGTTGATCACGAGGTCGTACGCGTTCGCCTTTACGGCGCCGGGATTGCTTTCCAATTTGTGCGCATCCTCCGGAACAGGTGAAGTGAAAGGATGGTGCATCGCATGCCAGCGGCCACTTTCCTCATCCTTCTCCAACAGCGGGAAGTCCAGCACCCACAAGGGTTTGAAGACGTTCGGGTCGCGGAGGTCCAGCAGTTCGCCGAGATGCAGGCGCAATTCGTTCAGCGCTTTGCGGGTCTTTTCCGCAGGCCCGGCCATGATGCAGAGCAGGTCGCCCTCCTTCATGCCGAAGCGTTCCGCCCAGTGTTGCAGGTCCTCAGGTCCGTAGAACTTGTCCACGGTGCTCTTCAGGCCTTCCGCGCCCCAGCGGACGAAGATGATCCCGGTGGCACCCACCTGCGGACGCTTCACGAACTCGATGAGCGAATCGGTCTGCTTGCGGCTCCATGCTGCGCAGCCTTCCGCCATGATGCCGACAACTAGTTCCGCATCATCAAAGACCTTGAAGTCCTTGCCTTTCGTGATGTCGTTCAATTCATGGAAGCGCATGCCGAAACGCAGGTCCGGCTTGTCGCACCCATAATCACGCATCGCGTCGTCGTAGGACATCCGAAGGAATGGCTCGCTCATGTTCCTGCCGAGAATGCCCTTGAACAGATGCTTCGCGAGACCCTCGAACGTGTGCAGGATGTCCTCGCGTTCCACGAAGGCCATCTCGCAATCGATCTGCGTGAACTCCGGTTGGCGGTCTGCTCGCAGGTCCTCGTCGCGGAAGCATTTCACGATCTGGAAATAGCGGTCCATGCCGGCCACCATCAGCAGTTGCTTGAACGTCTGCGGACTTTGCGGCAGCGCATAGAACTCACCTTGGTTCATGCGGCTGGGCACCACGAAATCGCGTGCACCTTCCGGCGTGCTCTTGATCAGCACCGGCGTTTCCACTTCCAGGAATTGTTGTGCGCTGAGGTAGTTGCGCACTTCGATCGCCATGCGGCTGCGCAGCTCGAAATTCTTGCGGACGTTGGCACGGCGTAGGTCGAGATAGCGGTACTTCATCCGCAACTCATCGCCGCCGTCGGTCTCCTCCTCAATGGTGAAGGGCGGTGTTTTCGCGCTGTTCATCACCTTCAATGCAGTGGCGAAGATCTCCACCTCGCCGGTAGGCATGTTGCTGTTCTTGCTCTGGCGTTCCACCACGGTCCCCGTCACTTGCACCACATATTCGCGGCCAAGGCTGCGGGCGGTCTCGCGCAACGTGGCGTCGCTGTCCGTGTTGAAGGTGAGCTGGGTGATGCCGTAGCGGTCGCGCAGGTCCACGAAGGTCATGCCGCCGAGGTCGCGGGTGCGTTGGACCCATCCTGCGAGGATCACGGTCTTTCCAGTGTCGGAGAGGCGGAGTTCGCCACAGGTATGGGTACGGTACATGGTCTTGAAAAGTGCGGCGAAAGTACCGCAGTGGCCGATGTCGCGCTTCCGGTAGTTGAGCCGGAAGCTTACTGCACCGTAAAGGTCAAGCTGCGATTGGTGATGTCGCCGTTGTTCTCCACCACGGAGAAGGTCCATTTTTCCTTTCCGGCCTGATCACGGGTGACCACCGTCTTCTCAAAATTGAAGGGATCGCTGTCCACATGCACGCTATCCTTTCGCACTATCGGATCATTGTCGTAAGTGACATATACAAATAGCGATCGAAGCGTATTCGATCCCTTGGTGGCGATGACGCCGATGTGCAGCGTATCGGAAAGTGGCACGGTGTCATCCTGCCATGTGTAGCCGCTGTCCATGCGGAAGGTTATATCCGCAGCAGTGCCGACGTCCGATTGGTCCTTGGTGCATCCGCCGCCCAGTAACAAGAGCAGACCGAGGACCGATGCCATGATCAGGTAGCGCATGGACGCAAAGTTAACCGGCCCTCCGGCGCATTACGTTTGGGAGTGAACACGCAACCCGTGCTATTAGCCATAATAGGTCGATTGGCTCTACAGCTTCCCGCGACAGAACCGGGACGCGTGTACTCAGCTTCGGAATGGCTGTAGGGCCTTATCCGCAGCCTTCAGGTCGAAGACCTCTGGATCAATACTGCCACCCAGCCAAGAGCGGATCTCTTTTTTCCGCTGAGAACTGCCGGACCGAAGGGTCTCCAACATTTCGGCATAGCCCCATGGTCCGCCGCAATCCTCCGGTGGGCATGCGCCTGAGCCCGCCGTGCAACAGGGCAATTCCAAGCCCTGCGCCTTGGCCGGTGGAAGCACCTTGGCCTTGATGTCGTGCATCCAGTCATCGCCGAAGTCGTACCAGTACACAAACTTTCCTTTGCACTCAGCCAAAAGCTCGAATAGCCGGACCTCGTCCTCCACGAGCATTTCCTCGTCCGCGAAGAAGTCATCCTCCGGCTCCATGCCCACACGTTTCTTGCCGACCTTGAATTCGTGCAGATGCGTATTCTCCCAGCCCATCACGGCTTGAATGAAATGGTGGAGTTCGCCGAAAGTGATGTCCGCCCGGACTGTCAAGGTGCGCTCCACCGTCGGCTGACAGTTCTTCAGTGCGATGCGCAACTCGACCACGTCGTCTTTGCTGACCGACGTAACGGTCGGCTTCGGTCCGTCTTGGGATACAACCTTCATGGTCGATCGCTTCACAGCGTGCCCCGGCTCTCCTGCTCCCGTTCAATCGCTTCGAACAGCGCCTTGAAGTTGCCCTTGCCGAAGCTCTTCGCGCCCTTGCGCTGGATGATCTCATAGAACAATGTCGGACGATCCTCTACCGGCTTGCTAAAGAGTTGCAGCAGGTAGCCTTCGTCGTCGACATCCACGAGAATGCCGAGTTCCTCAAGGGGAGCGAGATCCTCATCGATCGGACCGGTGCGTTCCAAGAGACCTTCGTAGTAGCTCGAAGGCACCTTCAGGAATTCCACGCCACGGCTCATCAGGTCGCGTACGGTCTTCACGATGTCGTCCGTGGCCACCGCGATGTGCTGCACGCCTTCGCCGTTGTAGAAATCGAGGTATTCCTCGATCTGGCTGCGCTTCTTGCCCTCGGCCGGTTCATTGATGGGGAACTTGATGCGGCCATTGCCATTGCTCATCACCTTGCTCATCAGCGCGCTGTATTCGGTGCTGATGTCCTTGTCGTCGAAGCTCAGCAGGTTCGCGAAGCCCATCACTTTCTCGTAGAACTCCACCCACTTGTTCATCTGGTTCCAGCCCACGTTCGCCACCATGTGGTCCACGTACTTCAGGCCGGCGGTCGGTGGATTGTAGGCGCTCTTCCAAGGCTTGTAACCGGGCAGGAAGGTGCCCTTGTAGTTCTTGCGTTCCACGAAGATGTGCACGGTATCGCCGTACAGCTTGATGCCGCTCTTCACCACTTCGCCATCCGCGTCCTTCTCCACGGTCGGTTCCATGAAGCTGATCGCGCCGCGCTTCATCGTCTCTTCGTAGGCCTTGCGCGAATCGTCCACCCACAGGGCGATCACCCGCACGCCATCGCCGTGCTGGCGCAGGTGGTCGTTGATCGGATCGTCCTTCGACATCGGCGTGGTGAGCACCAGGCGGATCTTGTCCTGCACGAGCACATAGCTCGTGCGGTCCTTCTCGCCGGTCTCGAGGCCTGCGTAGGCAAGGCTCTGAAAACCGAAGGCGGTCTTGTAATAGTGTGCGGCCTGCTTGGCGTTGCCCACATAGAATTCAATGTAGTCGGTGCCAAGAAGCGGGAGGAAGTCAGCCGCTGCGGGGTTGATCTTCTCCAGTTCGGGAGTTTCGGTCTGGATGGCCATGGGTCAATGATTCTAGGGTCGAAAGCGGCCCAAAGTTCGGCAATTTGGAAGGAAGGCGCAGCCGATGTCGGCCAGCGGGATTTTTCTCCTTTGGTCACGCCTTGATCAACGGCACATCATAAGCCGCAAAGTGCGGATCTGCTGTGAGTAAATGCATACCCTCGATCTTCGCTTGGGCGATCAGCATCCGGTCGAAGGGATCGCGGTGGTGAAGGGGCATGGTGGCCAATTCCATAATGTGGCCGGGGAGAATATCAAGGAGATCGAAGTTGGCTTGTTCGATGTCCTTCAGGAAGCCCGCCATGCCTCCGTTGAGTTGAAGTTTCCCCAAGCCGTGTTTGATGGCCACCTCCCATACCGATGCAATGCTGATGAACCGTTCATGGTCCGGACTGACCAGCAACGGTCTTGCGGTGGTCGCGATGCGCGGGTCGTCAAGAATGAACCAGAGGAACACATGCGTGTCCACCAGCAGCCTCATTCCATGTAGGGCTTGAAGTCGTCCAAGGGTGCATCAAAGTCATCCGCGATCACAATGCGGCCCTTCGCCAAGCCCGGCACGCCTCCATTTCTTGGCGACTCCTTAGTTGGTTTTTTCCGCTTAAGAAGATGATCCAGAAAGTCGATCAACTCCTTGCGCAGGTCCGCAGGCAGGGATTCGATCTTCACGAAGAGGTCGGCGCTGGACATGTAGCGAAGTTAGGTATTCCGCGAAGTCAAGATGAGGGCGTGCCCCTCGCAAATGCCTCGGGTCGGGCTTTCCCCTCCAAGTCCTCGCGCGGATTACTGGCTCCGGGCTTTCCTGTCCAATCCCTCACGCGGAATTCAGGTTTCCGTTCCATCCGAAATTGGGAACAGCGATTCACGGCTCTGTTCGTTTCACTAGGCTGTCGAGCCATGAATCTCTCTTCTCGACTACGCCAAGATGTTTGTGATATCTCAGTCCTGACGTTTCCGCATTCGCGTTCTCATCAGCCAGCAACGCGTATTGCTTTGCTTTAGCTGCATCACCTTCAAAGTAGCTGATGACCGAAAGAATCGAATACAACTTATACTTCGCCACAGGGAAGAGAATTCCATTAGCGCGCTCTCCAATGAGTTTCTTGACGCAGTCGTAGTGAGTTGTGCTCTTCGTCTTCACGACGAGTTCTGAAAAGTTCAGATAGGCTTGCGTCGTTATTTGGGGGAATATCCGCTCAATATCTAATGCTTGTTGGTAGAAGGAGATGGCCTTAGGCCAATCCTTTCGCTCCTGCTCAATCCCTCCCAATGTGTGCAGCACGGGTGACTTGCTGAACATATCATCGGGATACTCGTCGAGGACCTTGTGGAGAAGGGTTTCTGCGACGGTGAGTAGCTCAGGGTCGCCTGTTGCAAGAAATTCAATGCCTTGGATCGTCAGATACTGGGCGCGGCCGTCCTTTCGTGCGCGTCCCAACCTTTGGAAGAAGTCGAACTCATCTTCCTTTGACCACGATTTCTTTCGGAACCAATCCATGCTAACTCTTGCCTGATTGCCCATTTCACTCCAACCAACTCTTCCAGTACTTCCCGTCGTCGATCTTCATCGCCTCTTCCGTCACCATCAACGGCTTGAAGGTATCCACCATCACAGCGAGCTCGTCGGTCTTCGTCTTGCCGATGCTGCGTTCCATTGCGCCGGGCTGGGGGCCGTGCGGGATGCCCGCGACATGCAGGGTGATGTTCCCGGCCTCGATATCGTTGCGGCTCATGAAGTCGCCGTCCACGTAGTAGAGCATTTCATCGCTGTCGATGTTGCTGTGGTTGTACGGCGCAGGGATGCTCAGCGGGTGGTAGTCATACAACCTCGGGCAGAAGCTGCACACCACGAACGCGTTGGTCTCGAAGGTCTGGTGGACAGGCGGCGGCTGGTGCACGCGTCCGGTGATCGGCTCGAAGTCGTGGATGCTGAAGGCGAAGGGATAATTGTAGCCGTCCCAACCCACCACGTCGAAGGGATGCGTGGCGTAGATCAGCTCATGCAGCATGCCCTGTTTCTTGACGAACATGCGGAAATCGCCTTTCTCGTCGTGCGTCTCCAAGCCGTGTGGGCGGCGGATATCGCGCTCGCAGAAGGGGGAGTTTTCCAGCATCTGGCCGAACCAGTTGCGGTAGCGCTTCGGCGTATACATCGGGTGATGGCTCTCCACGATGAGCAGCCGGTTGTCTTCCGTGTCGAACTCCAGCGTGTAGATGACACCTCGCGGGATCAACAGGTAGTCGCCGTATTTGAAGTCCAAGGTGCCGAAGATGCTGCGCAGGCGTCCGGTACCGCGATGGACAAAGAGCATCTCGTCGCAGTCGGCGTTCTTGTAGAAGTAGTCCACCTTCTTGGCGGTGGGTGCGGCTAGGATGATGGCCACGTCGCTGTTCACCAGCATGGCCTTGCGTGCCGCCAAGTGATCTGCTACTGGTGCCACGTCGAAGCCTTTCAGCCGCATGGCCCGCAGGTTCTTCTCCACCGCGATCTTGGGCGTCACGTCCTTCGCTCCGACGATCTCCTTCACTTGAGTAGGCCGATGCACGTGATACATCAACGAGCTCATGCCATCGAAGCCCACGGTGCCGAAGAGCTGCTCGTAGTAGAACTTTCCTTCCGGGCTTTTGTGCTGGGTGTGCCGTTTGTGCGGGATGTTGCCGAGGCTGTGGTAGAAGGGCATCTGCTGGTTGCGTGTTACGTGTTGGCGTGTTGCGTGTTGTCCGTTCGCACACGCCTACGCGCTATTGGTTTTCGTTTGAATGACTTCGATCAACTCCGGATGAAGCGTTCCGTTCCGGGCGAGAAGTTCTTCCTCTTCGTGGATCCGTTGGCGCAATCCTTCCGGATCATTGATGGCTTTGGTCTTGCTGCTGCGTGTGCTTCGTCCTTTGCGCCATGCGCGTTGTTCCTCGATCGGAAGCAGGTGGATCTCACGGCAGCTCGGTGAACAGCAGTCCGCGTATTTCTCCGCACAGGCTTCGCATTGCACCAGCAGCATGTTGCAGGTGGCCTCGTGGCAGTTGCTGATACGATCGCTCTTCGCGCCGCACTGCATGCAGGTACTCACCACATCATCGGTGATGCGTTCGGCGAGGCGTTCATCGAACACGAAGTTTTGTCCTTTGTACTTGCTCTCCAATCCTTGCGCTTTGATCTGCCGCGCATAGTCGATGATGCCGCCGTGCAGCTGGTTCACGTTCGCGAAGCCGTGATGCTTCAGATAGGCGCTGGCTTTTTCGCAGCGGATGCCGCCGGTGCAATACAGGAGGACTTCCTTCTTCTCCTTGCCCTGCATTACTTCCTTCACCTCCTCGATCGCTCCGCGGAACGTATCCGCCTTCGGCAGGTATGCGCCTTCGAAATGCCCGATCAGGCATTCGTAGTTGTTGCGCATGTCGATCACCAGCGCGCCTTCTTCCATCTTCCGATTGAAGCTCACGGCATCGAGGTGCGTGCCCACGTTGGTAACGTCATAAGCATCATCGGCGAGTCCGTCCGCCACGATCTTCTTCTTCACCTTGATCGCCAACTTCAGGAAACTCTTACCGTCGTCCTCCACGGCGATCTTCCATGGCATGTCACGGAATGCTTCGCGCAGATCCAAGGCCGCGCGGAACGCTTCCAAGTTGGCCGTTGGCAAGCTCACTTGCGCGTTGATGCCTTCCTGCGAGAGGTAGATGCGGCCCAGTATTCCCAGTTGCTCCCACTCCGTATAGAGTGCATGGCGAAGCGACTCCACATCGACCAAACGCACGTAGCGGTAGAACGAAAGTGTGGTGCGCGCCCTGCCCTCCGATCCCAATCGCTCGCGAAGAAGGTCGGGATGCAGCAGGTTCCGCAGGCGATGCGTTTCCATGCCGCTAAGGTACGGGCGATGGAGAAGGAGACCGGAATGGTAGGTGCCAAACGCGGTGCAAGTCCACGCATACGTATTCATGAAGGCGCACGTATCTTTGGTTCGATGAAGGCAAAACTCACCTTAAGCATCTCCGAAAAGCGGGTCCGACGGATCAAGGCGTATAGCGCGAGGCATCGGAAATCGGTGAGCCAACTGGTGGAGGAATTCATCGATTCGCTCGAAAAGAGTGCGAAGGTCGCGGACGGTAAAGGCAAACAGCCCCATGCCATTGACCAATTCGCTGGAATACTGACCGGCAAGATCACTGAGGCGGACCTGAAGGCGGACCCGCGTTTGGCGCAGATCTATCGCAAGGGTCTATGAAGGTCTTCCTGGACACGAATATTCTGCTGGATGTGCTGGATGCATCACGTCCCTTCCATTCCAGCAGCACCAAGATCTTTGAGGCGGTGGATAGCCATCCGCTGGAACTCGTGCTCACCGGCTTGAGTTTGGTCAACACCGAATACGTATTGCGTCGGCAAGGCGTCCCCAAAGCCAAGCTGCGATCATTCCTGGGCACGCTGTGTTCGCTTTGCTCCACGGCCAGTACAGACCTGCCGCAGATCGAAGGCGCACTGGGCGTGGATTGGCCGGATTTTGAGGATGCCGTGCAATACAACGCGGCCTTGGCGCACGGGCGTGTTCAAGTGATCGTTACCAATGACATTCCCGGTTTCCGGCGGTCCAGGATCCCTGTTATGACCCCCGGGGATTTTGCCACGAAATTTCTCGGGTCAGCAGACAAACATTAAAGTATCGTTCATGAAGAAGATCCTCGTCATCGGCGCCAGCGGCCAGATCGGTACCGAACTCGTTGAAGGTCTGCGCGACCGCTTCGGGGCTGAGGACGTGGTGGCCAGCGACATCAAAGAGCCGCAGGCAAAACAAACAGGCCCCTTTGCCCTGGTGAATGCCATTGATCGGCACGGTATCGAGCGCGTCATCGAGAAGCACGGCATCACGGAGGTTTACTTGCTGGCGGCGCTTTTGAGCGCCACTGCGGAAAAGGACCCGGCCTTCGCGTGGAAACTCAACATGGAGAGCCTCCTGATCATCCTTGAACTGGCGCGTGAAGGGATATTGAAAAAGGTCTATTGGCCCAGCAGCATCGCCGTCTTCGGACCCACGACCCCGAGGGATGCCACGCCCCAGCATACCGTTACGGAGCCGAGCACCGTCTATGGCATCAGCAAGTTGGCGGGTGAAGGCTGGTGTGCCTATTACCACAAGCGCTACGGCGTGGATGTGCGCAGCATCCGCTATCCTGGCCTCATCGGCTGGAAGAGCGCGCCCGGCGGCGGCACCACGGATTATGCGGTACACATCTTTCACGAGGCGATCAAGAACGGCGCCTACACGAGCTTCCTCGGACCGAAGAGCACGTTGCCGATGATGTACATGCCGGATGCCATCCGCGCCACCATCGACTTGATGGAAGCCCCGGCGGAGCAGGTGAAGGAGCGCAACAGCTACAACCTCGCCGGGATCAGTTTCAGCCCGGAGGAGATCGCTGCGGAAGTGGCCCGGCACGTCCCCGGCTTCAAGATGTCCTATGCGCCGGATGAGCGACAGGCCTATGCCGATTCATGGCCGCGCAGCATCGATGATAGTGCCGCCCGCAAGGACTGGGGTTGGAAGCCTGACTTCGATCTGAAAGCCATGGTGGATGACATGATGAAGCATCTGGAAATGGAGTTGGCGCCGAAGTGAAGCGCCGCCGCGTCATTCTCCTATCGGTAACCCATTCCACCGCTTTTTCGTTTCGCCTACGCGAACCCAAGAATCACTATGCCTTCGATCCGATATTCCGTTCAGATCATTCTTTTTCTGGCTCTTCTCCTGGTGGCTCCGGGCATTTCGGCACAGGTTCCGCCGACCGTTCCGGACACGCTGAATAAATTGGATGAGGCCGGAAGGAAACAGGGCTGGTGGAAGGTCACGGGTCCGATCAAGGACAAGCCGGATTACGCGGTCGGCAAGCTCTACGAAGAAGGCCGTTACGCGGACAACCGCAGGGTCGACGTGTGGAAGCGCTATTGGCCAAATGGCAAGGTGATGAGCGAGGTCACCTATGTGATGGGCCTGCCCAAAGGACCTTACACGACATATTATCCGGACGGCACCATTGAGGAACAGGGCACGTGGGACCTGGACCGGAATACCGGAGGTTTCAAGCGCTGGCATCCGAACGGGAAAGTAGCGCAGGAATTCATTTTTGATAAGTACGGGACCCGTGACGGTGAGCAGAAATACTACCATGAGAACGGGCAGTTGGAGGTGGATGTGCAGATCAAGCAGGGCCGAGAGGAAGGCAGCCTGAAGCGCTATTACCTCAATGGAGAATTGGCGGAACAGGCCGAGTTCCACAATGGCGTGGCCTCCTCCAGCAAGAGTTTCCAGCCGAAGAGCAAGATGCCGGTGATCCTGCCTGCCGATGCGAAACCAGCGCCGGACAAGACCGCTGATGAGAGCCCCAATGCCGCCGCATTCCAGGCCAATGGCACGAACACCTTGTATGACATGCAGCATCGGCTGGCCCAGCAAGGCGAATACCGCAATGGCCGACTGTGGAATGGCAAGGTCTATAAGTATGACCGCAACGGGATCCTCTTCCGGATCGAGGCCTATGTGAACGGGAGGTACGCGGGCAACGCGGTACTTACGGAGGACGATACGCACTAGCCGTGCCTATTTTCCCCCTGTCCTGCCGCTTCCCAAGCTGTTGAGAACTCGATCCAGCGGAAATACCGGCAGGGTTCCCCCAGCTACCTTTGCGCGCTTTTTCATCCCAAGAAAACCAAACCAAGACCCGAATGGCAAAGGCGACAGCGGCGTCATCCAAAGCGGTGGACGCGTTCATCAGTTACGTAAAGGCCAAAAACCCGAACGAACCCGAATTCCAACAAGCGGTGCATGAGGTGGCCGAGATGGTCATTCCCTTCATCGATGCCAATCCCAAGTACAAGGGCAAGATGCTCTTGGAGCGCATGGTGGAGCCCGAGCGCACCATCACTTTCCGCATCCCTTGGGTGGACGACAAGGGGAATATCCAGGTGAACCGCGGCTATCGCGTGCAGTTCAACAGTGCCATCGGACCTTACAAGGGCGGCCTGCGTTTCCACCCGAGTGTGAACCTCAGCATCCTGAAGTTCCTCGGTTTCGAGCAGACATTCAAGAACAGCCTTACCACCCTGCCCATGGGCGGCGGCAAGGGCGGCAGCGACTTCGACCCAAAGGGCAAGAGCGACGCCGAAGTGATGCGCTTCTGCCAAAGCCTGATGACGGAGCTCTTCCGCCACATTGGCCCCAACACGGACGTGCCTGCGGGTGACATCGGCGTGGGCGGTCGCGAGATCGGCTTCATGTTCGGCCAGTACAAGCGTCTGGCGAACGAATTCACCGGCGTGCTCACCGGCAAGGGCCGCGCATGGGGTGGTTCCATCATGCGCCCCGAGGCCACCGGCTACGGCGCGGTGTACTTCGCCGAGGAGATGATGAAGCGCAACAAGACCAGCTTCAAGGGCAAGACCGTCGCGATCAGCGGCAGTGGTAATGTGGCCCAGTACGCCATCGAGAAGGCCACGGCCCTCGGCGGTAAAGTGGTCACCTGCTCGGACAGTGACGGTTCCATCTTCGATCCGAACGGCATCACCGGCGAGAAGCTGGCGTTCATCATGGAATTGAAGAACGTGAAGCGCGGCCGTATCGAGGAGTACGCTAAGAAGTTCAAGGGCAGCACTTTCACCAAGGGTGCCCGCGTGTGGGACGTGGTGGGCAAGCTGGATGTGGCCATGCCCTGCGCCACGCAGAACGAACTGAATGGCAAGAACGCCAAGGACCTCATCAAGAAGGGCGTGAAGTATGTGGCCGAAGGTGCCAACATGCCTTGCGACCTCGAAGCAACGAATCTCTTCCTGGGCGCGGGCGTGGTATTCGCACCGGGCAAGGCCAGTAATGCGGGCGGCGTTGCAACCAGCGGTCTGGAGATGACGCAGAACAGCATCCGTCTCAGCTGGACCAAGGAGGAAGTGGACTCCAAGCTCCACCAGATCATGAAGGACATCCACGCGGCCTGCGTGAAGTACGGAACCGAAGGCAAGACCGTGAACTATGTGAAGGGCGCGAACATCGCTGGCTTCGTGAAAGTGGCCGATGCCATGTTGGAGCAAGGTGTGGTGTAAGTCACCAAGTCAAACAATGAAAAAGCCCCGGGATCTCCGGGGCTTTTTCATTCAGGATATTGATCTCAGCAGAACTCGGCATACACCATCTTCAGGTGCTCGGCGATCATCTCGGCGCTGCGGCCTTCGATGTGGTGGCGCTCCACGAAGTGAACGAGCTTACCATCCTTGAAGAGGCCGATGGCGGGGCTGCTGGGCGGGTAGGGGAGGAAGTGCTGGCGGGCCTGCATCACGGCATCGGTGTCCACACCGGCGAATACCGTGGTGAGATGATCCGGGCGCTTGTCGCCTTTCAGGGATCCTTTCACTCCTGGGCGGCACGCGCCAGCGGCGCAGCCGCAAACGCTGTTCACTACGCACAGCACGGTTCCGCTCTGGTTGAATGCGGCATCCACTTGTGCGGGGGTCTTCAATGCGGTGAACCCCACTTCGGTGAGGTCGGAGACCATGGGGGCGGTCAATTCTTCTGGGTACATGTCTGGGGACTTTGGATGATGGGAGCTACGGTTCTACCGGATATCCCGAATGGATCAGGGGGCAAAGATACTTGCCATGGAAATGAAAACGGGTTCAGGCCGCGAGGTCGAAACGGGAGCGGACGATCTCCAGCAATTCCAGCACGATGCGCGGATCGTTCTCCGTCACCAATTTCATACGGTGGTCCTTGAAATCGGGCAGGCCCTTGAAATAGTTGGAGTAGTGGCGGCGCATCTCCACCACGCCCTCGTGCTCGCCCTTCCAAAGGAGGCTGCGCTCGAAGTGCTCGCGGGCAGCGTCCACGCGGTCATCCAGCGTCGGCGGTGGCAAGTGCTCGCCAGTGGCGAAGAAGTGCTTGATCTGGTTGAAGATCCAAGGTGCGCCGATGCTGGCCCGGCCGATCATCAGGCCATCCACGCCATAGCGGTTCCGGTATTCCAACGCCTTCTCCGGTGAATCGATATCACCGTTGCCGAAGATCGGGATGTGGATGCGAGGGTTGTTCTTCACTTCTCCGATCAAGGTCCAGTCCGCCGGGCCTTTGTAGAGTTGGGCGCGCGTACGGCCGTGGATGCTGAGTGCTTGGATGCCGACATCCTGCAGCCGCTCGGCCACTTCCATGATGTTCTTGGTCTGATCACTCCAGCCGAGACGGGTCTTCACGGTCACAGGCAGCTTCACAGCTTTCACGACCTTGTCAGTAAGGCGCACCATCTTGTCCACGTCCTGGAGCAGGCAGGCTCCGGCGCCCTTGTCCACCACCTTCTTCACGGGGCAGCCGTAGTTGATGTCGATCAGCTCCGGCCCGGCGCGCTCGGCGATGCGGGCGGCTTCTTCCATGGCATCCTCGCTACCGCCGAAAAGCTGGATCCCCACGGGTCGTTCCTCCGGGAAGATGTCCAGCTTCTTCATGCCCTTCGCCGCTTGGCGGATCAGTCCTTCGCTGCTGATGAACTCCGTGTACATCAGGTCCGCGCCATATTTCTTGCAGATCGCACGGAACGGCGGATCGCTCACGTCCTCCATGGGAGCGAGGAGCAACGGGAAGTCTCCGAGTTCGATTGGGCCTATGCGGGGCATTGGGATTCCGCCAGTTCACGAGGGCTGCAAAAATAGGAAGGTTGGGGCGGGCTTATCAATATCAATGGATGGTATTGATCCCGTGCTATTTCCAAAGGCTCGGCTTCTTTAGTGTGTCTCTCGGGTATAGCACTTCGATTTGCTCACTGTATTGAAGTCCCGCCCAGACATAGTGCACTTCGTTGTATTTCTGCGTCAAGGCCATATTCAGCCAGCAAGTGCTGTCGATTGTATAGATGAGATATGGCACGTAGGTGCCTATGTCCGCATTTAGGCTGTCCACCTGCTTATAGATTTCGTGGAGGTTGGTGAAGAGAAAGTCCATGCGCCCATCTTTGTCAAAGTCCGTGAGGCGCAAGGGTATTTCAATATCGATCGTGTCTGGGTCAAGATCGAGGACCCTAGCCACGGTTTTCGACCTTATAGTGATGATCGAAAAGTCCCCCCTGTATCCGGCACCATCCATAGCGCCGAATAACAGTATGGTGCTGCCTCTGTCATTCTTCCGCAGGAATAGGCGATTAGTGGGAATGGAGTTAGGGTTGGATTTGAGAAAGTCTTCATCGACCGTAAACCATCCGTTGTTCCGAGCAATAAAGTTCCGTGGAGATGTTCCAGAGACACGGATCGAGATCTGGTTGAACAGGCTCGTATCCTCAAGGGTTGAACTCAGGGAAATGGTATCCGAAAGGCCGTCATCATTGAGGTCGGTGACAAATCGCTGCTCAGCCCGATGGTCTGGCATCTTCGATTGAGTTGTATCGAGTTCTTGTTTCACCGGGTTCGTCACGGCTAGGTTTTTTGCCGGATCCGTGTTGCAGGATAGCAGAGTAAATACGATGAGGAATGGAAATGTGAGCTTCGAAGACAGCATTGTGGGGTATGGCAAGATACAGAGCCACTGAAAGGCCCAAGTGCTAGCTTCGACTTTGCAAGCTTGGTTGGAATACACCGGCTGGGATTGCGCGAGGCGCGCTTTCCCGGTGATCGCAGCCTTCTCTATTCATGCCCCCGCTATGCGAGGGCCGATCGGCGGAGAGGGAGGGATTCGAACCCCCGTTACCCTTTCAGGTAAACACACTTTCCAGGCGTGCGCCTTAAACCACTCGGCCACCTCTCCAGGTGCCGCATCTTGCAATGCGGGCCGCGAATGTAACAGCCTTGCGTCTTACTGGATAACTACTTCGCCACAAAGCGAGTGGCCCATATGCTGCATCACCTCCTTCTCGGCCATCCCTTGCCCGAAGAGGAACATCAGTTTGGTGACGGCGGCCTCCATCGTCATGTCATAGCCGCTTACCACACCCATTTCCACGAAGGCCTTGCTGGTCTGGTATCGGCCCTGCTCCACGCGGCCACCCACGCACTGTGTTGTGTTCACCAGCACGACCCCGCGCTGACGTGCTTCGCGAAGCACCTGTAGGAAAGGCTCATCTGTTGGGCCATTGCCACTTCCGAAGGTGGTGAGTACCACGGCCTTCAGATCCTTGTCCATCAATAGCGCCCGCGCCCATTCCGCCCGGATGCCAGGGAACAGCTGCATCACGCCCACATGGTCGTCCATGCGGTCGTGCACTTTCAATGGTCCTCTCCGCGGAGAAAGGATGGCTGCATGATCATAGCGGATATGCACACCGGCCTCGGCCAACACAGGCCAATTGGGTGAACGGAATGCCTCGAAGCGCTCCGCATGCACCTTCACCGTTCGGTTGCCACGATAGAGGCTGTACTCAAAGTAGACCGCCACTTCCGCGACGATGGGCTTTCCGTTTTCCTTGGCTGCCGCAATCTCGATGGCAGTGAGCAGATTCTCCTTACCGTCCGTGCGGATGGTGCCTAAGGGCAATTGGCTGCCGGTGAGGATCACGGGCTTGCCCAGGCCTTCCAACAGAAAGCTGAGCGCGCTTGCGGTGTAGGCCATGGTATCGCTGCCATGCAGTACCACGAAGCCATCGAAATCCGCGTAGCGCTCGCCGATAATGCTGGCGATGCGCAACCAGTGTGCGGGGTGCATGTCGCTGCTGTCAATGGGCCGCTCGAAGGCCGCGGTCTCCAAGGCGATCCCCATGCGCGACAGTTCCGGTACCTGTTCCTCCAGATGGTCGAGGTCCATGGCGTGTAGGCTGCCGCTGCGGGCGTCGGCGACCATCCCGATGGTGCCGCCGGTATAGATGAGCAGGACCTTGGGCACGCTCATTCGGTAAAAAGCAGTTCTGCGTTGGCGGTGGTGATGCGCGCCACTTCGTCCACGGAAAGGCCGACCGCTGTGGCCAGTGTCTCGGCGATCAACGGGATGTAGGAACTCTCGTTGCGTTTGCCGCGGTAGGGCACCGGCGCGAGATAGGGGGCATCGGTCTCCAGTACGCAATGCGCAGCACCCACTTCCGCCATGGTCTCCGCCAAGCCGGCCTTCGCGAAGGTGATCACCCCGCCGATGCCGAGCATGAAGCCGCCGATGTCGATGATGCGACGGGCTTCTTCCGCAGTGCCGGTGAAGCAATGGAAGACACCCGTGAGGTGCTCATCCTTTTCCTCTTCGATGATGGCGATCGTCTCGGCGAAGCTTTCGCGGCAGTGGATCACCACCGGCAACGCCAGTTCCTTGGCCCAGCGTACTTGCTGGCGGAAGGCGTCCTGCTGTTGCGCCAGATAGGTCTTGTCCCAGTGCAGGTCAATGCCGATCTCGCCCACGGCCCAGTAGCGGCCGGTGCCAAGGAGACGCTCCACCTCCGCCAATTCACGGGAGGGATCCTCGCCCACGGAGCAGGGGTGCAGGCCCATCATCGGAAAACAGATCTCGGGAAACTGGTCGCACATAAGGTGCATGGCCTCCACGCTCGTCGTGTCGATGTTGGGCAGGAAGAGCTTGCTGACCCCGGCGTCCAATGCGCGTTGCACGAGTTCCGTGCGGTCCTGGTCGAATTGCTTGTGATAGAGATGCGCGTGCGTGTCGATGTACATGTCTTAGACTGCTGAACGGTCCTCTTTCGGACCACCGGACCAAGATACGGCCATGGACCGGCGACCTCCTTCATCTTTCCATGGATGGTGCGAACGGGTTCAGCGTTCGGCCTGTCATCGCTGTGCCGGGACCTACTTTCGCGGCCCTATCATGAAGGTCCTCGTCCTCCGTTTCAGTTCCATCGGCGACATCATCCTCACCTCGCCGGTGTTGCGCTGCCTCAAGCAGCACGTGCCCGGTGTCGAGGTCCATTTTCTCACCATGGAACGCTTCCGGTCCTTGGTCGAAAGCTCTCCCTATGTGGACCGTGTGCATACTATAAAAGGCGAGATCGGTGATGCCTTGCCGGCGCTCCGAAAAGAGAAGTTCGACCTGGTGGTGGACCTGCACCACAACCTGCGCACGTGGCGCGTGAAGCGTGCCTTGGGCGTTCCGGCAAAGAGCTTCCCCAAGTTGAATGTGGAAAAGTGGTTGCTGGTGAACTTCAAGAAGGACCGCTTGCCGAAGGTTCACATTGTGGACCGCTATCTGGAAACGGTGGCGCACTTGGGCGTGAAGAACGACGGCCAAGGACTGGACCTGTTCATTCCCCCGGAAAGAGAGATCTCGCTGGCGACCTTGCCGGAGAACTTCCGCAAGGGCTACATCGCGCTGTGCATCGGCGCGGCCCATGCCACGAAGCGCTTGCCACAACACAAGTTGATCGAACTCGCAGAGGAGTTGAAAGGCCCCTTGGTGATCATTGGTGGTCCGGAAGACAAAGCAGTTGGGCGCGCGATCGCGGATGCGGTCGGCGCACGGGCATTCGACGCGACAGGTAAATATGATGTGCTAGGCTCCGCTTCATTGATCCGGCAAGCCACCAGCGTTATCGCGCACGACAGCGCTGCCATGCACATGGCCAGTGCGTTCCGCAAGAATGTGGTGAGCGTTTGGGGCAACACCGTGCCGCAGTTCGGCATGGGGCCATATATACCCTCGCATCCTGAACGCGCCCATATCAGTGAGGTGCTCGGATTGCCCTGCCGCCCGTGCTCGAAGATCGGGTTCAACCAATGTCCCAAGGGCCACTTCCGCTGCATGGAGCAGCAGGACCTGGGGCGGATCGCAGAGTGGACGGAAAAGAGTTCCTCGCAGGTCTCATAGGGCTTGCCGCAGAGATCGCGGAGCAATATGGATGAGGTGATGGCCGTAGCCCTATCACCGATCACCAGCCACCAATCACCACGTCAGGAAAAAAGCGCTTTCAACTCGTTCGCTTCCTCGGGCTTCATCTTGCCCGCTAGGATCAACCGCAATTGCCTGCGGCGCAAGGCTCCGTCGTATCGGATCTTTTCCTCCTCCGTCACTGGGATCACCTCGGGAACCGCGGTCGGTTTGCCGAGTTCGTTCAACGCCACGAAGGTATAGATCGCGCTGTTGCATTTGACCTTCTCCCCGGTGAACTGGTTCTCCGTCCACACATCGGCCCATACTTCCATGCTGGTGCCGAAGGCACGGCTCACATAGGCCTTGATCGTCACCATGTCGCCGAGTTTGATGGGCACATCGAAGCTCACATTGTTCACTGCGGCCGTCACGGTGATGTGCTTGCAATGCCGGTGCGCGCTGATGGCGCAGCTCATGTCGAGCCATTTCAGCAGTTGCCCTCCGAAGAGGTTGCCCATCATGTTGGTGTCGTTCGGGAGCACCATGTGGGTGGTCTCGGAATAGCTGTCGGTGGTGGGTCTGGCTTCCATGGTTCGTGATCCGGGCCGCGAAATTAGCCGCTTGTGCACGGTTACCTTCGGCGGACCGATGTTGAAAGCAGGAGACCCCGCTCCCGATGTGGAGCTGACCGGCCCCGATGGCCAACCCTTTCGGCTTTCCTCGCTGCTGGCGAAAGGCCCTTTGGTGCTCTACTTCTATCCCAAGGATGATACACCGGTCTGCACCGCGGAGGCCTGCTCGTTCCGGGACAACCATGCGGAATTCACCGGCCTGGGCGCTTCCGTTGTCGGCGTCAGTGATGATGATGCGGCCTCGCACCGGCGCTTCGCCTCGGAGCACGGCCTTCCTTTCCTGTTGCTGAGTGATCCGGAAGGCAAGGCGCGCGAAGCCTTCGTTCTAAGGACGCTCTTCGGCTTCAAGGCCAGGGCCACCTTCGTGATAGACGGCAAGGGTGTGGTGCGCGCGGTGATCAGTGATCGCCTGAACGCCCGAAAGCATGTGACCGAGGCCTTGGACGCGCTGCGCGATCAGGACTTGATCAGGTCGTAGAAAAGCACGCGTCCGTCGTCCGTGGCGGTGATGAACTGCCCATTCCAGAAGAGGCACGGTGCGAGGTGCTGCTTGTCCTTGTTCGTTGGGAAGGAAAGTGTCTGCACTGTATTGCCATCCGCATTGGTGAAGCTCACAGCTCCGTCCTTCAGGGCATGCGCGGTGAGGTTTCCATCCGTGGCCTCGGCCTGTTGATAGAAGCGGTCGAAGGCGGAGTTGCCGAGTTTCAGGCCCAATTGCTTGGTGCGGATCGCGTCGGGGATCCATTTGTAGAGGGCCAGGTTCTTGTCCCGTTTGCCGGTGGTCACGTCCCACACCTCGCGTTTGCCGGTGAAGCCGATCAGCACCACATACTCCCCGTTCTCATTGAAGGCACCATAATAGACGGTGGATGTTTCATCCTCGTCGTAGGCGAAGTCGGCGATGCGCTTGCCGGTATCAAGGTCACGCAACTCAGCGCCCTTTGCATGGCAGATCAGAATACGGTCGCCTTTGGGGGCAATGGCCAAATAGGTCACTTCGGCCTTCGCGCCTTGGATCGTCTTTGCGGGAGGGTCCAACACCGCTTGGGCGTTAACGGTGGTGACAAGCAAGGATGCGCCGATGGCGGCAAGCAAAAGCTTCATGGAAGATCGATCAGATGATGTTGTTCGGCAAGCCAGACCAAGGCGCTTTCCTCGTCCGGGAAGAGCTTGGTAGGGCGCGCAGGCCGGTTGTGACGGGTATAGGCGTTGGCAGAAAGCTGATGTCCGAAGTCGCGCAGCACGATCGCATCAGCGGCGAGCACGCCGTCGCCTTCAGGACCTGACGCCAAGGCCCGCGCTTCGTTGCTGAGTGTGCTGTTCGGACCGATGGTCACCATCAGTAAACCCTTGCGGCCATTGCGTTCCTTGGCAATGGCGGCGAACATGGCATGCACATCGTCCACTTCGCCCAGTACGCCTTCATTGAAGTGTGCATGCACCACGTCACCTTCGAGAAAGGTGAGCAGGACCGCATTGAGATCGATGGTATGCATGGGGTCCACAAAGGTAGTCCGATGATGCGCGATGGATGCCGACATGCGATCACTTCACCAGCATCCACGCATCGGGCGCTTCCTCTTTGCGCACGGCATTCAAGGCCTCCAGCGCGGTCGAGCGCGACGGATAGCTGCCATAGGCCACCCGGTAGAGTCCCCCGCGCACATCGATCAGCGTGGCGGCGAAGCCCCTGGCCTGCAGCACCGAGATGAAGCGGTCCGCATTTTCCTTGTCGTGGAAGCAGCCCCCGATGATGTGGTAGCGGGCCTGTACCGCAGGCATCGCCACAGCCGTGCTCTCGGCCTCGGCTTTCGGGGGGGCCTGCCCCATATTCACCGAAACCTTGGGTTCATCGGGGCCGGCGATCGCCAACTGCTGAATGCCGAACAGGTCCCTCGGAGGGGCCCATGCGGCATCGGCCTGTACGTGCCCTTCCAGCACCGATGCCGCTGGCGATGGGAGCACATAGCGGGCGGCATCGGAAGTGCGGAACAGGTCGAAGCCGCTCCAGATCGCGCCTTTCGGGCCGCCGGTGGTGACGGTGATCCATGTAGCGCCGGTAACGAGGATGGCCACAACGGCAGCGGCCAACAGGAATGAGCGCGACTTGCGCGGGGTTTCTTCCACCTGCACCGTTAGCGGTTTCACGGGTTTGGGTACCAGTTGCTTTACAGGCGTTGGTACGGCGAGCGCAACAGGATTGGCCGCCACCGGTCGCAGGCCATAGGCGTCCTTCAGAAAATTCACGCGCTTGTCCGGCTCGAACTGGAGGTTGCTTTCGGCATCTCGGAAGAAGGTGCCGATGCGTCCGACCTCGAGCCGGCCTTTTACATCCAGTTCCTTTTTCCAGGCACCCACTTCCTGGTCAACCGCGCTGATCGCCGCGCGGTAGTCGAGGCCTTCGCGTTTGGCGAACTGGTCGGAGAGTAACCCGTCCTGGCGGATCAAATGCCGGTTGAAACTGAGGTCCTTCGCGGGCGGATGCACCAACTTTCGCTGATCATCCAAGCGGGCTGGCCGGTAATGCGTAAGGAAGCCACCGAAGCCGGGAACCACCACGCAATCGTGGGTGTACAGCAGGTGGTGTATGTCGCGTTCAATGCCCATGGACCGGCCAAAACTAAGATGATCGGACCGGTCAACGGTGTTGCTGCGCATATCGGCGCGCCGCTTCCAGGTCCTCGGGGGTGTCTACGCAAAAAGAGGGATGTGTGGTCAGGCCGATGCGAACGCGATGCCCATTCTCCAGCCAGCGCAGCTGTTCCAGCGATTCGGCCAACTCCAGAGACGAGGGCTTCAGGCGCACGATCTCCTTCAGCGCTTGCGCGGAATAACCATAGAGTCCTACGTGTTTCAAGTACCGGAATTGAGTGTGCCGGGGTGTAGGACCTGCGTTGCGGAGAAAAGGGATAGCGGCGCGGCTGAAGTAGAGCGCGTTCATGTCCACATCCACGGTGATCAGCACTTCGCCGGGATTCGTGAGGTCCTCATCGTCGGTCACTACTTGCGCCAAGGTGGCCAAGTGGACATCGGGTTGGGCGAGTGTGGCGCAGAGCTCATCGATCTGGGCCGGTACGATGAAGGGTTCGTCACCTTGTATGTTCACCACACCGTCGAACCGGTCCGCGCCCAATTGTTCCAAAGCCTCCCAGCAGCGATCGGTACCGCTGGGATGTGAAGCAGCGGTGAGCACGGCCCGACCCCCGACGTCCTGCACATGCTTCGCGATGCGTTCGTCGTCCGTGGCCACCACCACTTCCAACAGGCTCGCGCATTGCTGTGCCTGTTCCATCACGCGTTGCACCATGCTCTTGCCGTCGATGTCCATCAGCGGTTTGCCCGGCAGACGGCTGCTGGCGTAGCGGGCGGGGATCACCCCGAGAAGACGTTTGGCGGTCATAGTTCAAGGGCCAGTTGTACCTGGAAGTTGCGGGGTGCTTCGATCGACATCGGGCGGATCGCATAGACCTCGTTGCTGAGGTTGTTCACGATGAAGCTCGCCTTCACTTGCTTGGTGATCGCGTAGCCGATGCGCACATCGGTGATCCAATCACCCGTGGTATGCGTGCTCATCCATTGCGCGATGCCGATATCGCCGAGATACCCGAGTTGCTCGAAATAGAGGAAGGCCTTGTCGATGTTCTGCACATGACTGTTGTAGCGCACGCTGATGCCGCCGGAGATCCGCTTCCATGTGGCGCCGACATCGCCGCGGAAAAGGTTCTGCACGCGGAATTTCAGGATGTTCCCGGTGGTGTCCGAGCTGGTGCTGGCGTAGCTCACCGGGGATTCGATCCCGGCGGTGCTCACCGAGGTGGCATAGGCCTGGTCCGGCGTGGTGCTGATCGGCAAAGCATGCGTGTAGCCCAGCAGCAGCGTCACTTCCACCGGTCCCGCATTTCCTTTTCCGGCAACGGAGATCTCCGAGCCTGTGATGCGCGCGCCGCCGGTGTTGATACTCTTGAAGCCAAGGCCCAGCAGGTTCCCGAAGGACTGGTCAGCTCCCCATTGGCCGAAGGTGAATTCCACATAGTGCTCGAAGTCCTGCCGGAAGGCAGTGAGGTCCGCGTAGCCCGTGATGCCGCCGAATTTGAAGCCCTGCTTGATCCCGACCTCCATGTTCACGCTGGTCTCCGGCTGCAGGTCCACGTTGGGATAAATATGGAACGAGCCGACCGAGGTGAGGATGAAGCGTTCGCCGATGGTGGGGAAGCGATACCCTTGGCCATAACTGGCGCGAAGGAATGTCCCTTGGAAGAGCTGGTAGGTGGCGCCTGCGCGGAAGACGGGTTCCGCCTGCTTGTCATCGTTCACTCTAAAGTGCTCATAGCGCAGCCCCGCGCTCAGCATCAAGCGGTCCATCAGTTTCTTGTCGACTTGCAGGTAGCCCGCTGCGTTGGTGGCGGTGTTGTCCCCGGCACCATTCGGACCTCCGCTATACAGGACCGCTTGGCTCGCGACATGCTGGCCCGTGATGCCCGCGGTGACGGTAGTAGGCCCGAAAAGGTCGAATTCACGTTGCACCTGGTACTCGCCATAGAGCATGTCGTTGGCATTGCTCTGGTTGTTGTCGTTGTCGAAATTCTGCCGATACCAGCGGCCATGGAAGCTGTGCCGGGTGCCTTTCGGTCCGGTGTAATTCACGAAAGGGTCGAGGTAAAGCTGTGTGCCGACGGTATTGGTGAGCGTTCCCGGCAGTGGTCGGTAAAGGCCCTCATTCAGATTGTCCCAGAGCAGGACGCTGGTCGTGTGGCTCTTCATCACGTTGCCATTGAGGCCGTAGTTCAGCCCCGGTACTTTCTGGTTCCGCCAGCGGGTGGCGAAATTGAAGCGCGTGCGGTTGTCGTAGCCGCCGTTGTTCAGGTGGTAGGGATCCTTCGCGAGGCTGACCGGCGAAATGCGTTCCGGCCCGATGTAGCCTTGATCACCGAATGCCGTTCCGGCAACGACGAGGTCGAACTTCTTGAAGCGCTGGCTGTGGAAGAAGCTGGCACCGGCCATCAGCGGCGGGCTTGGTCCCCACCATTTTGAGGGCGCATTTCCAGGGGTGTCATAAACGCCCGCGAATACGGAAGCTCGCGTCTGGGACGAATCGACGGGCCACTCGGAGCGCACGTTGATCACCCCGCTGAGCGCCGCACTGCCATAGAGCACGCTGCTCGCGCCCTTGATCACTTCCACCTGCTTGATATCCTCGATCGGCAGGAAGGTCCAGTTGGGCCGCCCGATGTCGCCACTGAGGATCGGCATGCCGTCCACGAGCATCATCACGCGGCTGCCCGCACCATAGCTGAAGCCGCTACCGGCGCGGATCTGCGGGTCCTCATCGATCACCACCACGCCCGGCACTTGGTCGAGTGCTTGGCTCAGGTTGGTCGTGTTCTTGTCGCGGATGATCGAGGCGGGCAGCACACTCAACGATTGCGTCACCTCGCCAACGCGTTGCTCGAATTTGCCCGCACTTACCACGACCATGTCCAACTGCGCGTCGGCAGGGGAGAGGATCATGTCGAGCGTGGCGGTCTTTCCCGCGGTCACTTCCACAGGCACAATGCGGTCAGTATAGCCGATGAAACGGAAGAGCGCCTTGTACTCACCGACCGGCAGTGTGATGGCGAAGCGGCCGCTGTCGTTCGTGGTGGCGTTGTTTCCGTTTCCGAAGCCAATGCTCACGCCGCTCAATATGCCGTGGTCGTTGGCATCGTGTACCGTGCCTTGCACCGTTCCCTCCTGCGCGTTCGCGGTCAAGGTGAACAGCATGATGGCCGCCATTGGCAGCATCCTCCTCACGCTTAATTTGGGCCGCATGCGTTGACGGCGAAAGTAGCGATCGCCCACGCGCCACCACCATGGATGATCAGCAACTGATCCACCGCATCGCACTGTCCCTGCTGAAAGGCATCGGGCCAGTGAACGCGCGCAACCTCGTGGCGTATTGCGGTGGTGTGGATCAGCTCTTCACGGACAAGGCGGTGCGGCGCTCGCTGGAAAAGGTGCCCGGCATCGGTCGGGTGTTGGCGGCCTCCATTCTCGGTACGGGCGTGATCAAGGCCGCGGAAAAGGAATTGGCTTATGTCCGCAAGCAGAAGTTGCGCATGCTCTTCTACCTCGATGCCGAGTATCCGAAGCGGCTGCGCCAGTGCGAGGATGCGCCAGTGCTGCTTTTTGTAAAAGGTAATGGCGACCTGGACCGGATGCGCAGCGTCTCCATCGTCGGCACCCGCATGCCCACCGGGCCGGGCAAGCAACTTTGCGAGGAATTGGTGGAAGGCCTCACGGACAGTGGTGCGACCATCGTGAGCGGGCTCGCCTACGGCATCGACATCATCGCGCACCGAACAGCATTGCGGCAGGGCCTGCCCACCATCGGCTGCGTGGCCCACGGATTGGATCGTCTCTATCCCGGAGAGCATGCCGCCACGGCGAAGGAGATGTGCGAACAAGGCGCCTTGGTCAGTGAACTCACCAGCGGATCGCCTTTCGCCCCAGGCAATTTCCCCGCGCGCAACCGCGTGATTGCAGGTCTCAGCGATTGCACGGTGGTGGTGGAGAGCGGAACGAAGGGCGGCTCGCTCATCACCGCCGACATCGCCGACAGCTATGACCGCGAGGTGATGGCTTATCCTGGAAGGCCCAGTGATTCCCGTAGCATCGGTTGCAACCGATTGATCCAACAGAACAAGGCGCACCTCATCACCTGTGCGGAGGATGTGCTCAAGCTGATGGAATGGCTGCCATCGCCGAAGAAGAAAGAGCCGGTGCAATCGGCGCTCTTCGCTGAGCTGATGCCCGACGAGCAGACGCTGGTAGACCTGATCAAAGAGCAGGGCAAGATCGACATCGACACGCTGTGCTTTCGCAGTCGGATGCTGCCGCACAAGGCTGCGGGCATCCTGTTGAATCTCGAGTTCAGTGGCGTGGTGCGCAGTCTGCCGGGAAAGATCTACGCGTTGAATTGATGGTGTGACGGAACTGTCTGAAGCCGATGACCGATCCTTCGAAAGGCTGTGCCCGTCACGGCTACCTTCGCGCCGCATGAAGGAAATGGATCCACTTGTTGAATGCGCAATTGAGGCGGCGTTCGCGGCAGGAAGAGAGATCCTCGATGTCTATTCAAGACCTATCAACGTGGAGCTGAAGGACGACCGCAGCCCTTTGACCGAGGCCGACAAACGTGCGCATGTTGCGATCGTGAATGCATTGAAGAAAACGGGTCTGCCCGTGCTCAGCGAAGAAGGCAAGACCATTCCACCGCAGGAACGCCAGGCCTGGGAGCGCTATTGGCTCGTGGACCCGTTGGACGGCACCAAGGAATTCATCAAGCGCAACGGCGAATTCACCGTGAACATCGCACTGATGGAGCGCGATGGGGAACCCGCCGGGCCTCTTGGTTCACACGTTCCGGTGGCTGGCGTGCTCTACGTTCCCGTGAAGGACCTGCTCTACTTCTCTTGGCAAGGCGGTGGCTCTTATCGGCAGGAGAAAGCGACAACCTTGGCCGAGGGCACCGCGTATGAACGCGCCGCCCGCTCTATGCGATCACCGATGTCCCATACCCATAAAGCCTTCACCATCGTCGCAAGCCGTTCACACGCGTCCCCCGATACGGACGCCTTCATCCAGCGCATGGAGAAGGAGCACGGCCGCGTGGAGACCGTGAGCATGGGCAGCGCGCTTAAGATCTGTTTGGTGGCCGAGGGCGCCGCCGACGTTTACCCGCGTTATGCGCCCACCATGGAATGGGACACCGCAGCAGGGCATGCCATCGTGAATGAGGCGGGCAAGAAACTCATCGACGTCAGCACCGGGGAGCCCATGCGCTACAATAAATACGACCTGCTGAACCAGTGGTTCATCGTTCAATAAACACGAGAAGGAAATAGAAATGGTGAAGAAGAAAGCAACCGCCAAAGGCGCCGCATCGAAGAAGGTGACCGCGCAACCGGCCATCAAAAAGGCCGCGTCTCCCAAGGGAAAACGCAAGGTCGCATTGATCACCGGCATCACCGGACAGGACGGCGCCTACCTCAGCGAACTCCTCCTGAGCAAGGGCTACGAAGTGCATGGCGTGAAGCGCCGCAGCTCGCTCTTCAACACGGACCGTATCGATCACCTCTACCACGACACGCACGAAAAAGGACTTCCGTTCCATCTTCACTACGGCGATCTCACCGACAGTGTCAACTGCGTGCGGCTGGTGCAGCAGATCCAGCCGGACGAGATCTACAACCTCGCCGCGATGAGCCACGTGGCCGTGAGCTTCGAGTTGCCGGAGTATACCGCGAATGCGGACGGCATCGGCACGCTGCGCTTCCTGGAAGCCATCCGCATCCTCGGCATGGAGAAGAAGACGCGCTTCTACCAGGCCAGCACCAGCGAACTCTATGGCGGCGTGATCCACAGCGCACAGAACGAAGAGACGCCCTTCTATCCGAAAAGTCCGTACGGCGTTGCGAAGCTGTACGGATTCTGGATCACCAAGAACTACCGGGAGAGCTACGGCATCTTCGCCTGCAACGGCATCCTCTTCAACCACGAGAGCCCGCTGCGTGGCGAGACCTTCGTGACCCGCAAGATCACCCGCGCCGCGGCCAAGATCAAGCTCGGCCTGCAGGACACGCTGTACCTCGGTAACATGGACAGCAAGCGCGACTGGGGCCATGCGAAGGATTATGTGGAAGGCATGTGGCGCATGCTACAGGCCAAGAAGCCCGATGACTTTGTGCTCGCCACCGGCAAGACCTATACTGTGCGCCATTTCGTGGATCTCGCCTTCGCGGAGGCCGGCATGAAGCTGGAATGGAAGGGCAAAGGCGTGAAGGAAAAGGGCATCGACAAGAAGACGGGAAAAACCGTGGTGGCCATCGACCCGCGCTACTACCGCCCCGCTGAAGTGGACCACTTGGAAGGCGATCCCAGCAAGGCCCGCCGCGTGTTGGGCTGGAAGCACACCTACGAGCTGAAGGACCTCGTGAAGGAAATGGTGCGCGAGGACGTGAAGCTCTTCGAGCGCGACGTGTACCTGAAGAAAGGCGGACACAAGATCCTCAACCAAGAGGAATAAATGCAAAGCCTGTTACGGGTTGGCGGGTTACGAGTTGGCGAGTTGAGCCTCCGAACCCGTAACCCGTAACCCGCCAACTCGTAACGTTTTTTGATCGATCGGGACAATGGAAAAGCAGGACAAGATCTACATCGCAGGCCACCGCGGCATGGTGGGGAGCGCCATCGTGCGCAGGCTCCAGAAGGATGGCTTCAACAACATCGTGACGCGCACCAGCGCGGAACTCGACCTGAAGGACCAGGCCGCCGTGCGAGACTTCTTCCAGAAAGAGAAGCCCGACCACGTGGTGCTCGCGGCGGCGAAGGTGGGCGGCATCCAGGCCAACAATACCTATCGCGCGCAGTTCATCTATGAGAATCTGATGATCCAGAACAACGTGATCCACAACGCCTACGAGAACGGTGTGAAGCGATTGCTTTTCCTTGGATCATCCTGCATCTATCCGAAGCTCGCACCGCAGCCGCTGAAGGAGGAAAGCCTGCTCACCGGATTGTTGGAAGAGACCAACGAGCCGTATGCCATCGCCAAGATCGCCGGCATCAAGATGGTGGAGAGCTACCGCCGCCAGTACGGCTGCGACTACATCAGCGCCATGCCCACCAACCTCTATGGGCCGAACGACAACTACGACCTGAAGAACAGCCACGTGATGCCCGCGCTGATCCGCAAGTTCCATGCGGCCAAGCAAGAGGGCGCACCGACCGTGGAGGTCTGGGGCACGGGATCGCCCATGCGCGAGTTCCTGCACGTGAACGACCTCGCCGACGCTTGCTTCTTCCTGTTGCAGAACTACCACGAGGAACTCTTCGTGAACATCGGCACGGGTACCGACCTCACCATCAAGGCGCTCGCGGAACTGATCAAGGATATCGTAGGATTTGAAGGCGAATTGAAGTGGGACAGCAGCAAGCCCGACGGCACGCCCCGCAAACTGATGGACGTTTCCCGCCTGCACAACATGGGCTGGAAGCACACTATCGAATTGCGCGAAGGCATCACGCAGGTGTACGAGGCTTTTAAGAAGTACGAGGGCGCAAAGGTTTAAGCTCCCTCAGTGGTCTCTCGCAGAGGACCCTGAGGACAACCCGCTTAGACATCGATCAGGTCCTCGCGTATGGCCTCATAATATCCGGGCTTGATCCCGTCGCGTGATACCAGATCGACCTTGCGGCCCAGCAACGCTTGCAATTCCTCCGCCAGCCGGATGAACTGCATGCCGACCGGCTGTGAGAACTCCACGAGCACATCCACATCGCTCTCCGGCCGATCCTCATTGCGGCTCACGGAACCGAATAAGGCAAACGACCGAATGGGATACTTCGACAGAAGTACCGGCTTTGCGGAACGGAGCCTTTCCAAAAGTTGATCCTTCAAGCTGGCCATGTTGCGAAGATAGTTTGCTGAGCTACGGAGCGAGATGTCGACGGCAAGCATAGGCTCACCCTTGCGGCACGAGACCGGACTTCTTCAGTAGCTCCTTCAGGGCGCCGTCGCCGTATCCGTCCAACTTGTTGAGCACCTTGCCTTGGGGACTGATAAGGAAGAACATGGGCACGCCATCGATGCCGTATTTGAGGTAGGTCTCCCCAAGTCGCCCCTTCCCGTCCCATAAGCTCACCCAGGTAACGCTGTCCCGTTTCATCGCAAGCTGCCACAGGTCCCGCTTGACGTCCGTTGAGAAGCTGACGATCCGAAGCGAGTCGCCGTATTCCCGGTTGATCTGCCGCAGTTCCTTGGCCGACTGGATGCAAGGACCGCAATAGGCGGCATTGAAATCCAGCAGGACGTACTTGCCGGTCAAGCTGGACAAGGCGACCGTGTCCCCATGTTGGTCCTCTGCCTTGAAATCGACGTAGTGGTCGCCGATCTCCGGCACCTTGTTCTGGATGAACACGCTGAGCGCTCGCCCGTATTGGCTGTGCTTCAGCTGATCAGGCATCCGGTCGTACAGGACCGCCACGGTATCCTTAGGCATGTCGTCCTTCAGCTCTACCAGTGTGGTGAGTGCGGCATAGGTGTTGCCATGCGTCTTGATATAGCCTAGCTGCAACTGATGTATGGTGTCATCGATCCCATTCACCACGCTCCACAGGGCACTGCCCTTGGTCTTTTGGCTGTCCGGAGGGAGTGCGTCAAAGAGGTTGATAAGGGAGGCACGCTGGTCATCGAATGCTCGGGTGAGGTCTCTCAATTGGTTATCCTCGTCCTGGGTGGTCGAGCCGGTGATCTTTACATGGCTAGGGAAATCAGCGATGTCACCGGTGACTTCGATCTGGTCATTCCCGATCAGGAGGCTGGTGTAGACGAAGCGTTCGCCTATGCTTGCCTCAAGCCGCAATTGCTTGGGTACCGCCGGTAGTTGGCCGCGGAGTGTAAAATGACCGCTGATGACGAGTGCACTATCTATATCCTCGTCTTTGTTGATGTCCTGCAAATAGACCATGGTGCTGTCCGGGAATCCGGTAAGGTGGCCGATGATGACATATCCGGATCGATGCTGGCAGGAGGCGACCAGTGCGATCGAAAGGGGAAGGAGCTTGATGATGCCGCGCATGAGGAGGGATGTTGAAGAATGGTTGGTAGGTGGTTCGCCGGTTTGCCGATCCAAGGCGTTGACAGCACTAACATACTCTCTGATCACATGCGCAGATCTTCATAACTGGTCGCCGTCCATCGCCATCCCTGCTCCGCATCGCATCTACCTTCGGCCACCTCTCCGAAGAAGGGATGCTTCCGCCTTTCCCCCGCATATCCGCAGCGCTTGCCGCATTCCTGTTCGCACTTCTGGCGAGCGCGCAGCAGAACGACATTCCGCTCAACCGGGACATCTACTATGACATCGACCGGAACGGTGCGGCGAAGAGCAGCACGATGCACACCGGGCTGCGGCCCATCATCGAGAGCCGCGCGGACCTGCACAACGTGATGGGCTATCGGCCGGACAGTACTAAACGGTCCACGTGGATCGCGAGGAAGCTCTTTGCGGAGCACTTGGTCAACGTGAAGCAGGGGGACTTCGCCCTCATCCTTGATCCCGTCTTTCAATTCGAAGTGGGCAAGGACTTCCGTGAAGGCTCAGAGTTCTCGGATACGCACCTTATGGGCCACAACGGGCGGGGCTTCCGCATCGCCGCGGACCTCGGTCCCACGGTCTCTTTTCAGAGCACCTTCTATGAGAACCAGGCCACGCTGCCGGGCTATCTCTACGACTTTTCCCAGGCCACGGAAGTGGTGCCCGGGCAAGGCCGCATCAAGAACTTCGATACTCGCGGCCTCGACTTCGCGTGGGCCATGGGCAACGTGAGCTGGACGCCGATCAACTGGCTGAACGTGCAGCTGGGGCAGGGGCGGCACTTCGTGGGCAACGGCTATCGTTCGATGCTGCTCAGCGATAACACCTTCAGCTATCCGTATGTGAAGCTCAGCGCGCTCAGTACCAACAAGCGCTTCTCCTACAGCACGATCCACGCGAAGCTGCAACTGCCGGGCGAGGCGAACCGCTTGCCCACTGGCGATGCCTCCGAGTCCTTGTTCTATTGGAAGCACGCCACTTTCCAATACCTGAGCGTCAACCTTGGGCCCACGCAGATCGGTTTCTTCGAAGGCACGCAGTGGAACAACATCGACTCCAGCGGCGTGCGGCCATACGACCCCTTGGAACTGAATCCCGTCATCGGTGTGAATGTGCTCGTCAACGGCTTCAATGGAAGGAACACCGAATTGCTCGGGCTGGACGCGAAGTGGAAACTGTGCGACAAGGCATTTCTCTACGGACAGTTGGCCACCACCGATCCGCAGCAAGGACACTACGCGTGGCAGGCCGGGCTGCAATGGTTCAACCTCTTTCAGAAGGAACTGCACCTCCTTCTCGAGTATGACCACGCGGCTGTCGGCACCTACCTCCGCACCGATGCGCGCATGAGCTGGACGCAGTACAACCAGCCGCTGGCTTCTCCGTTGGGCACCGGATTCAGCGAGGCCATAGCACAAGTGGACTATGGTATGACGCCACAGATCTGGCTCCATGGCGAATTGAGTCTGGCGCAGTGGGAGGCGGGCGGCGCGAATGCGATGGGTCAGGAGTATGATGCAGGCACACAACGCGTTTGGACCGATCTCAACGTGGCTTGGCGGATGAACCAGATGACGAATATGAGCATCGCGCTGGGTTGGACCAACCGCGATCTGCAGCCCGCCATCACGGGGCAGAACAGCGGCTATGTCCATATCTCCTTCCAGACCGGACTATTCAACCGCTACTACGACATTTGACCGCGAAACCCAGCGAGATTTGAAAGACCACGGATTCATATTGGTGATGGGCTTTTTCACCGCGTTCTTCGTGGTGGTGCTCACCATGCCGAGCCTCATCAAGGTGGCGCGGATGAAGCACCTTGTGGACGAGCCGACCGAGGAGCGCAAACTGCACGAGCGCAGTATCCCGACCATCGGGGGCATCATCATTTTCGCTGCCATCATCTTTAGCTACAGCCTGTGGTTTCCAACGGCGCACGAAGTGCTCGATGCCACGTTGTCGGACTTCCGCACGCTGTATGCGGAGATGGGCGCGGCCTACGGGGACTTCAAGATCGTGATCGCTGCGATGGTATTGCTCTTCTTCATCGGCGTGAAGGACGACATCATCGGATTCTCCCCGGCGAAGAAGCTCGTGGGCCATTTCATTGTGGCCTACATCCTGGTGGTGGTGGGAGATATCCGCATCCGCAATATGCATGGCATCCTCGGTCTGTATGAGCTACAGCATGAGGTGAGCATCGCATTCTCCTTCTTCACCTATATCGTACTGGTGAATGGCTTCAACCTTATTGATGGCGTGGACGGACTGGCTGGCGGTATCGGCCTGATCAGTGCGACGGCCTATGGCATGTGGCTCTTCTGGGCGGGCGATGTGGCGTTGGCGTTGTTGGCCTTCACCTTGGCGGGTGCGCTGCTGGGCTTCCTCATCTTCAACGCCCATCCGGCGCGCATCTTCATGGGGGACAGCGGCTCGCTCATCATCGGGGCGATACTCAGCGTGCTGGCCATGCGCGTGGTGGACCATGATCCCTCGCGGCTTCCTGTCTGGGTCCGCACCGTGCCCACGCCGCTCTTCGCCATGTCGGTGATCGCTTATCCGCTGGTGGACACCTTCCGTGTCTTCATTGTGCGCGTCGCTCGCGGCACATCGCCGTTCCAGGCGGACCGCAACCACATCCACCATCGGCTGATGGCCTTGGGCCTGGGACATCGCGGCACCGTGCTGGTGCTATACAGCTATGCCATCGCGATCATCCTGCTGAGTCTCGTTACGCGCGATGTGCTCCCGAACAAGGGCTTGCTGCTGCTCGGTTCCAGCGCGTTCCTCTTGGCCGCATTACCCTTTTTCATCCCGCTTCGAAAGCACCCATGAAGGCTGGCGCGTGGCTGCTGGCAATGGTGGTGCCTTCCGCGTTGGCCGCCCAGCAAGGCTTTCTTCCGCTCAGCCGCACGGTGGACGGTCCGTGCATCGCGTTGATGCACGACAGCAGGACCGCTACGCATACGGCGATCCGGCCCTTGCTGCGCGAGGATGTCGATTCTTTGCCCGGTGCTGATACGCTTGTGCCGAAGGCCGCACTTCCATGGCTCGATCGCATAACGGATCCGGCTAAGCGCTTCCACGGCGGTCCGCTGTTGGATGCCATGGGCGGTGCCTCCTTCGGAGAAGACGAGGTCGTGAAATACCGGATGGGTGTCGGCGGCTGGCTGGAGTGGAACGCGAATTCCCGATGGACGCTGGAGGCCGATATTCAAGGCTGGGCCGAAGACCTGCCGAATTACTTGGACAGCACTGCGCACTTCACGGGCGTCACGCCAGGGGAGGGCTATGCGCACGGCGGCGGACCGGGCATCACGAACTTCACATGGAATGGCTATGCCGATTATAAGGCCGGGAAGTACTTCCATTTCACGCTCGGTAAGGGAAAGAACTTCTTCGGTGAGGGCTATCGTTCGCTTTTTCTCAGCGACGAGGCCTACAGCTATCCCTATTTCAAGATCACCACTACCGCGTGGCACATCCGCTACGTGAACCTCTTCACCATGATGGATGATATCCGCGGCGCGGCTGGCGACCCGGCCCACTATGCCAAGAAGTTCACCAGCATGCACTACCTCAGCTGGAACATCTCCAAGCGCGTGAACCTCGGTCTGTTCGAGGCCATCGTTTGGCAGGACAACGATCCGAACTATCCGCGCGGCTTTCCGCTGGATTATCTGAACCCGGTGATCTTCTACCGCCCCACGGAATACAGCCTTGGCTCCCCCGACAACGCACTCTTGGGAGTCGCCTTCAACGTGAAAGTTGGGAGGTCCACGCAGCTCTATTCGCAGTTGATCCTGGATGAATTCCTGCTGGCGGATGTGCGCGCGGGGAATGGCTGGTATGGCAACAAGCAAGGACTTCAGCTCGGAGCGGTATCGCATGATGCCTTCCATGTTCCCGGGCTGATGCTGCGCGGTGAAGTGAACTACGTGCGGCCTTTCCTCTACACACACAGCGACACGCGGCAGAACTACGCGAGCCACGGCCAGGCCTTGGCACATCCCTACGGAAGCGGTCTCCTCGAAGTGGTCGCGCAGGGTGAATGGCGGCATGGGGCATGGCTGGTCAGCGATGTGGCCAGTTGGTCGATCATGGGGCAGGACACTTCCGCCGCCAGCTACGGCAACGACATCTTCCAGCCCGAGAGCGACAGGCCGACGACGGATGGCATCCATCATCAGGACTATGGCTTCTACTTGGGGGAGCCCTCCGAGACCACGGTCGCGCAGAATGAACTGCGTGTGGGCCGCATCCTGGAACCCCGGTCCGGGCTGATGCTGGAACTGGAGTGGACGCTGCGGATCGAGAACCCGGATATCGGCCAGAAGCTGCGCACGAATTATCTCCGTATTGGCCTGTCCGCCAACCTGTGGGACCGACATCCGTTCCAGGTCGTCCGCCGATAGTTGGAAGTGATCGGACGCCATATCGGCGCGTGAGGTACTTTCGCCGCCGATTTGGAACGTTCAAAGACATACGCCGCCCGTGTCCTCGTCGGGGCGAAACTGAAGGATATCGCGGCACTCTTCAAGCTGCGCCTGTCTTCCTTGGTGGTAATGAGCGCCGTGCTGGGCTATGGCATGGGCGTTCCCGCAGGTGGATTCAACATCGTTGATGTCCTGTTGCTGATCTTGGGGGGAGTGCTGGTTACCGGCGCGTCCAATGCACTGAACCAAGTGATCGAAGTGGAGCAGGACAGCCTGATGTCCCGCACAGCGGAACGTCCCTTGGTGCGCCGCTCCATGGGGATTGGCGAGGCCACGGCCATCGCACTGATCACAGGCGCATTGGGCACCATCGTGCTCTGGCTCACTTTCGGTCCGCTCACCGGCATCCTGGGGCTGATGTCCCTCTTCATGTATGTCGCGCTTTACACACCCTTGAAGCGCTCCTCTTCCTGGGCGGTCTTTGTGGGCGCTTTCCCCGGTGCTTTCCCTCCGATGCTGGGCTATGTGGCGGCCACCGGTCATTTCGGCCTTGGCCCCGGACTGCTCTTCGCCATGCAGTTCATGTGGCAGTTCCCCCACTTCTGGAGCATCGCTTGGGTGCTGAATGATGATTACGCGAAGGCGGGCTACCATCTGCTTCCTTCGCGCGGCGGCCGTGACCGTTACAGCGCTTTCCTTGTTGTGATGTACACGCTCTTCGCGATCCCCGTGGGGATGTTGCCGTGGGTCTTCGGCCTTAGCGGTGTGTGGTCGGCTTTGGTCGCGGCACTGCTCGGACTCTACATGCTGTTCCATGCGCTGCGACTGTTGCGCACGCTGGACAAGGCGGATGCACGGCGCTTGATGTTCGCCAGCTTCCTCTATCTGCCCGTGGTGCAATTGGCCTACGTGCTTGACAAACTATGATGGACGAGTTCCAGGATCCGGTCGAGCGGCAGCTGCGGGTGGTGCGCGCAAAGAAGTCGCTCACCTACCTGATGATGTTCGCCATCGTGATGTTCTTCGCGGGACTCACCAGCGGATATCTGGTCAACAAAGGCAGTTCCAACTACTGGCTCAATTTCAAATTGCCCGCCGCCTTCTGGTACAGCACCGGCTTCATCCTGCTGAGCAGCGTGACCATCCTGATCGCCTTGATGCAGGCCCGGAAAGGCCGAAAGCGAGCGGTGGCTCCATGGGTGATGCTGAGCTTGGCGTTGGGTGTGTGCTTCGGCTTCAGCCAGAAAAAGGGCTGGGGTGAACTGGTGGACCATGGCTTTACGTTGGTGAGCCGCCTGAAAAGCGCCACCGGTGTGTATGGCACCGACTATACGATCGAGCGCCGTGGTATCACGCTGGAAAAACAAGGTGACTTCTATTACCTGCCCGGCGATGCTGAGCATGCTCACCCTTTGAATGCAGAGATGGACGCGCAGACCAATTCGGCAAGCGCTTGGTTCTTCGCACTCACTTGGGCCCACTTCTTCCATGTCATCGGCGGACTTATCGCACTGCTGGTCATGTCCATCAAGGCCTTGATGGGCCGCTACGGCGAGGAGGACCATCAGGGATTATGGGCCGGAACGGTCTACTGGCACTTCCTTGCGGGGGTCTGGATCTATCTCCTTTTGTTCTTGGCCTACGTTCACTAACATTGCGCACGAAATACAACACATGTCAGGCGACGCATCCAAAACCTTGAGCAACGACGTCCTGTGGGGCGGAGGCCGCTCCCCGTTCAGTGTGAGCTACGGCAAGTTGATGATCTGGTTCTTCCTGGTCTCCGACGCCTTGACCTTCAGCGGGCTGCTGGTATCCTACGGCTTTGCCCGCCACTCCCTGCTGCCCGGCGTAACGTGGCCAGTAGGCGAAGAGGTCTTCAGCAAGGTGCCGGGCTTCAGCGCGCACCTGCCGTTGATGTATGTCGCACTGATGACCTTCATCCTCATCATCAGCTCGGTGACGATGGTGCTGGCCGTGGAAGCGGGCCACCGGATGGACAAGAAGGGCGTTGTGAAATGGCTCTTCCTTACCATCATCGGCGGACTTTTCTTTGTCAGTTCACAAGCATTTGAGTGGTCCCACTTCATCCACGGCAGCCATGCCCGCGTTGCGTTGGCCGATGGTCGTACCGCCTACTTGGACGAGAATCCGGAGGGTGACGCGAAGATCGATCCCGCCACCTTCGCCATGCACCTGGGCAGTGTTCATGGAGAGGAAGTATCGGGTCCGGAAGCCTACAAGCTTTTCCAGAACGCGGTGCATGTGACCTACGGTGCGAACATGACCGAGAACGAGTACGGACCGACCTCGTACGCGAACTTTTTCTTCTTCATCACGGGTTTCCACGGCTTCCACGTCTTCAGCGGCGTGGTCATCAACTTCATCGTCCTCATGATGGTGATCCGCGGCGTTTTCCAACGGCGAGGCCACTATGAAATGGTCGAGAAGGTCGGTCTCTACTGGCACTTCGTGGACCTCGTATGGGTGTTCGTGTTCACCTTCTTCTACCTCGTTTGACCCTTTTATCCGAAACGCCATGGAGCGCGACGACATCATTGAATACAGCCTCGATGCAGGGCATAGTGAGGAGGAAGGACGGATCATCCGCAAGAAGATCCTCTTCGTCACCATCCTGCTGTCCGTGATCACCACCTGCGAGGTGCTCCTTGGCGTCTTCTGGCGCAACTGGATGCCCGGGTCGTGGCACTGGGTGAAGTGGACCTTCATCGTCCTCACGCTCGTGAAGGCCACCTATATCGTGATGTCCTTCATGCACTTGGGTGATGAGCGGCGCAACATCCGCAGTATGATCCTGCTGCCCTATGCGCTCTTCCTGCTGTACCTGATCTTCATCGCCATCTGGGAGGGCAACTTCATCCACGAGACCGTGACCCATTTCCTGTGAGCGAGGGGTTGAAACCGGTCGGTAAAGGCAGGAAGGTCGTCGTATTGATCCTGATGCTGGTATTGGTGCCAGCGGCCATTTTTCTTTTCTGGGGAAGCAAGGGGCACTACAGGTATCTTCCCTACATCGGTGAACGCGTGGCGAATGCTCCGGGCGACACCACCTACTTCACCGTGCCCCCGTTCCACTTCATTGATGAGGATGGCAGGCCCTTCACCGACAAGGATGTGGAAGGGAAGATCCTGGTCGTCGACTTCTTCTTCACGCACTGCACCAGCATCTGTCCGAAGATGAGCGTGCAGATGCAGCAGTTGCAACTGCAACTCGACGATTCCAAGTACAACGACGTGCTTTTCCTGAGCCATACCGTGGATCCGGACAATGACACCCCGGAAGTGCTGAAGGCCTATTCCAAGCGGCTGGAGGCGGACTCCACGCGCTGGAAATTCCTCACCGGCAATGCGCCGGACATCTATCGCCAAGGCAACCTGGGCTATCTGCTCAGCGCCAATGCCGACTCCGCTGCCGCCGAACAGTTCGTGCATTCGCCGCAGTTCGTGCTGGTGGACAAGCGGCACCATATCCGTGGCATGTACGACGGCACCTCGACCGAGTCCATGCGCGAACTGAAGACGGACCTTGACATGCTGATCCACGAAGAGGTGGATCGTGCGCGGGCCGCAGCGAAGGACTCATGAGTGCCCCGGTGCTTTCCGAGCGGCAGACGCGTGCGATCGTAGCATCGTTGAGCGTACTTCTGATCGGCGCTGTCGCCTTCCTCTACCTCGGCCCGAAGCTGATCAACATCTCCGGCCTTTCACCATCCACATTGCCCAAGGTGAATGCCTCACTGAATGGCGCGTGCGCGCTGGTGCTCATCGCTGCTTGGCGGGCCATCATGCGGCGGAACATCCAACTGCATCGCCGATTGATGCTCACGGCCGTGGTGCTGAGCGTACTCTTTCTCGTGAGTTACGTGCTACAGCACGGCAGCTTCGAAGCGGTCCATTACGGCGGCACTTTTGGCTGGCTCTATTACCCCGTGTTGATCTCGCACATCATTCTCGCTGCCGTCATTGTTCCGTTGGTGCTGATCACCCTCATCCGCGCGCTCAGTGCCCGCTTCGACAAGCACCGGAAGATCGCACGATGGACGCTGCCGCTCTGGCTCTATGTCAGCATTACCGGAGTATTGGTGTACCTGATGTGCGCCCCATACTACTGATCCGACGCATACTACCTTCGTTCCCATGAAACCGCGCTTTGTATTCCTGCTTGCCTTGGTGGCACTGGTGATGCTGTTGCCGGCGGACCTTTGGGCGCAAGGCTGTGCGATGTGCAAAGCGGTGGCGGGCACCGAAGCGTCGGGCAATGTCTATGGCGGATCACAGGCCATTGGCGCAGGGCTGAACAAGGGGATCCTCTTCATGATCGTCATCCCCTACATCCTGCTGTTCATCTTCTTCCGCAAAAAGATCAAGGGCTTCATTCAGGAGTTCTCGAAGGCGCAGGGTTGATCGGGTATTTGCTGCGCACGGGTGAGGAACGTTGATCGCGGATGTCCTACGATCACCAATTCGAGCTTCGCATCTCCGAAGTGCTGTTGGCCCAAGGTGTGGAAGCCGAGACCGTGAAGATGTTCGGCGGCATCACCTTCATGGTGAATGGCAACATGAGTGTGGGCATCACCAGCAAAGGCGACCTGCTGGTGAAATTCGATCCCGAGCGGCACGCGGAAGCGAGCGCATGGCCCGGAGCCAAACCATTCACCATGGGAAGAGGGAAGGGCAAGGGCATTCTCCTTGTCGATGCCGACTCTGTGGAAAGCAACATGGCCTTGGAGAAGTGGGTAGAGCTTTCCTTGGAACATGTGCTCATGCTTCCGCCGAAGGTGAAAAAGGCGAGGAAGCGGACAACATGACAATAGAGCGGGAGGTCTGCCTGCATGGGCCTTGCACCGTTCCCGAGAGATGCCGGGGAAAATTCATTACCCCAATTGCCTGAGGTGCGAACCCGCGGATCCAAGCTTTGCGTAGACAGGCCCTTGGGTGAAGCGGTTACGAGGTGATGAGCCAGCGGTAGGACCATATCTATATTTACAGACAACAGGAACCGACAAGGGACCTAATTGATGCACGCTCAAGCTTGAGAAGACCTGAATATTGGTGGCCCGACCGCATCCGCACAGATCCAATCCAAATACGACACTACAAATGACGGAACAGACAGGGCCTATCATGGGCGATCGTAAAACTTCTTCGACCGCTGCTTTGCTGGATCGACGGAGCGGTCTGTCCTATGCGGAATTCAAGGAGAAGTACCTCTTGGCCAGAAGGCCGGTGATCATCACCGATGCGACCGCGAAATGGAAGGCATCAGCTTGGACCCCGCAATGGTTCAAGGAGCGCTATCCGGACAAGATCGTACACACCGACCAAGGAGAGATGCGGATGGGCGACTTCATTGATGCTATCGTAAAGGTCAATGATGAACCTGGTCCGTTCCTGAGGGAGCAACCCTTGAAGGACGTTTTCCCCGACCTCGTGGACCATGTGCAACCGACCCCGCCTTATGTACTGCCCAATTGGCTGGGTGGGAACTATCTCCTGCCGCCGATCACCAAACGTCTCAATAGAGAGTCATTTATTGAGGTGAACTTCTGTGGTCGAAGGATCTTCCCGTACCTGCATATCGACGATCTAGGGGTCCATGCCTTCATCACGCAGCACTACGGCGAGAAGGAATTCATAGTCTACCCGCCGGATCAGGAGCAGTATCTGTACCGGGATGGCAAAGCCCGCTTTTCGCCGATCACCGATGTCGATAACCCGGACCTGGAACGATATCCCCTGTTTGCGAAGGCCAAAGCGATCCGCGTAGTGCTTGCTCCAGGTGAAAGCGTCTTCATGCCCTGCGGCTGGTGGCATACCACCAAGGTTCATGGCACCTCCCTCTCCACGGTGATCAGCATCTCCAACGCGTCCAATTGGCCGGAGCTTGTGGATTTCCTGAAGGAGAATAGCAACAGGCCTGCATTGGCGCCTTTGATCTCCATCTATCTCAAGGGGGTCGGTTTCCTGAAGTCCTTGTTCTGAGTTTCAAGGCCGTTAGCCGGTCCAAGCAGACCTGCTTATTCGTTGGGCGGAACGGACCTCCCGCTTGGGCGAGAGGGGGTGATCCTGTTCGAATGGCTTGGCCGATAATTATTCTCGGAACCCGTTACTTGCGATTGGAATATCACAAGCAAAGGGACGATGGAGAGCGCTCGGCAGTGCTTCGATGTGAATGACCTGATCCGCAGGAAAAGAATGCTTTGCGGCATTCTTGTTTTCCTGTTGTGTCAAGGACTCCATGCCCAAGGGTGGCTGCGCGGTGTAGTGCTGGATGAGAACAAGGTGCCGGTCCCCTATGCGTCCGTGGCATTGCTCAGCGCCCAGGTCGGCGCATCCACCGGCGATGATGGCAGGTTCACTTTGCTGCTACCGAGCAGTGATCCGGTCGCTGATACGTTGATCGTACAGTGCTTGGGCTTTCAGCGCTATGGCCGGGTGCAGGTGTTCGTAGCGGGAACGCAGTTGACCATCACGTTGCACTCCAAGCCCATAGATCTGCATGAGGTGGAGGTAGCGGCGGCACAGGAACTGCCCGATCCCCTGCGGCTGCTGAAGGACGCCCGCAAGAATGTGCGCAAGCTCTACCTGCGCGACAAGGTGCAATTACCGGGATACTACCGCGAGGTGCGTAGCGTGAATGGGGTCTACAAGGAGATGAACGATGCGTTGTTACAACTGGACTACACAGGCTATCCGCAACGGAAGTACAGCAGGCGTTCCTTCCACGACTATTGGGACGCATTCTTCGCTTTCTCGCGGTATTCACCCCATGGCCGCTGTTCCAGCTTTGCCCAATTCTGGCCAGCCTTTGTGGATCCGGAGGATCATGTGGATATGGTCACCACACGCGCTTCCGCGGTGGAGAGTGAGCAAGCACGTTACGGCGATCCGCTCGGTGGTCCGGTCGACCTCGTCGCCATGGACTTTGTCAAGTACGAACTGCACTTCCTGTATCCCAAATTGCAGAAGGAATACGTCTTCAAGACCAAGGGAAGAACGATAGATGATGGCGGTCGGCGCTGCTATGTGGTCACCTTCGAGCCGGTCAGCGGGCTGGAGTGCTATCATCACGATTGGAGAAAGAAGATAGAGACACCGTTCTACAAGGGCCAGCTTACCATCACTGTGGACAGCCATGTCATCACGGGCTTCGATATGGAGTCGGTGGACCTGAGCGCGCGAACGGACATGTGCCAACACTTGTCGGCGAATGACCAGCAGTGGTATGCGGTCAAAAGCATCTCCGGCTCCGTGCGTTATGATTCCACCGCGCAAGGTTGGGTGTTAAGTCGCGTGGACCAGGTCGCGCACGATCTCCTGCCGGTATACCATCTTACGGCTGAACGTATTTGGAAACGGGTGGACAGCTTGCCCGACGAGAGTGTGGTTTGGCAGCGCAGCCTTCGCCTCGGCCCACCGAACCAGACCCGGGTCGCAACTGATCCGGGTTCCGCTTTTCCGATCTTGCACGAGACGATGCGCAGCCGTTACAACGCGTACGATTCCGCGGCGTGGGTGCATGCAGCGGCGAGCTATCCGTATGTCCCACCGCCACCGGAGGTAACGCGTGATCTGGAGCGAGATGTCCCCTTGAACGTTCAGTTCCGGTTGAGGGACACGCCGATAGAACGCTTGGAACAGCCCGCTGTGGAAGCATTCCCTTGCATGGCGGCGATCGACCTTTCAGACAGCAGTACACAATGCTTGATAAACTACCAAGACGCGGAGAATGACTACGCGAATTTGGTTTTACAACGCATGGTGGACTACGAAAGGAGGTTCAGCAACAAAGCCGCCCAAGTGGTCCAATGGAATGATGTGGAAGCCACCCCTGATACCAGCTTGGGCGCATTTATCAGTTCCGGTAAGGACAACACGCTTCGGCTTTGTGATCGCAGAAGCGATGGCACCGTGGACACCCTCCTGAACATGAGTGCAGAGATCATGAAGCGCAACGGAGAACGCCTGAACGACTACGACGTGCATCCTTCATTCTTCACCTGCTCCTTCATGCAGCCAGCGGGCGGCGTCAGCACTGTGCTGATCTGGGACCGGCACACCGGCCAGCTCCGCGACAGCCTGAGCCAAGTAGTCTTCTACAGCTTCGTCAACGATTCCTCGATCTTTTATACGACCGGGGACGAGCAAGGACGCGCCAGCCATGCACTGACTCACGTTGTGTTCTCGCCGATCAGCTTGGACCGCATGATCAAGACCTGTGAAGATCCGCGCTTCGACATGGTATGCACGAAAAGCACGTCCAGGAAATACGTTGTCATTCGCACGGTTTCCAAGAATGAGGAGCGCTTGGAACTCTTCCGCAACGTGGACCAGAAACTGCTACCCGTGTTCCCGGATGGACGCTACACCTTCATGAGCGCGGACCACTATGCCAACAATACACTGCTGGTCGCAACCCAAAGCGGAGACGGCAACAGCGAGGTGCGAAGCTTGATCGGCCCGACTGGTGATACCGGCAAGGTGGTCTACTCCACCAAGAAGCAGATCCTGGATCTTCACGCAGTGGGCCAAGTGCTGATGGTGTTGGAATACGACGACTTCAACGAGGATCTCGTGCTGGTCGATCTCACCGGAAAGCGCTCAACAAAGGAGATCCACCAAGGCAGCGGCCCGCAAACGATCACCTTGGAATACGATGGACCGGTGGGATCCAAAGTGATCTACGAGGCTCCCGGAATTCCCCCGGAAACCTTCACGCTCGACACGCTCAACTTCAGTCTGAATTCCGTGAAGAAGGACGAGCTGACCTGGTGGGCCACGCAGGGTAACATCGTCACCGAGGTGTTGATGGCCCCTACTGCCGATGGCGTTGAGGTCCCCATCCTCGTGAGCTATGACAAGAACGCCATCAAGGACAGCGTCACCGCCATTCTCGCTCATGTCTACGGTGCGTATGGCGCCACGCCACAAGCCGACTTCGACAACGCGGACTATGCGCTGATGCGTGAGGGCTTCGTGGTGGCCCATGCCGGCGTGCGCGGCACCGGCGTGCTGGGCCGGGCTTGGTATGATGCCGGCAAGGGCCTGCAGAAGCAACATTCCTTCGACGATTTTGCCACGGCCTTGACCTTTCTGGAAACACGCTTCAAGGTCCCCGCCGGACGTGTGTTCGCCAAAGGCATCAGCGCTGGAGGATTAGTGGTGGGCAACATCCTCAACACGCATCCGGAACTGCTCGGCGGCGCGATCATGGACCGTCCCTTCCTGAACATCTATGGTGCCATGATGGACTCTTCGCGCTACCTCACCGGCATCGAGTTCGAGGAGTGGGGCGACCCGCACAATGCCGAGGTGGGCAAGTTGATGCGTTCTTATTCGCCGTTGCAGAATATCCGGGAGCGCGCTTATCCGCCGCTATTCTTGCGCGGGTCCGAGTTGGATCGGCTCACACCGGCGGATGAGATCTTGGAAGCAGCTTATGCCTATAGGAAGCAGGCGGACGACAAGCCCTTGATCCTATGCGCCATCCGGCCAGGTCAAGGCCATATCGTCCAGTATCGCGCCAAGGATGCTGCCGAAGAATTCGCGTTCATGAAGTATGTGATCGGGCGGGGAGCCGGAGACGATCGGAAGTGGAAGTAGTGGATGTCTATTCGATTTCGCGATCGGAAGAAGTCACAACAGGTTGCTCACTCTACGTACTTTGCGCAGCGCACCATGCGCGCCTCAGGCCTAACCATTCGCGACTACCGACCCATGACCAGATCCTTCCTCTCAAATCTCCCCTGTCGCCTACAGGTGAGTGCGCTCGCGCTTGCCCTCCTCAGCGGAACCACCTTCGCCCAGACCATGAAGCCCTTCACCTACAAGGAGATGCTGATGCTGGACCGCATGAGCGGCCTCAGCGTGGATCCCAGCGGCCACTACGCCGTGTTCAACGTGCGCGCCACCGACATGGAGGCGAACAAGGGGGTGAGCACGCTTTGGTTAAAGGACCTGACCAAACCCGCCGTGCCGGAAGTGAAGCTCGGTGTTTCCGAAGGCGGAGCCGATAACGCGAAATGGAGTCCCGATGGCCTTACCATCTACTTCCTTTCCTCGCGCGGCACAGGGGAGACCTCACAGCTCTGGAAGACGGACGTGACCGGCGCCGCCGCCAGGCAGGTCACGCGGTTGCCCTTGGACATCGGTTCCTATGAGATCACTCCGGACGGTAAGGGCGTGGTGTTCTCCCTTGCGGTTTTCACCGAATGCAAGGGCAACGAGATCGGTTGCACGGTGAAGAAGAACGAAGCGCGCAAGGCCGACAAGTCCACTGGTGATCTCTACGACAAGCTCTTCATCCGCCACTGGGACACGTGGAGCGATGGCACGCGCAATCACCTGTTCTACCTGCCGCTTGATGGCGAAGCATCACCTGTCTCGCTGATGGACGGCTTTGATGGTGATGTGCCCTCGAAGCCTTGGGGCGATGAAGCCGATTACTCCATTTCCCCGGATTCCAAAACTGTTTACTTCAGTGCGCGCTTGGCCGGAACCACCGAGCCGTGGAGCACCAACTTCGACGTCTACAGCGTACCGATGACCGGCGGCGCGAGCATCAACCTCACGGAAAACAACAAGGCATGGGACGCCGCACCACGCATGTCGCCCGACGGAAAGACGCTTGCCTACAAGGCCATGAAGCGCCCGGGTTTCGAGGCGGATCGCTTCTGGATCCAACTCCGTGACGCTTCAGGGAAAGTGACCACTGTCGCTGGTGATTGGGACCGCAGCGTGGACGACATGAAGTGGAGTGCCGATGGCAAAAGCCTCTACGTCACCGCTGGGGATGTGGGCTGCGAGCGCTTGTTCCAGGTGGACGTGAAGACCGGCAAGGTGACGACCTTGTCGAAGGATGGCCACATCGATGCCTTCTTCGAAACACCAAAGGGCTTCGTCTTCCTGAAGAGCGGGCTGAACTTCCCTTCACTGCTCTTTGCGGCCAAGCCGAAGGCCAAGCTGATCGACGTGGATGCCGCGAACTTGACGTCCATGGATGCGAGTCTGAAAGACTACGAGTTTGGGAAGTACGAGCAGTTCAGTTTCCCCGGTTGGAACAACGAGACGGTGCATGGCTACGTGATCAAGCCCGCGGGATATGTCGAAGGCAAGAAGTACGGTGTGGCCTTCCTGATCCATGGCGGCCCACAGGGCAGCTTCGGTGATTCATGGAGCTTCCGTTGGAACCCGCAGACCTATGCTGGGCAAGGCTATGCCGTGGTGATGATCGACTTCCACGGCTCCACAGGTTATGGCCAAGGGTTCACCGATGCGATCTCCACCCACTGGGGCGACCGTCCGTTGGAGGACCTGCAAAAAGGCTGGGCGTATGCGCTGAAGACCTATCCCTTCCTCGACGGTGATCGCGCAGCGGCGCTCGGAGCATCCTACGGCGGTTACATGGTCGACTGGATCGCCGGCAACTGGCAGAAACCTTGGAAATGCTTGGTGAGTCATGACGGCGTGTTCGACACCCGCGCCATGGGCTATTCCACCGAGGAGCTGTGGTTCGACAACTGGGAGAACGGCGGCGACGTGTTCAAGGATCCCGCGAAGTATGACACCTTCAATCCGATGATGCACGCGAAGGATTGGTCCGTGCCGATGCTCGTTGTGCATTCCGACAGGGACTACCGCATCCCGCTTTCGCAGGGCATCGGTGCGTTCACCGCCTGCCAGGCCAAGGGCATCGACTCCGAATTCCTGCGCTTCCCCGACGAGAGCCACTGGGTGCTGAAGCCGCAGAACTCCATGATGTGGCACAAGACAGTGTTCGACTGGCTGGACAAGTACATCAGCGGCGGAGGGAAGTAAGCGCGCACTCATGGGAAGCTATCCTCGACTCTACGAACCTTCGGTATACCGGTTCGCATGGCCGGTGGCGATGCTGATGCTGCTGAGCTGGATAGGTCTGCTGGCATTGGGCAAGCCCGTTCCCATCTGGCTCGAAGGACTGGCCGCGGCCAACCTCTATCTCACTGCGAATTGCCACGCGGCATCCGATCCTTCCGGAGCGGTCCGGCATCGTGCCATGACCCTCTCCGCGCAATGGTTCTTCGCTCTGCTGATCGGCATCTGGTTCGCGTTCTCGATCGCTTCGGAGAAAGGGATCACCTTCCATGCCCGCGCGCTGGTCCTTATGGTGCTCGGCTTCGCCGCTTTCTGCGAGGCTGTCTACGCCTTTATGCGAAAGGATGAGTTGGGCATGCGTTGGCTCTTGGGCCTGCTTCCTGCAGTTCTGGTGGCCGTATTGACGTTGCTGATCGGTTGATCCGGCAAGATCCGAGACGACTGCCTTCACCAGTGTTACGCGAAGCGGAGATATCGGCGTCCATCCGCGTTCATCAGCGGTTTGAATTTATCCATGGTCAGCATTCATCGACGCTCATCGGCGCGATAGGCGGTTGGAAATCATCCGCGTTCCGCATTCTTAACCCGGCTATCTTTGCGCCACGCCTGCATGCCGCAGGTATGTTCTTTTCCATTGAGCTTATCCAGAAAGGCGGAGGGACTGGCCCTGCGAAGCCTTGGCAACCGATCGATGGTCACCATCGGAAAGGTGCTAAATCCAGTTGCCATACTTGTCATTTCGAGCGTAGTCGAGAAAGACAAGTACGGCAAGAAGATGAGCCGCGATCGAGACCTGCGCTTCCCCAAGCACTGACACCTCATCCGGCCATCGGATGGGGCGTTTTTGTTTTCGGGGGAAGTGATGTGATGACATGAAGACGATCGAACAACTCGCGCAGGAGCGCATACTCGTGCTGGACGGCGCCATGGGCACCATGATCCAGCGCCTCAAGTTGAAGGAAGAGGACTTCCATCCGCCGGGGATGGAACAACATAGCATCCTGCTGCAAGGCAATAACGACCTGCTCTCGCTCTCGCGACCGGAGGCCATCACGCGTATCCACGAGCAGTACCTGGAGGCCGGTGCGGACATCATCGAGACGAACACCTTCAGTGGTACTACCATCGCGCAGGCCGAGCACAAGTGCGAACATCTGGTGCGTGACATCAACCTGCGTTCTGCGCAGTTGGCCAAGGCGGCTTGTGAAAAATTCACCTCGATGGACCCAAGTAAACCGCGCTTCGTGGCCGGATCCATCGGCCCCACGAACCGCACAGCCTCGCTCTCGCCCGATGTGAATGATCCCGGTTTCCGTGCTGTCACCTTCGATGAACTGGTGACCGCCTACACCGAGCAAGTGGACGCATTGATGGAAGGCGGCGCGGACCTGCTCTTGGTGGAAACGATCTTCGACACCCTCAACGCGAAGGCCGCATTCTACGCAGTTGAAGAAGTGTTCGACAAACGCGGTGCACGACTTCCGTTGATGTGCAGCGTCACCATCACCGATGCCAGCGGGCGCACGTTGAGCGGCCAGACCATCGATGCGTTCATGATCAGCATGGCACACGTGCCGCTCTTCAGCATCGGCCTGAACTGCGCGCTGGGCGCGGCGCAGATGCGGCCCTATCTCCAAGTGCTCGCGGAACAGGCACCGTGCTTTGTCAGTGTTTATCCGAATGCCGGCCTACCCGATCAGATGGGCGATTACCGCGAGACCGCCGAGGTCACCGCGCGCTTGGTCGGTGAGTTTATGACGGACGGCTTGGTGAACATCGTTGGCGGTTGCTGCGGCACTACGCCGGAGCATATCGCGGCACTGGCGAAGGAGGCGGCCAAGCATGAGCCTCGTCATGTTCCTGTCATAGCTTGATAAGTGATTGGTGATTTGTGATTGGACGACCTCCGATATCGACCCCGACAAACGGACTCACGACTCCCGACTCACAAAGTATTTCTCTGTGCCTCCGTGCCTCTGTGGTGAACAACGATGAGCATTCCAACCTACTCCGGCCTCGAGCCGCTCCGCATTTTCCCCGGTTCCAACTTCGTGAACATCGGTGAGCGCACCAACGTCACGGGCAGCGCGCTGTTCCGGCGATTGATCAAGGACGGCAACTACGAGGAGGCCGTGCGCGTGGCGCGCCAACAGGTGGAGAACGGCGCACAGGTGATCGATGTGAACCTCGATGAAGGCCTCATCGACGGCGTGGAGGCCATGCGCAAATTCATCAACCTCATTGCTGCCGAGCCGGACATCGCGCGCGTGCCGGTGATGGTGGACAGTAGCAAGTTCAGCGTGATCGAGGCCGGCCTGAAGTGCATGCAAGGCAAGGGTATCGCCAACTCGATCAGCCTGAAGGAAGGCGAGGAGGAATTCCTCGACCATGCGCGCACCGTGAAACGATTGGGTGCAGCGGTGGTGGTGATGTGCTTTGATGAGAAGGGGCAGGCTGACAGTTATGAAAAGCGCATCGCCATCGCGCAACGCGTGTATGACCTGCTCACGAAGAAGATCGGTTTTGCGCCGCACGACATCATCATCGACCCGAACATCCTCACGGTGGCCACGGGCATGAGCGAGCACGACCGCTACGCCATCGACTACATCGCGGCGGTGAAGTGGATCAAGGAGAACCTGCACGGCGTTCTGGTGAGCGGCGGCGTCAGCAACATCAGCTTCAGCTTCCGTGGGAACGAGCCGGTGCGCGAGGCCATGCACACCGCCTTCCTCTATCACGCGATACAAGCGGGCATGGACATGGGCATCGTGAACGCGGGCCAGATCGGCGTGTACGACGAGATCCCGAAGGAACTGCTGGAACATGTGGAGGACGTGCTCTTCGCGCGTAGGCCCGATTCCACCGAGCGATTGGTTACGCTTGCCGAAAAGTTCAAAGGCGGCGGGGCAAAGAGCAATGTGCAAGATCTCATCTGGCGTGAAGGTGATGTGCGAGACCGCTTGCGTCATGCTCTGGTTCACGGCACCACGGACTTCATCGTGGAAGACACCGAGGAAGCGCGCAAAGAACTTTTGGATCCGGTGAAAGTGATCGAAGGGCCGCTGATGGCGGGCATGACGGTGGTGGGCGATCTCTTCGGCGCAGGCAAGATGTTCCTTCCGCAAGTGGTGAAGAGCGCCCGCGTGATGAAACAAGCTGTGGCCTACCTGGAACCCTTCCTCGAGGAATACAAGAAGAACAATGCGGGCTCTGACGCCGAGGTGCTGAAGGACAGCTTCGGTGTGCCGATCATGCAGAGCCGCGATGACGGACCGAAGAAGGTCTTGCTCGCCACGGTGAAAGGCGACGTGCATGACATCGGGAAGAACATAGTCGGCGTGATCCTCGCGTGCAACGGCTGGCAGGTGATCGACCTCGGCGTGATGGTGCAGAGCGCGACGATCCTGAAGACCGCACGCGAAATGAAAGTGGACGTGATCGGCCTCAGCGGCTTGATCACACCTTCCTTGGACGAGATGGCGCACGTGGCCAAAGAGATGGAGCGGGAAGGCTTCGAACTGCCGTTGTTGATCGGCGGCGCCACCACCAGCCGCGTGCATACCGCCGTGCGTATCGCGCCGCACTACAGCAAGCCCGTGGTGCATGTGATCGATGCCTCGCGGTGCGTGCCCGCCGTGAGCGAACTGCTCAGTCCGACCACGCACGACCTCTTCGTAAAACGCATCGCCGATGAGTACGAGACCGTCCGCGAGCATTACGCCACGCAACAGCGCGAGAAAGAATTCATTCCGATCGAAGAGGCGCGTGCGAAGCGCTTCACCATCGATTGGCAGGCCGAGCCACCAGCGAAGCCGCGCAGCACGGGCATCTTCACCTTCCGCAATTTTCCACTGAAGGACCTCGTGCCGTACTTGGACTGGACACCCTTTTTCCAAGCGTGGGAACTGGCGGGCAAGTATCCGAAGATCCTCACCGATCCGGTGGTGGGCAAGGAAGCGACGAAGCTGCACGCCGATGCGTTGAAGATGCTGGACCGCATCATCGCGGAACAATGGCTGCAGGCCCATGGCGTCGTTGGGATCTGGTCGGCGAATGGCGTTGGCGACGACGTGGAGACCTATGCGAATGCGGATCGGACAACGGTCCTCGGCACCTTCCATGCGCTGCGCCAGCAATCGAAGAAGGCGCCCGGTGTTCCGTATACCGCGATCTCCGATTTCATCGCACCCAAGGAGACCGGCATCGCCGACCACATCGGAGCATTCGCAGTGACCGCAGGCCACGGCGTGGAGGAGCGCGCGAAGAAGTTCGAGGCCGCTGGTGATGATTACAGCGCCATCATGCTGAAGGCGTTGGCTGATCGTTTGGCGGAGGCGTTCGCGGAAAAGTTGCACGAGGTGGTGCGCAAGGAACTCTGGGGTTATGCGCACAATGAAACGCTGAGCAATGAAGAGCTGATCAAGGAGAAGTATGACGGCATCCGTCCCGCCGCGGGCTATCCCGCGTGCCCGGACCACACCGAGAAACCGGAGATCTTCCGCCTGTTGGACGCAGAGAAGCACACGGGCATCACGCTAACGGAAAGTATGGCCATGTATCCCACGGCGGCCGTGAGCGGCTGGTACTTCGCGCATCCGCGCAGCAAGTATTTCGGCGTGGGCCGTGTGGCGAAAGACCAGATCGAAGACCTCGCACGCCGCAAGGGAGAGAGCACGGCATGGATGGAGCGCTGGCTGGGCAGTAACCTGTCCTATACCCCGGCGTAGTTCAGGGGTCGACCCGAACGGGCGCGCCATCCGCAACGCGATGCCACCGTTTATCCCAAGGCCCTTAGGTGCTTGGAGCCTCCGGCTACTTTTGTTTGGAGGTGATGACCAATCCCCCGAACAGCACCATGCGTATCCTACTATTCCTTCTGGCCTTGCCTTTGGCCATCAGCCTTTCGGCCCAAGCCCCGTGGACGCTCGAGCAATGCATGAAGCGCGCCGAGGAGCGCAACCTTGACCTGCGCAACGCCTCGCTGGATGCCGACCTGGCCTCCAAGGCCCATGAGCAGGCCTACTGGTCCTTCTTGCCCAACCTCAATGCCGGCGCCACGCACGGATACAACTGGGGACGCACCATCGACCAGTACTCGAACACTTTCGCCACCAGCCGCGTGCGTACGGACAACTTGTATCTCAGCAGCGATGTGACACTTTTCCAAGGCGGGCGGAAGGTTCATCAATTGAAGCGTTCGGCACTGGACGAGGAAGCGTCGCAGAAGGGCTTGGAGGCCATGAAGAATGATATCGAGACCTCCGTTGTGCGCGCGTACCTCGATCTGCTCGGACTGCGTGAGCAGCAACATGCTGCGGAGGATCAGGCCCAGGCCACACGCGATCAATCCGCTGTGACGCAGGCCATGCTGGATGCGGGCCGTGTCGCGCGTGCAGACCTGCTGGATATTCAATCCCAACTAGCGCAGGAGGAATACACGGTGACGAATCTGCAGATCCAGGCGGACAAGGCGAAGCTCACGTTGGCGCAGCTCATGCAGTTGGACGAAGCGGAGTTGAGCGGCTTCGACATTGTAGCCCCATCGGTGGATGAAATGGATGTGGTGGAGCCGACAGCGACCGAGGATCAAGTACTGAAGAATGTGGTGACCACCAATCCGGCGTATGCGCAAGCGGACCTCAATGCGCAAAGCGCTGAACATGGGGTCGCCATCGCCAAGTCCGGCGCGTTCCCCTCACTTTCCTTTGGGGCCTCATTGGGCAGCGGTTATTCGGGACGTAACTATCAGGCCATTGGTGAACCGGTGCTGAGTGGCGCCACGCAGATCGGGGAGACGGCGGATCATGTTCCGGTGTACACGCCCACCTACAGCCAAGAGACCCGTGTTGAGTCCTTCGGCGATCAGTTGAACGACAACCTCAACAAATCCGTGGGCTTCACCCTCAGTGTACCGCTCTTCAACAACATGCAGAACCGCTATGCTGCGGACCAGGCGCGGGTGCAACAGGAGAAGGCCGCGAACGCCATTATCGCCACGCACAACACCTTGGAGATCGACGTGCAGAACGCCCTCACCGCGCAGCGCGGGGCCTACAAGCAATACATGCGCGCCAAGTTCGCGGTGGATGCTTCCACCGAGTCCTTGCGCTTGGCCAACGAACGCTTCGACCATCAGGTGATCACCGTCACCGACCTGAACGTCGCCAAGTCGCGCATGCAGCAGGCGACCTCGCAACTGATCCAAGCGAAGTACACCTATCTCATGGCGGAAAAATCCTTGGATATTCTTCAAGGCATTCCGGTAACGCTCTGATCGTGGCACTGCTTCTCTCCTTCGATACGGCCACGCCGCACTTGGCCGTGGTGCTCAGCAACGATGGGGCCCCGATCGCATCACGCGTAGATGCGACCGTCGTCCTTTCGCATGCGGAAAAGTTGAACGTCTTCATTGAGGCCGTGATGAAGCAAGCCGGGCGATCATTGAAAGAGATCGATGCTGTGGCGGTGGGCATTGGCCCCGGCTCCTACACCGGTCTCCGGATCGGCCTCTCAGCCGCCAAAGGTCTGTGCTACGCGCTGGACAAGCCCTTGATCGGCATGGGCACCTTGGATGTGTTGCTCGCCGAATTCATGCACACGGAAAGGAAGCTCGAAGCGAACGACACGTTGGTCCCGATGGTGGATGCGCGACGCATGGAGGTCTATGCGCGCGCTTACGGACCTGACCTGCAAGCGATCGATGACACGGCCCCGCTGATCCTCGATCAAGCATGGTGCGATGCGAGATCTGCGCACACCTTCGTCTTCGGCGATGGCGCCGACAAGGCCACAGAACTCTGGAGCCGATCGCCCATGATCGCGCATGTGCCCGGCATCCGTCCGGCGGTGCATGGGCTTGCACGTTGCGCTGCGGATCACTTTGCTCAGGGCCGTTTCAGCGACCTCGCCTATTTGGTGCCTGAATACGGAAAGCCCGCCAACGTGGCGCAGTCGCGGGGCGCACGGCAGTGAATCGGGGAAGAAGGTCCGGTCCTTATCAAGCGGATATCGGAAAAGCCGCCTTGTAGTCTTCGACGGCCTTGCGCAAGATCGTCTTGGCCATTTCCGCGTCCTGCAGTTCGTCCACCTCCACGGTCTTGTTCTCCAATCGCTTGTACTCGCGGAAGAATTGAATGATCTCCGACCCGAGATGCTCAGGCAGGTCGGAGAGACCGGTGATATGCGCCACGCTTATGTCGTCGGCCGCCACCGCTATCAGTTTGTCGTCGCCTTCGCCATTGTCGAGCATGCGCATCACGCCGATGATCTTGGCGCGCACGATGCATAGCGGTTCGATGTCGATCTGCGAGAGCACGAGGATGTCCAAGGGGTCGTGATCGTCGCCGAGCGTGCGCGGCATGAAGCCGTAGTTCGCCGGATAGTGGACCGCGGAGTAAAGCACCCGGTCCAAGCGCAGCATGCCGCTGGCCTTGTCCAACTCATACTTCGCCTTGCTGCCTTTCGGGATCTCGATGATCGCGTTCACAATGTCCGGTGCGTCCGCACCGAGTTCCACATCATGCCAAGGGTTGAACTTCATTGTCGTTGATATTGGTTATGGAGTCGGCACGATCCTGTTTTGATCTCAACGGACCGTCATATTCGATCTCCCCGATCGAATCGCATGTTCCAGTCCCCAAATGGAAACGTGCCGACTTAATAGAACAGAATTGGATCATCGCGCCGTCTCGTAGCGAACGACCTCGATCAGGCCCGTTTCGTTGTTCTTGGTAAGGACCGCCTTCAGGAAGAGCGTGCCTTCCGCATAGAGGAATTCGCTATGGCGCATCAGCACACCGTTCCGGGAAAGGTCCCGCGCCAGCGGGTTGCCGGCCATATCGTAGGTCCATTCCCACGTGGTATTGGCCGGAGTTCCGAGGTCGGTCTGCTCCATGCGTTGCGCCAGCCTTCCCTTCGCATCATAGTTGAAGGCGGTGCGCCCGCGGCGTTGCGTGATGAGGTTATGTGCCTCGATGCTTCGCAGATAACCGAGCTTGTCCTTCGTGTACGTCTCTTCCTGGTAGGGTCGGCCACGGTCGTTGAGGAAGGTCTTGCGCCACATCGTATCGTTCAGCGTGATATACTGGTAGCGCTCGTCACTGATGATGGTGCTGTTGCCTTCGACAAAACGGGAACGGTCGCCACTGAGATTTTCCAAGCGGACGTTGGTCACATGGATGGGCCTTCCAACTGGATCGTATTCGGTGCGCAACGCGTAAAAGCCGTTGACATCGTTGTGCAGTTCCTGCAGTAGATGGCCGCTGCCATCATAGCTGTACATCACCGATGCGGTATCACCGCCGGAACCGGGTTTGCCGATAGTGGAGTTCGATGATCCGAGCCTCCCGCCATCACCGAAGGCGTAGGAGAAGAACCGGTCCAGGGGCACCATCGGCCGTCCTTCCTGTTTGGTCCACACTTGGCCGCTCACGCTTTTCACGCTGTTGCGCGCGATGAACTCCGGATTGAAATGCAGCAGCATCGGATCATCCGCGCCCGGCTCCACCAAGAGCATCTGGGCATTCGCGAGGACGGTGGAGGTGAGGGCGCAGAATAACAGAAGGACCTTCCTCATCGCAATTGCTCGAGCGCTTGTTGTACCGTGGCCGTCGGCAGTTGACAGGCCTTGTTCTCGCAGACGAAGATGGTGGTGGCATCGCCCATGAACTTGTCCTCCAACAAAGGCAGGTCGCTCTTGTTCACGCTGCCGAGGAGGACGCGGCCGGGGATGTAGTGCGCGGCGAATTCCCTTTTGCGCTCCAGGGCCCGCGGACCGGTGATGGCGATCTCGTACCACGGATACACATTGTCCATCAGCAGCAACGCCCAATTGGAATAGCCGCCGGGATAGCTTGACATATCGTTATGGACATTGTTCAATTGCTGCATGCTGATGTCGAGCAGGCGTTGATCATCATACAGATGCCCTAGGATGAAGAGTGCTTTGGCCATGCTGGAGTTGGACGCGGGGATCACGTTTTCGTTCACCTCCATGCGCCGCGCGATCAAGGGCGGATCGATGTCGCTGGTGAACCAGAACATGCCGCTCTTGCCATCGTGGAAATGTGCGACGGCATATTCCGCGAGGGCGTGCGCTTCCTTCAACCACGCCTCATCGAACGTCGTTTGATAGAGCGTGGTCAAGGCTTCCGTGGTAAAGCTGTAGTCCTCCAAATAACCATTGATGTGGGCTTTGCCTTTGGTGTAGCTGTGCCAAAGCCCGCCATCACTGCGCCGGCATTTCGTAAGCAACAGCCGCATGGTCTGCTCGGCCTGTTGCAGGTGTGTGCTGTCACCGAACGCATTGAACGCATCGCAGAGGCCGGTCACCATCATCGCGTTCCATGAGGTGAGCGCCTTGTCATCGAGACCGGGACGTACGCGCTTCTCACGAGCGGCCAACAGTTTCGCATCTACACGGGCCACTGTCGCGTGCAGCTCGTCGATGGTGATCCCTTTCCGCTTCGCGAACGCAGCATCGCTTTCATTACGTAGCAGGATATTGCGACCATCCTCCCAAAGTCCGTCACCGCCCACGTTGTAGTAGTCCCTCGCGAAGCCTGCGTCATCGCCGAGCGCTGCTTCCAGCTCTTCGGTTGTCCACACATAGTAGCGACCTTCCTCACCTTCGGAATCCGCGTCCAGCGCGCTGTAGAATGCGCCGTCGGATGAATGCATGTCACGCAAGGCCCATGCGATGGTGCGCTCCGCCACGTCGCGGTAGGCCTCGTCATGGAAAGCCTGATAGGCATGGCTGTAGAGCGAGATCAGCTGCGCGTTGTCGTAGAGCATTTTCTCGAAGTGCGGCGCCTTCCAGCGGATATCCGTGCTGTAGCGCGCGAAGCCGCCTCCTGCTTGGTCGAAGATGCCGCCCTCGGCCATCCTGTCCAACGTGAGGCGCACCTGCTTTTCAATGGACCTGTCGCCGGTTGTGATCCCATAGCGCAAGAGGAATTCGTAGTTGTTGGGCAGCGGGAATTTCGGCGCGCGATCGGGGCCGCCCCACGTGGTATCGAAGCCTTTTGCAAAGCCTTCCGCCAGTGTGTCCACGTCCTCGCGGGTGAAGTCCGGCGCAGCGGCATTCAACGCTACCAGCTCGCTTTGCTGCACACCGGTGTGCAGCTTTTCAGCATACTCGCTCACCTTGTCCGGGTCGTTCTTCCAGGTATTGGCAAGCTGCTGAAGCACCTGCGTCCATTGGTCTTTCGGGAAGTAGGTGCCGCCGTAAACAGGTCGCCCGTCCGGCAGGGTGAAGCAATTCAACGGCCAGCCGCCGCGACCGGTCATCAGTTGCACGGCGGCCATGTAGACCTGGTCGATGTCCGGGCGCTCCTCGCGGTCCACCTTGATGCAGACAAAGTGATCGTTCATCAGCTTCGCCACGCTGTCGTCCTCGAAACTTTCGTGCTCCATCACGTGGCACCAGTGGCAGCTGCTGTAGCCGATGCTCACCAGTACCAGCTTGTTCTCCGCCTTCGCCTTGGTGAATGCCTCGTCGCCCCAAGGGTACCAATCCACGGGGTTGTGCGCATGCTGCAGCAGGTAGGGACTGGTCTCGTGGATCAGCCGATTGGTATGTTCGTGCATGGTATCTTTCACGGGTGGCTGTCCGGTGCCGCAGCCCGGAAGCAGAAAAAGCAGGAATGGCAGGGCGCGCGAAGCCCGGAACAGGATGCGCATGAATGGATAAAGGTAGCGGGGGCGCTTGGCGCTTGAGGCCGCCGGGCAGGGGTGCTCGTCAACAACGGACCGTTGATGCGGGGCCGCCGGAGCCGCAATGGCCGTCGACGCTCATGGCATTGAGCATCCTCCTCTTCATTGTGCTGTTCTGGACCATCGGCCAGCGCACGCTGATCACTTTCCAGGAACTCTTCCGCTGGCTGGCGCTCTTTGCCTTTGGGGGTAACTTCCTGCCAAGGCATTGGGTGGAAAAGCGTTTCGAGATGGTCCGATCGGACTGGTTCTGGTTCAATCTGTTGGCAGTGGGGCCTTTGCTTTTCAGCTGTTGCCTGTTGCTGAATTTTTTTGTGCATGGCCCGGAGCAAAGGATGCTGGTGCACGCCCGGCGGGGCTTCGACCTGCACGACTATTGGCGGAACCACGATGCTTTTCCGGCACATGAGCCGTGGCCATCCGACTTCGGCGTGGATGCTGAAAAAGACCGCGAGACACTCGCAAAGGTCGGATATGACGACGTCGTCTTCGGGATCTCACGCGGCTCTTTCGGCTATCTGGTGATCACTTCCCAGACCGAAGTGGCCGAGTTGAAGCACTTGAAGTGATCTACTGCCTGAGGTCGATCCGCTGCTCCACTTCGAAGGGAAAGCGCTTCCGCAGGAACATCCCGGCCTTGCCCACCACCGTGCCTTTAACACCCAGTTTCACGGAGCCGCCGAGGGCTGCGGTCATCAGCAGCGGAAGCAGGTTGGACTGGCCGTTCGTGAGGGTGGCGTGCAACGGGATAGTATAGGTCTGCGTGCTGTTGCGGTCGAGTACTATCGTGCTGTCCAGGGTGGCCTTGCCCATGGCGACATCGTTCACATAGAGGTCCATGTCGGGATCCATCACAGAGATCTTGTAGTTGTTGGGGTTGTGTACCTGCACGGTGACTGTCGCCGCGATCCCCGATGCGTCCAGCCGGGTGACCTGCGCATCCTGCACTCCCACCAGTTCAACGTCGCTGTAGCTCATGCAGCCCGCGAGGAGGATCATGCAAAGAAGTACGGACGGTTGCTTCACCATGTTCAGCCAGCGAATGTTTGAAGTCGTGAGTCCATGAGTCGCGGGTCCTACTTGGTGTAAAGTCCAGAGTGGACTCAAGACTCAAGACTTCAGGACTCCCGACTCTCTTCCCCTCACTTGCTCATCTCCGCGAAATTCTTGTAGAACTTCGGGATGGTGGTGATGCCCTTCATGTAGTTGAACACGCCGTAGTGTTCGTTCGGGCTGTGGATGTTGTCGCTGTCCAAGCCGAAGCCGAAGAGGATCGTCTTCAATCCCAGCACATCCTCGAAGAGCGCCACGATGGGGATGCTTCCTCCGCCGCGTGTGGGGATGGGCTTCTTGCCGAGACTCTCCTCCATGGCCTTGCTGGCAGCCTTGTAGGCGATGCTATCCGTGGGCGTCACTGCCGCTTCGCCTCCGTGATGGGGCGTCACTTTTACGGTGACATAGGGTGGAGCGATCTTCTTGAAGTGGTCGCTGAAGAGCTTAGTGATGTCCGCACTTTTCTGGTCGGGCACCAGGCGCATGCTGATCTTGGCGCTGGCCTTGGAGGCGAGTACGGTCTTGGCGCCTTCGCCGATGTAGCCGCCCCAGATGCCGTTCACGTCCAGCGTGGGCCGGATGGTGGCGCGTTCCGCAGTGGAGTAGCCGTTTTCGCCACGAAGTGCCTTCACACCAAGGTCCTTCATGTATTCCTTCTCATCGAAAGGTGCCTTGGCCAGTTCCTTCCGCTCGGCGTCGCTGAGGTCCTGCACCGCGTCGTAGAAACCGGGGATGTTGATGCGCCGGTCCGCGTCGTGCAGGCTGGCGATCATTTCACAGAGCACGTGGATGGGATTGGCCACCGCGCCGCCGTATACGCCACTGTGCAGGTCGCGGTTGGGGCCGACCACCTCCACTTCCAGATAGGCCAGTCCGCGCAGGCCGGTGTTGATGCTGGGCACGTCATTGGCGATCATGGCCGTGTCGCTGATCAACACTACGTCAGCAGCCAGTTTCTTCTTGTTCTCCTTCACGAAGGTGCCGAGGTTGCTGGATCCGACCTCTTCTTCGCCTTCGATCATCATCTTCACGTTGCAGGGCAGGTTGCCGGTCTTCACCATGGCCTCCACCGCCTTCACGTGCATGTAGAATTGACCCTTGTCGTCGGCGCTGCCACGAGCGTAGATGATGCCATCCTTCACCACCGGTTCGAAGGGCGGGCTGTCCCAGAGGTCCAAAGGATCTGGCGGTTGCACGTCATAATGGCCATAGACCAGCACGGTAGGCTTGCTGGGGTCGATGATCTTTTCGCCATAGACGATGGGATTACCCTTTGTGGAGCAGACTTCCACCTTCTCCATACCGGCCTCCTCCATGCGGGTCTTCACGGCCTCGGCGCACTTGGCCACATCGGCCTTGAACTTGGGGTCGGCGCTGACGCTGGGGATCCGGAGCAGGTCGAGGAGTTCATTGAGGAAACGGTCCTTGTTGGTCTCGATGTGCTCGTCCACGGATGCCATGCGCTGAGGGTTTTTTGTGAGGGGCCCAAAGATAACAGGCGGTTTTACCGGGGTTCCCGAACTTATCCATGCGGGGGCAACCTATGCCCCTTCTATCTTGTCATTGCTCCGTCGACCGTATCTTGCCATCGGTCTCAACCCTATGAAAGCACGCCTCCCCATTTTCCTCAGCGCCTTGATCGTTAGTGGTCTTGTTCAGGCGCAGCTGAGTGTCACAACCAATATGACACCATCCCAACTGGTGCAGAATGTGCTGCTGGGGGGAGGGGTTACCGCGACCAACATTACTTACAACGGAGTGGCTTCCCCGGCATCGGCACAGGTCGGTACTGGTGCGTTCACCATGGGGGACAATACAAATCTTGGATTGGATGCAGGGGTGATCCTGAGTTCGGGGCACGCTGGCGATGTTAGTAGCCCAGCATCCTATTTTGCCAGTAGCTCGAACGGCACGGGCAGTGATCCCGACCTGGTAGCGATCACCACTCCGGGAAATAACATCAATGACAGGGCTGTGCTGGAATTCGACTTTATTCCCACTGGGGATTCGCTGAAATTCAGCTACGTCTTCGGTTCAGAGGAGTATCCTGGTTTTGATTGCAGCCCGACCTTCAACGATGTTTTCGGGTTCTTTTTGAGTGGACCCGGCATTAGCGGGCCGTATACCAACAATGCGATCAACATAGCGCTGGTTCCCGGTACGACCCTGCCGGTATCGATTGCCACTATCCACGGAATCGATGGTGGTTGTGGAGCGGTGAATGCGCAATACTATACCATTAATTCAGGAAGCACGATCGTATTTGGCGGCTTCACCACCGTCCTTCAGGCTTTGGCGGAAGTGACCTGCGGTCTGACCTATCATATCAAATTGGCCATCGGTGATGCCGGTGATAGTTCCTATGATTCAGGGGTGTTCCTTCAGGCCGGGAGCTTTACCAGCACAGGCCAGATCGTTCCCACTCTGGGTTCGGGGGTGAACATGCCGAACGACAGCACCATGCTGGAGGGTTGCGGAGAGGTTCCTTTTACCTTCCTGCGCGTAGGTGATACCACCAATATCGATACGATCCACCTGACCATTGGGGGCACGGCGACCCCCGGGGTGGACTACTATCCGCCATTGCCATCGGAGTTGATCTACCAGCCCGGCGACACGATGATCAGCTTTCCC
>Ga0164241_10000281_pt1 | contig 109300 bp, 97 predicted proteins | sample OricomyardsoilBY_FD_108780 | JGI IMG/M metagenome (GOLD analysis project Ga0164241, IMG submission 108780) | Backyard soil microbial communities from Emeryville, California, USA - Original compost - Back yard soil (BY) | ecosystem: Environmental > Terrestrial > Soil > Unclassified | place... | reverse complement strand
GGCTGTTGGGACCCCAGTCCGTGAAGAAGCAAACGGCCGGATCCGAGGCGTAGACATGGGCATCATCAACGTCCGTCGCGGCAAAGGGGCGTAGCAGCAACCTCTGGGAAACGACCTCCATGTACCGAGAGTACTAGGGGCGGCTGTCGTGAAAGAATGCCGCCATGGCCTTTCGCACTATCCGGACAGTTGGCGACCCCGTACTGCGCACCCCATGCGCTCCCATCGAGAAAATCGACGACGCCGTACGGCAACTCGTCACCGACCTCGTGGAGACGGTTGATCACGACGGCCGCGCGGGCCTCGCCGCCAATCAGATTGGTGTGAGCCTGCGCGCGTTCTCATGGAACATCGGCGACGAGATTGGCTACATCCTCAATCCCGTCATCACGGAACGCGCCTCGGAGCTTCAGGAGCTTGGCGACGAGGGCTGCCTCTCCGTTCCCGGCCTGTGGTACCCGTGCGAGCGGCCCTCGTTCTCGCGCGCGGAAGGCATGGACCTCGACGGCAACCCCGTGGTGGTGGAGGGCGAGGAGATTTGGGCGCGCCTCATCAACCACGAGGTGGACCACCTCGATGGCCACCTCTTCCTTGATCGCCTCAAGAAGGACGTGCGCAAGCAGGCCATGCGCGAACTGCGCGAGTCGCTCGAGAGCGCCTAGAGGCTCACGCCAACATCGGCAACCACCACACGCCCGGCCGACGCTGCGGCTGGCTGCAGCGTGAGGCACAGCTTGGGTGCGGTGAAAGTTACCGTGGTTTCCGCTTTGACGTGTGGCGCGCTGGCGTCGCCAGAATCGGGGGATAGACCGCTGGGGAGGTCCACCGCAATCACGGGTGTGCCAGGGAGAATGGCCTGCACTGCCGCCTGTGCGGCATCGCGCAAGCCGCCGTGGCCGCCCAACCCAACGATGCCGTCGATGACCACGTCGGCATCGACAATCGCGGCGATGGCGCCCTCCGCGCGGATGTCCCATTCGATAACCCGGCCACCCGCCGCGGTGAATGCTGAACGGCCCTGTCGTGAACGTCGGGCGCCAACAACACTGCGGTGACTTCCGCTCCCCGGCCCGCCAGGAGCGCACCCGCCAGCAAGGCGTCGCCGCCGTTATTTCCACGGCCAACGAGCAGGGCCACGCGCTGGGCACCCACGGCTTCTCCGGCTACGGCGGCCGCGGCGCGGTCCATGAGCACGGGCTCGGGGGTGTGAAGCATGGTGATGCGCTCCGCCGCACGGAGCGCGGAGGCACTGAGTGGCTGCGACTGCGAAGCCATGGCCCCACTCTGGCACGAGTTGGATATTGGGGCGCTGAGCGCGGCGAAACTTCCGTTTTGGCGTGAGGTGAGGCACGATAGGAGCACATCGTGTGCCGGGCACATCCTTTGAGGTCGTTGGGGAAGACGCATCTCACAGGAAGGAAGGGTCATGGCAGCCATTACCCGCGGTGTCATTTTTGTGCACTCTGCCACGAGAGCGATGTGCCCTCACATCGAGTGGGCCGTTCGCAACGTGCTGGGTCCGCGCGCCTCCTTTGACTGGACCGAACAGCCCGCCGGCCCCGGTTTGCTGCGCGCCGAAGTGGCTTGGCAAGGCGCACAGGGCACCGGAGCGCTGCTCGCCTCCGCGCTGCGCGGCTGGGAGCACGTGCGCTACGAAGTCACCGAGGACCCGTCCTTTGGCTGCGACGGCGGTCGCTGGTCGCACACGCCTGCGCTGGGCATCTTCCACGCGGTGACGGACGTGCACGGCAACATCGTGGTGCCCGAGGACCGGATTCGCGCTGCCCTCGACTCGGGCGGCTCGGTCACGGACATGCAGCACGCCATGGACCTCGCGCTCGGCAGTGCGTGGGATGACGAGCTGGAGCCGTTCCGCTACGCCGGCCACGGCGCGCCTGTGCGCTGGCTGCACCGGGTGGGCTGAGTGGTGCTGGACGCGACCGCGGTGCTGACGCTGCAAGCGTTGGAGGAATCGATGTGGCGTTCCGAGACGAGGTTTGACTCCGCGTATATGAACGCGGTGCTGCACCCGGAGTTCACCGAGGTGGGGCGCTCGGGGCGCGTCTTCTCGCGTGACGAGGTGCTGGGGATGCCTGCCGTGCCCATCTCCGTTGACATCCCACGCGCCACGTTCTCCGCTTCAGAAGTCGTTGACGGAGTGGCGCTCGTGAATTACGAGACGGTCCCCGTTGATTCGATGCATGGCGCCGCGTTCCGCAGCTCCGTGTGGGTGCGGGTGGATTCCCGGTGGTTGCTGAGATACCACCAGGGCACGCCCGCAGCGCGCTAGGGGAAGTTAGGGCCTAGGGAGAGCTACGGCGTCGCGAAGACCAGCGCCACGTTGTGGCCGCCGAACCCGAACGAGTTGTTGATCGCCGCGAGGTCGCCGGTAGCAGGCAGGTCGCCGGGCACGTTGCGCACCAGGTTGATCGCAAGATCGGGATCAGGGTTGTCCACGTTAATGGTTGGCGGGGCCTTGCGGTCCTGCAACGCCTTGATGGTGAACACCGACTCGAGTGCGCCCGCGCCTCCAAGGAGGTGCCCGGTCATCGACTTGGTCGCGGACACGAGCACGTTGCTGGTGTGGTCCGCGAGCACGCCGCGAATGCCGCGCGCCTCAATGGGGTCGCCAACGGGGGTGGAAGTGGCGTGCGCATTGACGTGCACGATGTCGCTCACAGTTAGCCCCGCCTGGTCGATTGCGGCATGCATAGCGCGCATCTGGCCGTCGGCCGTGGGCTCTGGGGCTGCGATGTGATAGCCGTCAGAAGTGCGGCCCGTGCCGAGCAGGCGCGCATAGATACGTGCGCCGCGCGCCTTGGCGTGTTCCTCGGACTCAAGAATCACAATGCCCGCGCCCTCGCCCAGCACAAAGCCGTCTCGGTCTACGTCGTACGGGCGGGATGCGCGCGCGGGGTCGTCAACTCGCTTGGAGAGGGTGGACATCGCTGCAAACGCGGAGATGGGCAATGCGTGGATCGCCGCCTCCGTGCCGCCAGCAACGACAATGTCCGCGCGGCCCATGACGATCATGTCGTAGGCCAGAGCAAGCGCCTCGGCCCCTGATGCGCAAGCGGAAACCACCGCGTGTGCACCGGCCTTGGCGCCCACTTCGAGCTCCACATACGCAGTTGCCGAGTTAGGCATAAGCATGGGAACGGAGAGGGGGAGAACCCGCTCGGGCCCCCGGTCCCTCACCGTGTCCCACGCATTGAGCATGGTCCATACGCCGCCAATGCCGGTGGACACCACGGTGCCAAGGCGGTACGGGTCCACCTCAGGTGATCCCGCGTCTGCCCAGGCCTCGCGCGTAGCGATGATGGCGTATTGCGTCATGGGATCCATGCGCTTCATTTCCGGACGTGTCAGCACGTCCGCGGGATCAACCACGAGCTGTCCGGCGAACGTGATGGGCACGTTGTACTTAGCGACCCATTCTTGCTCGATCGTGCGCACGCCAGAGCGACCCGCGAGCGCGCCGGCCCACGTGGACGCAACGTCTCCACCCAGGGGGCTAGTGGCGCCAAGGCCGGTGACAACGACAGACATGGTGATCCTCCGGAAAGAAACAGAAAGGTGGGCGTTAGCCCTGGTTGGCGATGAACGTCACTGCGTCACCGACGGTGACGAGGTTCTTGACCTCTTCGTCGGGGATACGGACGTCAAACTTCTCTTCTGCGAGGGTGACGATCGTCATCATCGACAGCGAGTCAATGTCGAGGTCGTCGGTGAACGACTTGTCGAGCTGAATGTCAGCCTGATCGATGCCGGTCTCCTCGGACACGATCTCTGCGAGGTGCGCGAGGACCTCGTTCTGGGGCAGTGCCATGTGGTGCTCCTTCTCAGGTTGGATGATGCAGAACGCATCAGGTTCGGAATGAACGTGTACGAATCTAGTCTGTGGACGCGGGTTTCACGGCAGTTCCACTACCTGCGCGGCATAAACGAGCCCCGCGCCAAAGCCGATCTGCAGGGCCAGGTCGCCGCTCTTCACGGCGTTGTCGCGGTAGAGCCGCTCGGTGGCAAGCGGGATGGAAGCGGCCGACGTATTGCCGGAGTCCGCGATGTCCCTCGCCACGGCAATGTCGTCGGGAAGCCCTATCTGCTTGATCATCTGATCGATGATGCGCATGTTTGCCTGGTGGGGGATGAACGCGGAGATATCGGCTGGCGTGAGGCCCGCGGCCTCAATGGCGGCCAATGCGATGGGCGCCAGTTGGAACGACGCCCACTTGAACACGGATTGGCCTTCTTGGCGCAGCGTGGGGAACGGCAGCGTGGGGTCTTCGCGAAGTTCGAGCCACGAGTTGGTTTGGCGAATGAGCTCCGCCCGCGAGCCGTCCGAGCCCCAAATGGTGGGGCCAATGGCCGCATGGTCAGAGGCACCGATGACGACCGCGCCCGCGCCATCGCCAAGCAGGAACGAGATTGAACGGTCCGTGGGGTCCACGAAGTCGCTCATCTTCTCCGCGCCAATGACAAGCACGTTGCGGCTCTGGCCGGAACGCACGAGCGCATCGGCTTGCCCGATGCCGTAGCAGTACCCCGCGCACGCCGCGGAGATGTCCCACGCCGCAGCGGGGGAGGCGCCAAGGCGATCCGCGAGAGTTGGTGCGCCACCAGGGGTCATGTGGGGGAACGAAATGGTGGAAAGGATCACGGCGTCGATCTCGCCGGGCTCAATGCCCGCCTGCGCGATCGCGTTGCGAGACGCTTGCTCTGCAAGGTCAAGCACGCTGACATCGGCACCAGCGCGCACACGCGTCACGATGCCCGTGCGCTGGCGAATCCACTCATCCGAGGAGTCGATGGGTCCCGCGATGTCGTCGTTGGTGACGAGGTTCTCGCCTCGCGCGGCTCCAAGTCCGAGGACGCGCGAGAATTCCGGCCCGCGGCGAATGGTCATCTGCGTCACGCGTGTTCCTCCATCAGTTCGCGGGCGGCAGCGAGGTCGTCCGGCGTCTTGAGCGCAACGGCAGGCACGCCCTTCATGACGCGCTTGGCGAGACCCGTAAGCACCCCACCAGGCGCAACCTCAATAATGCCCGTTACTCCAAGGTCCAGCATGCGCTCCATGCACAGATCCCAGCGAACGGGGTTGGCAACCTGCCGTACCAGGCGTGCCACAGCGTCGTCTCCTGATGCCACCGGCGCACCATCGGCGTTGGAAAGCAGCGTGGAGAGGGGCTGGGTTGGTGATACGTCCGACGCTGCGGCGGCCAATGCGTCAACGGCTGGAGACATGTAGTGCGTGTGGAAGGCCCCGGCAACCTGCAGTTCGATGACGCGCGTGCGCTCGGGCGGGTTGGCCACGAGCTGGGCGATCGCGGATTTAGCTCCGGCTGCCACCACCTGGCCGCCCCCGTTGACGTTGGCCGGCGTGAGGTTGAGGGCTGCGAGGGCCGCAGCAACCGCGTCAGGATCGCCGCCGAGCACCGCCGCCATCGACGTGGCTTCTGAGGCGGCAGCGGCGGCCGCCATGGCGGCCCCACGGACTGTCACGAGGCGCATTGCCTCGGCATCCGTGAGCACGCCAGCGAGGGCCACTGCAGCGAACTCGCCAACTGAGTGACCCGCCACTACGGCGCTCGCGGGCACCGTGTCGCCAAGCAGTTCACGGCCAGTGATCAAGGCTGACGCCACCAGCAATGGCTGCGCAACGGCGGTGTCGCGGATCTTGTCAGCGTCAGAGACCGTGCCGTGCGCCACGAGGTCCACATTTGTGGCTTCCGACAATGCGGCGAGGTGGTTGGCAACGGAACCGAGTTCAAGCCACGGGGAGAGCATTCCGGGAGTTTGCGCGCCCTGACCGGGGCAAAGAACGGCAAGCATGGGTACTAGCGTGCCTCACTTTCGAGTGAAATGGCGGGTTCCGCGCGCACCGAGATGAGGTGCGTCGTTTGTAGGAAGTCTACAAAGCCATGCTCATCAGCGGACGCCGCGAGACGAGTCCCTCAGCCTACCGAGTGCGAATGCCGTCTCTAGGACGTGGGCGTCGCGAGTCGACAAAACGTCCCATCCCGTGAGTTCGGCAACTTTCTTCAAGCGATACCGCACGGTGTTGGCGTGCACAAACATGGTGCGCGCCGCCAACTCCAGAGAACGTCCACAATCCAGGTACGTGGCCACCGTCTCGGTGAGCGAGCCGCCGGCTTGCGAGATGGGGTCGTAGGCAACCGCGATGAGCCTGTCACGAGCGGAGGCATCACCGATGAGCACGCGCTCCGGCAGCAGATCGTCGGCAGACACAGGACGAGGAGCGAGTGCCCATGCGGGGGCCGCAGTGCGTCCGGAGAGCGCGGCGCGCGTTGCCCGTGCCACCTCCAAGAGGGTTACGGCCGGGGGGCCCGTCACCACCGGCCCCACGCCAAAGCACCCCAGCAATTGCTGAGCGAGGTCCGTCACCATGCTGTCCGCGCGCGCGATGATGACCAGATCCTCGCCGTGAATCCCAACCAGCGCGCCAGGCGCCGCACGCCGGATGGCGCGCCGAAGCTCTGCCGACTGGACCTCACCCAAAGGTCCGTCCGTGCTGCCAACCATGACAAGCGTTGGCCCAGGCTTCCAGCCAAGTGCCGCCGCGCGGGAGGGGAGGTCGTCGTCCACCTCTCCGCGCACCAAGGCGTCCACCACGAGGGCCTCAAGGCGCGCATCCCACGCGCCGCGCGTCTCGGCGGCGCGCGCATAAACTTCGGCGGCACTGAAGGCAATCTCCCGCGAGTAGCGCAGGATTGCCTCGCGTAGGGCCGGTTCGGAGCCGGGTGCCGCAAAATCGTCGGACTGCTCCTCCACAATCCGCACCAGTGTCCGGACAATCGCGAGCGTGTGCTGCAGCGAGATGGAACGCGTGAGCTCCGGCGGTGCGGCGGCAAATACCTCAGTAGCGCCGCGCGTGTGAGCCGCGGGATTCTCGTACCAGCCGATGAAAGCGTCTATGCCCGCTTGGGCCACGGTGCCCACCCAAGAGCGCTCCTGCGCGGGGAGCTCGGAGAACCACTTGTTGTTCTCATCGAGGCTCTTCAATGCCGCGGTGGTGAGCTTGCCGCTGCCAGCGCGCAGTTTGCGCAGAGTCTGCGCGCGCATCTCGGCCGTCACCATGGCGCCAGCATACGGGCGGCGCGCTCGCGGCCCTCGCAGTGCGGCCGTTGGGCGCAGCGGATACGGTGGGGCGAGGGAAAGGGAGATGGAAATGAAGCCACGTCCAAAGCCTTTGATGGGATTGCTCCTGGGGTTATTGCTCGGGATCGCGATCGTGGGACTGCTGTGGCAACTTGGAGTAGCGCCCCCTGACAGGTTCATCCTCTTTGGCGTAATCGCTGTCTCGATCGCCGTCATTGAGCTCCTCCTCACCCAAACCACGCGGCGAGGCAAGAAGCGTTTCGTGACCACCATGGTCATCGCGGGCATATTCGGCGGCGTTGCGCTCACGGGCATCCCCGAGACGTTCATGAACGAGGGCACGGTGAGCGACGGCTGCACCCTTCAGGCAACCTCCGGAGACCAGACCGTCTCCCCAACGGACACGAGCGCATTCGCGCCGCTGGATACCACGCCCACTGGCACCATCTCGTGGGAGTCGTCAACAGACCAAGTGCTGACCAATTGGGAAAGTGAGCTTGGCATCTACGTGGGAGGCATTCCCATTTGGCTGTGGCAAGCGGACCGTGCCAACTCCGAGCAAGCGCAATCGTGGAGCAGCACCGAGGAAGTGGCTGACTACCTCGCGACGATCGAGGACGAATCGGGCCTCCAGCTGCGCGGCACCTATCACGTCTACGGTTTCATCCACGCCGACGAGGGCGATTGCGAGATGGCGGGCTACATCCGCGTCAACGCCGAGAACCCCTTCGCGACGCCGCTCATCATTGCGCTGTGGGTGGCTGGCGGGCTCCTCGTGGTGATCATCGTGGCCCTGGCAGTGTCCGTGAGGCGGTCAATCCGCGAGTCGCGAGCCTTTGCGGAGCAGGCCGCGCGCACCAGCAACGCTTCCGGCGTCGTGGCCACGGGCGGCTCTGCTGCGCCAGCCGTAGAGCCCAGCGGGGCATTCACGGAACCGGTGACCGAGACCAAGGTGATGCCTGCGGCTGAGCCCGTTGCTCACACTCAGACGATGCCGGTGGCAGACACCGAGGTGATGCCTGCGACCGTAGACGAGACCGCTGACGGTGATAACCCGGCCCCGGCGTCGGACCCTGAGGATCCACCCGCTACGGAGCCAAAGACAACCTAGGAGTCGCCGCCTGCGTTGCCCGAGGTGCCCTTGCGGACATCGTGCAACTCGTATTTGGCGATGGCGGCGGCGGTGGTGCCTGCGGGCACCTCGCCGCGCTTTTCGAGTGAGTACAGCACGCGGCACGCCGTTGACGCGCCGTCGATGTAGAAGAAGCGGCGAGCGGCCGCGCGAGTGTCGGAGAAGCCAAAGCCGTCCGCGCCGAGCACCGCGTAATCACCGGGCACCCACGCGCGGATCTGATCGGGCACCATGTGGTCGTAGTCGCTCGTGGCCACAAACGGGCCCTGCGCTCCCTCGAGTTTTGCCGTTACGTAAGGTACGCGAGGGGTCTCGCCGGGGTTGAGGAACCCTTCCTTGTCCGCGGCGAGAGCGTCACGACGCAACTCGTTCCACGAAGTAACTGACCACACACCGGCACGCACACCAAAGTCGTGGGCGAGCAGCTCTTGCGCCTCGAGCGCCCATGCGAGCGCCACGCCGGAGGCAAGAATCTGCGCCTCTGGCCCTTCGCCCTGGGGTGCCGCCGCGATGCGGTGAATGCCGCGCAGGATCCCATCAACGTCAACGTCTTGGGGTTCGGCCGGTTGAGTGATGGGCTCGTTGTAAACCGTCAGGTAATACATGACGTTTGGGTCGCGACCGTCGTCGCCGTACATCCGCTTGAGGCCGTCACGCACGATGTGGCGGATCTCGTAGCCGTAGGCGGGGTCGTACTGAACCACGGCGGTATTGGTGGCCGCAAGAATCGGCGAGTGGCCGTCGGCGTGCTGCAGACCCTCTCCGGTGAGGGTGGTGCGGCCCGCGGTGGCACCAATGATGAAGCCGCGCGTCAGTTGGTCGCCCGCCGCCCAGAACTGATCGCCGGTGCGCTGGAACCCAAACATCGAGTAGAAGATGTAGAACGGCACCAGGGGCTCGCCAAGCGTGGCGTAGGACGTGCCCACGGCCTGGAACGCGGAGGCGGAGCCCGCCTCGTTGATGCCCGTATGCATGATCTGGCCGGATTCTGACTCCTTGTAGGAGAGCATCAGTTCGCGGTCAACGGGCAGATAGTTCTGGCCCTGCGTGTTGAAGATCTTGGCCGAGGGGAAGATCGCATCGAGGCCAAACGTGCGCGCTTCGTCGGGAATGATCGGCACAATTCGCTTGCCAAACTCTGGATCGCGCACCAAGTCCTTGAAGAGGCGCACAAACGCCATCGTGGTGGCAACTTGCTGCTTGCCCGAGCCCTTTGCAAGGAGTTCGTACGCAGAGTCGTCTGGCAGCTTCACGGCGGTGTGTTCGGTGCGACGCTCTGGGACAAATCCGCCAAGGACGCGGCGCCGCTCCAGCATGTATTGCAAGGTGGGGTCGTCGTTGCCCGGGTGGTAGTACGGCGGGTTGTACGGGTCCGCGTCGAGCTGCTCGTCGGAGAACGGAATCTTCAACGTGTCGCGCAGCACCTTGAGGTCAGCGGCGGCGAGCTTCTTCATCTGGTGCGTGGAGTTGCGCGCGGCGAAGTTGGCACCAAGGCCATAGCCCTTGATGGTCTTCGCGAGGATGACGGTTGGCTTGCCGTTCTTGCTGGTAGTGGCCTTGAGGTACGCCGCGTAGAGCTTCTGGTAATCGTGGCCACCGCGCTTGAGAGCCCAGATCTCGTCATCGGTCATGTCCTTGACAAGCTCCTTGGCGCGCGGGTCGCCGCCAAAGAACTGGTCGCGGATGAACGCACCGGATTCGGCCCGAAATGTCTGGAAGTCGCCGTCAGGGACGGTATTCATGAGGTTGACAAGCGCACCGGTGTCGTCACGCTCAAGGAGCGGGTCCCAATTGCGGCCCCAGACCACCTTGATGACGTTCCAGCCCGCGCCACGGAAGAACGCCTCGAGTTCCTGGATGATCTTGCCGTTGCCGCGCACAGGACCATCGAGGCGCTGCAGGTTGCAGTTGATTACGAAGGTGAGATTGTCGAGCTGCTGGTTCGCCGCGTGCTGCAACATGCCGCGGCTCTCCGGCTCATCCATCTCGCCGTCGCCGAGGAATGCCCACACATGCTGTTCGGACGTGTCCTTGATGCCGCGCAAGTCAAGGTAGCGATTGGTCCATGCCTGGTAGATGGCCGATGACGGGCCCAGGCCCATGGACACCGTTGGGAACTCCCAGAGGTCCGGCATGAGACGGGGGTGCGGGTAGGACGACAGTCCACGGCCCGGTCCGGACTTCTCTTGGCGGAACGAGTCCAAATCTGCCTCGCTGAGGCGCCCCTCAAGGTATCCGCGCGCATAGACGCCAGGAGCCGCGTGGCCCTGGAAGTAGATCTGGTCCCCGCCACCTGGGTGGTCCTTGCCGCGGAAGAAGTGGTTGAGGCCAACTTCGTAGAGAGTCGCCACCGATGCGTAGGACGAGATGTGCCCGCCAACGCCTTTGCCGGTGGCTTGCGCGCGCGTCACCATGACGGCTGCGTTCCACCGGGTCCAGCCTCGATAGCGCCGCTCAATCAATTCGTCGCCAGGGAACTCGGGCTCGTCGTCCACGTGGATGGTGTTCACATAGGGAGTGTTGAGGCTCATCGGCACGGACAGCTGCTTGCTGGCAGCGTGCTCAACGAGCTGCTCGAGCACAAACTCGGCGCGGCTTTCGCCGCCGGTCTCGATGAGACCATCGAGAGATTCGCGCCACTCCTGGGTCTCGCCCGGGTCCTTGTCGACGGTTCCAAAGTTGTCCACGAGTGACCATCCTTGCTGGCGCGAGGGTTGTGCGCCGAATGTGAGGGGGCTCGCGCGGGTGCGCGCAACTACGTCCCATCTTGGCACAGGCAAAGCGGCCCGGAACGCGGCGTTAGGTGAGGCACGCGCTCAACTTGCCCCAGCGTCGGCTCTTCACAACGCGTCGCCGTGCAAACGTGCGGTTTCAGCACGCGGCCAGGCGCCTATCTACCTACAGAAAGTGGCGGGGTGGGGGCGCGGGAGGCCGACGCTGTGGCTCCCGTCGTTGCACAGCGCACCCGGGTGCCTCTACTGTGGGCGGAACGGCGTTGGGGGGCGCCGAACTCGACGAAGGGAGCGGCGCCACCGTGGCGACTGTGGATGGCGCGACTACCGGGAACCCCGGTCTGATCGCGCGGCTCGGGCTCAAGCCCGGCCTAGTGATCCAAGAATTTGGCTACGACGACGACTGCGATGATCGCTTCCGCGAAGCGATCGAAGCCGCTACCGGCGAGGAGCTCGTTGACGAAGACTTTGGCGACGTCACCGACGGCGTGATCGTCTGGTACCGAGAAGGCGACGACGATCTCGCAGATCTCCTCATGGACGTGCAGACGCTGCTCGACGACGGTGCGTACGTGTGGCTGCTCACGCCAAAGTCGGGCGTGACGGGGCACGTGGGGCCGCGTGAGGTGGGCGAGGCGGCATCGCTCGCCGGTCTGCACGCCACTTCAACCTTCGTGTACGGAGAAGGCTGGGCTGTCACACAGTTGGTGGAAAAGGGTCGCTCCAAGTGACGCATACGCTCGAGGGCCGGTTGGCCCCGGCGTTCTCCCTGACCGATCAGCACGGCCGCGCGTTCTCGCTCGCGGAGCAGCGCGGCACCGCCGTCCTACTCGTGTTTGTGCCCTTCGCGTTCAGCGACGTATGCACGAACGAGCTGGTAGACCTGCGTAACGCCGTTGACCTGCAAGGGCGCGAGGACCTTGTGGTGGTGATCGTCTCGTGCGACTCGATGTACACGATGAAGGCCTGGGCGGACACCCACTCGTACCGGTCGCCGCTGCTCAGCGACTTTTGGCCGCACGGGGAGGTGTCCCGTGAATTCGGCGTGTTCAACCCGCACGAGGGGCTTGCCACGCGCGGAACGTTCTTGATCGACGCCGCCGGCGTGGTCCGCTGGAGCGTGGTGAATCCCAAGGGGCAAGCGCGTAGCGTTGACGACTACCGCCGCGAGGTGCTCCTGCTGCTTGGCGACGGCTGATGGCTCTCAAGCTCACGGTCATCATCGGCTCGGTGCGCACGGGCCGCGTGGGCCCAAAAGTGGCCGATTGGGTGTTTGACGCGGCGCGCGAGCAGGGCGACTTTGACGTCACGCTCGTAGATTTGGCCGACGTTGGCTTGCCTTTGCTTGACGAGCCGCAGCATCCCGTCAAGCAGCAATACGTGCACGAACACACCAAGCGGTGGTCGGCGATAGTGGCGGACGCCGACGCGTTCCTGTTCGTCACGCCTGAGTACGACTTCTTTGCCCCCGCGTCGCTCATCAATGCCATCCAATACCTGTCGCAGGAATGGAAGTACAAGCCAGCGGGCATAGTTTCGTACGGCGGAGTTTCCGGAGGGCTGCGCTCCACTCAGATGCTGCGCCTGCTCCTGTCCAACGTGAACATGCACGCGGTGCAACAGTCGGTGTCGATTCCGTTCATCGCAACCCACATCGTCGACGACGTGTTCGTCCCACCGGAGCACGCGGCGGGATCGGTGAACATCATGCTCGTGGAGCTACACAAATGGGCCGGCGCGCTCGCGCCTCTTCACCACCATCGCTAGTTGCGCGCTTACGCGTTTGTAGCGGCTGAGACGTCACCGCGGCGCGCTGTGGCCCGCCACCACGCCATGGCAATCGCACCCAGTCCCAGAGTGCCGCCCAGGGTGACCACGCGCCACACCACCGTGGCGCCAACTAGTGCCGACTCATACTCGAGTCCTGCCACTTCCGTGACGGAGGCGATGACCACAGCGTCCATGACGCCAAGCCCGAATGCGGGCAGGATCGTCAGGGGATAGGCAAGCAGGGTGGCGCCAATCACCACCGGCCAGGGCGCGATGTCCTCGCTAATCCCCACAAATCGCACCGCTGCGAGCAAGATCAGCGCGTCAACGACGATGCCCAGCACCATGAACACGAGCGCCACCGCGAGACCACGTTGCAAGGTGCGGCCGATGCGCTGACGGAAGTCCACCACCGCCTGAATCCAGCGCTCTTCGTCAACCTCCGCCCCTACCATCTTGCCCGCCGCGGCGGCGCGGCGAGCGAGTTTCTCAGCCACAGCGTCGGACCGCAGAACGGCCACCAGCAACCCAACGATTGCCACAGCAATGGCGAGGCTGAGCGCGCCCGTGACCGCCTTGCCTGAGTCGAAGGCGTGGATCGAGAAGATCACTGCGCCGATCGCGGGAGCCGCGAAGCGCGCGCCGTAGAAAATGAGCATGTTGAGGGTGGCCCCAGCCATGCCGTCAACAGGATTGATGCCCCACGTGCGGAACTGCGCCACACGCACAACAACGTCGCCTGGAGGCGGAGCGATGGTGCCCGCCAGATTCGCGCTCAGATCGCTCACCACGGCGCGAGGAACGCCCAGTCCGGGAGTGAAGCGCTGAATGGGTACGGCATTGAGCACCTGGCGGACCAGCAGCAGTCCCAAGAGCGCGAGCAGCTCCGCGAGAGAGATGGATCTGATCGCGTCGCCAACGGCGGACCACGAGATCTTGCCCACGAAGCGCACAATGAGCCAGCCAACAAGGACGCTCACCACCACGATGAGCAGCGGCTTGAACCACGCATGACTGAGGACTAGTTTCCAGCCGCGCTGCTCGTTCTCGGTCACGCCCTCATGCTATTGGTTGGGCTTTCCGGGGGTTGCTAGAAGCGGCGCACACCCGCTACTCGGACGCCAAAGCCAACGGCGAGCAGGGCCAACGCGATGCCTGCGAGCAGCGGCGCTTGGTCCATCGGGCCGGTCTGAGCGAGTTCGTCCGTGTCGCCGTCCTCGCCATCGCTGTCGTCTTCGTCGTCGACTGGTGCTGCGGCGGCCACAGTGATGTCGCTAGCGGCGAAGGCAACGCTCCCGGCCACCACCACGAGGGAGTGCGCACCCTCAGGAGTTGCCTGGGGGATCGTGACGGACGTGCTGAAGCTCGCGCTTGCGTCAACTGTGACGGTTGCCAGCGTGACAGGCTCGGAATGGAGCTCGATGGTGTACGTGCCGGGCGCGAAGCCGGTTCCGGAGATGGTGATCGTGTCCCCGGCCGTAGCGCTTGCCGGGGCCGTAACCGCGGGGTCCGCCGCTATCTGGAAGGGGACCGTCACGGGCTGGATCTGCTTCTCGCCCAAGGCCGAGTCCGTCACCGTGATTGTGACGCTGGAGTCGCCAACGGTATTGGGTGTGCCGGAGATCTCGCCAGTGCCACCGTTGAGGGACAGCCCTGCTGGCAGGCTGCCGCCCGTTACCTCGTAGGTGTAGGGGCCCGTTCCGCCAGTCGCTGTGATAGGGAAGCCGGAGTAAGTGGCTCCATATGTGCCGTCAACGCTCGTGGGCGAGGCAGTCAGCGCGGACGGCATCGTGTAGGTCACGGTGATGGAGCCGTTGCCTGCGTTCGTGGACGGGCTGTGCGCGCTGTCCCACGCGATGCGCGAGTCATCAGCAAGGAAGCCTGATCCGCCGCCTGCTGAACCAAACGACAACACAAGGTCCGCATTGTCGTAAAAGGTGTCGGCCGTCCCGCCAGCGCCCCCTGTGTAGCCGCCCCCACCGCTCCCGCAGACGTGCCCACCGTACCCACCTTCGGCGAGCATGATGACGGAGGTTGTCGCAGACGAGGTGTCCCCGCCGTCGAGCCCACCGTAGACGGACTGGTCTGCGTAGCTCGCGATGCTGCTCGCGGCGCCGCCGCTTGCGATCTGTCCGCCCTGTCCTGCGCCTCTATCCTGGGGATCGGTGGGCGTCCCATCGCCGCCCACCGCCACGCCGGGCGAGGCTGCGACGCCACCGTCGCCGCCAGCGGCTACGGCTTCGTCGCCGTCAAGATTGCTCCACGAGGCGTACCCGCCGCCGCCACCACCCCCAGCGACCGCAAGCAGGTCTCCGGCGATGGCTATGGCCGCGCCTTGGCCACCGCGTGCATTCGTGTAGTTCGGTCGCTCCACCCCGCCGCCTTCTACACCGGCAATGTAGGTGAGGGTCTCGCCCGCGACGGCGTCATCGAGGAGGTAGTAGCCCACCCCGCCATTGCCAGGCTGCCCCACAAGGCTTGAGGCGAAGCCCACCGAGTCAGCGCCTGGCGCCTTAATCACTACTTTGATGTTCGTGGCGTCGGCAGGGATCACCCAATTGCCGCCTTCGGTGAGGGTCACCGATTGCGGTCCCGTGGGAGGCGCGGCCATGGCCGGAGCGACGGCGACGGTCCAGAGTGCAACGGAAGTGACGGCGGAAACTGCGACCAAACGGTGCACGGCGTGCATGGGCCCTCCTCAGCGATGGTGGCTAACGCTCCCACAACGCGAAACATGCGTCAAACGGCAATCTGTTAGGCATGACGCGCGCACCGCGGCGCCGCCGCGGGGCGCTGCCTTGATGTGCATGTACCCGCGCAGCGCAGAAACCCGCCACAATAGTCCGCGGGCCCTTAGCTCAGTTGGTTAGAGCACTGCGTTTACACCGCAGGTGTCATCGGTTCGAGTCCGGTAGGGCCCACGTGAGTACCGTGGAGGAAGTCCGCGCGGAGCGCGCGGGCGCCTATGCGCGCCGTGCGGATCCGGTCATGGCGGTGCTAGCCGTGATCTTTCTCTTGGTGTTCACGGCCATCGTGGTGTGGCAAGACATGCCGATGGGGTTGCGCGTGACGCTCTACGTGGCCCAGTTCACGATCTGGCTCGTGTTCGTCGTGGACCTGATTGTGCGGGTGACCTACGCCAACAAACGTCTCCGATGGCTTGTGACGCATCCCTTGGATGTGCTCGCCGTGTTGTGGCCCGCATTCAGGCCGTTGAAGATTCTCGCGATCATTGGCGACGCTCGGTTTCGCGCCGGGCAGGCTGTGGTGCGCACCTCGCGCGCCGTAGTACTCGCGGCCGTGCTGCTGGTGTGGGTGTGCTCCGTTGCCGTCCTTGCCGCCGAGCGAGGCCAGCCGGGATCGAGTATTGAGAGCCTTGGCGATTCCGTGTGGTGGGCCTTCGCAACTATTGCAACGGTGGGCTATGGGGACGTGGTGCCGGTGACGGTGGCCGGGCGCATGGTGGGAATTGTGCTCATGGTGGTTGGCTTGGCGCTCGTTGCCATCATCACTGCGTCAATCGCCTCGTGGTTCGTGGCAAATTCCAGGGACGATGCGGTGCAGGACGAGGCTTCTCGCGACTCGGAAGCCCACCGTCGCCTCGTTGAGTTGGAGCGCAAGATCGATCGCCTGCTGGAGGCGCAGTACACGTCCAAGGAGAGCGAATAGATGGCCGACGCTGGTGTCAGTTCCGCTTCAGCGGCGGCTATTGAGAAGTTGCTGGCACCTCCAACGCCCGTGGCGGCACTGGCGCGCGAGGTCACCAAGGAGTGGGCTACGCCGGCAGTGTTCAACCACTCGGTGCGTGCATGGGTATGGGCGCGGACGCTTGGCGACAGTTTGGGGTTGGCATACGACGCAGAGTTGCTCTACGTGGCCTCACTTTTGCACGATCTAGGCGTGGCCGAGGCGTTTGACGCCCACGTGATGCCGTTTGAGCGGGCAGGGGGAGCGGTGGGCTGGACCTTTGCCGCGGGTGCGGGCTGGGATGCGGGCCGCAGGCAACGTGTGGCGGACGTCATCGAGCGTCACATGTGGGTGGAAGTTGATCCGGCGATGGACGTAGAAGGCCACTTGCTTGAGGTGTCCACGAGCCTCGACGTTGCTGGCGTGGGGATGGACCGCTGGCCCACGGAGCTGTTGCTTGACGTGACGAACGCGGTGCCTCGCCTTGACTTCAGCCCACGATTCGCGGAGTCGATCCACGCGCAAGCGGTGCGCAAGCCGGGATCCAACGCGGAACGACTCGACAACGCGGGCCGAGTCCGCAACGGGGGCGTCGCGTGGGATGCGCTCCTCGCTGGGAGTAATGGGGCATGACGACTGTTGCGGATGTGCTGGCCCTGCTTGACAGGCTCTACCCTGCGGAGCTCGCGGAAGACTGGGACGTTAACGGCCTCACGGTTGGCGATCCCGCCGCCACGGTGACGCACGTCCACCTCGCGGTTGACCCGCTGCTCGCGGTGGCCAACGAGGCTATCGAGGCGGGGGCGCAGCTCCTCATCACGCATCATCCGCTCATGCTGCGGGGCGTCACCTCGGTGGCCGCGGACACCGTCAAGGGCGCCGTGGTGCACGCGCTCGCGACGGCACGCGTTGCACTCGCGAACGCGCACACCCCTGCCGATTCCGCCAAGAATGGCGTGAGTGACGCCCTGGCGAGCGCGCTGGGACTGGACGTCACGGGGCCGCTGGTGTCAGCGTCGGGCACGGGAAGGGTGGGCACCGTCTCACCCCAGCCGCTGGCCGATTTTGCTGCGGTGGTGGCCGCCGCGCTTCCTCCCACGGCTGGCGGCGTGCTCTTCGCGGGCCCGGCCGACGCCGTGGTTGAGAAGGTGGGCGTGGTTGGCGGGGCGGGGGATGGGTTTCTCGCCGACGCGGTGGGCGCGGACGTTGACGTGTACGTCACTGCGGACTTGCGTCACCACCCCGCCTCTGACGCGCGCGAGGCGGCGGCCCTGCGTGACGGGCGGCCGTTTCTCATCAATGTGTCGCACGCGGCATCGGAATCCTTGTGGCTTGCCACTCTGGCGCGCGAGCTCGAGGGTCTAGGGCTCACCGCCACAGTCAGTAGGCTGAACTCCGATCCCTGGACCGGCAGAGCCTAAGGAGGCCCCCGTGGCTACCGCCCCCGCCGCTGACCAATTGAAACTCCTGGACGTCCAGGCAGCGGACCTGCGCGCGCAACAAGCGATTCACCGGCGTGCCACGCTGCCCGTCATTGCGCAGCTCGACGAGCTCACCGGGCGCGTGATTGACCTGTCCGATGAGCGGGCAGCGCGCGGCGCGGCCGTTGGCGACGTGCGGCGCGAAGTGACCAAGATCGAGGACGACGTTGCCGCGGTCAAGGCACGGGCGGCACGCGACAACACGCGGCTCGACAGCGGCCAAGGCACACCAAAGGACCTGCAGGCACTCAGCAGCGAGCTGGAAGTGCTCATGCGCCGCGTCAATGAACTCGAGGATGTTGAGCTTGAGGTGATGGAGCGCCTCGAGACCGCAGAGACCGAGCTTGCGGCTGCGGAGACGCAATACCGCGAGATCGCGGCCCAAATCGCGGAGCTCGAGGTGTTGCGAGACGCCGCGTTCGCGGAGATCGACGCGGAGTTAGCGCAAATCGTCGCGGAGCGCGCCGCGGCTGCGGAGGGCCTCGATGCGGGCCTGCTCTCGCTGTACGCCAAGCTTCGCGAAACGCATGGCGGAATTGGAGCGGCGGCATTGCTGCGCGGCCAATGCCAGGGCTGCAACATGACGCTCAACGCGGGCGATCTTGCCGCCATCGAGGCATCCGACCCCGAGCAGGTGGTGCGCTGCGAGGAATGTGGCCGCATCCTCGTGCGCGGGGCGAGCCTGTGACGGCACCCTCACTCACCATTGAGGCGGACGGCGGCTCCCGCGGCAATCCGGGGGTGGCCGGCTACGGCGCGGTGGTGCGGGACGCTACGGGTGCCGTGATCGCAGAACGCGGTGGCTACCTGGGCGTGGAAACCAACAACGTTGCCGAATACAACGGGCTCATCGCTGGGCTTGAGGCGGCCATCGCCATCGCGCCCGATGCCGCGCTTCACGTGCGCATGGACTCCAAGCTTGTGGTGGAGCAGATGAGTGGGCGCTGGCAGATCAAGCACCCGCAGATGAAAGTGCTCGCGGCGCGCGCTCGTGAACTCCTCGAGGGCCGCGAGGCGACCTTTGAGTGGATCCCGCGCGAGCACAACAAGGCGGCCGATGCGCTCGCGAACGAAGCGATGGATACCCACGATCGCCAGATAGTGCGCGGGTTTGGGACTACTGGACCCAGCGTCGGGCCCGAATACGACGACCCCGAGCCAAAGCCAACCGCGCCCGCTAAGTCTCCGCGCGAAATGGCGTACCGCGAGCTCGTTTCCACGCTCTCACTGGTGCTCGTGCGCCACGGCGTCACGGACATGACCGTTGCGCACCTGCTCTCTGGTGGCGGCACGGTGGGGCCGCCGCTCAACGCGGCTGGGCGCGTACAAGCGGCAAAGGCGGCCGACGCTGCGTACCGGGTTGGGCGCGAAACCTGGGCACCGCTCGCGCCAATTTCGCGTGTTCTCGCGTCACCCATGCAGCGTGCGCAAGACACCGCTGGAGCGCTGGGCAGGCGGCTGGGCCTGAAGGTTGAGGTGGACGAGCGCGCGCGTGAGGTGAACTTTGGCGCGTGGGAGGGCTTTTCAGTGCAAGAGGCCATCGATCGCGACGGTGACCTGATCCGGCTCTGGGACGACGGCGTTGTGCAGGCGCCTGGCGGCGAGTCGCTTGCCGATGTGGTGGACCGCATGGGCGTCTTTGTGCGCGAGCTCGCGGCCGCGCACGCGCTCGCATGTGCGCAAGAGGACGTGCCGGACACGCTCGCAATCGTGTCCCACTCGGTGGCGATCAAGTCCCTGGTGGCGGCCGCGATGGGATTCCCGCCGGCCACCGTTGCGCGCATCTGGCCAACACCCGCGTCGCTGACCTTGTTGCAGCTGCGTGTGACCCCGGAGGGCGAACTGTGGGACGCCCACTTGCTGGCTCTTGGCGTGCCTACGTCCTGAAGTTAGTAGGCTCGCAAGCATGTCGACAGCTTGGAAGGGCCCTGCGGTGCTCCTGAAGGAGCCCAGTTTTGTGCTGTGGTCGCGGCTTGCGTACCGGCTGTCAATGACGCTCCTGCTAGCTGTTGCCGCCGTCTACTCGCCGTGGGCCTGGGCCGCCGTTGTTGCCTGGGTGTTTGCGGGGCTCATGTTCGCGCTTGCTGTGCTCGCGGTTGCCAACGTGATCAAGAACAAGCGCGTCTTGCTGAGACACATGGGCTCCGGCTCCATCGAGTGGCCGCGCTCCATCCAGGAGATCGTGCTGCGCAGGCCCGTCACATGGGTGGCCGGTGCCGAGATTGTGGTGGTGCAGCCGCCTATCACCGCGCTCCCCGGCAAGACCGACCCCAGGATCACATTGAGCGATGGGACGCGATCCATTGAGCGCGTCCCGCTGTACGGCGCGGACCCACAAGGCTTTGTGGAAGCGGCGAATGCGGTACTCGTTGGGCGCGGCACAGTGCTGCGGTTCGAGGAACTGCCGCAGGAGCCTGAAAACTACGAGCCCGGTTCTGACGAGCCCCATGCTGACCCGGCTGACCCCACGGCGGCTGAGTGACGAGGGTTGTGGAGCCGTGGGCCGGCTTGCTGGGTGCCGGGGCTAGGCGGCCGTCACGAGCGTGAGGGCGCCATGGCGGAGTTCCACGGCTGTAATGCCTGGTATTTGCGTTGCATGGTGCGCCACCTCGTCCGCAGTCAGGGCTGGCTTGGGCGCTGCCACGAGGCGCGCGGTGAGTAACCCGCGGGTGTGTTTGGCGTTATGGCTCACCACCGAACGCTTGCCGTTGAGTTCGCGCTCAACGCGCACCGCGAGCTTGTTTGCGCCGTTGCCGCGCCACACCGCGGCATAGTCGCTGCTGCGGCAGTCCACGATGAGGCGATCGTCGGACTCCCGTGGCAGGGTCTTTGCGAGCTGCGCGCGCCAGAACGCGGCGAGGGGTCCGATGCGGCCAAGTGACGTGCCCATGCTCAACCGATACGCAGGTATGACGTCGGCAGGGGTGAGGAGTCCCCACAGCCCAGAGACGATGCGCACGCGATCCGCGGCGCGCCGGTGTGCTTCCGTGTCCCAAGTTGCGGCACCAGCGGCGTCATAGAGCACTCCCGAATACACCCGCGCGGCCGCCGCCGCCGGGTTCTCCCACAGGGTTGTGTTGCGAGCCACCTCGCCTGCGAGCGATGCGCCAGCGCCAAGCACGGCCATGGCATTGCGACGCCCAGAGGCGAGGATGAGAGCTTGGCCTACACGGCGTCGGGCACCAGTGAGCTCGGGTGAACTGAGCGCCGCGAGGTCAACTGGGGCACCGGACGGGGGAGCGGTCTTGCCTTCCGAAGGCGGGAGCAAGATCAGCACGCCCCAACCCTAAATGCGCCCCGGCCCACTCTCGTTCCACCTGTCTCCCTTCCCGCGGCGCTACTGCACGCTTTGACCGATGGCGAGTCCGCAGGGGTTGACAGGCGAGTGTTACGCGATATATCGTGAGTATGTCGACGAAAGGAGACACCATGAAAGACATGAACAATCGCGGCACACGCCGCCACCACGACTTTGGCCCACAGGACTTCGAGACCCAGGGCTTTGACCCGCAGGGCTTCGGTCCACAGGGTTATGGACCACAGGGTTTTGGCCCACGCGGACGGCGGGGTGGATTTGGCCCGCCGTTCCCCCCAGGCTTCGCTCCGGGGCCACGCCGAGGCCCTCGCGGAGGACGCCCTCGCGGCGACGTCCGCAGCGCAATATTGCTGCTGCTTGCCGAGCAGCCCCGCCACGGCTACGACCTCATGCGTGCCATCGAGGAGCGCTCAGGCGGCACGTGGTCACCGAGCCCAGGCTCCATCTATCCCACGCTCCAGGCGCTGGAGGATGAGGGGCTCATCATCTTTGAGGCCGTAGAAGGACGCAAGACCGCTTCCGTCACGGACTCAGGGCGCATATGGCTCAGCGAGCACACGGCGGAGACAGCTGCCGTGTTTGCGCAGGAGGCGGGTGCTGACCAGGCTTTGGCGATTCGTCGCGAGGTGCATCAACTGCGTGAAGCGGTCATGGTTGCCACCCGCAGGGGTGGGGACACCGCCGACAAGGCGGCACAGATTCTCGCCAACGCTCGCCGCGAGATCTACGGATTGCTGGCCGGCGACGCCTGAGACCGGGCGCGAAAGATAAACCACGAGAGGATTGCCACCACCACGGTGATCGCGATCCTTTGCGGTCCCTGGCCCGTAGTCCCAAGCGCCATCCTGAACATCTGCTTGCTCGCATCCACGAGTTCGCGCGGAAATTGCAAGTAGATGCGCGAGCCCAGTCCGTACTGGACGGCTGTTACCAACGCCGGCCCCACCCAGATGATCACCACGGCAAGGACCGACGCTGCGGTCCGCTTCACCGTTCGCCAGCCGCACCAACCGACGGCAATGCCGGTGATGATGGGCGGAAGCCACTCGATGGTGCGCCAAACGATCAGCGGCACCTGCACGGAGATGGGGATCACCGCGCTCATGAGCGCGAGGAGCCATGACCCAAGTGCAACGGAGCTCGCCGCTACAGCCAACGTCACGGGAGCCGCGTGACCGCGGGCGATCGCCAGCAGGATCGGTACGCCAATGACGATCATCAGTGCCGCGCCCCCTGCGAGGCCCCCCAAGTACACCTGAGCGCGGGTAGAGGTGTCGAGGCCGTCCTTGACGGCCCAAACGGCGTGTGCCAGGGCGCAAACCTGGAGGCCCACTACGCCCGCCAGCACATGGCCCGCGCCCAGCACGCGACCCTTGAGCCGCGCGATCACCACCGCGAGGCCGCCGAGCGCGGCGCCCACAATGATCACGGCGGAGGTCAACGACACAAAGTAGTTACTGAGCGGAATGAGCACGCGCGGCATTTCACTCGGCGGTGCGTCAGTGGCCCACAAATTCTGCAGTGGGAGCCGCATCCCCGTGGCAATCCACGGCAGGAGCCCCACGAGGGCACACAGAATGCCCCACGCAATGGCTGCTACGGCAGTAACGGGACGAGGTTCGGCGGTTTGCACATCCGCAGTGCCCTGAGTTGTCATGCGCCCCAACCTACAAGGTGGCCCAAACGTGGCGGGGCGGTACGCTGGTGGCGCGGATGAGTTGGCCAGGCGGTCGCGTTGTTGGGTAACCAGCACCGAGGAACGTCCGGGCTCCACAGAGCAGAGTGGTGGCTAACGACCACCCGGGGCGACCCGCGGGACAGTGCCACAGAAAATAACCGCCTTCGGCAACGGAGGTAAGGGTGAAAAGGTGAGGTAAGAGCTCACCGCGTCGCTGGTGACAGCGACGGTCAAGGTAAACCCCACTCGGAGCAAGACCAGACAGGATGCGTTTGAGGGCTGCTCGCCCGAGCATCCGGGTAGGTCGCTAGAGACGTGCGGCAACGTACGTCGTAGATGGATGGCCGCCCGGCCCGACGCTGTGAAGAGTTGGGCTAGACAGAACCCGGCGTATCGGCCAACTCATCCGCCTTACGGCCCCTCTGCGAGGGCAACGATGATGCCGGACGGCCCACGCAGGTAACACAGGCGGTACACACCCGCGTAGTCGACCATTTCGCCAACCAAGGTTGCGCCATGGGCCTCAAGCCGAGCGAACGTGGCATCGATGTTATCCACGTTGAACATGAGCCGATGCAGGCCAATGACGTTCGACGCTGGCGGCTCAGACTCCACAGGCTCAGGAGCCTGATAGGCCGTGAGCTCGAGCCGGCTGTGGCCATCGGGAGTGCGCATCATCGCGATTTCGGAGCGCACGCCCGTGAGTCCAATCACGCCGTCGGCCCACGGGCCTTCGATGTCCGCACGATCCTCAAGTTCGAGTCCGAGCTCGGCAAAGAACGCGATCGCGGCGTCGAGGTCCTCAACGACGATCGCCACGTTGTCTAATCGCTTAACGGCCATGATGCGAGCCTATGTGCGTGCGCGGCTTGGCGGCACGAGTGCACCGTCCCGCATGTCGCAACGTTGTGCGGCCCCCGGCGCGTTACCTTCTCATGGTGACACCAACGGCCCGGGGAGCAGCGGGCGACCCTCCGGGCGTGCGGCGGCCCATGCCGCCGTCAATCTCGCCACGCCCCGCCACGCCCCCGCCCGCACCGAGCCCCTCGCGCGCGCCCAACCCCGCCCGGCCGCCTGCCCGGCCCGCGCAGAAGTCAGCGCCAACACAAAAGCCCGCACCGGCGTCGGGCAATAAGCCGCCCGTAACTAAGCGACGCCATTGGGGGCGTCGCTGCGGCGTCATTGCGGTGGCCGCGCTGATCATCGCCGTGATCGTTTTCATCATGAGCTACAGCTGGGTCAACGCGCGCATCCAGCACGTCGACGCGCTGAGCGGCGCGGAAAATACGGCGGGGGAGACGTACCTCATCGTGGGCTCGGACTCGCGGGAGGGGTGGAAGTACGACGACGGCACCACGGGTGCGCGCACCGACACGATCATGGTGCTGCACAAGGCGCCAAACGGTGTCACGTCGCTCATTTCGATTCCGCGCGATTCCTACGTGGAGATTCCCGGGCACAAGAAGAACAAGATCAATGCGGCATTCGCGAAGGGTGGCGCGCAACTGCTCGTGGAGACCGTGGAGGAGCTCACGGGGCTCACGATGGACGCGTACATGGAGGTTGGGCTCACGGGGGTCGCGGACCTCGTAGACGCGCTTGGCGGCGTACGGCTCTGTTACGACGAGGACGTCAACGACTGGCGTTCCAAGCTCAAGTGGAAGGCAGGGTGTCACCTCGCCGACGGCGATACCGCGCTGGCCTTCTCGCGGATGCGCTACAGCGATCCGCTGGGCGATATTGGCCGTGCCGCTCGGCAACGGCAGCTCGTGAGCGCCGTTGTAGATGGCGTCTTTACGCGCAAGGTGGTCGCCAATCCCTTTGAGGCGATGCGCGTTGCGGATTCCGGTCTGCAGGCGTTCCGCGTGAGCGAGGGAGCCGGCCCGTTTGACCTTGCGCGCATCGCCACCACCTTCCGCGCCGCGCAAGGAGATCAGGCGGTGACCGGAACTCCGCCCATCGAGGACTGGGGTTACCACGTGAAGGGCGTGGGGTCCACGGTGCTGCTTGATCCGGACACGATCGATGACTTCTGGCTCAAGGTGGCCAACGGCGAGTTTGAGCCCGGCAGCGAGGTTGGTGGGCTCGAGTAGCCCGCCGTCAGTGACCGCTGAAGCCTCGTTCGCGGCGCTGTGCCGCGTTGCCAAGTCCCCAGCGGATGCCCCGCGTCGCTACGGAACCGCCAATAGGTCCGACGCTGCGGCTGAGAAGCCCGCCAATGGCGAGTTCGGAGCGGGCCCAGTTGGGCAATAGCGCCACGGCGCCCGCTGCGATGAGGCGATAGGGCTGGCGAGCGGCCCACGGGAGCGGCGGCTCCTTGAGGAGGAAGCGGGCGGTGTCAATCGTGGCGGGACCCGCCTCCAACTCGGGGCGATATCGCTCCAGGTATTCGGCAAGTTCGCCAACCGTGTTCGGCACCTCAAGGGCACCCAATTTGAGGGCGACCATGCCCGATTGCTGCACGTACTCGTCGGCACCTGCCGCATCCAACGGCCGCTCGCCGTAGCGCTGGTGGGCGCGCAAGAAGGAATCCGCCTCCGCGATGTGCACCCACGTGAGCAGGTGGGGATCGCTCGCGCGGTAGGGGCGACCATCTGGGGCTTTGCCGCGCACACGCTCGTGAACGGCGCGCACGCGGTCCACCATCTGCTGGGCGTCATCGGCGGCGCCAAAGGTGGTGAAGGCAAGGAACGTCGAGGTGCGGGCTAACCGGCCCCAAGGATCGCCGCGATAGCCGGAGTGTCCCGCCACTCCCGCCATGGCTAGCGGGTGCAGTGACTGCAGCAGGAGCGCGCGCAGCCCTCCGATGTACGCGGACGCGTCGCCGTGAACGCGGCGGATGGCGCTGCCAGGGGGGAACCAGCGCGGGCCCCGGGGTGCCGTGGACGCGGTCGCGTGCTTCCGGGCCGCCAGGCCCAGCGACGCGCTCAAACAGCGCGTCTCCAACGCGAAGACGCGTGCGCTCAAGAGGTCGAAAGGCAGTCCCCACCCCTCCAGTATCTGACAATCAAGGGTCACCGTGACCCATGTGACTGGAGTTAGTCAGGATGCACGCCTCAGAAGTCTTTGGCGAGCTTCGCCAGGAGCCTCGCTCCAAAGCCGGTTGCTCCTGACGAGCGCCATGAGTCGTCGGAATCGGTTTGCATTGTGCCTGCTATATCGATGTGCGCCCACGGTGTGTCGCCTACAAACTCGTTCAGGAAGAGGGCCGCGGTGGTGGCTCCGGCATGCGGACCAGCAAGGTTGGCGATGTCGGCGATCTCGGAATCAAGCTGCTTGCGGTATTTCTTTTCGAGCGGGAGCTGCCATACCGGCTCAGCTGTTTCCGCGCCCGCAGCAAAGACCGCATCGATGAGTTCCTGGTTATTGCCAAAGAGCGCGGCGGTGGACTTGCCGAGGGCCATGAGCGCCGCTCCGGTGAGGGTAGCGATGTCCACAATGGCATCGACCTCGTCCTCCGTAGCCAGGACGAGCGCATCCATCATCACGAGCCTGCCCTCGGCGTCCGTGTTGCGCACTTCCACGGTGGTGCCTCCGCGCGCCACGAGCACATCGCCCAGCTTGGTTGCGGTGCCAGAGGGCATGTTGTCCGTGCACATGAGCCAAGCGGATACCGCCGATTCCACGCCAAGGCCCGCAAGCGCGGTGAACGCACCCAACACCGCTGCGGCCCCGCCCATGTCGATTTTCATGAGCAAGTGCATGGGGTCGGATGGCTTGAGGGAGATGCCGCCCGAATCGAACATGATGCCCTTGCCCACCATTCCAAGGTGGCGCTTAGGCGTGCCCTCGGGCCGGTAGCGGAGCACGATCATGCGCGGCTCCTCGGTGGAGCCGGCGTTGACGCCAAGCAGCCCACCGCAGCCAAGCTCGATGAGTGCCGCCTTGTCGTAGACCTCAACCTCAAACCCATACGCGGAACCCAGGCGCTGGGCCTCGTCAGCCATGTTGGTGGCGGTGAGGAAGCCAGCTGGAGTATTGCTGAGATCGCGCGCCACAACAGTTGCGCGCACGCCCGGCGCCGCGGCGGCGATGCCCTGCGCCACTGCCGCCTCGTCTGCGCCCGTCACCACGATCGTCAGTTGGCCAAGGGGGTGGTCCTTGGGCTTGGCCTTGAGCGCGCGATAGCGATACCGCGCCAACTGCGCGCCCTCGGCAAGCGCCTGCGCCAGGGCGGCGACGTCAAGACCCAAGTCACTGGTAACTATGGCAAGACGGTCGCCCTTTTTTGCGGTGGCACGGGCCGACGCTGCGGCCGCGTCCCGTACGCCATCAACGTCAACCTCGGCGCCAGTTCCGAGCCCCACGAGCACCACGGGCACGCCGTCGCGCGCAATCACGATGCTCGTGCCCGGCTCGGCTTCAAAACCGGCCACGGCCAGCGCATCGCGCGAGAGCCCCACGTTGCCCGGCAAATCACCGTCAGAGGTGACGAGATACGCCACGGCGTCCACAGCGTCGGGCACGCTGGAACTCGCCGTCACGGTAGGCAGCGCGGCGAGCGAGGGAACTGGCGTGAAATCCACTGGAACCAACTTGTTGGGCGCGTGCGGCATAACGACTCCTTGGTGCGTGAATTGTGTCAATTGCGAGCCTAGTCACTCGGGCCTGCGGCGGCTGGCGCTACTGTGACGAGTGTGACGCCTGTCGAGATAACCCTGCTGGTCCTGGGTCTAGCGGTGGTCGCGTTCATGACCGGGCGGATTCCCATCGCTATCGTGGCAGTGGGCGTTTCCGTGATGCTGTGGGCCACCGGAGTGCTCACTCTCCACGAGTCCTTGGCGGGGTTTGGCGACCCAACGGTGATCTTCATCGCGAGCCTATTTGTGGTGAGCGAAGCGCTCGACGCCACCGGGGTTACCGCGTGGGCCGGTCAACAGGCAGTGCAACGCGGAGGTACCAAACGGGCGGGACTGCTCGTCACGATTTGCCTGCTGGTTGCGCTGCTCACGGCGCTCATCAGCGTCAACGGAGCCGTGGCCGCGCTCATACCCGTGGTGGTTGTGGTGGCCGTGCGAGTGGGCGCGCCGCCCTCGCAAATGCTCATGCCGCTCGCGTTCTCCGCGCACGCGGGCTCAATGCTCGCCCTAACGGGTACGCCAGTCAACATCATTGTCTCCGAGGCCGCCGTGGATGCGGGCGGGCGGCCGTTTGGCTTCTTTGAATTCACCGTGGTGGGCGTGCCTCTATTGATAGGTACCGTCCTCATCATCATTGTTTTGGGCCGACGGCTCCTGCCGCACAATGAACCCACGGAGTTGCCTGCGGACGTGGCGGCTTTGGCAAGGGCGTTGCGCGCGGGCTACGCATTGCCGGAGGAATCCGAGCTCATGGGCGTTGCGCGCGGAGTCACTGAGGTGGTCGTCCCGCCGCGCTCCCCCCTTATTGGCACCCACCTGTTTGCCGGGCAGGCCACGCCATCCGGCGACCTTGTGGTGCTCGCGGTGCAGCGCGGCGGAGAGCCCCTCACGGACCGGGAAAGCACACTCAACGTTGGTGACACGCTGCTACTTGGCGGCACGTGGGCGGATCTTGAACACCACACGGCAGGTCCTGAGGTGCTGGTCGTGGACGAGCCGGCGACGCTGCGCAAGGCCGTGCCGCTTGGCAAGGGCGCGCGGCGTTCGCTCGTCATTCTTGGCGTCATGATCCTGCTGCTGGTGACCAACGTGGTGCCACCAGCGATCGCCGCACTGCTAGGAGCCGGTGCGATCGTGTTGTCCGGCGTCTTCAGCCCGCAGCGCGCGTACAAAGCGGTGCAATGGACCACGGTGCTGCTGGTAGCTGGCATGATTCCGCTGTCCGTAGCCTTCGTGAAGACTGGGACGGCCGACCTCATCGCAGACCGGCTATTGGGTGCCATCGGCGACGCAGACGCGCACGTTGCGCTATTTGCGATGTGCGTGCTGACGATGGTGCTTGGGCAGCTCATCTCCAACACGGCCACCGTGCTCATCATGACTCCCATCGCCGCGGCACTCTCCTATGAGATGCACGTGTCCGTGATGCCATTCATGATGGCGCTCGCCGTGGCGAGTGCGGCTTCCTTCCTCACTCCCGTCGCCACACCGGCGAACACCATGGTGATGGAACCCGGCGCGTATAAGTTTGGTGACTATTGGAAGCTCGGTTTGCCGCTACTCATACTCTTCCTCGCAGTGGCCGTGTTGCTGGTGCCCGCCGTGTGGTCCTTCTAGGAGACGTCGATGAATCCGATTGTTGCCTTTGTCATCGTCATGGCGGTGTGGACCTTAGCCGAGTACGTTGCACGCGTCACCAAGAGCCTGCTGTCGAGCCTGCTCGTGGCGTCGGTCATCTTCCTCGTTGGCTTCATGACAGGGCTTTTCCCTGACGACCTGCTCGCGGCATCGTCGCTTCTTGGTCTCGCCGGTGTGGTGGTTGGCTTCATCATCGTTCACCTGGGCACCATGATCAGCCTTGACGATTTCAAGAAGCAGTGGCGCACCTTCCTCATCGGCATTGCGGCAGTAGCCGGCATTGGTTTGCTGTTGTTGCTCGCCTTCACGATCTTTGGTGTCAGCGGCACGGTTGGCGACTACGAGGGGGTGGTCTCCACGGGGCGCGACTACATGATCGCGGGAATTGGCGCGCTGTCAGGCGGCACCATCTCGGTGCTCATCGTGCAAGATGCTGCGCTGGGCCTTGGTCTCACCACCGTGGCGGCGTTTCCCGTGCTGATTGTTGCCATCCAGGGACTCATCGGGTTCCCTATCGGCTCTGTGATGTTGCGAAAGGAGGCTAGGCGCCTCAAGGGGGAGTACAGCGCGGGGCGCCTCGTGGTACCCGAGCCGCCGGTTGAAACAGGTCCCCAACCCACCATCCTGCCCAAGTTTTTGCAGAACACGCCGGGCACGCTGTTCATCGTTGGCCTCGTAGTGCTGCTCGCGGTTGGCATCAACAACGTGACGGACGGGAACTTCAACACCTTTGTGGTGGCGCTGCTGTTCGGCATCGCGCTGCGCACGATGCGCGTGTTTAGGCCAATGATCCTTACCGGAATCGACTCTTTTGGCCTGATGATGCTCGCGATCCTCATTCTGGTGTTCGGCCCCCTCGCCACCCTCGAGTTGAGCGACCTCAAGTCGCTCGCCGCACCCCTACTCATCGCATTTGTCTTTGGCCTCATCGGCATCGTCGGCTTCTCCGCACTGGTTGGCAAACTGCTGGGGTACTCCATCCCCATGTCCGTTGCCATCGGCGTTACGTCACTCTTTGGATTCCCTGGCACGATGGTGCTGTCGCAAGAAGCTGCGCGGGCGGCGGGGGAGACCGAGGACGAGGTTAAGGCTATCGAGAACGTCATCCTGCCCAAGATGATCATCGCCGGCTTCGCCACGGTGACTATCACCTCCGTCATCGTGACGGGCATCATCGCGTCTGGCATCGGAAGTTGAGCGCCCACGAGGCGGGTGCCCGTCCATCATTCAAGGCGACCATGCGTACCACGCGCGTTCGAGAGCTGCTCATTGTGTGGGCCGTACTCTTCTTGATTTCCGGCCAAGGGTTCCGGTACTTGCTGGGCCTTCCCATTTACGCGGTGGTTGCGGTGCTCACCGTTGTTGCGATCTCAATCGCATTTCAACCCACCTGGCGCTCGCTCAAGCCGCCGCTGCTGATCGGCTCATTCGTTGCGCTCGCGGCAGCGTCCACTCTGTGGTCGGGGACTAGATGGGTGACCGCGCTCGCGGTAGTTGTGCTGGTCATCACCACGTACATCGCGTTTGTCACGGTGAGGGGAACGTCAAGCGGCCGGTTCATGGTGCTGCTTTACCGGGGACTGCAGGCGAGCCTCGCCCTTGGGCTCATTTTTGAACTCGTGGTGGCAGTCATCATTCGTCACCCCATCGAACCGCTCGGCAATGACATTGCCCGCATCGCCCAGAACCACGGCACGGCAGGCATCATCTACTGGTCCCAGAATCTGCTGTTCGAGGGCGGACCCATTCAGGGCTTTGTTGGCAATCGCAATCCTTTTGGCGCCATCGCACTGCTCGCGGGCATCATGGCGTGGATCATGGTGCTGGAACATCGTGTTCGCAGGGCCGACGCCATACTCACCCTTGCGGCGGCCGTTGCCGTTCACGTGCTCACTAGGTCGGCGACGATCACCGTGGCGCTCCTGTACGTCATTGTGCTCGCGCTCGCGGCATTTGCCATTCGGCGAGCACCCGTGATGCTTAAACGCCCCATCTCGTTCACCACCCTCGCACTCACCGCCATAGGCGGAGTGCTGACCATAAAGTACCGCCAAGAAATTTTCGATGCACTCGACCGCTCGCCCGATGCGACGCATCGCGCAGACATCTGGGAACAGGTCATTCACTACGCGCAGGAACGCCCCGAAGGCTGGGGCTACGTGGGCTATTGGCCCGTGTGGGACCAGCCGTACAAGTCGATAGTCGAGTCGACGGGAGTGGTGGCCGCTCACGCCCACAACTCATATCTGGATGCATGGCTCCAACTGGGCCTTATCGGCATGGTGCTGTTTCTGGTCATCATGGTGTTGCTCTTTGGCGGCACTTGGCGCCTCGTGGAGCGCGCCTCGCGAGGCGACTCGTTCATCCCCGTGTCCTGGGCGCTGCTTGCTGCCGCACTGGCCATTCAAGGGCTTACGGAGTCGCGCCTGCTCGTTGAGGGCGGTTGGTACCTCATCGTTGTGCTGTTCTGCCTTGGGCCACAACTCTTCACGCTCACCGTGGTGGACGAGGAGCTGGTGCACTACGGATCACGCGCGCAGCCGCCGCCCTAGGTTTACGAGTGCTTCTTGTGTGACTCTTCCGCGGCCTTGACCCGTGCGGCGGCGTAGGCCGCCGCACCCACGATGCCCGCGGAGTTGAACAGTTCTGCGGGGATGATGGGCGCGCGCAGCTTCAATTGCGGGAGGAAGGTCTCAAACTCCTTGGAGACTCCGCCCCCAACGATGATGAGATCCGGCCACAGCAGCTTCTCCATTTCTGAGTAGTACCGCTGGAGATTTGCTATCCACTGTTCGTCGGTGAGACTGTGCCGTTCGCGAGCCGATTCGGCCGCGAACTCCTCCGCGTCGGCCCCTGCGATCTGCACGTGCCCCAGTTCGGTGTTGGGAACCAGCACTCCGTCAACGATGAGTGCGGTGCCAATTCCCGTGCCGAGCGTGGTCATGAGCACAACCCCGGCGCGCTTGTGGGCGCCACCGTAGAGAAACTCTCCATATCCGGCGGCGTCGGCGTCGTTCAGCACATAAACGTCATGGTCAGCATGGTCGCGGATGATGCGCCGCAGATCCGTGCCAACCCACGAATCATCCACATTGGCCGCAGTCTTGACAATGCCGTCCTGCACCACGCCCGGGAAGGTCACGCCAATTGGGGTTTTCTTGCCTGGTTTGAAAGCCGAGATGACCTCCGCCACCACCTTGGCTACAGCGTGGGGCGTAGACGGATGAGGGGTGGGGATGCGGTGACGGTCGTGAAGGAACTTGCCCTTCTTGAGATCCACGGGCGCGCCTTTGATTCCGGAGCCGCCAATGTCGACTCCCAATGCGGTGTGCTTGCTCATGGGAGCGTCAAGACCTCCGGCCCGTCTTCGGTGATGTGAATGGTGTGCTCAAACTGGGCAACGAGTGAACCGTCATCCGTGACAACCGTCCAGCCGTCGTCCCACTCGTGGCTCTTCTCCGAACCCACGCACAGCATCGGCTCAACGGTGAACACCATGCCAACTTCGATCACCTCGGCGTGGAACGGCGCCGCGTCGTAGTGGGGGATGACCAGGCCGGTGTGGAACGCGGGCCCCACGCCGTGCCCCGTGTAGTCCCGCACTGACTCAAACCCGTGGCGCGCGGCGAACTTCTCGATGACGCGGCCAATCACGTTGACTTCGCGCCCCGGCTGGGCCGCCTTGATGCCGCGCATGGTGGCTTCCCGGGCGACTTCCACGAGGTTGCGCGCGGCGAGCGTGCCCTCGCCCGCCATGAATGTGCCGCAATTGTCACCGTGCATGCCGTTGAGGAATGCGGTGATGTCCACCTTCACCACGTCGCCATCCTCAATCACGGTGCTGTCTGGGACGCCGTGGCATATGACCTCGTTGACCGAGGTGCACAGCGCCTTGGGGAACGGCGGACGGCCCGCGGACCCGGGATATCCCAGAGTCGAGGGGTACGCACCGTGGTCGAGGATGAATTCGTGTCCGATGCGGTCCAGCTCGTCCGTGGTGACACCGGGCCGCACGTTCTCGCCCACCAGCGCGAGCGCTTGCGCGGCAACGCGGCCGGCCGCACGGATGCGCTCAACAGCCTCGGCACTGTGCACGTCCCCGCCTTGCCAGCGGTCTGCACGCTTCTTGCCCACGTAAGGGGGCCGCGCGATCGATTTAGGGACTGACCGCACGGGCGAGACGACACCCTTCACAATGGGCGCGCGGGTTGGAGACATACCTGGCAGTCTATAAGTGGAGGCGATGACCGTGACCGATGATGAGCAAGGCACTACCGAGTATTACTTCAACACGAGCACGCAGATGGTGGAGAAGGGACGGCAGAGTTCCTGGGAGCACCTCATGGGTCCGTACGCCACCCCTGAGGAGGCCGCTCGCGCTATGGAGATCGCGGCCAAGCGTTCGCAAGCGTGGGCGGAAGATGATCGCGAATGGGGCAACGAGGCCTAGTCGTCGAAGGTGTGCTCGGGCGCCGGGAATGTGCCGCCCTTGACCTCGGCGACGTAGCCCGTGGCGGCGTCGGCCATCGCCTGTCCAACCGCGGCAAACTGCTTGGCGAACGAGGGGTGCCAATCGCCCACTCCGGCCGCGTCGAGCCACACGAGCACCTGGCCGTCGGTGTACGGGCCTGCTCCGATGCCGATGGTTGGAATGTCGAGCGCAGCGCTGAGCTTCTCGGCAACTGGTGAGATCACCATCTCCAGCACCACCGCGAACGCGCCAGCCTCCTGCAGCGCAAGGGCGTCCGCGAGCATGTCGTCATAGGCGCCGTCGCCGCGACCCTGTATTCGCCTGCCGCCCAGCGCATTCTCGCTCTGCGGGGTGAATCCCAGATGGCCCATGAACGGGATTCCGGCGTCGGTCACTGCCTTTACTTGCTTCGCGATGCGCTTGCCCCCCTCAAACTTCACCGCAGAGGCGCCCGTGAGTTTGATCATTCGCACCGCGGACTCCACCGCCAACTCTGCAGACGCCTCGTACGAGCCAAAGGGAAGATCTGCGACCACAAACGCGCGCTCCGTACCGCGCGCAACCGCGCGCACAAAGGGCACCATTTCGTCGAGTGTCAGCGGAACCGTGCTGTCATAGCCAAGGATGTTGTCCGCGAGCGAGTCGCCAACGAGCAGCACGTCAACGCCCGCAGCGTCGAATGCGCGGGCGGTTGGGAAGTCGTATGCGGTGAGCATGGTGATTTTTTCACCACGCTGCTTCATCTCGCGGAAGTGGTGGATGCGAACCTTTGCCATGGCACCACCCTACGGCCCGAGCGGACCCTATCTGTGGCGCAGGGAGCGGTAGACGCGCTCGGCTCGGCGTCGCACGCCGGATCCCTTTGGGAGCAGAGCGCCAGTAACCCGTCGTAGCCGCGCGCGGAAAGAGGGCGTCAACTTCCGGGTGGCGCCCTGCGAGAGCGGCTTGTGGCACGCGAAGGCGGACAGAGCCAACTCGTGCGCGTCCAGTTCCGGTCCCACCAAGAGGATGTCGAAATGCGCGTCGTCGAGCCGGCGGCGGTACTCGCGCGAGAAGATGAGCGTTGCCGCGGAATCCTTGCGGAGGGCCTTGCTGGCATCGCGGAACGTGGCGGGGTTCTGATTGATGAACGCTTCGTAGGTGCCAACCTCCTCGGGAACGAGCATCGGCGTGCCTTTGTCATAGGCGATGACCGACAATTTGTCCCTGACACCCTTGATGGCGCGCACGGTTTCCTTCTCGATGAAGGCGCCCCGCGCAATCATCAGGGTGACCTGATATCGCGATGTCTTGGCGAGTGCCACCGCCTTACGCAAGAAGGCCTCGGAACTTGGCTCGCCTGTTACGTCGCCAGCCCACATCGCAACGGTGGGGCGCGCATCTTTGGCCAGTGTGACGCGGACGCCGTCTGTGCGGTCCTTGAGGAAGAATTCCACGGCCCGCGCGGACGATGCGCCATCCTCGTGAGGAGCAAAGCGTGCCTGCGCGGACTTGTACGCCGCGCCTTGAAGGGGAGACGCAGCGAGGTTGGCGTCCGGCTCCAAGTCGATGAGCGCGCGGGCGGAGTTGCGGACCACGTCCACGAGCTCGTCCGTGGAGAGTGCCACGGCACCCGGGAGTTCATCGGTACGCAGGTTGAGTCCGCGCGTGCGCGCGTAGTCATCAAGATCGTAGAGATAGTGCACGATGGGGCGGCCCGTTGGCAGGAAGTCGAAGAAGATGCTGGAGTAGTCGGTGATGAGAATGTCTACCGCTGTCAGCAACTCATTTGAACTGATGTCGTTGGACGGCACGATGACCCGCCCCACTTGGTCGCCGATAGTGCGATCCTGAATCAGGCGGCCCATTCGATGGTGGCCCCGGTACATGAGCTGGATGTCCAAAGCCGCCAGTGCGTCCAGATCGCGAACGAGCTGGTCAGCGTCAACGGTGTCTTGGCCCTCCGAGCCTCGCCAAGTGGGAGCGTAGAGAACTACCGGCGGACCGCCATCCTCCCCGCCCACTTCTTTGAGGCCAAGCTCGTTGCGCAGTTTCACAACGCTTTCCGCGCCGGCATTGACCGTCAAGTCAATCCGGGGATAGCCAGTTTCTGCGACGCGTGCGGTGGAGACGCCCCTCATCGAGTAGTCGAGCAGAAGGGCGTCGGTCATGAACTCGCACGGTGTGATCAGGTGGGTGGCCTTGAGGAACGTGCCGATGCCCGAGCCGGACCCGAATCTGGCGCGCGCGGCGCGCCTTCCCAGTGCCTTGTACGGAATGCCGTGCCACGTATTCAGGTATTTCTGCTCCGGCCGGCGGTTGAAGAAGGAAGGCAGGATCGCGTTGCACACTACGTGCTCTGCACACGCCAAGAAGTAGGCGTAGGCAAGCGAGTCGCGTGGTGCAAAGAGCACGTTGTTGTCATTTGCGAACTCGTCAGGCACAGCGCCGTGCTGGCTCATTGACCAGACATGGAGGAAGTCTCCGTACTCCGGATGAGACCGCAGGTACTCAAAGATCGCGTAGGGGTTGTCGTTCATCCGATCACCGGACATCGTCTCGTAAAAGATGACGTTGCTCTTGAGCGGCACGTTGGCGCTGTAGCGCAGGTATGCCTCATGGATACCGCTCGCAGGGGTGACCGAACCTGTCCAGAAGTCGCGCAACTCCTCGTCACTGGAGATGTTCGCATCTCGCAATTCCTCGCGAATCAGTAACCGCTGCTCACCCATGGTGAGAATTCCCTTCGTTCACCACCAGGCCATGTGCTGGCGAAGGCCATCCTAGGGCGGGCAAGCAGCGCGACCGGGCCAACTCGACTCGCGCCCTAGAGCTCGCGCCAGCGGCTCGTGACGGGCAACCGGCGGTCCCGCCCAAATGCGAGGGCCGTGACCTTTGGGCCCAGCGGGTATTGACGGCGCTTCCACTCCGCGCGATCCACGAGTTGCAGCACGCGATCAACTACGGCGGCGTCGAAACCCCGCGCGAGCAGCTCAGCGCGCCCCTCCGCGTGCTCCACGTAGGCGTCCAACACCTCATCTAGTAGGTCGTATGCAGGCAAAGAGTCTTGATCCAATTGGCCCGGCCGCAGCTCAGCTGATGGCGGTTTGGTGATGGAGTTCTGGGGGATCGGTGGCACCTCGCCGCGAGCTGCGGCTTGCTCGTTGCGCCACCGAGCAAGGTCCCACACGCGGGATTTGTCCACGTCCTTGAGCGGCGCAAACCCCCCAATTGAGCCCGCGTCGTAAATGGTGGCGTATCCCGTGGCGAGCTCGGACTTGTTGCCTGGCGCTATCACGAGGTGGCCCTCACGATTGGAGATGCCCATGAGGATGACGCCGCGCACGCGCGCCTGCAGGTTCTCCTCGGCGACGCCCTCGAGCGCCAGCTCGCCTTGGAACGCGTCCACGATCGCGGCAATGGGCTGCACTCGATAGTCCGCGCCGATGCGCTTGGCGAGCTCGGCCGCGTCGTCGCGCGAATGATCCGAGGAGAACGATGACGGCATCGACACGCCAACCACGTTCTCCCCGCCAATCGCGTCGGCAGCCATCGCGGCCGTGAGCGCGGAGTCAATGCCTCCAGAGACGCCCAGCACAACAGACCTGAAGCCGTTTTTCACTACGTAGTCGCGAAGGCCCGTTACGCACGCGGCGTAGACCTGGGCGTCGTCGCTCGCAGGCTCGGCAAGCGGCCCCACCTGGGGGGAGTCGTCGTCTTGCGGCACCTCCCACACGAGCAGGGAATCGGCGAAGCCGGGCGCGGAGGCGAGGAGCGTGCCGTCCACCCCAACGATGAACGAGTTGCCGTCAAAGACGAGGTCGTCTTGCCCGCCCCACATGTTGCAATAGGCCACTGGCGCGATGACCTCGCGCGCGCGTCGGCGAGCCAAGTCAACCCGTACGTGCCCCTTGCCCTCTTCAAAGGGCGAGCCGTTGAGTACGGCGAGCAACTCCACGTTGAAATCGTCCATCTCCGAGACCGGCCCGCCGTCTTGCCAGATGTCCTCGCAGATCACGATGCCTACGCGCCGTCCGCGCACTGTCACAACGCACGGGCTGGAGCCGGGGGAGAAGATGCGCCGCTCGTCGAACACGCCGTAGTTGGGGAGGTGGTGCTTGTCGTAGGTGGCGATGACGGCGCCGTGCTCGATCACGAGCGCCCTGTTGGTTGGCCGCCCATCTGGGGCGGTGCCGAGCGAACCCAGCACTACCGTGAGCTCACCCAGGCCGTCCGCGAGCAAAGCGGCGCAGATCTGGGCCACCGCAGCCTGGGCCGCGCGCTGGAAGCTCTCCCGCAAGGCGAGGTCCTCGATGGGGTACCCCGTGACCACCATTTCGGGAAGCAGAACGAGGTGCGCGCCGGCCTCATGGGCCGCTCGGCACGCGTCCAACACAAGTGCCGTATTACCAGCGATGTCACCCACGCAGGGGTTCACCTGGGCGAGGGCTATTCGCAACGCGGGCATGAGGGAAGCCTACGCGGCGCAACCGCTCTTGCCACGACACACGCACGACACATCGATAGGGCAGGATAGGCACATGGACAAGCAGCAGGAATACGTGCTCCGCAGTGTCGAGGAGCGCGACATCCGATTCATTCGCCTCTGGTTCACCGATGTTCTAGGCATCCTGAAATCCGTGGCAATTGCGCCCGCGGAACTCGAGAACGCGTTCAGCGAGGGCATTGGCTTTGACGGCTCCGCCGTGGAAGGCCTCACGCGTGTGTACGAGGCCGACATGATCGCCAAGCCCGACCCCGCCACGTTCCAGATTCTGCCGTGGCGCGGCGACCGCCAGGGCGCGGCCCGCATGTTCTGCGACATCTTCACCCCGGACGGCGAATCGGCACTGAGCGACCCCCGCCAGGTACTCAAGCGCACGCTCGACAGAGCCTCGGAACTGGGCTTCACGTTCTACACGCATCCAGAGATCGAGTTCTACCTCTTTGAGCCGCCCGTAGACGGCCAGATCCCCAAGCCCGTTGACCAGGCAGGTTACTTCGACAACGTGCCGCGCGGCACGGCCCACGAGTTCCGCCGCACGGCTATCACGATGCTCGAGTCGATGGGCATCTCCGTGGAGTTCAGCCACCACGAGGCCGGTCCCGGCCAGAACGAGATTGACCTCCGCTATGCGGACGCGCTCACCATGGCAGACAACATCATGACGTTCCGCACCGTGATCAAGGAAGTGGCGCTTGAGCAGGGGGTCTTCGCGTCCTTCATGCCCAAGCCGCTCGCGGACGGCCCTGGCTCTGGCATGCACGTGCACATGAGCCTCTTTGAGGGCGATCGCAACGCGTTCTTTGAGGCAGGCGTGGACCATCAGCTCTCGCAGGTTGCGCGCCAATTCATGGCCGGACTCCTGCGGCACGCTCCGGAGATCACCGCCATCACCAATCAATACGTCAACTCGTACAAGCGACTGTGGGGCGGCGCCGAGGCGCCCTCCTACGTGTGCTGGGGCTCCAACAACCGTTCCGCGCTGGTGCGCGTGCCCATCCACAAGCCCGGCAAGGGGCAGTCAACGCGCGTGGAGTACCGCGCGATGGACCCGGCGGTGAACCCCTACTTGGGCTTTGCGGTGCTCCTCGCGGCAGGCCTCAAGGGCATCGAGGGCGCCTACGAGCTCCCGGAGGGTGCGGAAGACGACGTCTGGGAGCTGTCCGCCTCTGAGCGGCGCGCAATGGGCTACGAGCCACTGCCCGCGTCACTCGCCGACGCGATCGCGGTCATGGAGAAGTCAGAGCTGGTCGCGGAGACTCTGGGCGAGCGCGTCTTCGACTTTGTGTTGCGCAACAAGCGCGCCGAGTGGGAGGCGTACCGCGCCCAGGTCACGCCCTATGAACTGCAGCAATATCTCTCGGTGCTGTAGCGGCGGGTGAGCACCAGGGAAGTCTCGCTAGCGACCCGGCTTCGCAGGTCTGGAGTCGCGGATCCCCAGCGCGCGGAACGGTTGCTTGGTGAGATCGTTGCCGTGACTGGCGTGACGATCGAAGATCCAGCGCGAGCGCTGTCGTACCTGGCAGATCCCGATTCCGGCTTGCTGCAACTGCTGCGCCTTGCCGAGTCCGCCCGTGACGCGGGGGTTCTGAAGGAACTCGCCACCATGCGGGACTCCATGGGTGGCGCGCGGCTTGCCGTGCTGCTGGGCGGCTCCATCGCGCTGGGCGACTTCCTGATCCGCCACCCAAACCTCGCCGCGGACTTGGGCGCATACCCCGCAGATGAAGGCTTTGCGCACGTGGACGTGCGGGCTGCGCTCCTCGCATCAGTAGGAGCCGATCCCACCTCCCCAAGCCCCATTGCCAGCATGACGGGCCCCGACGCTGTGGCAGCTATGCGGGTTGCCTACCGCCGGGCGCTCATGAGGATCGCTGCGGATGACCTCCTTTCACGTGAGCCCACGCAGCTCTTCCCGTACGTAGCAGCTGCGCTCGCGGACCTCGCGGGCGCCGCGCTTGAGGCCGGGCTCGCGATAGCGCGCGCGGCCGAACCCGCTCACGCCAAGACTCGCCTCGCCATCATCGGCATGGGCAAGTGCGGCGCAGGCGAACTCAACTACGTCTCCGACGTGGACGTCATCTTTGCGGCGGAGCCCGGCGAGGATGCCACCGAGGATGAGTCCTTAAAGATTGCCACGCGGCTCGCCGCGGCAGCAGCGCGCGCGTGCGACGCCGCGGGCGCCGAGCCGCCCCTTTGGGAAGTTGACGCGGCACTGCGGCCAGAGGGCAAGGACGGCCCCCTGGTACGCAATGTGGCATCGCACAAGGCCTATTACGAGCGGTGGGCGGAAACGTGGGAGTTCCAGGCGCTGCTAAAGGCACGCCCCATAGCTGGGGACCTTACGGTGGGGCAGGAGTACCTCGACGCGGTGTGGCCCATGGTGTGGACGGCGGTGGAGCGCGAGGGCTTCGTGGAGTCTGCCCAAGCCATGCGTCGCAGGGTCGAGGAGCACGTGCCGCGCGAGCACAGCGACCGTCAAATCAAGCTTGGGCCAGGAGGGCTCCGGGACGTTGAGTTCACCGTGCAGTTGCTGCAATTGGTGCACGGCCGCGCCGACACAAGTCTTCGTCACCGCAAGACTCTTGACGCCCTGCGCGCGCTGCGGGCTGGCGGCTACGTTGGCCGCACCCAGGCCGCCGCGATGGACCGCAGTTACCGCCAATTGCGCGTATGGGAGCACCGCCTCCAACTGCGCAAGTTGAGCCGTACCCACCTCATGCCCGCCGATGAGGAGGGTCTGCGCTTTCTGGCCCGAGCGTCGGGCTTTGCCACGGCTGAGTACATGACCGAGGTATGGGCAGATACCAGGCGAAACGTACGCGCCATGCACTTGGAGATGTTTTATCGGCCCATCCTGCCGGTGGTGGCGAGGCTCAGCGCAGACGAGGCCGCGCTTGACGACGAGGCCGCAGAGGCCCGGCTCGCGGCCGTTGGCTTTGTTGATCCCGTTGGCGCTTTGCGGCACATCGTCGCGTTGAGCGACGGCGTGTCCCGCCGGGCACTCATTCAGCGCCAATTGCTCCCAGCGATGATCGGCTGGTTTGCGCAGGGCGCGGATCCGGACGCTGGTCTGCTGGCGTTCCGGCAGTTGAGCGATCAGCTGGGTGATGCGCAGTGGTATCTGAAGCTTTTGCGCGATTCGGGCACGGCGGCGGAAAGGCTCGCGCGGTTGCTCTCTACCTCGGTCTACGCGACCAAGGCGCTGCTCGCCTCTGAGGAGGCGGTCACGTGGCTCGACGACGACACGCAACTGGAACCCCGCACGTACGAACGCCTGTGGGTTGAGGCAGATGCGATCCTGACGCGCTCGAGCGATCAAGACCAGGCGATCACGGCCCTCCGCGGACTGCGCAGGCGGGAGTTGCTGCGCATCGCCGCAGCGGACGCGTTGGGACTCATCAATCCGTCGGATGCCACGGCCGCGGTCACGGCCACCGCGGACATCCTCGTGGAAGGGGCGCTGCGAATAGCGCGGCACGTGGTGACGGACGAGCGCGGTGCCAACGCGATTCCGCAGCGGATGATCGTGGTTGCGATGGGGCGTTTTGGCGGTAACGAGATGACCTATACGTCCGACGCCGACGTTCAGTTTGTTTGGGATGGCGCCAGCGAGGGGGCTCAGGAGGGCGTGGTCCAGGCCAGCGCGGTGCAAGTGGCGGTGCTGGTGCGGCAATTGCTGCAATCGGTTAGCGCGCAGCCGCCCTTGGCAATCGACGCAGGCTTGCGGCCGGAGGGCAAGAATGGACCGCTTGCCCGCTCGCTCGATTCGTGCGCCGAGTACTACGGGAGATGGTCCGACGCGTGGGAGGCGCAAGCGCTCCTGCGTGCGCGCCCTTGCGCGGGCAACGAGGAACTCCGCGCGGCCTTCGTTGCAGCCATTGATCCGGTGCGTTACCCCCCAACCCTCCCCGATGGCGCCCTCAAGCAGATGCGCACCTTGAAGGCGCGCATGGAGGCCGAGCGGTTGCCGCGCGGTGTGGATCCGCACCGTCACCTCAAATTGGGTCCGGGGGGACTCTCGGACGTGGAATGGACCGTGCAACTCATTCAGCTGCAAAACGGCCATGACGAGCCGTCGCTGCGCACCACTCAAACCCTCGCGGCGCTCGAGGCCGCACGGGCAGCCAAATTGATCCCGGCGCAAGATGCCGTGACGCTTGCCCAAGCATGGAAGCTCGCTACCGACCTGCGCGGCGCGATGGCGCTGCGCGGCACGGCGCGAGACACCGACGTTCTGCCTTCAGACGTGCGTGAGTTGGGGATTCTCGCGAGCATCACCGAGACGTCACTCTCGGGAGCCCAACTGGACGAGGCGTATGCGCGCGCCGCGCGCCGCGCGCGCGCGGTCACCGAGCGGGTCTTTTTTGGCTGGCAGGCAACGTGAAAGCGCTACGCACGGCGGCGTCGGCTCTGTGCATAGTTGTTGGCGCCTTGCTTATCGCCACATGGGCGGCGAGCATGGCGGCCCTCGCCGCCGTTGAGGACAGCACAGTCATCGAGGATGCCACCGCGGAGGCGATCACCACGGGCCCGGCTCGAGAGGCGCTCGTTGACGGCGGGTCAGACCTCGCGCTCGGCGCACTGGCTGATGCCGGGGTCAACACCAATGTCCCCGGCCTAGAGACGCTGGTGCGGCAACTCGTGGAGCGCATTGCGCATTCGGAGACCTTCGTGAGTGTGGTGCACGCGCAGGCAGCATCCATCCGGCAGCAGATTGTGGTCCAGCTCAACGCGGACGGCGAGGGCCCCATCACGGTGATGCTCAACTTCTCCGAGCCGGTCAACGCCAAGTTGGGCGATATTCCCGTAGTGGGCTCAGCCCTGCCGACAATCGCTGTCCCGGCGGTGCCGGTTGAGGTGATGGATGCGGACACGGCCGACACCGCACGCACCTTGTGGACTTGGCTCCACTTTGCCGCGCAGTGGTTTGGGTGGATGGGGCTGGCCCTGCTCGTCGTTGGCTATCTCGTCAGTTTTCGCAAGCGGTGGTTCCTAGCCAAGGCGTTCTTGGCGCTGGGCGTAGTCAGCGGCCTCATTTGGCTGGTTGCAACCCTCATGGATCCGCGTGAACTTGCGAATCTGGTGCCCGGAGGAGATGTAACAGACGCGGTAATAGTGGAAATCGCGCGCAAAGCGGCTCAATCGGCATCAACTGCCGCGGGATACGTGGCGCTGGGTGCCATGATGATGTCACTGGTGCTGTTCATCGTGGCAGCGCATATGCGCAAGGGAGAGCGGCGATGAAGACTTCACGCATCATTGGGGCTGCTTTCTTGGTGCTGCTGGGCGCCATGATGGTTGTCGCTTGGTCCGTTGCGGGCAAGGCGGTTGCGGCCGTCGAGTCCGGTGAGGCGGCGAGCAACCTCACCCAAAAGCTGCTCGATGACCCCAAGTTCGCTGACGGGGCCGCGCAACGCATCACGGATCGGCTTGAGGAGCGCACCGAGGGCACCGTCATCGGACGCCTCGTCTCTGCGTTCGAGCCGGAGATTCAACGCGCCATCGCCACCGTACTGTCGTCCGACCAAGTGGACACCGTGGTCACCAAGTCCGTCTCCAAAGTGGAGGATCAGCTCGTTGATGAACTCAACGATCCCAATCGCGCGAGCGGCCCCTTCGTTGTGAGTATTGACCTCTCCGACCGCGTCAACGCGCGCATCGACCAGATACCGGTGGTGGGCCAGCTCATTCCCGAGGTGAGCGTGCCGCCCGTTGAGCGCGAACTCATCGACGCCAACACGTTCGACTCGATCCGCCAGGTTTACGGCGCCATCAAGGCGGTTGCCGGCTGGAGTCTCCTCATAGGTGTGCTCCTCATCGTTGGTGGGTTCTTTGTGGCTCCCAGGAGCCGCTGGTACTGGCCGCAAGCCATTCTGGGCACGGCGGTGCTTTTGCTCGCGGTGTCCGTTGTGGTCCGCCGCGTCATCCCCGCGCAGATTGCCGCCGCAGTACCAGGCGGCGAGAGCGGTGGCGCCGGGACCTTTGTGAGCGACTTCCTCAGTACCAACACCACGGGGCCCATGGCCACCCGTCTGCTGCAGATGGCGCTTTGGGCGCTCGTCTTTGCCGCCCTGTTCGCGGTCATCGCACGAATGCTGCCCGGTTGGAGGGGCCGGGGAGCCGCCGCGAAGACGGCTGCGGTGGTGCCCGCAGCGTCCGTGGTTGTGCCCGACGCCGTGGTTGTGCCCGACGCAGTGGTTGTGCCCGACGCCGTGGTTAAGCCCGACGCAGTGGTTGTGCCCGACGCCGTGGTTAAGCCCGCGTCGCCAGTTGCCTCGCGCGCTGTAGTGGTGGATACCGTTGTCCTCGAACCGCAGGAGCCAGCACCGTCGGCAAAGGCACCGCCGGCAAAGGCGACGCCCGCGAAGAAGCCAGCCGCAACGTCGGGCGCCGCGAAGCCCGCACCAAAGGCCACGCCCGCAGCGAAGGCCACGCCCGCAGCGAAGGCCAAGCCTGCACCCAAGGCGGCGCCGGTCGCGAAGGCGAAGCCCGCAGCGAAGGCCAAGCCTGCGCCCAAGGCCAAGCCTGCACCCAAGGCCAAGCCTGCACCCAAGGCCAAGCCGCCCAAGGAGTAGGGCGCGCTCTCAGCGCAGTGGTTGCGGCGCGCGCGTTGAGCGGCGCACCACCAGCGTGAAAGGCACGGAGAAGTGCTCCTTTTCAACGGGTTCGCCATCGAGTTCGCGCAATAGCGCCTCGGCAGCGAGTCTGCCTTGCTCCTCGGGAAACTGCGCCACCGTGGTGAGGCCCCAGAATTCGCCGAGCGTGTGGCCGTCGATGCCCACAATGCTGAGGTCTGCGGGCACCTCGCGCCCAAGATCGCGGGCGGCGAGCAGCGCGCCCATGGCCATCTCGTCGGACGCGCAGACGATGGCCGTTGGCGTCACCGTAGGGTCCCCAAGTAGCTGCAGCGCGGCCTGATAGCCGCCATCCATCGTGAAGTCCGCGGTGCGAACGAGGTGCTCGTCCACGGTGAGCCCGGCGTCCTTCAACGCGGCTTCATACGCGGTGCGGCGGGAGGTGCCGATGCGGAAGTCGAGGTCTAGCTCCGGCGCTCCGCCGATGTGCGCGATAACCGTGTGGCCAAGCGAGATCACGTGTTGAGTGGCGAGGCGCATGGCGGCGGAGTCGTCGAGCGCGAGCGTGCGTATGCCCTCAAGGCGTCCCCCAACGCCAACCACGGGCTTGTCCAAGGCGTTGAGCGCCTCGAGTTCCGCCGCTGTGAGCTCAAGCGACACCGCAATAAACGCGTCAACGCGTTTGCGGCGCAGCACCTCGTCAAAGAGCCGCCGCCTGCGCTCGGTGGCGCCGGACGCCTCAGACTGGTCAAGGTGGTACACCGTGAGGTCGTAGCCGGCGTCGGCAAGGGTCGCGTGCGCACCAGCGAGCACTCGTGTGAAGAACCATCCGGTCAGAAATGGCATCACGATGCCCACGTTGCGCGTGCGCCCCGATGCCAAGCTGGAGGCGGTCGCGGAAACCACGTAGCCGAGTTCCTTGGCCGCGGCCTCCACGCGAGCGCGAGTCTGGGGAGTGACGCTCGACTTGCCCGCGAGCGTGCGCGAGACAGTTGCCGTCGACACCCCGGCCAGTTCCGCCACCTTCTGGATCTTCGCCATGTCAGCGAGCCAACCACACCGTGGTGTCTACGGGCAGCACATCCGTGACTGGTTCTGACGCGGCGAGCACGTTTCCGTGCAGCGGCACGGGAGCTCCGCTGATGTTGGCGATGACTCGCACGTCGCCATTGTCGAACGCGAGAACGCCATCCCCAAGGTCCAGCCATTCTAGGGTGCCGGATCCCAGGCCATGGTCGGCCCGGGCGGTTAGTGCAGCGCGATAGAGCTCGAGCGTGGAGGAGGGGTCGCCTTGCTGAGCGTCGCGCGCGAGCCCAGCCCAAGCGTCGGGCTGTGGGAGCCAAGTGGCGCCCGTGGAACTGAAGCCGTACGCGGGGGAGTGCGCCTCCCATGGCAGCGGCACGCGGCAACCGTCGCGGCCGTACCGTTCGCCGTTGGTGCGGAACCATGTTGGGTCTTGACGCGCGCCGTCAGGGATGCCCACGTGTTCCGGAAGGCCCAGCTCTTCTCCCTGGTAGATGTATGCACTTCCCGGGAGAGCGAGCATCATGAGGGTGGCGGCGCGAGCGCGCCGGAGGCCCAGGTCAGCTATGGGCAGACCCAAAGAGTTGGGCCCGATGCCGTGGCCCTGCGGGTTTTCGGCTGTCAGTGCCAGGCGGCTTGCGTGGCGCACAACGTCGTGGTTGGACAGCACCCAGGTGCTCGGCGCTCCCACGGCGCCAAAGGCAGCGAGTGATTCCGTGATGATGGTGCGCTGTGCCTGCGCGTCCCACGGCGTCTCGAGGTAAGCGAAGTTGAATGCCTGGTGCATCTCGTCGTTGCGCACCCACCGGGCCATGCGGGTCAGGGGATAGACCCACGCCTCGGCCACGAGGATGCGGTCCGTGCCGTACTCCTCGAGCACGCGCCGCCAGCGCCGCCACACATCGTGAACGCCCTCCTGGCCAAAGTACGGCGTTGGAGCAACATCATCGCCGCCCATTGACCCGCCGCCATCGCGGGGGAAGTGGTCGGGGAGGCCCTCTTCCTTTATGAGGCCGTGAGCCACATCTACGCGGAAGCCGTCTACACCGCGCTTCAGCCAGAACCGCAGGATGTCATCGAACTCCTCCTGCACGTCTGGATGGGACCAATTGAGGTCCGGCTGAGTGGAGTCAAAGAGGTGCAGGTACCACTGACCCTTGGTGCCGTTGGGGCGGGTCTCCCGGGTCCAGGCTGGGCCGCCAAAGACGGAGGTCCAGTTGTTCGGTGGTTCGTCGTGGTTGGCGCCGCGCCCGTCTCGATAGATGTAGCGATGACGCGCGGGCGAGTCGATCTCCGCAATTTGGGCCTCTCGGAACCACACGTGATCGTGGGAGGTGTGGTTGGGAACCATGTCCACGATCACCTTGAGGTCAAGCTCATGGGCGCGCGCGATGAGGGCGTCGGCGTTGGCGAGATTGCCAAAGAGCGGGTCTACGTCGCGGAAGTCGGCTACGTCGTAGCCGCCGTCATGTTGGGGAGAGACGTAGAAGGGGGACAGCCAGATGGCGTCCACGCCCAGGTCTTTGATCGCCTCCAGGCGGCTGGTGATGCCTGGTAAATCGCCGATCCCGTCGCCGTTGCCGTCCGCGAAGGAACGCGGGTAGATCTGGTAGATGGTCGCGTTGCGCCACCACCCCACGCTGGCGTCGGTGACCGCGTCGGCGCGGCTCTCAGTGAGGGTCATAGGACCAAAAGTAAACGCTTACACGCGTGCGTGCAACTAGCCTTTTCCGCGGAGTCTCCGCGAAAGTCCGCGCTTTACCCTGGCAAGCTGTGAGCGCAGGCTGGGGCTGCTGGCAATTGCGGCAGCGCCGTTGCCTCCACTCTTGGCTTGCGCGCGCAAGACCTCGATCTGTCCCTGCGCTGCCCTCAAGTCGCGTCGGGTCTTGGCATGGCGTGCCGAGTTGATCTCCGCGTAGAAGGTTGTCCATTTGAGGATGAGGCGCACGTGCTCCATGGTTGGCTCGGGTGAAAACTCTGGTCCGAGTTGTCGCGTGAGCAACTGCGCGTAAAGTTGCGCAAAGTCCAGGTCAATGGCTCGGCGAGACGCTTCAAGCGAGGCCTCAGAACGTGCGGTGTACACCGCGGGATCACTGACGAGCGTATGGATCTCGCGAGCCAAACCGTGTGCGTCGTGCTGACTCGAAGCGACTACACCCTTGTTCCCATCCAGATTTGCGAGCCAGGGCAACTCAAACATTGCTACTGGGAGCCCAAGCGTCTGTGCCTCGGCAAGTACCAGCGGAGAGCCCTCAATTACGCTCGTCAGCACGTAGACATGAGCCTTGGCGGTGGCATCGATGAGCGCCTGACCGTGGAGCTCACCCGCTAGGTGAACTGAATCGCCAATACCTGCTGCCGCAGCATCATCCGCCAACTCTGCGGCCGTCAGATCGCCGGAATCCGGCCCAATGATCGTGAGCTCGGCATCCACGCCACGCTCGCGCAATGCGGCCGTGACGGGGATGAGGCTTCGCACTTGCTTCACGGATTCCTGCAGCCTGCCCCACCAGATGAGGTTCACGGTGCCAGTGGGAGGCGTGCGCGGCTCGGTGCGTGCCGTCAGCGCGAGTTGCATGGGCGACGGTGGAATGGGGAGGCTCACCACGTGTTGGATGCCGCGCAATTTCCAAAACGCTACGTCGGTGGCTGAGAGCGTCACGACGGTGTCTACAAGAGACAAGTTGTTGACCAAGAAGGACGTGTTGCGGTTGTCGTTGCGTAGCGGCCGCAGCGCAAAGCTCTGTAGGAAGCCAATAGTCGCGACGCCAGCTGTGCGCGCGGCAAGGGCGAAGTATGGCCAAATGCGGTCATACAGAACCGTGTGGTCAAAGACAACGTCTGCACCCGAACGTTCGCAGATGTCAACCCAGGAAGACAAGCGCTCTGACAGCTCTTCGCCCTCCACCTGAAACACGCGCACCTCAGGCGGAAGGGCATACACGGCCTCAGCTTTGCGATGCAGCGCGATCGAGACCTGGAACCCGGCTTCCAGGAGATAGCGAGCCTGGGAAACGACCACTCCTTGGATGCCGCCGGTGCTCAATGCTGACGTTGCGAGCAGCGCATGTTTGTATCCGCCCGCAGGCAGGGACGACCTCGGTGTCTCGCTAACGATCGCTGGGAGCGCTGCCGGCAGGAAGGTGGCTGCTGCGCGAACTATGTCGAGCCGTCCAAGTTGCTGCTCGATTTGCGCCACACGGTCGCCAGCGAGGTGCTCGTCCGCGGCGTTCACTGCGGCCCCAAGAGCGTCTGCGATGACCGACAAGCGTGTGAGGTCGTATGAGCTTGCGACCATGCCGGCATCGGGCCACTCCGCCGTGGTGCCCGTCACCGCGGGCGCGATCGACTCGAATGCCGTGACGGACTCGAGATCGGTCGGTGATCCAAGGGTAAAGCGGCGGTAGAGCCGTGCGGGGGAGCAAGCGTATCGCGACGCGCGAGCAATCGTGAGGAAGGCAATTGCGCGGTCATCCGCGCGCGTGGCGCCCTCACCCGTTGGCACACTCTCGCACGCCTCGCGAACAATCTCGCTGGCTAGCAGATAGCCCCACAAGTGGCCGCGTGCGGGAGCCTGCTTGCCAAACAAAGTGGCAAGCAGCGTCGGCCCCTCTTGGCTGGCGCGCGGCGGTTGTTTCGCTGCGGCGACCGTGGACCCTGCACGGTCCTGCGGCACAACGTTTTCAATCCCCAAGCCCACTACATCTGCACCCGTCTTAGTCGCTCTGGCGAGTGCTATCTCCACTGCGCGCGGGGCGAGCTCATCATGTTTGTCCAGGAACACCACGTAGGGAGCAGTGGCGGCGCTGGCGCCCACCCACATTTGAGCGGGGGAGGATGAAGGGTCTTCGACCACCCGCACGCGTGAGTCGCGCGCGCTGATGCGATCCATCAACGTCCGGAGGGATTTCGACGCCGCCCCTGCCACACAAAGAATCTCAACGTCAACGAGCGACTGCCTCACACAGCTTTCGAGTGAACGCGAGAGCGAGGGCTCATCGTCGTGCGCGGCAACGATTATTGAGACAGCGGGGCTGCCGGACGTCATGACCTTTGGGATTGGAGTGCTCCTGAGTCGTTTCCAGCGATACCTGTGTGCGGGTGGGCTTTGGCCATGTTACTGGTTGACGTGCCGCGTCACTCGAGGTGTTCACGCGCCCAATTGCGCGTAGGCATTGACGAAGGGGTGAAGCCAAACGCCTCAATGAGAGCGGTGTTGTCACACCAGCTCACGCTTTCTTGGCCCGGGACTTCTACCCAGCACTCGCTGCTGACTTGGAGCGAGTCAACCAGTGCGCGGGACGAGACCGGCACTCCGGCACCCACATTCAGCACCCGGAACTCGCCGCTGCGATCCGGAATGGACGCAAGCAAGGCGCTAAGTACGTCCGACTGGTGGACGTAATCCCGTACAAAGGAATCCGGGCACATGAGCTGCGCAGGGTGGGCGGGATCGGCGGCCAGGAGCCGCTGAACCAGCGAGTCGGGAAAGCTGGGCCCGGCGATATTGAAGATGCGCAACGCAGTTACAGAGAGGGACGGAATATCGCGAGTGAGTTGTTGCAACCGCGCCTCGGTGGCCAATTTCGACAGGGCGTACGGTGAAGTGCCGATGGTGGGGCTGGTCTCGGTCAGGGGCATCAAACCTGATGTGCCGTAGATCGCCGCGCTCGATGCAACGACCACATTTTGAACTCCCAAGCGTCGAATGATCGACTCGAGGCCGGCATCGGCCCGTTCACCTTGGGCACGGGCGTCTCCGCTGTGCACGGCGCTTGCGAGGTGCACTATCGCGTCCACCGCAATCCCCTGTAGGCCGTGGATCGCGGCGTCCGCATCGGCAAGGTCCACTTCTAGATGATCTGCCGATTCACCGCCTGCGTGGCGGGATAGGGATACGGCGCGAATGCCGCGTTCGCGGAGGCTCTGGACCACCAGGCGGCCCAGCCGCCCGCCTCCTCCGGTGACGAGCACAGCGGGGGTGGGCGCCGAATTCACCGGCTCGTCTCGTTTTCGCGACGCGAGATCGCAAAGCCCATGGCGGCGAGCGAGTCGCGAACGGCACTGTCGTCAGCCTCACCCGCGAGGGCCGCTGCGGTAGCGCGGCGGATGTCGCTCACCGGGATGTCCATCTCTTGCTCCACGCCGAGGATAAACACCTTGCTGTTCTCTGTGCCGGTGGCGAGGTTGGGGTTGTACGTCAACTCTTCATACAACTTCTCGCCTGGGCGCAACTGGGTGATTTCAATCTGCACCTCAGGGGCCGTGGCCTTCACGAGGCTCTGCGCGAGATCGAGGATCCGCACCGGCTCGCCCATGTCGAGTACACAGATGTCGCCATTAGCGCCCAGCAGCGCGGACTGAATGATCAGTTGTGCGGCCTCGTCGATGGTCATGAAATAACGCGTCACGTCCCGGTGCGTGACGGTAAGTGGTCCGCCCGCCTCAATCTGGCGCCTAAAGGTTTCCATGACGGAGCCGTTGCTTTGCAGGACGTTTCCAAAACGCACGGCGGTCAGCTTGGTGGATCCCGAATGCTGCGCGAGGTCCCGCATCAACAGTTCGCCCAAGCGCTTGGTTGCGCCCATGACGTTAGCGGGGCGCACCGCTTTGTCGGTGGAGACGTAGACGGCGTGGCTGACGCCCGCGACTATTGCGGCGGCAAGGACCGTTTCCGCACCGAGCGTGTTGTTCGCCAGAGCTTCTGTTGGGTTGTCCTCAGCCATGGGCACGTGTTTGTACGCGGCGGCATGAAAGACGAGTTCCGGTTGCCGCTCGGCGAACACTTTTTGCACGCGCGTGCGGTTCTTGACGTCGCCGAGCACTATCTGCAGACGCGGGTCGTCGAGGTCGTTGGCCAAGCGGAACAGGCCGTTCTCCCACCAGTCAAACGCGGTCACAGACTCGGCGCCAAGGTTCAAGAGGTGTTCGGTGAGGCGCGACCCTATTGAACCCGCAGCTCCCGTGACGAGAGCCCGGCGCCCCGAGACCATTTCGCGGGCGGCGAGGAGATCGTGTTTGACCGGTTGGCGGCCCACGAGTTGCAACACGTCCACATCAGTGAGGTCCGCGATGCTCACCGTCTCGGAGCTGATGGTCTTGTAGGTGCGCGGCAAGATCGATAGCGCAAGTCCAGCATCTAAGCCTGAGATGAACTCGCGGAGACTTCCAGCATCAATCGTTGGAATCGCAAAGTAGACCAAGTCCACGGATTGAGCGCGGACCACCGCGTTTACCTCGCGCAGCGTGCCCAGAACTGCTGGCGATGAGGTGTCGTCGTCCAGGAAGCCAACTACGACGTCCCCGTTTGCGCGCGCATCGGCGGCGATGCTCTGGCCGGCTACGCCGTGGCCCACCACGAGGATCCTGCGGGGTTGGTCAGCGCTCGCCGTCTCGTCGCTCACCACGCGATCCTATCGGAGGAGCTGTGCGCGCCTAGGACGCCGCGAGCGTCACTCCAAAGCCCACTACGGCCCAGATCCCGGCCGCGAGGCCGCCCTTTTGGTACGCGAAGGGAATGAGCGAGGTGGTGAGCATCGCGATGAGGCCGCCTATCGTGAAGGCAGCAATGCGAGCGGCCCCAATGTCGCCCAAGGCACCGGCAAACAGGAATCCAACCGCAGCGAAAATGCCGGACGCGACCACGATCGAGCCCCACAATGCCGCTTGCTTGCGGGCGGTCCAGCCGTCTTCACGCATCTGCGCGGCGGGCGGCAGGGCCTGCGGGATGTTTGACACCCACACCGAGACGGCGAGCGTGGGGCTGACCACGGCGCTGGCTGCAAACTGGATCCCAAAGATGAGCGACTCCGGCAGGGCGTCATTCACGTTGCCAACCACGATGCTGAGCGCGCCTTCGTTGCCAAATCGCCTCTCAATGAGTTTGTCTGCCACCACGTACACGCCCGCACCAATGAGCAGGCACACGCTGATGTCCAGGCTGTCGAGCGAGGTCTGAGCCTCAGGGACCAGCTGGAAAGCGGCAGCGCCAAGGAGTGCGCCAGCGCCAAGTCCCGCCATCTGCCCGATGATTCGATCAGGAAGCGTGAGCCGGTAGGCGACCAGGGCGGTGATTAGCAGCGACGACTGCGCCACCGCGCCAAAGAGGAATGCCTCTATCACAAGCGTCACTGTAGCCCCCAGCGTCAGCCAACCACCGCGTCGGGCACGCGAAAGGGGCCGCCCCACCGCTTGAAATCAAGCAGGCGGGACGGCCCCTTCTATGCGCTACGGCGACTTACACGTCGTAGTAGAGCTCGAACTCGTGGGGGTGCGGGCGGAAGCGCAGCGGGTCAATCTCCTGCGTGCGCTTGAGGTCGATCCACATCTCGATGAGGTCCTCGGTGAACACGCCGCCCTCGGTGAGGAACGCGTGGTCGGCCTCGAGGCGGTCCAGCACCTCAGGCAAAGACGCGGGAACCTGCTGGATCTGGGCGTGCTCCTCGGGAGGCAGCTCGTAGAGGTCCTTGTCCACGGGGGCGGGGGGCTCAATGCGGTTCTTGATGCCGTCAAGGCCAGCCATGAGTAGCGCCGCGAACGCGAGGTACGGGTTCGACGACGGGTCAGGAGCGCGGAACTCGATGCGCTTGGCCTTGGGGTTGGAGCCCGTGATGGGGATGCGGACCGCGGCGGAGCGGTTGCGCGCCGAGTACACGAGGTTCACGGGCGCCTCGTAGCCAGGAACCAGGCGGTGGTAAGAGTTCACCGTAGGGTTCGTGAACGCGAGCAGCGAGGGTGCGTGCTTGAGGATGCCGCCGATGTACCAGCGGGCAATGTCAGACAGGCCGCCGTAGCCCTTCTCGTCATAGAACAGCGGCTCGCCGTCTTTCCAAATGGACTGGTGAACGTGCATGCCGGAGCCGTTGTCGCCGAACAGGGGCTTGGGCATAAAGGTGACAGTCTTGCCTGCGCGCCATGCCACGTTCTTGACGACGTACTTGAACTTCATGATGTCGTCGCCCGCGTGCAGCAGCGTATTGAAGCGGTAGTTGATCTCCTGCTGGCCAGCGGTGCCCACCTCGTGGTGTGCACGCTCCAGGTTGAGGCCAACCTCGCCGAGCACGGTGCACATTTCGTCGCGCAGGTCCGCGTACTGGTCACCGGGGCTCACGGGGAAATAGCCGCCCTTGTAGCGCGTCTTGTAGCCGCGGTTGGGGGTGCCGTCGTCCTCGTATTCCACGCCCGTGTTCCACCACGCCTCGGAGGAGTCGATGTGGTAGTAACCCTCGTGCTGGTTGGTGTCAAAGCGCACGGAGTCGAAGATGAAGAACTCGGCCTCCGGCGCAAAGAACGCCGTGTCGCCAATGCCCGTTGACTTCAGGTACTCCACGGCCTTCGCGGCGATGTTGCGCGGGTCGCGAGAGTAGGGCTCGTTCGTGAACGGGTCCACGATCGAGAAGTTGATGACAAGCGTCTTAGCCGCGCGGAACGGGTCAACGAACGCCGTCGCAACGTCAGGGAGCAACTTCATGTCGGACTCGTTGATGGTCTGGAAACCGCGAATCGACGAACCGTCGAACATCGCGCCTTCCTCAAAGATGTCCTTGGTGAACTGCGCGGCGGGAATGTTGAAGTGGTGCATTTGCCCGGGGAGGTCGCAGAAACGGATGTCGACATACTCGACACCTTCCTGCTTGACGTAGGCAAGCGCCTCGTCGGCGTCTTTAAACATCCGTGTACTCCTCAAAAGATCGGTCGTGCCAGGACTGGCGGGTTCAGCCTAGGCGCTGGCAGTTTCGTGCGTATTCATGTTGCGTTACGGGAGTGTTAACTGACGGCCCGACGCTGCGGCTGGCTTGGCTACGATGGCCCGGTGACTTCCCCCTCCCCTCAGACCCATGCGCGTGCGGGAGTTGGTCGGCGAATCGGTGGTCTGGTGGTCGATTGGGTGGGCAGCCTCGTCATCTCAGCCGCATTCTTTCCGGCCGCGGATGCGACCTCACGCACGCTGGATGCCGGCAATCCGCTCGCGACGCTCGCGATCTGGGCCGCGCAGCACCTCATCTTGGTGGCGACCCTTGGGACCACAATTGGCCACCGGCTGTTTGGCTTGCGGGTGGTGCGAGATGACGGCAGTACGCCCGTTGGCTTCGTCAAGGCCGCGATCCGCACGTTCATGATCGCGCTCGTCATTCCCGCGGTGGTGTGGGACGAGAATGGGCGCGGGCTCCATGATCGGGCTGCGGGTACTCGCCTCTTGCGCATTGCCCCACGCCAATGACCCGCCTCGTCGCGGACGCCGTGCTGTTCGATATGGACGGCACCCTCGTTGACTCCACAGCAGTCGTCGAGGCGGTGTGGACCGAATTCGCGGCTGCCAACGATGCCGATGTCTCGTCCGTCCTCGCGTTCGGCCACGGCAGGCCGAGTCGCGACACCATCGCGCGCTTTGCCGCTGACTCCGCGCGAGTCGAGGAGTGGAGTGCCTGGATCACCACGGCGGAGGGAGCGCGATTCGCGGGGGTGATCGCAATCCCCGGTGCAGTCGACGCAGTGCGTTCCCTCGCAACAGACCGGTGGGCGATCGTCACCTCGGCGATTCGCTTGCCGGCGCTGGAGCGGCTCGCGCAGGCGGGTTTCCCAACTCCTCGCGTGCTTTTCTCTGCAGACGACGTTACCCAAGGAAAACCGCACCCGGAGCCCTACCTCGCCGCAGCGTCGGCCCTCAAGGTGGATCCCGCGCGATGCGTCGTATTTGAAGATGCTACGGCGGGGATTGAGGCCGGGCTCGCCGCCGGGTGCACGGTTATCGCCGTTGGTGACGTGGAGGCGGACGGCATTGCCGGGCGTATCGCGGACTTCACGTCCGTGAGCTTCAGCCGTACGAGCGATGGGGCTCTCGTCGTCGACATCTCGGACTCTGAATTGGTGCGCTAGGTCAGGATTTGTGGCCAAAACCTGACGGGACGCACCAATTCGAGCTCAGTGTGGGTGCGCGGGTGCGCGGGTGTGCGGGTGCGCGGGTGAGTGCGCGGGTGCGGGGACTCGGGGCGCGCGGCAGCCGCGGTGATTTGGTGCGCTAGGTCAGGATTTGTCGCCAAATCCTGACGGGACGCACCAATTCGAGCTCAGTGTGGGTGCGCAGGTGCGCGGGCTACTTGCCGCGGAGGGCTTTGCGGTCGGGGCGCGCGCGCGTGGGGTCGATGCCCTTTGGCACGGGAAGCTTGGCGCCACCAATGGCGCGCAGGCGATGGGTGACCGCGTCGCGGTCGGCGCGGCTCAGCACCGTCTTGCCCTTCCGGATTTCACGGACCAGTTTGGTGAGCGGCACCTGACCCTGCTCGTCGCCCACGTAGATGGCGCGCACGGGCACACCAGGGACGAGCTTGTTGAGGCGCTTGGTGGACGTGTCGACGAGCCGGTGCGCAACGCCGCCGCCCTCAGCTAGAAGGACGATTCCGCCCTTGCCCACGCCGCGAAACACCATTCCCTTGCCTTTGGGATCTACGGAATCGGGCGCGTCTTCAAAGCTCCACCCGTTGCGGATGGACTGCGCCACGGCGAGCGAACCGCCCAGGACGCCGGCCATCTGACCGTAAGCCGTCCGCTCAAACCGCTTGGTGAGCGTGAAGAGCGCCGCGAGCACACCCGCGAAGAATCCAAAGATGATGCAGTAGATCAGCGCAAGGGTGCTGCCTAGGGCGAGGCCCGCGAGCACGCCGAGCGCGATTGGCCCCAGCAGAGCTAGCAGGATGTAGGGCAGGAGTCGCTTGTCGTGAGGCGCGGTGGACTTGTACGCCTGCGCGATCAGTTGGTACCAGCGCTGCTTTTTGGGTGCGGGATCATTCTTGGCCATGATGGGAGCCATTCTAGTGGCCGGGGCCACGGGTCAAAGTCGCTGGATTACACGCGGGCGGCGAGCAAGGCTGACGCCTCTTGACGCGCGGTAGTTGGCTCTGCGAGGTGCGCGAGAGCCGCCGGAATCTCGCGGCCCTTGTGCAACATGGCCTTGCCCCACAGGCGCCCCGCACGGTACGAGGAGCGCACGAGCGGACCGGACATGACGCCAAGGAAGCCGATCTCTTCTGCAGCATCGGAGAGGTCAACGAATTCCTGCGGCTTGACCCACCGCTCAACGGGGTGGTGGCGGGGGCTGGGGCGCAGGTACTGGGTGATCGTGATGATGTCGCACCCCGCGTCGTGAAGATCCTGCAGGGCCTGCAGCGCTTCCTCGTACGTCTCGCCCATGCCAAGGATGAGGTTGGACTTGGTGACGAGGCCGTCGGCTTGCGCGGCCGTCAGCACCGAGAGAGAGCGGTCGTAGCGGAACGCGGGGCGAATGCGCTTGAAGACGCGGGGGACCGTCTCGAGGTTATGGGCGAGCACCTCGGGACGTGAGGAGAAGACCTCTGCCAGGTTCTCGGGGATCGCATTGAAGTCTGGAATGAGCAGCTCCACGCCGGTGCCGGTGCCCAACCCGTGGATTTGACGCACGGTTTCGGCGTAGAGCCAGGCACCGCCGTCGGCCAAATCATCGCGGGCAACGCCCGTGATGGTGGAGTACTTGAGGCCCATTTGGAGCACCGACTCGGCTACGCGGCGCGGTTCGTCGCGGTCAAAGGCATCGGGCTTGCCGGTGTCGATCTGGCAGAAGTCGCAGCGGCGCGTGCACTGGGAGCCTCCGATGAGGAACGTGGCCTCGCGGTCTTCCCAGCATTCGAAGATGTTGGGGCAACCGGCCTCTTCGCACACGGTGTGCAGGCCTTCGGTTTTAACCAGCGATTTGAGTTCGTTGTACTCGGGACCCATGGTGGCTTTGGTGCGGATCCAATCGGGCTTGCGCTCGATGGGTGTTTCCGCATTGCGGGCTTCGACGCGCAGCATCTTCCGGCCCTCTGGCGCGATGGTCACACTGTCTCCTTGATGGCTGACGCCGTTGCAGTGGCGCCGGACTCCCAGCGTACGTCCGCGAGGGTGGGCTCAATGCACGCCACCACGGCGGGCACAACGTCGTGAATGGTTATGGTGCGGCCAAGTTCGGCCGTGAGGCTCGTGACGTCGGCGTCGGAAATGCCGCAAGGCACTATGCGATTGAATTCGCTGAGGTCAGGATTGCAGTTCAAGGCGAAGCCGTGCATCGTGACGCCTTTCGCGACGCGCACGCCGATGGCGCAGATTTTGCGCTCGCGCCGCGTGTCCGTGGCGGGGAGCCACACCCCGGAGCGGCCGTCAACGCGAATGGTCGCCACGTCATATTCGGCGCAGACGTCCATCATCGCCTGCTCAAGCTGGCGCACGTAGCGCACCACGTCAATGGGTTCAGCGAGTCGAATGATGGGATAGCCAACCAGCTGGCCGGGTCCGTGCCACGTGATGCGGCCGCCACGGTCAACGTCGATGACCTCGCTACCGTCGGTGGGGCGATCCCAACTCGCCGTGCGCTTGCCCGCGGTGTAGATGGACTCGTGCTCTACGAGGAGGACGCGGTCTTCGCCACCCGCCACAACCTGCGCGTGCTCCTCGCGTTGGCGCTCCCAGGCCTCGCGGTAAGGAACCAGGCGCGCGCCCAGGTCGTATGACTCGATCCTCATGACTAACAGGCTAACCCGGCGACGGGCGAGGGCATTCCCTTGCAACAATGGGGCATGACCACCTTCCAGCGTCTTCGTCCTGTTGTCCTCATCCTGGTGATTTTCGGTTGGCTCACGGTGGCGGGAATGGGCGGTTCCACATTCGGCAAATTGTCGTCGGTACAAGAGAACGAGGCAGGGGCATTTCTGCCGTCGAGCGCTGAGTCCACCAAGGCCGCGGAGTGGCACCAGAAGTTCGTGCCGGTGGCCACCGTTCCCGGCCTTTTCGTGGTGGACGGCATTTCCGGCGAAGAGGATCTCGCGGCCGTTCAGGACTTCGCCGATGCCTTGGCAGCTGCGCCCATTGAGGGAGACCCGCAGGGGCGCACCATCGGGGACGTGCTGGTTTCGCCTCCCGTTGTTGTCCCGTCCGAGGATGGCGAGGCAGCGCTCGTGACCTTTGGCGTGGCGGACGAGGACTTTGGGGAGGTCGTGGGCGAGGACTCGCTCGGTACCCTCATCTCCGCAACGGTCGTGTCCGTGTGGGACGCGCAGGACAACGGCCTCACCGGCTACCTGACCGGCGCGATGGGCTTCGTCGCCGACCTTCTGGAGGCGTTCGCTGGCATTGACGGCGTGCTATTGCTCGTGGCGCTCGCGGTTGTGCTCGTTATCTTGCTCATTGTTTACCGCAGCCCAGTGCTGCCGTTCCTTGTGCTCGCAACCGCCATGGTTGCGCTCACCGCGGCGATCCTTGTGGTCTACCAGCTCGCGATTCACGACGTCATCACGCTCAACGGGCAGTCGCAAGGCATCATGTTCATCCTCGTAGTGGGCGCAACCACCGACTACGCGCTGCTGCTCGTGGCGCGCTATCGCGAGGAACTCTTGCGGAACGAATCGCCGTATACCGCTATGCGCATAGCGTGGCGGCGCTCGCTTGAGCCGGTGGCGGCGTCCGCGGGCACAGTTGCGGCGGGCCTCCTGGTGCTGTTGCTGAGCGACCTCAAGTCTCTCCAGGCGCTGGGCCCGGCTGGCGCAGTGGGAATCGCAGCCGCATTGCTCGCTGCACTCACGCTGTTGCCTGCCCTGTTGCTCATCGGCGGCAAGCACGCGCGCGGCGTGTTCTGGCCGCGCCGGCCCAAGTTCATTGACGCCGCCGCGGAGCACCCCGCAGGTCTCTGGGACCGCGTGGCGGCAGCCGTGCGCGCTCGCCCTCGCCGCACGTGGCTCATTGCCGGAGCGGTGCTTGTGGTCATGGCCGCGTTCCTGCCAATGCTCAAGGTGGGCGGGCTTGGGGATCGCGATTACTTCCTTGGCGACGTGGACTCCGTCAAGGGCCTTGACGTCATCGAGGAGCACTTTGACGCCGGGGCGAGCTCGCCGATTCGCGTCATCGTGCCTGCTGAGGACGCCGAAGCGGCGCTCGCTGCCGTGCAGGGCGTTGACGGCATCACGCAGGCCTACCCGCTCACGGCGTCGGCGGCCCAGGGTCAGCCGCCTACCGAGGGGGAGGCGCCGCTCGTCGTTGAGGGTCACGTGGAGATTGTGGCCGTGACGCACGTTGCCTCGACATCGGCTGAGGCGGCCGACGTTGTGGCCGAGGTTCGCACCGCCGTCACCGAGGTGTCGCCAACCGCTTTGGTAGGCGGCCAGGCCGCAGAGTCGCTCGACACGCGCCTCACCACCCAGCGGGATGCCGAGGTCATCATCCCCGTGGTGTTGCTGGTGATCTTCCTAGTCCTCATCTTGTTGCTACGTGCGCTCGTTGCTCCGCTCGTGATTGTGCTGGCAAACATCGTGTCGTTCGCGGCCGCGCTTGGACTTTCCGCGCTCGTCTTCACAACGATCTTTGATTTCCCGGGCGTTGATCTTTCGACGATCCTGCTGGCGTTCGTCTTCCTCGTTGCGCTCGGCGTTGACTACTCGATCTTCCTCATGTCGAGGGCGCGGGAGGAGTCTCTCAAGGACGGCACTCGAGAGGGGGTGACGCGCGCGCTCGCAGTGACGGGTGGCGTGATTACGTCGGCAGGCGTGGTGCTAGCCGCAACCTTCGCGGCCCTTGGCGTGATCCCGTTGATTTTCTTGGCGCAGATCGCCTTCATCGTCAGCGCGGGTGTGCTGATTGACACCCTCATCGTCCGAACACTGCTGATACCAGGTGCGATGATTGACCTGGGGCGCCGCTCCTGGGCGCCGTGGCACAAGGCCATCGAAGAATAGCTGTGGATAACTGCCCGCCGGGCGTGCGCACGGGGCACCCTAGGGGGCATGGCGACAGAGCTGGAGCGTGGCCTCGGCAGGGGTGATGGACTGCTGATGAGCGCCACCGCGCGCGCGGCAGCGCTGGAACGCGCGCATGAACGGTGCAGCGCCGTGATCGCGCCTTCGCGGGTATGGATACGGCCCGACGCTGTGGTCGCCGTAGCCGTCCCGGTGGCACCAGGGGCGTCGCTTGCGGAGGTGCGGGCGGGCCGGGCGCTTAGCGTGGGGGAGTGCCTCACTGTTGGAGTTGCCGTTGCGGACGCGCTCGCCGCGCTGCACGCCGAGCGTCTGGCGCACGGCGACATCTCTGCGGCGAATGTGATGGTGAGCGGCCGCAAGGTGGCCCTTGTGGACACCATGGGAGCGCTGGGCGAGGAGAGGGGCACCCCCGGCTTCGCGGCCCCCGAGCGCGCGGCCGGAGCGAGCCCCGCTGGCGACGTTTTTGCGCTCGGCATGTTGCTGCGATTTCTCGCCGACGCGCAGGCGCTGCCCGTCATCGTCGCTTGGACGGCACCACTCGTGGCGGCTGATCCAGAATCGCGCCCCAGCGCCGCGCACGCCGCCGCCGCCCTCGCTCGCTGCGCGCCAACGGCGCCCGTACGCGCACCAGAATCGCCGGTGGCGGCCGCCATGCGCGCCGGTGCGGTGGAGCGCACAACTGCCACCCGCAGGGACCGCGGATGGCGTGCGCAGAAGCTCTCATTGAGGCTCGCGCCGCTCGCCCTCCTTGCGGTGTTCGCGGCCATCAGTGGCCCCTCGCTCTTGCCTGCCATGGCAGGAGGCACTAACCCGCGTGCGCAGTCCGCCGTGGAGGTGGAAGCGGCCGGTGCGCCCGCAGCTCCGGACATGGCCGCACGCGAGTTAGTCCGGGCCCGCATCGCGGCCTTGGCAGCGGGGGATGGTGCCGCCCTGCTTGCGGTCTCGGCACCTGGGAGTCCAAGCGCCCAGTCGGATGCTGCTACGGCCAAGGCCCTCACGAGCGGCACACTCGCATTCGAGGGATTAGTCATGATGCGGGCAGCCGCCACCACCGTGGAGTCAACTCCCAGCTCAGCCGTGGTGGAGGTGACGACAACGCTCAGCGACTACCGCGTGGGCCAAGAGGACGTGTTGGGCGGAACCGCAACGGCCAAATTGGAACTGGTGCTCACGCCGCGTGGCTGGCTGGTGGAGCGAGTCCTGCCCCAGTCATGACGAAGTTCGCGGCCCTGTCGATGGTTGGGTGGTCCCAAGCGAAGCCCAACTTGGTGAGCACACCCGGAATCGCGTTCTGCGAGGTGAGCAGGTCTACTGCAGCTTCACCAACGGCGGCCTTCATGGCCCAAGCGGGAACCGGAAACGCGCGGCCTTTCCCTGCGGCCCGCGCAAGCGCGGCGATGAGGTCCTCGTCCCTGGTTGCGTGGGGCGCCACGATGTTTGCGGGGCCCGCATAGTCCGATTCCATCAGGAAGCGCGTGGCACGCACCTGATCCTCAATGCTGATCCACGCGTGATACTCGCGTCCGCTTCCAAAGCGGCGCAGCAGCCCACGCCGCACGAGCGGCAAGAGTCGCTCTGCAAATCCTCCATGCGGTGCCAGCACCAGCCCGGTGCGCGTGAACACAGTACGAATACCAGCGTCGACTGCAGGCTGGGCGGCAGCCTCCCAGGCGAGCACAATCGCGCTGAGGAAGGTGGCGCCTGGGCCCGAGTGTTCCGATAGCTCTTCGGTGCCGCGATCACCGAAGTAGCCCATCGCGGAGCCCTGCATCAGCACGCCGCCCCACTTGCCGTCCGCAAGGGTGGTCGCAATGAGGCCCGTTGAATCCGTGCGGGACTTCCTCACCACGGCCTTGTACGAATCGGTGAGCCGCTTGTCTCCAATCGATGCCCCAGCGAGGTTGACTACGGCGTCGCATGCGAGCAGGGCATCCGCATCAATCACGCCCCGCGCCGGGTCCCATTGGGATTCGCCCGCGCGCGCTTCGCGACGCACCAGCGCGAGCACCTCGTGGCCGTCAGTGCGCAACGAAGCGGAGAGCGCCGTGCCGATGAGGCCCGACGATCCCGCGATCGCTACGCGCATTTAGAGGCCTAGATCCGCCTCGAAGGCACCGGCCTCTACTCGTGCCTTGACGTCTTGCAAGAAGCGGGACGCGTCGGCACCATCGATGAGGCGGTGGTCGTAGCTGAGCGGCAGGAAGCACACAGGGCGCACCGAAATGACGTCCTCGCCATTGGGGCCGCGCACCACAACCGCACGCTTGACAATGGCACACGTTGCGAGAATGGCGGCCTGCGGGGCAGGGACCACGGGCGTGTCGAAGATGGTTCCCAGCGAGCCCGTGTTGGTCACGGAGAAGGTGCCGCCGGAGATCTCGTCCGCCTTGAGACCGCCGCTACGCGCGCGCTCGGCAAGGTCCGCAATGCCCTGGGCGTGCTGAGGCAGTGTCTTCGAGTCAGCGTCACGCAACGTGGGGAGCATGAGCCCCTTCTCGGTGTCCACAGCGAGCGATAGGTTGACCGTTGGGTGGTAGGCGATCGAGTCGTCAACGATCGACGCGTTGACGTTGGCGTGCACCTGCAGCGCCTCCGCAACCGCCACCGTGAAGAATGGCAGGAACGAGAGCTTGACGCCGTGCTTGGCCTCGAAAGCGTCCTTGTTCTTGGCGCGAAGGGCCCAGATCTTGGAGCAGTCAACCTCAACAACGGACGTGAGCTGCGCCATGCCGTGTAGCGACTCCATCATCTTGTCGCCCGTGACCTTGCGGATGCGAGTCATCTTGATGGTTTGGCCGCGCAGTTCAGATACCTCGCGGGGCGTAGGGGCCGACGCTGGGGTTTCCGCGGATGCGGGCGCTGCGGCCGACGCTGTGGCTGAGGGGGCGCTTGCAGCTGGAGCTGCGGCTGCTGCGATGACGTCTTCCTTGCGGATGCGGCCGCCTACACCGGAGCCGGCGAGCTGGGCGAGGTTCACGCCGCGCTCGGAGGCGAGCTTTCGCACGATGGGGGTCACGTAGCCCGATCCGGTTGGCGCCTGCGCCGCGGGAGCGGCCGGTGCAGGAGCTGCGGGTGCGGGCGGGGCTGCGGGTGCGGGTGCGGGTGCGGGCGGAGCCTGAACCGGGGCCTCGGCGACGGGCGGAGCGGGCACGGGCGCAGGGGCCGCAGGTGCAGGGGCCGCCGGTGCAGGGGCCGCAGGTGCGGGAGCCGCCTCCGGTGCGGGAGCCGCCGGTGCGGCCGGTGCCGGCGCAGCGGTAGCTGCGCTGCCGTCGGCAATGCGAGCGAGCACCGCACCAACTGCGGTGACCTCGTCCTCGGCAACGAGGATCTCGGTCAGGGTGCCAGCAAAGGGCGAGGGGATCTCGGTGTCGACCTTGTCCGTGGAGACCTCAACGAGCGGCTCGTCTACGGCAACGGTGTCACCAATGTTCTTGAGCCACCGTGTGACGGTGCCTTCGGTCACCGATTCGCCCAGTGCTGGCAGCGTCACGTCACGGCCACCGCCGGGCGCCGCTGCGGGTGCTGGCTCGGGTGCCGTTTCCCCAACGGGCGCAGCCTCAGACACGGGCGCAGCCTCAGCAACAGGCGAAGCCTCAGCAACAGGCTCGGGAGCCGACTCAGCCACGGGCTCGGGTGCGGCGGCAGTGGCAGCCGGCGCGGCGTCGGGCGTACTTGCCCCCGCCTCATCTGCGGCTCCAATGCGTGCGAGCACGGCGCCAACCGCCGCGATGTCGTCTTCGGCGACGACAATCTCCAGCAGCGTTCCCGCAACGGGAGACGGGATCTCGGTGTCCACCTTGTCGGTAGATACCTCGAGGAGCGGCTCGTCCATGGCGACGGTGTCGCCAACGGCCTTCAGCCAGCGGGTGACGGTGCCTTCTGTGACGGATTCGCCAAGGGCGGGGAGGGTGACGTCGGTGCTCATGATGGTTATTGTCTCCGTAATCAGTCGTGAGCGTGAAGTGGCTTGCCAGCGAGAGCCAAGTGGGCCTCGCCAAGCGACTCGTTCTGGGTGGGGTGGGCATGGATGTACGGCGCCACATCTTCGGGGTGCGCATCCCAGCTCACGATGAGTTGGGCCTCGCCAATCTGCTCGCCCATGCGCTCGCCGAGCATGTGGATGCCGACGACCGGGCCATCTACGACTCGGACTAGCTTCACGAAGCCTGCGGTGCCAAGGATCTGGCTCTTGCCGTTGCCGCCAAGGTTGTATTCGAGCGCAACAACCTTGTCGTCTCCATAGGTCTCTTTGGCCTTCGCCTCGGTGAGCCCAACGGATGCGACCTCAGGATTGCAGTATGTGACGCGCGGAATGTTCGCCTCGACGATGGGCGCGGGGCTTAGCCCCGCGATGGTCTCGGCAACGAAGATGCCCTGGCCAAATCCGCGATGCGCGAGTTGCAGGCCCGGAACGATGTCGCCAACCGCGTAGATGTTGGCGACGCCGGTGTGGAGTCGCTCGTCGGTGAGCACAAAGCCGCGGTCGATGCGCACTCCCTGCTCCTCGTATCCGAGGTCTTGCGTACGCGGCCCGCGACCCACAGCAACGAGGAGCAGGTCTGCAGTGAGCGTCGTGCCGTCTTCTAGCGTCACGGTCACGCCATTTTCATCCTGCGTGACGCCCTGGAATCGCACTCCAAGCTTGTAGTCGATGCCGCGGCGGCGGAACGCGCGCTCCAGGCCCTTGGAAAGCGACTCATCCTCATTGGGGACGAGGTGCGGCAGCGCCTCGACGATGGTGACCTTTGCACCGAACGACGTCCAGACCGAGGCGAACTCAACGCCGATCACTCCGCCGCCCAGGACGATTGCCGAGGTGGGCACGGTGTCCAGTTCGAGTGCCTCATCCGACGTGATGACGCGGCCACCGATGTCTAGGCCCGGCAGCGATCGCGCGTAGCCGCCTGTAGCGAGCACGATGTTGCGGCCCGTGTAGCGCTCGCCGTTGACCTCGATGGCATCCGGACCCACGAGCCGCCCGCGGCCCTCGATCACCGTCACGCCGCGCGACTTCACGAGGCCCTGAACGCCGCGGAAGAGTCGATCGACAACGCCCTGCTTGTAGGCATTCACACCGTTGATGTCAATGCCATCGAGCGAACTCAACACGCCGAACTTGGAACCCTCGCGCGCACTGTCCGCTATTTCAGCGGCGTGAAGGAGCGCCTTCGTGGGGATGCAGCCGTTGTGGAGACACGTGCCGCCAACCTTGGATTCCTCGATGAGACCAACGCTCATTCCCAGTTGCGAGGCGCGCAAAGCGGCGGGGTATCCGCCACTTCCGGCGCCGAGGACGAGCACGTCAAACGAGTGAGGGGTGGGCTCGGTCACGATAGGGGTCTCCTTGTAAGGCCAGTCGGTACTGCCCATCTTGCCACCCTCGCACGGGCTCGCGAACCCCCAACGGCGGCTAACCTGGGCTCATGGGATTGTTCTCGCGCCGGCCAAAGACACAAGGCGCGCAGGTAAGCGCCAAAGATGCACAGTCGGAGACCATCACTCATTTGCGTGGCTTCGTCAAGGACCATCCGGGTTGTGAAGCGTTCATTGAACCGCCAACGCGAGTCACGCAGACCACCATGGTCATAGTGGCCGAGACCGGGGAGTGGACGCGCAGGCGCATCCCTGACCAGGCCACGGCGCGCAAGGTCGCCACGCAGCTTGGCGTGCCCGCCTTTGACGTCAACCTCTCCGGCTACCCGTCGCGCATGCGCGAATGGAACGAGACGCACCGCAAGCAATACTGACGGTCCGACGCTGTGGTTGGGTTGTGCGGATTGGGCGGGGGTTACGCGGTAGCGCGGTTGGCGAGGAAGCGCAACAGCGTCCTTAGCGATGCTCCCGTGGCTCCAGGTGGGTTGTAGTCATGGGCGCCGCCCTCGTTGAACGCCGGGCGCGCAATGTCGAGGTGAGCCCACGGGGTGTCGCCCACGAATTCGCGCAGGAACAGGGCCGCTGACAGCATGCCGCCGCCATTCGGGTCTCCGATGTTCCGCAAGTCCGCGATCTTGGAATCGATGGACTCGCGCAAGTGCTCTGGCATGGGCATGGGCCACATTGCCTCGCCGCTCGCGTCAGCAGCAGCGATGACCTCCGCGCGCACCGCGTCGGTGCCCATCACACCGGAAGTGCGGCTGCCAAGCGCCATTCCCTGCGCGCCCGTCAGCGTTGCCACGTCAAGCACAGCATCGGGCGACTCTTCTACGGCCTTGACCAGGCCGTCGGCCATCACCAGGCGACCCTCCGCGTCCGTGTTGAGCACCTCAACTGTCTTCCCGCCATAGATGCGAATCACGTCGCTTGGGCGTTGCGCGGTTGCGGATGGCATGTTTTCCGCGATGCACAGCCAGCCCGTGACGCCGATGCCGAGTCCCAGGCGGGCGGCGGCGGCAACAGCGTGCAGCACGATCGCGGCGCCGGACATGTCCGACTTCATGGTCTCCATGGACTTTGACGGCTTGAGCGAAATGCCGCCGGTGTCAAATGTGATGCCCTTGCCAACAAGCGCGATAGTTTGAGCCGCATCCGCCGGCGCGTAGGCCACGCGCACGAGCCGTGGCGGCCGCGAGGAGCCAAGCCCAACGCCCAGGATGCCGCCGCAACCCATTTCCGCGAGCTCGTTCTCATCCCAGACGGTCACGGACAGGCCGTACTCCTTGCCGAGCTCGAGCGAGGCGTTGGCGAGGGCGGCTGGGTACATGTCGAGCGGGGGAGTGTTCACGAGGTCGCGCGAACCATTGATCGCCTCCGCCACGATCGCGCCACGTTCCACGGCTACGTCGCTGGCACCCGCAATGAGCCAGTCCGTGGTGTTGGCCTCGTGATCCGATTTGTAGGCCGTGAAGGCATACGAGCCGAGCAGCACGCCATGTGTGATCGCTGCGGCCTCCTCGTCATTTACGATGGGAAGCGCCACCGCCACCCGTGCGGGCTTCTTGCCACACGCACGTGATGCTGAGCCCGCCGCCTCGCGGAGGGCGTTTGCGCCACCATTGCCCAGACCAACGCCAACCACGCGCGTTGCCGCCACGGCGTCTCCACCAGGCACCACGCTCGTTGAGCCCAACTTTCCGCTCGCCTCCAGGGCGGCGAAGGAGGCATCGAGGGCAGCCCGCGCTGCGTCGTCGAGGTTAGGGTGCGCGGCTACGGTGCCGTCAGTCCCAATTCCCACAATGAGGGCGTCTGCGGAGAGGCCCGCAACGGATTCTTGAGTTGCATTAGCAGTCATGCGCCGAGCCTAACCCCCACTACCTTGGAGCCATGTACCGATTCTTCTACCGTCACGTGCTGTGCCACGTGGATGCGGAGAAGGCCCATCGATTTGGCGTGGTGGCATTCGCGCGTTTGCCCTGGATGTTCCGGGCGGGACGCTCGCTACGCATTATGGCGAGCCCCAAGCCCGGCTCCACCGTGCAGGTAATGGGGCTCGCCTTTCCCGCGCGCGTGGGCCTCGCCGCGGGCATGGACAAGAACGCGGAAGCGGTGGTGGGCTTGGCCGCCGCCGGTTTTGGGTTTGTGGAGATCGGCACCGTGACGGCACGCCCGCAGCCGGGCAATGAGCGCCCTCGCTCCTGGCGAGAGCTGGACGTGCACGGGTTGCGCAATCAGATGGGTTTCAATAACGAGGGCGCGGATGCGGTTGCCCGACGCCTCGCGCGCCTTCGCTCGTCGGCTCGCGGCAGGGCGGTGGTGCTGGGGGTCAACATCGGCAAAACCAAGGTGACCGCAGCCCAAGATGCGGCCACGGACTATGCGTACTCCGCGCGAGTGCTGTCGCCGTATGCCGACTATCTGGTGGTCAACGTGTCTTCGCCAAACACGCCTGGGCTGCGGGACCTGCAATCCGTTGACGCGCTGCGCCCCATCCTTGAGCACGTCCGTGGAGCGGCGAGCGAGGCGGTACCGCAGCGGCGCGTGCCGCTGCTCGTCAAGATCGCTCCGGATCTGGCCAACGAAGACATCGACGCGGTGACCGACCTAGCGCTCGAGTTGGGGCTCGATGGCATTGTCGCGACTAACACCACCATCGCTCACGATCGCGGACCCGGCGGACTTTCTGGGCCGCCCGTGCGGGAGCGCGCGCTCGCGGTCGTAGCGCGCATCGCCGCCCGTGCGCAAGGCAAGCTCGTGGTAGTCGGGGTTGGCGGCATCTCAAGCGAAGCCGATGCCCGGAGCTTCCTTGACGCAGGGGCCGACCTTCTGCAGGTCTACACGGCGTTCGTTTATGAGGGGCCCGGGTGGGTCTCGCGGCTAAATCACGCCCTCAGCGAACCTTCTGAAACTGCGGGGAACTAGCGGGCACTTACGCGCGTTCACCACATGTACGTTCCTGCCAGGCGTACAAACATTGTTCTCTCCTTTGAAATGAAGGGCCCGGACTCGATGAGTCTGGGCCCTTCATTTGTCTGGAGTTCGGTAGCTGACGAGCTTCGCCGGTTAGGGGCGGTGAGCCGGGCTCGTCTCAAGGGTGCGCTGGGGGTCGCGCTCCACGATGTCGCCAAGGATCGCGTCAATGCGCTCAAGCAGCTCTGCCGGGATAACTACACCGCTCGCCTTGGCGTTGTCGGTGACCTGCTCCGGGCGTGACGCGCCGATGATCGCAGCCGCGACGTTGTCGTTGCTGAGCACCCATGCCACGGCCAGCTGCGCCATCGTGAGGCCCAACTCGTTGGCAACGGGCTGCAATTGCTGCACCTTGCCAAGCACGTCGTCGGTCAAGAAGCGCTTGATCATGTTGGCGCCGCCCTTGAGGTCCGTAGCGCGCGAGCCCTCGGGAAGCGGTGCACCCGGCGCGTACTTGCCCGTCAGCACGCCCTGCGCAACAGGGGACCAGACGATCTGGCTTAGACCCTCCTCGCGTGACGCAGGGACTACCTCGTCCTCGATAACGCGCCACAGCATCGAGTACTGCGGCTGATTGGAGATGAAGGGCACGCGGAGCTCGCGCGCGAGCGCTGCGCCGGCGCGGATCTGATCTGCGGTCCACTCGGATACGCCGATGTACAGGGCCTTGCCCTGCCGCACGATGTCCGCAAAGGCCACCATTGTCTCTTCCAGCGGAGTCTCATGATCAAAGCGATGCGCCTGGTAAAGGTCCACATAGTCTGTCTGAAGACGAGTCAGTGAGCCGTTGATGGACTCCATGATGTGCTTGCGAGACAGCCCGGCGTCGTTGGCGCCCTTGGGTCCCGTTGGCCAGTAGACCTTGGTGAAGATCTCGAGGCTTTCGCGGCGCTCGCCCTTGAGGATCTCGCCCAACACGGACTCGGCACCGGTGTTGGCATAGGCGTCGGCGGTGTCGAAGGAGGTGATGCCAACGTCAAGCGCGGCCTTGACACAGGCGGCCGCCTGCTCGTTCTCCACTTGCGATGCGTGGGTGAGCCAGTTGCCGTATACGAGCTCGGTGATTTTGAGGCCCGAGTTGCCCAGATAGCGATAGGTGACCATAACTTCAGCCTACCGCTCGGTAAGAGGCGAGCGTCCCGTCGGCCATGCGAAGGGTGCCGAGCGCGCACGCTGAGCTCCTGATGGTCCCCCCACCCGGTGATCCCCGCCCGGTGAATTGGTGCAGGACGTCAGGATTTTGGCTCAAATGCTGCCGGGATCCACCAATTGGCGGGGCGGCGGGGCAGCGCGGAGGCGACCGTCCCGTCGGCCTGCGAGGCAGCGCGGAGGCGGCCGTCCCGTCGGCCCTGCGAGGAGCGCCGCGCGCGCACGCTGAGCTCCTGGTCCCCCCCACCCGGTGATCCCCGCCCGGTGATTTGGTGCAGGACGGCAGGATTATGGCTCAAATGCTGCCGGGATCCACCAATTGGCGAGCTGGCCGCCCGAGGCGACCGTGCCGAGCGCTACGTGGGGAACTCGCCGCGGCGCACCTTGGGCCGGGGAGTCCGAAAGCGACGCAGGTTGAGCGAGCGCGCAATGGAGTAGAACGAAAATCCGCGTGGCACTTTGGTTGCGCCAAACTTGGCAATGACGGCCTTCTTAAGGCGACGCAGCATGAGAAACGTCTCCACCGCGGCCATCAGCACGATCACGTAGAAGCCCAGGATGAGAATCGCGCTGAGCGCACCGCCACTGTTGCCAAACGCGAGCGAGAGGATCACAAAAAGCAGTGACAACGGCAGGAGAAATTCGCCGATGGACGTGCGCGCATCGATGTAGTCGCGTATGAAGCGCTTCTCCGGGCCACGGTGCTCGGCCGGCATGTTCTTCTCGTCGCCCGCGCGCATTGCCGTGTACTCGGACTCGCGGCGGGCACGGTCGCGTGCGCGGCGGCCCTTGGAATCGGACTTGGCGTCCATGACCAGTCCGCGCTGGTTCGCCGCTTCTTGCTGCTTGCGCTTGGGAGTTGGCTGCCCCTTCTTGTCTTGGGGCGAGGTGGGCTCCACCTCAACGGCGGTTGCGGGCGTTGGTTCAGTCTTGCGCGAGGCCATGGTGTCCTAGGGTTCAGTCTTTCGCCGGGTTGACGGCGGGCAGGGAGAGCATACGGTCAAGCGCGATCTTCGCGAACCGCTCCGTCTCCGGATCCACGACGATGCGGTTGGGCACCTCACCAGCCACGAGGGACTCGAGTGCCCACACCAAATGCGGGAGATCGATGCGATTCATCGTGGAGCAGAAGCAGACGGTGTCCTCGAGGAAGTGCACCTCGAGTTCGGGGTGGGAGTTCGCGAGGCGTCGCACCAGATTGAGTTCGGTGCCAATGCCCCACGCGCTGCCGGGCTCCGCCGCGTTGAGCGTGTTGATGATGTACTCCGTGGAGCCCACATAGTCCGCCGACGTCACGACGTCGTAGGTGCATTCGGGGTGCACGATGATGTTGACGCCTGGGATGTTGGCGCGCAGCGCATCCACGTTTTCCTTGCGGAAGCGGCCGTGCACGGAGCAGTGGCCCTTCCAGAGAATGACGCGCGCTGCCGCGAGTTGTTCCGGGGTGTTGCCGCCCAGCGGCTTGCGAGGGTCGTACAACACGCAGTCGTCGAGCGAGAATCCCAACTGCAGCACTGCCGTGTTACGGCCAAGGTGCTGATCGGGGAAGAACAGCACCTTGCCGTCGCCGTCAACGCCGCCAACCTGGTCAAAGGCCCAGCGCATGGCCACCTCGGCGTTGGAGGACGTGCACACCACGCCGCCATTGCGGCCGCAGAAGGCTTTGATCGCCGCGGTGGAGTTCATGTAGGTGACAGGCACGGTGCGCTCGGAGATGCCCACCCCGGCGAGCTGCGCCCACGCGTCCTCAACCTGATTGATGTTGGCCATGTCCGCCATGGAGCAGCCCGCAGCCATGTCGGGAAGCACCACGGCCTGGCGGTCGTCGGTGAGGATGTCTGCACTCTCGGCCATGAAGTGCACGCCGCAGAACACAATGAACTCCGCTTGCGGGCGTGCCGCGGCCTCACGCGCGAGCTTGAAGGAGTCGCCGGTCACGTCCGCAAAGTCAATGACCTCGTCGCGCTGATAGTGGTGGCCAAGAATGAACACGCGATCGCCGAGCGCCGCCTTGGCAGCGCGCGCTCGCTCTACGAGCCCAGGGTCCGATGCCGCGGGCAAATCGCCCGGGCAATCCACGCCGCGCTCAGACAGTGGGTCGCGGCGGGTACCTAGCAACAGCAGCGCCGGCGACGACCCAGGTTCCGTGAAGGTCTGCGTCATTCGACCAGTGTCTCACGCCAGGCAGGGCAGACTTGAGCCCATGCGAGCAGTCATGGGAGTGGATCGCTGGCCCGGCGTGGAGTCCATCCGCGATGTGGGTCGCATTGCCGCGGCCGCGTGGGGCGAGGTGTCGGACGCCACGCTTGAAGTGGTGCCCATTGGCGACGGCGGCCCGCGCACGGCCGACGCCTTCCCCCCAGACCGCATCAGCGTTGGCGGCGCGCTCGCCGTGCCCATTCAGGCGGGATTGCTGCTCAGTCCAAAAGGCAACGACCAGCGCTGGAATCCCCAAGACCTGATGACCGCGCTCTTGGGACTCGCGGCGGCCGCCGACGCGCCGGGTGCGGTCATCATCCCTCTTGGAGACGCATCGCCAGCTGGCGACGCCGTGGACGTTTGGGGGCCCGCACCAATGACCACGAGAGTTTCGCTCGCCAAGTTGTCCATGCGTGCACTCGTCACGAGCGACCGGCCGCTACTCGGCTTCCACGGCATGAGTTTTGCGCTCCGTAACGGCAGGGAATCGGATAGGGCGATCGCTGTAGCCGCTCAGGAACAAGAGGAACGCTGGCGGAGCATCGCCGCCACCGGTGACCACATCGCCTCGCGCGGCACCCTCATTGGGCCCACGCGGCTTTCCGACGCTCCCGGCTCCGGCGCGGCCGGCGGTCTCGCCTATTGCCTCGCGGCCATTGGCGCCACCATCACCAGGGCACCGGATTATTTGGCAGACGCGGCTGGGCTTTCCGACGCCATCGGCGGGGCCGACGTTGTGATCGCCGTTGGCGGTCCACTCACCCCGGCAACGCTCGACCATGGGCTGGCGAGTACTGCGGCACGGCTTGCCGCACGCCATGCACTCCCCGCGGTGGGCATCACCACCGACCTTGCGGTGGGGCGCCGGGACGTGATGGCTGCCGGACTCAGCGGCACGCACGAGGGCGTTCCAGGCGAAGAAGGGCTTGCCGACGTTGTGCGCCGAGTTGCGCAGACGTGGGCACCGCGTCGCTAGCGGGCACGCCACGCGAGTGAGTTCTGCAACAGTGTGTAGGGAATATCGGCGGGGAGACGTACGCTGGTAACCACGGACGCGATAGAGAGGAGCCGCCCATGACAGATACTGCAATTGAAACCAAGGCACACGGGGTTGTCATCACTGACACCGCCGCGGCCAAGGTAAAGAGCCTGCTTGAGCAGGAGGGCCGCGACGATCTTCGTCTGCGCCTGGCGGTGCAGCCTGGCGGTTGCTCCGGCCTCATCTATCAGCTGTACTTCGACGAGCGCGTCCTCGATGGGGATGCCCTCCGCGACTTCGACGGTGTCGGGGTAGTTGTTGACAAAATGTCCGTCCCGTACCTCGACGGAGCAACCATCGACTTCGCGGACACGATCGAGAAGCAGGGCTTCACGATCGATAACCCCAACGCAGGCAGTTCTTGCGCATGCGGCGACTCGTTCAGCTGACAGAACTCTTTATCTGAGACGGACGGTGAGGGCGAAAGCCCCACCGTCCGTTTCTGTTTGTTCAATGCGCGTTTCTCCAACAAAGTCGTTGCCCGTCATGCGCGCCCAGGCTGGCACGTCTACGCGCGCGGCAACGTCGGTGCACTCCACGGTGAGTTCGTCTCCCGGCGACGCAGACGCCGCCGCCTTGCCGAGCGCGATGATCGGCAACGGGCACAGGAGCCCGCGCGCGTCGATTGTGGTTTCACGCAATGGCTGGCGCTCCGGCTTCGCGCCGCAGGTCCTCGATGGCCGTGGTGGCAGCGGCGACGAACCTGTCAACGTCCGCCGACGTGACCCCCGGGTGAAGGGCGATACGCACGTTTCCATGGGAGAGCGCCCCAACGGCCGCAAGCACACGTGACGGCTCGAGCGAACTGGTGGTGCACGCCGAGCCCGAGCCCACCGCGAATCCTTCCTTGTCGAGGCGGCTCAGGAGCGCCTCACCGTCAACGTAAAGGCAACTGAACGTGAGCACGTGGGGCAAGCGATGCTCGGGGTCGCCCACCAGATCAATCCCCGCAACCGCGCCCATGCGGGCCCGCACCGCGTCAATCTTCTCCGCGGCGCGCGTGGCCTCGGCGTCGGCGTTCTCGAGCCGCTCCTGGAGGGCTACGGCCGCCGCGAGGGCGAGCGCCACGCTGACCCCGCCGGACGCCCAGTCGTCTCCTTCCGGCCATGCCGGAAGCCAACGCGTGTCAGGGCGTAGCGCAACCACGCCGATGCCTTGCGGCCCGCCCCAGTCGGCGGGGTTGGCCACGAGGGCGCTCCACGAAGCTGGGGCCGCGACGTGGCCAATGGAGCTTGTAGCGTCCACAACGAGTGGCACACCATGGGCCGACGTTAGTTGGTGCACGGCATCGAGATCTTGGACGGTGCCAAGCTCATGGTTCGCGTGCTGGATGGCCGCCAGGGCAACGCCAGGGTCCGCGAGCGCCTCACCCAAAGCGTCGAGGTCAACATGGCCCAACGAATTCACCGGCAGTTCAATGGGCGCACGCTGCGCAGCAAACTGTGCGGCATGCACCGTGGCGTCGCGCTCGATGGCGCTCACGAGGACGTCTGTCCTCCCGCGTCGCGCCGTCCAGATGGCCGCGATGACACGCTCCAGGCCGGAAACCCCAGACGAGGTGAAATTGACGTCTTGAGCTCTGGCGCCCAGAGCGTCGGCCAGTGCCTCGCGAGAGCCTTCCAGCAAAGCCCTGGCGCGGCGCGATTCACTGGACAGCCGCGCGGGGTCCGCCCAGCCGTCGGCCAATCCTGCAATCAAAGCCTCCCGTGCACGTGCGCTCATGGGTGCGGAGCCGCCACTGTCGAGATACGTGCGGGGTGCTGACATGGCTTCACGGTATCGCGCGATACACTGGCGAGGTGTCCACAAGCTCTCGTTCGCGCGCACCTAAAATAGCTCTTGCAGGGTTAGGTGCAACGCTCGCCGCAGTCCTTCTAGCAGGGTGTTCAACTGGAATTGAGAACGGCGCGCTGCCGTCCACTCCGGAGATCACCAACCAGACAGGGACCATCATCCATTTGTGGAATGGGTCCTGGATCGCTGCCCTCACGGTGGGTGTGATCACGTGGGGTCTGATGCTGTGGTGCGTGGCCGTTTACCGCAAGCGCAAGGACGACAACAAGCTGCCCCCGCAGACGCGCGCCAACATCCCGCTCGAGCTCATGTACACCGCGATTCCACTCATCATGGTCGCGGTGCTCTTTAAGTTCACGATCAATGACATCGCGGAGATCAAGGACACGTCAGTTAAGCCCGACTACACGATCGAGGCAATCGGCAAGCAGTGGAGCTGGGACTTCAACTACACCGACGACGACACCCATACGGCCGGTGTGCAAGCTGTGCTGACCGGCAAGGTGGGCGTTGAGGAGACGCTTCCCACGCTCTATCTGCCTGTGGACAAGCGCATCGAATTCCACATCATGTCTCGCGACGTTGCCCACTCCTTCTGGATTCCGGCCTTCCTTTACAAGGAGGACGCGATTCCTGGCCGTCTCAACACGTTCCAGGTGATCCCCACCAAGGAGGGCACGTACCAGGGCAAATGTGCGGAATTGTGCGGTGAGTATCACGCATCGATGCTGTTCAACGTCAAAGTAGTGTCACAAGCGGAGTACGACGAATACATGCAGTGGCTGCGTGACAACGGCGGCGAGGGCCAACTTGGCATCGAATACAGCCGCGACCAAGTTGTTGAAATTACGCACGAGCAAGCGGCCGAGGAGGGCAACTGATGGCGACCGTCGCCTATGAGACCGACGCTCCGGCGACCCTGGCTCCCGCGCTCACCATTGCGCCACGCAAGCAGGGTTCCGTAGTCGTCAACTGGATCACGTCCACTGACCACAAGGTCATTGGCAAGCTGTATCTCATCACGTCGTTCTTTTTCTTCATGGTGGGTGGACTCCTTGCGCTGCTGATCCGCGCGGAGCTCTTTGAGCCCGGCATGCAGGTGGTGCAGTCCGCAGAGCAGTACAACCAGCTCTTCACCATGCACGGCACCATCATGCTGCTGCTCTTCGCAACGCCACTATTTGCGGGCTTTGCCAACGTCATCATGCCTTTGCAGATTGGCGCACCCGACGTTGCGTTCCCGCGCCTCAACATGTTCGCGTTTTGGCTCTACGCCTTTGGTGGCACCATCGCCATGGCGGGATTCTTCACACCCCAGGGCGCCGCTTCGTTCGGCTGGTTCGCTTACGCGCCGCTCTCGAACGCCATCTACTCGCCGGCGCTCGGCGGTGACCTCTGGGTCTTTGGCCTGGCGCTTGGTGGATTCGGAACCATCCTCGGTGCCGTTAACTTCATCACCACCATCGTGACGATGCGTGCACCCGGAATGACGATGTTCCGCATGCCCATCTTCACGTGGAACACGCTCGTCACGTCGATGCTCGTGCTCATTGCCTTCCCACCGCTCGCGGCCGCGCTGCTCGCGCTCGGTTCGGACCGGCAGCTGCACTCGCAGGTGTTCAACCCAGACAACGGCGGGGCCATGCTGTGGCAACACCTGTTCTGGTTCTTTGGGCATCCAGAGGTCTACATCATCGCGTTGCCGTTCTTTGGAATAGTCACAGAGATATTGCCGGTCTTCGCCCGGAAGCCGCTCTTCGGTTATACGGGCCTGGTGTTCGCGACCATCTCGATCGCCGCGCTCTCGGTGACGGTGTGGGCGCACCACATGTACGTCACGGGCGCAGTGATGCTGCCGTTCTTCGCGTTCATGACGATGCTCATCGCCGTGCCTACTGGCGTGAAGTTCTTCAACTGGATCGGCACCATATGGCGTGGAAAGTTAACTTTCGACACGCCCATGCTATGGAGCATCGGCTTCCTCGTCACGTTCCTTTTTGGTGGCCTGACCGGTGTCATCCTGGCCTCGCCGCCACTGGACTTCATCCTTTCTGACTCCTACTTTGTGGTGGCGCACTTCCACTACGTGGTGTTCGGCACGGTCGTGTTCGCCATGTTCGCGGGCTTCTATTTCTGGTGGCCAAAGTTCACCGGCAAGATGCTCAACGAGCGCCTGGGCAAGTTGCACTTCTGGTTGCTCTTCATCGGGTTCCACACCACGTTCCTCATCCAGCACTGGCTGGGCGTGCGCGGCATGGCCCGGCGCTACGTGGACTACATGCCCGAGGACGACTTCACGTGGATGAACCAGGTGTCTACCGCCGGTGCCTTCCTGCTTGCACTGTCCACGCTGCCCTTCCTGTGGAATGTGTACATCACGCAGCGTCGTGCGCCCATGGTGACCGTGAACGACCCCTGGGGCTTCGCCAACTCTCTTGAGTGGGCAACCTCGTGCCCGCCGCCACGTCACAACTTCACGTCCATCCCGCGGATCCGTTCTGAGCGCCCTGCGTTCGATCTGCACCATCCCGCAGCTGCGGCAATCGATCACGCGGTGGCCGAGCACGGCACGCTCATAGACCATGCGCCCGTGGACACCCCCGACGGCTCCCAGGCGAAGGGGGAGTAACTCATGAACCGCGAATCAAGCATCTTCATGGTCCCCGCCGGGTTCTTCGCCATTGCCACGATCGCCTACGGCATGTGCACCGATTGGGCCGAGTGGGTTGGCGTTGTCTGCATCGCTCTCACTGGTGGCCTGTTCTTGATGATCGGCATCTATTTCAAGATGCTCGCCAATCGCCACGGACACCGCCCTGAAGACCGTAACGATGGCGAGATCTCCGAGCAGTCGGGGGAGCAGGGAGTCTTTGCCCCGTGGAGCTGGTGGCCGTTGGTCCTCGGTGCCGCCGCGGCGCTGGGCTTCGCGGCCCTCGCGATCGACTGGTGGATCATGGCTCCGGCGCTGGTGCTCGGCGTGATCGCGCTCGTTGGCTGGGTGTTCGAGTTCTCGCGCGGGCAGCACGCGCACTAATCGCCTGAGCGATAGCGGTGCGCATGGAGATTCCTGAGCCCGCAGCACTTCCGGGAATTCTCGAGTCACTCGCGTCCTGGCAGCACAACGGTGCCCCGTTTCAACTCCACCCTGGCGACATTGGCTGGCATTGGCGGTTTGGCGCGGACGCCACCGCGATCGCAATGCGCGTGTGGGCAGCAGCGGGCGAAACAGTTGCGGTTGGGCTAGTTGACGGCCCGACGCTGAGGTTGGCTTTGCCCAGCGACGGCTTGGATGACGCTCTGGTCACGTCCGTAGTCGCTGACATCGAGGGCACGGATGTCGCCACTGTCGAGGCGCCTCGGGGCTCCGCGGTTCGCTCCCGCCTCGCCGATCATGGCTGGACGGAGGGCGAGCTCTGGACCCCGCTGGCGCGCGATCTCAGCGAACCCATTGACGTGGAGGGGCTCGCGGTGACCGTAACCGATCAATTGACCGTGGCTCCGCGAGTCTCCGTTCACCGGGGAGCCTTTGAAGGCTCCTCGTTTACCGCGGAACTGTGGCGCCAGATGGCGTTGGGCCCGGCGTATCGCTCGGCGCGATGCGTTGTTGGTTGGGACAGCAGTGGGATGCCCGTCGCGGGGGCAACCGTGTGGTCCGCAGGGCGGGGAAGGCCGGGATTGCTTGAACCGCTTGGCGTGCCGCCGGAACATCGGGGCCGCGGGTATGGCACGGCCATCGCGCTGGCTGCAGCCGCAGCGCTGCGAGACCTGGGAGCCTCGACGGCGCTCGTTGGGACACCCAGCACCAACACGGCGGGAGTCGCCACCTACGTGGCTGCAGGGTTTGTGCGCGGCTCACAAATGCCTGATCTCGCGCGGCCCCAGACCTCTAAGCGCACATAGCAAGAGGGTCCCTGGGCGCGTTGCCCAAGGACCCTCTTGCTTGCGTGAGTTCTAGAGGTTGACCGGAGATGCCTTCTGAGCGGCAGCGAAACGGTCCTGGACGTTGGCCCAATTGACGACGTTCCACCAAGCCTTGATGTAGTCGGCCTTGACGTTCTTGTACTGCAGGTAGAAAGCGTGCTCCCACATGTCGAGCGTGAGGAGCGGCACCAGGCCGATGGGCACGTTGCCCTGCTGGTCGTAGAGCTGCACAATGAGCAGCTTCTTGGCCACCGTGTCCCACACCAGGATGGACCAGCCCGAGCCGAACACCGTCATGGCGTTGTTCGTGAAGTGCGCCTGGAAGGCGTCAAACGAGCCAAAGTCGCTGTCGATGGCCGATGCCAGGTCACCCGTGGGCTTGTCGCCGCCGTCCGGTGACAAGTTGGTCCAGAAGATCGAGTGGTTGTTGTGACCACCGAGGTTGAAGGCGAGGGCGCGCTCAATGCCAGCGACGGGGCCAAAGTTACCGGTCTCGCGGGCCTCGGCCAACTGGTCGAGCGCCGCGTTGGCGCCGGCCACATAGGCGGCGTGGTGCTTCGAGTGGTGCAGTTCCATAATCTCGCCGGCGATGTGCGGAGCGAGTGCACCGTAGTCGTAGGCAAGGTCTGGCAGGGTGTAGACGGCCATGATTCCTCCATTGTCGTGTCCAGGCGAATGCCCGGTCGAATTGGACTATTCGAGCCTAACTGAGCGCTAAGCCCGGTGTTAGCGACAACCCCACCACAGCGTCGGGCATTCCAACGCAACTGCGAAGCCGAGCTGACACGTGAAACTAGTGGTGCGCGTGGCGCGCTTCTTCGTATTCGGCAGGGGTCACAGGCTGGATCCGCTGCTCGTAGTAGAAGCGAGAAAGGCGCGCCTTGAAGCGATCCCACTTGTAACCCTTGCGGCGCACTCCGCGGTCGTTGAACTCGGGCTCCAACTGGAGCGGAGCAACGTCGTCAAAGGACACGCGCAGCCACAGTTCCTGATCGGAGAGCGGCTCGTGGACTTCGATGTACTCACCGTGTTCGTGGCGCACGATGCGGCCAGTCTCGTGCCCGTGGAGCACCAGTTCGCGGTCCTTGCGCTGCAAGCCAAAGCAAATGCGGCGCGTGATGAGGAAGCTGATGATGGGCAGAGCAAAGATCGCAATGCGGTTGGTCTTGGTGATGTCGTTGAGTGACAGGTGGAAGAGCATCGCCACAATGTCGTTTGAGCCCTCGATGACGAGCACCACATAGAACGAGATGAGAGCCACACCGAGTCCCGTGCGGACGGGGACGTTGCGAGGACGGTCGAGCACGTGCCGCTCGCCACGGTCGCCCGTTGCCCAGGCCTCGAGCCACGGGTACAGAGCAAGGAACCCAAAGAAGAGGCCAGGCAGAATCAGGGCAGGGATGAGGATGTTCCAAGACAGCGTGTATCCGGCGATTACCCACTCAAATGGGTGCCCGCCAATCCAACCCGGCATGAGGCGCAGAGCGCCGTCCACAAACAGGATGTACCAATCCGGCTGGGTACCAGCGGAAACGGGGGAGGGGTCATACGGTCCGTAGTTCCACACCGGGTTGATGGTGAAGAAGCCTGCGACGAGCGCAACCACCCCGAACACCACAAAGAAGAAGCCGCCGGCCTTGGCCATGTAGACGGGGAACAGGGGCAGTCCCACAACGTTGCGGTCAGTGCGCGCGCCACCGGGGTATTGCGTGTGCTTGTGCAGGAACACCAGGAAGAGGTGCACCGCGACGAGGCCCAAAATGAGTCCAGGCACCAGCAAGATGTGCGCCGTGAACATCCTGGGGATGAGTGCCTCGCCGGGGAACTCGCCGCCAAACAGCCAGTACGAGATGTACGTGCCGATGATGGGAATCGACTTGACCACGCCGTCGATGATGCGCAGGCCGTTGCCGGAGAGGACGTCGTCAGGAAGCGAGTAGCCCGTGAAACCGGCCGCGAGGGACAGGATCATGAGGGTGAAGCCAACGAGCCAGTTGATTTCGCGCGGCTTGCGGAAAGCTCCCGTGAAGAAGATGCGCGCCATGTGGGTGACGATCGCGGCCGTGAACAAGAGCGCTGACCAGTGGTGCATCTGGCGAACAAGCAGCCCGCCGGGCACCTGGAAGCTCGTCACGAGGGTGGACTCGAACGCCTTCGACATGGTCACGCCATGCATGGTCTCGAAGGTGCCGTGGTACGTCACCACATCCATGGACGGCACAAAGAACGCCGTGAGGAAAATACCGGTGATGAGGAGCACGAGGAACGAATAGAGCGCGATCTCGCCGAGCATGAATGACCAGTGGTCAGGGAACAGCTTGCGCGCAAAGTACTTGACGAACGATCCAATGGAGGTGCGTTCATCGAGCCAATTCGCCGTGCCGGACGCTGCCGCTTCTACTTTGGTGGCCATCAGGCGTCAGCCCCTTCGTTCGACGCTGCAGCGGTGGGTTCAGGCGTGGTGCCTTTGAGGCGGTCCCAGTAGGACGGGCCAACGGGCTCGTGGAAGTCGCTCTGGGCCACGATGTAGCCCTCGTCATCTACCGCAATGGGCAACTGGGGGAGCGGTCGCTTCGCGGGTCCAAAGATGACCTTGGCGCCGTTGGCAACGTCGAACGTTGACTGGTGGCAAGGGCACAGCAAGTGGTGCGTCTGCTGTTCGTAGAGCGCCACGGGGCAGCCAACGTGGGTGCAGACCTTGGAGTACGCGATGATGCCGTCGAAGGACCAGTCTTCCTTGCCGGGCTGCAAGTTGAGAGCCGCAGGGTCCATGCGAATAAGCAGCACGATCGCCTTGGCCTTCTCCTCGAGCTTGCCGTGCTCCAGTTCGTTGAGACCCTCGGGGATGACGTGGAAGACGGAGCCGATCGTGACGTCAGACGCCTTGATAGGCGTGCCATCGGGGTCTCGCGCAAGGCGCGTGCCCTTTTTCCACATCGTGTGGCGGAACTGCGAGACGTTCCAGTCGCCGCCCATGTTGCCAATTTGCGGCACCAGCACTGCGAGCGGAGCGATTGCCACCGCCGTGATGAGCGATCCCTTGAGCAGAGTGCGGCGGCTGGTGGTGAGGCCTGAGTCTTCTGCGCCGTCCTTGAGGTTCTGGATGGCGCCCGCGCGGCCCTCATCCGAGGAGCGCATGGGGTGACGCTCCTCGATCATCTCGTGGTCGCGCATGAGGGTCCGCGCCCAGTGGATGGCGCCAATTCCAATGCCGATCATTGCGAGGAAGAGGCTCGCGCCGAGCAATCCGTTGACGAGGCGGATTGAGGCGACCTCTTCCGTCTGGTCCTGCGCAAAGTAGACGGCGATTGAGGCGATGGTGCCCAGGATGGAGATCCCAAAGAGAACTGCCACTTGACGCTCGGCTCGCTTGGCGGCCTTGGGGTCAACGTCAGCCCGGCGAGGCCGGTGGTAGGGCAAGCCGGGGTCCACCCACTCGCCATCCACGTGGGTTGGGGTTGTCTGCTGCTTCTCGTCGGTGCTCATGAGGCGCGCGCCCCCACGTACACAGTGCTGGCGATGATGAGGCCCAGCGCTACGAGCCAGCCCCAGAAGCCTTCGGCCACGGGGCCGATGCTGCCGAGCGGGAGGCCGCCAGGGGAGCCCTGCTTCTGGAAGTCGAGGTACGCGATGATGTTGCGCTTGTTCTCTGGCGTGATGTTCGCGTCATTGAACACGGGCATCGACTGCGGCCCCACGAGCATGGCTTCAAAGATGTGCGTATTCGATGTGCTCCACAGGTTGGGAGCGAACTTGCCTTGCGTGAGCGCACCTCCGCCGCCGATGGAACCGTGGCACATGGCACAGTTGGTGCGGAAGATCTCCATGCCCACCGCGGGGTCACCGAGGGCGGGGTCAACCATCTCCGCGGTGGGGACTGCGGGCCCCTCACCAAGCGACGCAACATATGCGGCGAGCTGGTCAATCTGCGGCTGCGCGAACTGGGGACGCTTGGCCTGCACCTGCGGTCCGGATTGCTGCGCGGGCATACGGCCCGTGCCCACCTGGAAGTTGACCGCGGCTGCACCAACGCCAATGAGCGATGGTGCTACGCCTTCCGTGCCTTGCGCATCCATGCCGTGGCACGATGCACAGTTGGCGGCGAAGAGCTTCTGACCCTCTGCGACGTCGTTCGCAGTTGCGGTGCTTGCCTTGGCGGGGGAGCCGCTCGCGGCGAATCCGATTGCCGTCAACGCGGCGAGGAGCATGAGAACGAGGATGACGGGAGCCGACTTGCTGTAGCGCCGGCGGGCGAGGGCGTTCATCACTCTCCTTACTTGATCAGGTAGATCACGGTGAACAGGGCAACCCAGACGACATCAACGAAGTGCCAGTAGTACGACACCACAATGGCGGTTGTCGCCTCGTGGGTCCCAAATTTCTTGGCAACGAAGGATCGCCCGAGTACAAACAGCATCGCTATGAGTCCGCCGAGGACGTGCAGACCGTGGAAGCCGGTGGTGAGGTAGAACACGGAGCCGTAAGGACTCGACGAGATCGTGAGGCCCTCAGAGATGAGGCCCGCGTATTCGTAAATCTGGCCCGCGACGAACACGGAACCCATGATGTAGGTGAGGACAAACCACTCCTGCATGCCCCACTGGCGGGGATTGAACAGTGAACCCGCGCGGCGCGCCTGGTATCGCTCGGCGGCCCAGACTCCGGCCTGCGCGGTGAACGATGACAGCACCAGCACAGTGGTGTTGGCGAGGGCGAAGGGCACGTTGAGGTGTGGCGTCCACTTCTCCCATTCCTCCGGCACTTCTGCGCGAAGGGTGAAGTACATGGCGAACAGTCCGGCAAAGAACATCAGTTCCGAACTGAGCCAGACGATGGTGCCAACCGCAACCTGGTTGGGGCGCGTTGCGTGAAGAGGCGACGCGACGGTCGTTGCCTGGGACATAGGTCCCATTATTGCGTACGTGTGCCCTGGTGTGTGCCATTGTCCGACGCTCCGGCGAGCCATGCGCGCGAGGTCGCCGACGGCTGGGGTTTGGGCGTGCGAGAATGGCCTGCATGAGCGAAGTGGTGACGCACGAAGGCGCTGCGCCGGCACCCCGGCCCGCGCGCATTTTGATCTACAGCGATGACCGCAATGTGCGCGAAAATGTGCGCTTTGCGGTGGGCTCGGCGAGTCACGGACGCCCCGTGGAATGGACCGAAACCGCAACGCACGCCGCCGTCATCAGCGCAATCGACGCCTCCACGTTTGACTTGGTGATTCTCGACGGCGAGGCCGCCAAATCGGGAGGCATGGGCCTGTGTCGCCAGTTGAAGCACGAGCTGTACAACTGCCCCCCCATGCTGTTGCTCGTTGGGCGTCCAACTGACGCTTGGTTGGCAACGTGGTCAGAGGCGGACGCCGCGGTGTCGCATCCGCTTGACCCCTTTGTGGTGCGCGAGGCGGTTGACGAGTTCTTCGCGCCGGCCGCCGCACACTAGGCGGCGCGCATGGCCACGCTGCAGGAGTTGCTGTCCCGCCTTGTTGAGCACGATGACCTCACAGCCGATGAAACAGCTGCGGTCATGGACATGGTGCTGACTGACAACGCGTCGCCCGTTGTCATGGGCGCCTTCCTCGCGGCGTTGCGCGTCAAGCGCGAGACGCCAGAGGAAGTGGCTGGCCTGGCAAGTGCCATGCTGTCCCACGCCATTCGCATCGAGGTTCCCGGCCGTTGCGTGGACGTGGTTGGCACCGGCGGCGACGGCCAAAACACCGTCAACGTGTCCACCATGGCTGCGCTCGTAGTTGCCGGAGCGGGCCTCACGGTGGTCAAGCACGGCAACCGGGGCGCCACCTCGATGTCGGGCTCAGCTGATGTGCTGGCCCAGCTGGGGGTGCGGCTGGACCTGCCGCCTGCACGGGTGGCGGAACTTGCCACTGAGGTGGGCATCACCTTCTGCTTTGCGCAGGTTTTCCATCCAGCGATGAGGCATGCCATGCCCGTTCGACGCGAAATCGGCATTCCCACCACGCTGAATATCCTTGGCCCGCTGACCAATCCCGCGCAGCCCATCGTGAACGCGATCGGGTCCTCAAGTTTGCGCGTCTCGCCCGTGATCGCCGGAGTGATCGCGTCCCAGGGGCGGGAGGGACTCGTTTTCCACGGGGACGACGGGCTCGACGAGCTAGCGCCCACCGGCGCCGCAACCTTGTGGGAGGTGCGCGGCGGGGGAGTGACTGAGTTGCGCCTTGACCCCGTTACGGATCTTGGCTTGATGCGGGTCACCATCGACGATCTGCGAGGCGGCGACGCCGCCGCTAACGCCGCCGTGGTGCGTGAAGTACTCGCGGGCCGAGGCGGCGCGGCACGCGAGACCGTGTTGCTCAATGCGGCGGCCGGAATCGTTGCCGATGGGACCTTGCCTGGCACCGCGAGTGGCACCATCGTGGAGCGCTTTGCGGCGGCTATTGACCACGCCGCGCTGGCGATTGACTCGGGGGCCACCGCGAGCGTCCTCGATCGCTGGATTGCCGCAACTGCCGCGTAAGTAGCGCTGCCAATCTTGGCGACGTGCCTGGTAGTGGGCCTATTTTCGCCTCGCCTTGACGAAAACGACTTTCGAACCTAGCGTTCCCGACAACGTTATCGAAATCGTTATCGACGAGAAGTCGAAGCGCGAACCGACAACGAGGAATCGATGGCACGTGCCCCGGCCACAACGCGGTGACCTGGACGCGAGCCAAGTGCGCAAAGGAGCGTTCATGTCCAGGACTCCAACCATGGCGGCCCTCTCAGGGATCGCGGCAATGCTCGCGGCGGTGGTCATCTCCGTGCCCGCAAATGCGGCGACGAGCACCTCAGTGCTGTCCGAGAATTTCAATGAGTCTTCCCTTGGAGCTCTACAAACTTCCGGTAGCCCCACGGTGACCTATGTCGCCGATCCAGACGATGCCGGGAACGTGGTTGTGCAACTCACGGACAGGGCAAACGAGTGGGACTCACTGCAAACGGCAAGCGGACTGCTGGCCTTGGGCACCAACTACGACTTCTCCGCGAGAGTGCGCCTCGCGGACGCGGGGGCGAGCCCCGCCTCAGTGGTCCTGCGCAACAACAGCACGTATGCACCACTGGCGTCTGCGACCGTCTCGGGCACCGAATGGACGGTGCTCTCCGGAAGTTACATGCCTGCGGCGGACAACGTTTCCGTGCAGTTCGCTGCTCCTGCTGGCGTGGACCTGCTCGTTGATGACGTTGTGGTGACGTCACCCGAGCCAGAAGAGTGCACGCCTAGCCCCATCTCTTTCCAATCGGTCGACTTTGAGGACGGAACGCTGGGGGCGTGGCAGCAAAACGGTGGGCCGACCCTCGCGTATGTGGCGGATCCTGCCGACGCAGGCAACCAGGTGCTCAGCGTCTCCGGACGCGCGAACGGCTATGACGGCATTCAATCTGCGGTTGGTGCATTCAGCGAAGGAGTGCAGTACACGATTTCGGCACGCGTGCGCACCAATGGCGTGGACGCCCAAGCACACTTCACGTTCAACGACCCTGGCGCCTCCAACCAATACGACTGGAAGGGCACCGTTAACACCGGCACTGCCAGCGAGTGGACCACCATGACAGGCACCTTCACGCCCAGCGCAGAGGCGAGTTCCGCCAAGATCTACACGGAGGTTGAGGGGCTCAACGACTACCTCATCGACGACATCTCCGTGACCTACCTGTCCGTGTGTGCCGACGGCCCCCAGCCTGGAGACGTAGCTCTCAGCACCGGCTTTGAAGACGGACTCGACGGCTGGGTGAAGCGCGACAACGGCACGGGCGACTTCTCTGTGGCCCAGACGGACACCGACGCCCACAGTGGCGACTACTCGGCGCTCGTCTCGGACCGTGTCCACCAGGGCAATGGCATCGGCCACGACGTGACCGCCCTGCTTGAACCGGGCACGCAATACGAGCTCACCGCGTGGGTCAAGCTCGCGAGCGCAGCGTCCGATGGCTTGTGGCTGTCCCTGCAATCCACCACGGGTGGCACCGACGCCTTCAGCACGCTCGCGCAGTTCACTGGCCTTTCCGGTGGCGACTGGCACCAAGTGACCGCCACATTCAACGTCTCAGCGGCAGAGTCGCTCTTCCTTTACTTCGAGACGCCGTACCAAAGCGGAGACGCTGGCGACACCACGAGCATCTACCTCGATGACGTGTCCATCGTTGTCCCCGAGCCGCCAGTGGTGCAGGACATCACGCCCATCAAGAGCACCGTTGACTTCCCGCTCGGCGTAGCGATCGACAACCGCGAGACGCTCGGCGTGCCCTCGGAGGTGCTCCTCAAGCACTTCGACCAGATCACGCCAGAGAACTACATGAAGCCGGAGGCGTGGTACGACGCGGAAGGCAACTGGGCGCCGAACTCGGCTCAAATTGACCCGCTGATGGACTTCGCGAAGGCGAACGACATCCGCGTCTATGGTCACGTGCTCGTGTGGCACAGCCAGACGCCCGAATGGTTCTTCCAGAAGGGCAACGGCGACACCACGCCGCTGACCAATTCGGATGCCGACAAGCAGATTCTGCGCGACCGCATGCGCACCCACATCAACAACGTGGCCGAGTACCTCCACCAGTGGGGCGACTTTGGGCCAGACAACCCGCTCAAGGCTTTTGACGTGGTGAACGAGGTTGTAAACGACGCGGCCTCGCCCGAGACAAACGGGCTGCGCAATTCCGAGTGGTACCGGATTCTGGGCGAAGAGTTCATCGGTGACGCCTTCACCTACGCGGATGAGGCGTTCAACCACACCTACGCTGCGGACAGCGCCGACCGTCCGGTGAAGCTCTTCATCAACGACTACAACACGGAGCAAGCTGGCAAACGAGCGCGCTACCTCGCGTTGGTGGATCGCCTGATTGCGGCAAACGTCCCCGTTGACGGCATCGGGCACCAGTTTCACTTGAGCCTGGCGTTCCCCGTCTCGTCGCTTGAGGACGCGCTCAGCGACGCGGCAACACGCGGGCTGCTGCAGGCGGTCACGGAATTTGACGTGACCACGGGCACACCAGAGTCCACGGCCAAATTCATCGACCAGGGTTACTACTACCGCGACGCGTTCAACATCTTCCGTGCGCACGCGGCACAGCTCTTCTCGGTGACCGTGTGGGGCCTCAACGATGCGCGCTCATGGCGTGACTCAAGCGGTGGCCCGCTCATCTTTGACGATGGCTTCCAGGCCAAGCCGGCCTACTACGGCATCGTGGAGGGCCACAGTGACGAGGCTCCGCTGCCCCCCAGGCTGCGAACCGCGGTTTCGTTCGCAGAACCGAGCGGCGGCGTCACGGCAGCCGACTGGAAGCTCCTGCCGTTGCTGCCAGCGGGAGACAACGCTGGCTTCCAGACGCGTTGGGCAAGCGACCACGCCACCGTGTATGTCAACGTGGCCGACGCCACGGTTGACGACACCGATGCCGTCACCGTGCAAGTGGGCGACGACAACTACACGCTGCCGCGCTCAGGTGGGGCACTCGGCACGGTGACGGAGGGCGCTGGAGGCTATTCGGCCGTCCTTGAGGTGCCGCTCGCTGGCGCCGCGGAGGGTGACAGCATCCAACTTGACGTGCGGGTTACCGACGGCGCCACCACCACCGGCTGGAACACGCCGGGCGTGACCGGAACCGTGACTCTCGTTGAGTCGCTGTCCCACGTCAATATTCCGGAGGCGGCGCTTGCCCCCACCATCGACGGCAACCTCGATCCGGTGTGGAGCACTTCCAGCGACGTGCAGACCCTCAAGCAGGTGTCCGGCACCGACGGAGCCATCGGCACCTTCCACTTGCTGTGGAAGGGCCAGACGCTGTACCTGTATGCGAATGTCTCAGACCCCATCGTTGACACCACGGGCTCCGACCCCTGGACCAAGGACTCGGTGGAGATCTACGTCGATGGCGGCAACGCCAAGAACGGCTCGTACCGCTATGACGACACCCAAATCCGCATCAACGCGGACAACGGTCTGTCGTTTGGTACTGGCGACGAGGCGTTCCAGGCCAACAGGGTCCAGTCCTCGACCCAGATCGTGGACGGCGGCTATGTTGTCGAGGCGGCGATTAGCCTCCTCGAGTACGGCGGCCTGGGCACCGTTCAGGGCCTTGATGTTCAGGTCAACGACGCTAGCGGTGGAGCCCGCACGGCGATCCGAAACTGGGCGGATCCCACGGGGGCCGGCTACCAGACCACCGCACGTTGGGGTGTCGCGAGCCTCGTTGAGGGCACCCTCATCGACCAGGCGCTCTTCACTCCCGTGGTCTCCGGCGCAGCGGTTGTGGGCACCACTCTCAAGGTGACTGGCGTGCCTACCGGCACCACGCTCACCTATCAGTGGCTACGCAACGACAAGGTCATCTCCGGAGCCACCAAGTCAACCTACAAACTGACAACGGCCGACGCCGGCACCAAGGTGAGCGTTCGGGTCACGAGCGCGCTGGCTGGGTACAACGACCTCACCAGGACGTCGGCCAAGACAGCTACGGTGCTCAAGACCTTCTCAAAGGTCTCGACGCCCAAGATCGTAGGCAGTGTCACGGTGGGCAGGACCGTCAAGGCGCAGCTGTCCGCATGGTCGCCAAAAGCCTCGTTTAAGTACCAGTGGTACAGCAACGGCGAGGCGATCAACGGCGCTACGCACTCCTCATTCAAGATCACGCGCTCGCAGGCTGGCACCACCCTGACCGTGAGGGCCACCGGCTCGCGCAGCGGGTATCTGTCAGTCACGAAGGTATCGAGTGGCAAGAAGGTGCCTTTGCTCACCCTCACGGTGAGGGGCTCGCAACTGCACGGCCCCACGCGTGTGGGCGGCACGCTCAAGGTCACGCCCGGTGCCTCGCGCCCCGTCGCGACGGTCAAGACCTACCAGTGGTACGTGAACGGCAAGGCGATCTCCGGCGCCACCAAGTCCACGTATGTGGTCAAGGCCGCGCAGAAAGGAAAGCGCTTGACGGTGAAGGTCACTTACAAGGCCAAGGGTTACGCAACCAAGGTCGTTGTGGTGGGTCCCACCTATCACATCTCGTCAGCGCGCTAGCGGGTGGCGTCGCCGGCGCTGGCACGGTCTGCTTCTCTGGCCGTGACCCAGCGCTGGTGACGCCCCGCACCATTGGTGGGCATTGACCACTCGCCGTCCACGTATAGCAAACGCGTGCCTGCCTTCTCGAGCCACCGCGAAACGAGTTCTCGCTCTTCCACCAGCACGGTCTGTGGAACGTCCAGCGATTGGGTGAGAATCCTTAGGCGATCGGCCGCGGCCCACACTCCGGTGGTCACCCGCTCGGATCCTACGAGCGCACCCTCCGCAAAGCCGGCCACATCCCAGCCGTCCCCAGAGGGACGCGCGGCGATGATCGAACACCGCGCGAGGGCATCGAGCCGCTGAGCCCGCATCGCGCCCTCCACAAACGCGCTGACGCCATCTCGCAACTGGGCCGCACGCTCAAAGTTGAGACTGTCAGCGTGCTCCATGATGACGGTCTCCAGCACTGACACCAAGGCGGAGGGGTCCAGCGTGAGTGCCGTGCGCGCTTGGGAGATGACGGCCTCGTAACCCGCATCCGCGCCGCGCACGCATGGCGCGCTGCATGCCCCAAGGTCCAAGAGCAGGCACGCCCGAGCACCCGGACGGGGAGTGACCGGCAGGCGAGTGGTGCACGTGCGCACTCCGAGCGCCACTTGCGTGACTTCTATGGCGAGCCGAGCGTCGCTCGCGCCGCGCATGGGACCCAGCACAGCGTCGGCCTTACCAAGGGAGCGGGAGACGGTGAGGCGCGGGTACCGCTCGTCCGTGAGGCGCACCCAAGCCGTGCGTTCTGGGCGTGCGGAGCGGCGGTTGTAGCGGGGGCGGTACTCATCAATGAGGCGCACTTCCCGCACGTTCGCCTCGAGTTCAGTGGCGCACACGATGGTGTCCACGCTGACTGCCAGCTCCAGCATGTCCCGCACGCCGCGACGCTGCTCGGCGCGCGTGAAGTAGGACTTGACGCGCGACCTCAAGTTCTTTGAGGTGCCCACATATAGGCGCTCGCCTTGTGGACCACGGAAGATGTAGACGCCGGGTTTGGAGGGCACGGACTCTGCCATGCGCGCCTTCTTGCGCACACGCTCCGGCATGGGATTACGCAGGGCGTCGAGGTCCTCGCGATGGGTGATGCCGAACGCGGCGAGCCGTTCAAACATCTTGTGCATGATTTCCGCGGTTGCGCGGGCGTCGGACAGCGCACGGTGGTTTGGCGTGACCTCCGTGCCGAATACGCGCGCGAGGGTAGACAGCTTCTTGTTGGGGGCTTCTTCCTTGGTGGTGGCCCGGCGCGCGAGCGTGACGGTGTCCACTACCTCATTACCAGGCCATTTGTAGCCGTTGGTACGGCACGCTGCGCGCAGGAAGCCGGTGTCGAACGGTGCGTTGTGGGCCACGAGCACCGCATTGCCGAGGAACTCGAGAAAGGCGGGCAGCACCTCTTCGATGGGCGGGGCCGCTACCACCATGGCGTCGGTGATGCCCGTGAGCGCCACGATCATTGGCGGGATGGCGAGCCCCGGATTGACGAGGGTCTGGAACTCGCCAACGACCTCGCCGCCACGCGTCTTGACCGCCCCGATCTCGGTGATGCGGCTCGAGACGGGGCTGCCGCCCGTGGTTTCAAGGTCGACTGTGACGAAGGTGGTCTGCGAGAGAGGCTCTCCGAAGTCATCAAGGGTGCGCTGCAGATGCAGGAGCTCCTCGACGGTTGACGACGGAGTTTGGGCCATGAGCCGAATCTACGTCGCGGTACTGACACCCGTCATGTCAGTGGCCGTCGCTACGGTCAAAGCATGATTATTGATTGCGATACCTGTGAGGTCCGCGGCAAGGCGTGCGCGGACTGCGTTGTCTCGTTTCTGACCATCGGCGTACGGCCGGCGGATCCCGTGGTCGAACTCGACGCGGACGTCACCGCGGCTGTCACGGCCCTCGCTGCCGGCGGACTCATTCCGCCGCTGCGGCTCCAACCGGCGCACGTGGGGGCGCGGCACGCGGGCTAGCGCTCAGTGATTGCCGGTAGCCCGCGTGTCTTGGTACAGGTCTTCCACGGCTTGCGCGTAGTCGCGTAGCACGAGGTTGCGCTTCACCTTGAGGGACGGCGTGAGGTAGCCGTTCGCGATCGTGAGGTCGCCGGGCAGAATCTCGTACTTGCGGATGGATTCCGCTTGCGACACCACCGTATTGGCGCGTTCAACCGCTTTGTCGAGATGCTCAAGGATGACGGGGTCGGCGGCCGCCTCCGCCACGGTCATTGCCGGCATTTTGTGGCTCTTGAGCCAGCCGGGAAGAGCCTCATCGTCGAGCGTGATGAGCGCCCCAATGAAGGGGCGGTTGTCGCCAACCACCACCACTTGACTAACGAGGGCGTACGCGCGCAGGCGGTCCTCGAGCACCGCAGGGGCCACATTCTTGCCGCCAGCCGTGACGATGATCTCTTTCTTGCGGCCCGTGAGGAACAAGTAGCCGTCCTCGTCTTCATAGCCAATGTCGCCGGAGTGGAACCAGCCACCCTCAAACGCCTCTTCGGTTGCCTCTGGGTTGTGGTGGTAGCTCTCGAAGACGATGGGGCCGCGCATGAGCACCTCCCCGTCCTCAGCGATCTTCACCTCGGTGCCGGATAGCGGCAGCCCAACGGAGCCGATCTTTGACAGCGTTGGCCTGTTCACGTGGCTCGCCGCCGTGGTCTCTGTAAGGCCGTAACCCTCCAGCACGGTGATGCCGAGCCCGCGGTAAAAGTGACCGAGCCGCTCGCCAAGCGGAGCGGATCCGGATACGGCCCATTGCGCCCGGCCGCCAACCAGATCAACGATGCGGTGCAGCACCAGCTTGTGGGCAAGGGCGTGCTGCAGCTTGAGCACAACGCCCGGTCCGGACTTGGTGTCGAGTGCCCGCGAGTAGTCGATTGACTGCTTGGCCGCCCACCGGAAGATCTTGACCTTGCCGCTCGCCACCGCAGCTTGTTCGGCACCGTTGTAGACCTTCTCGAAGACGCGCGGGACCGCCACGAGCAGCGTGGGCTTGAAGGTGCCCAACAGCGGCACGAGCTTGCTCGAATCGGGGCAGAAGCCAACCACCACGCCCGTGGCGAGCAGCGCAATCTCGATGAGCCGCGCAAACACGTGCGCGAGCGTCATGAACAGGATGGTGCTTGCGCCGTCCTGGAAGAGCACCTCCGGCAAGGCGTCCTGGATTCCCTTGGTGTGGTGCACAAAGTGGAAGTGATTGAGCCGCACACCTTTTGGCCGGCCCGTGGTGCCAGAGGTATAGATGATCGTGGCGAGATCGTCGAGCTTGACGTTCGCGGACCGCCGCGCGATCTCGGCATAGTCGCCACCCTCGCCCAGCCGGTACAACTCGTCAAGGGCGCCCTCGTCAATGACGTGCACGTGCTCGAGCGGCGACTCGGCCTGTTCGGCCACGGCGCGGGCCAGAGCCGCATGCTTGGCGGTCTCCACGAACACCCTGCTCACATTCGCGTCGGAGGTGATCCAGTCAATTTGGTCTTGCGACGAGGTGTCATAGATGGGCACGGGGATGGCACCAACGGACCACAGCGCAAAATCGATGATGGACCACTCGTAGCGCGTCTTCGCCATGATGGAGACGCGGTCACCCTCCTTCACCCCTATGGCGATGAGGCCAAGCGCCGCGCGTCGCACCATGTCGGTGGCTTCATTGCCGCTGACGTTGTGCCACACGAACTCGGCGTCGTGCCACGCGAACACGGGCGCGTCACCTTTGGCGCCCCATCCGCCTTGCGCGAGCGCCATAATGTTCTGCGCTTGTTCTTGAATCTGGGTAGGCATCGTTGTCTCTCCCGTGGCTAAGCGGTGGTGACGGAAACGATACCCTCGTAAGACGCCTGAACAGGCAAGGAAGGCGAGGAAACGTGCACGCGGTTGGTGTGGACATCGGCGGAACCAAGATTGCGGTTGGCGTTGTTGACGACAACGGACGCATCCTCGCCAAGACCAAGCGCAAGACCAGGCCCGACGATCCCTCGAGTATCGATGCGGCGATTGCCGACGCTGTGGCTGAGTTGGGGCAAGCCCACCAGTTCACGGCTGTAGGGCTCGCGGCTGCGGGTTTCGTGTCTTCGGATCGCGAGCGAGTGATCTTTGCTCCCAACATTGCTTGGCGCGACTACCCCCTGGCGCGCAAAGTGCAAGAGGCCATTGAGCGGGACGATGTGGTGGTTGTGGTGGAGAACGACGCCAACGCCGCTGGTTGGGCCGAGTTTGAATATGGGGCCGGGGCGGACGCCAAGAACTTCGTGATGCTCACCATTGGCACGGGCCTTGGCGCCGCGATCGTCGCCGACGGCTTGATGTTGCGCGGAGCCTACGGCTTCGCCGCCGAGTTGGGGCACGTGCGGGTGGTTCCTGACGGCGAACCATGCGGATGCGGACAACGCGGATGCTGGGAGCAGTACGCCTCTGGGTCCGCGCTCACGCGCGAGGCGCGCACGCATGCCGCTGCCAACCCAAAGCGCGCGGCAACACTCATTGAGGCAGCCAAAGCTAAGGGCACGGACATTTCCGGCCCACTTGTCACGGAACTGGCCTTTGCGGGAGACGAATTCAGCATCGGGCTACTTGCCCAACTTGGCACATGGATAGGTGAGGGCTGCGCCACGCTCGCGGCCGTTCTTGATCCCGAGGTTTTTGTGGTTGGTGGGGGAGTGATCGCCGCCGGCGATTTGGTGCTTGATTCGGCGCGCGAGGCATTTGCGTCGCACTTGTCTGCGCGCGGACACCGCGCCATCGCACCCATTGTGGCGGCGGCGATGGGCAATGATGCTGGAATGGTGGGCGCGGCGGCGCTCGCCCGATTGGAGGGCTGAATGTATTACCACGCCTTCAAATACGTGTTGCTTGGACCTGGGCTGAAGGTCTACTACGACCCCTGGCACGAGGGGCTCGAGCACATTCCGGAGTCGGGGGGCGCGATTCTCGCGTCCAACCACCAGTCGTTCTCCGATTCCGTGTTCCTCCCGCTCGTCATGAAGCGCAAAGTGGTCTTCCTCGGCAAGGCCGAGTACTTCACGGGCAAGGGAGTGAAGGGCTGGGCCACGCGCGCATTCATGGAGGGCGTTGGCACCATTCCGGTGCAGCGCGGGGGAGGCAGGGCGTCGGAGGCGGCTATCCGCACGGGCGTGGAGGTGCTCAAGGGCGGAGATCTGCTTGGCATCTACCCCGAAGGCACGCGCAGCCCTGACGGCAAGCTCTATCGCGGGAAGACGGGGGCCGCGCGGATGGCGCTCGAGGCGGGAGTCCCAGTGATCCCCGTGGCCATGATCGGCACGGATAAGGCGCAGCCCATTGGCGTGAAGGTGCCCAATCGCGTAGTCAAGGTGGGGGTGCGCGTTGGGCCCGCAGTTGACCTCGCGGAATTTGCAGGCAAACACGATGACCGTGAGGCGCTGCGCGAGGCAACCCTGCGCATCATGGAGGCGATCCGCGCGCTCTCCGGCCAAGAGTACGTAGACAGGGATGCCGCAATCGTGAAACGTGAACTCGAACGTCAGCGGCCGCAGGAGCCACCAGCAACGGATTAGCCTCCTGGCACTCGCAGTTACGCACGGCGCACGCCCCTAGAATGGACGCGGCCCCATCACCATTGAAAGGTTTGTCATGTCGGTACGCCGTGTTGCTCTGCTCACCGCTGGGGGCTTTGCCCCGTGCTTGTCGTCTGCCGTTGGCGGGCTCATTGAGCGCTACACCGAGATCGCGCCTGAGATTGAGATCATCGCCTACCAGCACGGCTATTGGGGACTTTTGCGGGGCGAAAGCGTGGAGGTGACCGACGTTGTGCGCAAGCACGCAGGTTTGCTTCACGAATACGGTGGCTCGCCCATTGGCAACTCGCGCGTCAAGCTCACCAATGCCGCTGACTGCGTCAAGCGCGGGCTGGTCCAAGAGGGCCAAGACCCGCTCCATGTGGCCGCCGAGCAGCTCGTCAAGGACGGCATCGACGTGCTGCACACCATTGGTGGAGACGACACCAACACCACGGCTGCGGACCTCGCGGCGTACCTCGCGAGCAACGACTATGGCCTCACCGTGGTTGGCCTGCCCAAGACCATCGACAACGACATAGTGCCCATCAAGCAGAGCCTGGGTGCGTGGAGCGCGGCGGAGCAGGCTTCCGTGTTTGCGCAGAACATCATTGGCGAGCACCGCTCGGGGCCGCGCATGCTCATCGTTCACGAGGTCATGGGCCGCGCATGCGGGTGGCTCACGGCGGCATCGGCCCAGAAGTACCGCGAGTGGCTCGACACGCGCGAGTGGCTGCCCGAGATCGGGCTGTCAAAGGAGCGCTGGGACATTCACGCCGTCTACGTTCCCGAGTCGAAGATTGACCTGGACGCGGAGGCCGAGCGACTGCGCGCGGTCATGGACACGCAAGGCAACGTCAACATCTTCCTGTCCGAGGGCGCTGGCGTGCCGGAGATCATCGCGGAAATCGAGGAGGCCGGTGGCCAGGTTGCGCGAGACCCGTTCGGTCACGTGCGCCTTGACGAGATCAACCCTGGAGCATGGTTCGCCAAGCAGTTTGCCGAGCGCCTGGGTGCCGAGAAGGTCATGGTGCAGAAGTCCGGTTACTTCTCGCGTTCCGCCAAGGCCAACGCGGAGGACCTGCGCCTCATCAAGTCCATGACGGATCTCGCGGTGGAAAGCGCGCTGCGTGGGGAGTCAGGCGTCATTGGCCACGACGAAGAGGATGGCGACCGTCTCAAAGCAATCGCGTTCCCGCGCATCGCGGGCCACAAGCCCTTTGACGTGACGCAGGAGTGGTACACCCAGCTCCTAGCCGATATTGGTCAACCATGACCAGCATGGCGGAGCAGCTCGCCGCAGCGGGCGTTGACTCCTACCGCTCGCGCAGGGCCCAGCAACAGCCAGTATGGCCCGACGCTGACGCACTTAAGCGCGTGACGGATCGCCTTGAGCGCGTGCCCCCTCTGGTTTTCGCGGGTGAGGCCGACGTCTTGCGTGAGCACCTCGCCGCCGCTGGCCGCGGGGAGGCGTTCGTTTTGCAGGGTGGAGACTGCGCCGAGACCTTTGCGGAGGCCACGGCGGATCGCATCCGCAACAAGATCAAGACCATCCTGCAGATGTCGGTCATCCTCACCTACGGCGCATCCACGCCCGTGGTGAAAATCGGCAGGATTGCGGGGCAGTACGCCAAACCGCGCTCAGCAGACCTCGAGACGCGCGGCGATGTCACCCTGCCGGCCTACCGCGGCGACATCATCAACTCCTTCGCGTTTACCGAGGAAGCTCGCATTCCCAACCCGGAGCGCATGCTTGAGGCGTACAACGTTTCCGCATCGACCCTCAACTTGGTGCGCGCGTTCACGCATGGTGGCTATGCCGACTTGCGGCGCGTGCACGCCTGGAATCAGGGCTTCGCGGCCAACCCCGCATACTCGCGCTACGAGCGGATGGCAGCGGACATTGACCGCGCGGTGCGCTTCATGGGAGCTGCCGGCGGCGACTTCGATGCGCTCAAGACAGTTGACCTGTTCTCGAGCCACGAGGCGCTGCTACTCGATTACGAGCGCGCCCTCACGCGCATCGACTCTCGCTCCGATCTCGCGTACGACTGCTCCGCGCACTTTGTGTGGATAGGCGAGCGCACGCGTGACTTGGACGGGGCCCACGTCGAGTTCATGTCTAAGATCCACAACCCCGTTGGCGTCAAGCTTGGTCCCACCGCAACCGGGGCCGAGGCGGTGGCGCTCGCGGCAAAGCTCAACCCCGACAACATCCCTGGCAGGCTCACGTTCATAGTGCGTATGGGCGCTCAGAACGTCCGCGCGAACCTTCCGCAGCTGGTGGAGGCCGTGCGCGATGCTGACGCGGTTGTCACGTGGCTCTCCGACCCCATGCACGGCAACACGTTCACGTCCGACTCTGGTTACAAGACGCGGCGCTTCACCACGATCCTCGATGAGGTCACTGGCTTCTTTGAGGTGCACGAGGCTGCCGGCACCATTCCCGGTGGACTCTTGGTTGAACTCACGGGCGACGACGTCACCGAAGTGCTTGGCGGCACCGAGGAGATCGACGAGGCGGGACTGGCGCTGAGGTACGAGACCAAGGTGGATCCGCGGCTCAACCACCAGCAGTCGCTCGAGCTTTCGTTCCAGGTCTCGGAGCTGCTCGCTCGGCGCGTGCCGCGCGAAGTGACGATCTGAACTCAACCCGGCCCCGGCGTCGGGCCGTCAGTTGTATCTCAGCGTGATCGTGCTGTTCTTTTCCACTTGCTGGTTGGGCTCAATGCTCTGATCCACGATCGTGTCTTTGCTGGACCACGGCCAATAGCCATACACGCTCACCTTGAGGCCGTCCTTCTTGGCTGCCGCGACACCGTCCTTGTAACTCAAGCCAACATAGTCGCCCACGGTGACGAGCGGAGGGCCGTCGGAGACGGTGATGGTGATGGCGTCCGTCCGGTGCGCGTCGGACTTGGCCTTGGGATCTTGCTTGAAGACGATGCCCTCAGGTGCCTCTTCCGTGCGTTCGTGTTCCACCGTGACCTTCATGGCGAAGGGCTGCAGCGCGGCTTGCGCCTCCTCGAGCGTCATGTCTGTCACCTTGGGGACTTTGATCGGCTCGGGTCCATTGGATACCTCAAGGATGATCGTGGTGTCGTGACGCACGGTCTCGCCAGCTTGCGGATCCGAGCCCATCACCTCGCCCTTGGGCACGGTGTCGCTGTAGGTCAACGTGGGCTCGCCAACGGGGAACTTCGCCTCCGAGAGCAGGTCGTTGGCCTCGCTCTCTTGGCGACCAACAACTGAGGGCACCTCGGTCATCACCGGGCCAAGCGAGATAAGGAGCGTCACGTCGGTGCCCTTTTGGGCACGCTGCTGGGCGCCGGGATCGGTGCCAATGGCATTTCCCTCGAGCACCTCGTCGTCGTTGCGCTGCTCCACATGCACGATGAAGCCCGCGGTCTTGAGGACGCTAGTCGCATCCTCTTGGGTCTTGTCCACTACGGGTGGGATGGTCGTGTAGGCGCCCGGACCTATGGCGTTGTACCACCACAGGCCCACGGCACCGAGCAAGACGATGACGGCAAGGATGGCCGCAACCCACCACCAGCCCCTGCGTGGGTTTGATTGAGGCTCCAGGGCCTCAGGATCGGCGTCGAGCAGTGCACCCTCCGCCATCCCCACCGCATGGAATGGTCGCCCAATGCCCACGGGTAAGGCGACGGTGGTGCCAGCAGCCGGCGTTTCGAGGACAGTGGTCGCGTCGCGGTCGCGCAAGATGGCAAGCGAGCCGCTTGGTGGGTCCGCGCGGCGGTCAAGCGTGGGGTCATCCATGCGCGCCCTCGTGGAGCGCACAATGATGAGCGCGGCAGCGGCGTCGGCCGGCCTCTCTGCGGGATCCCGAGCGCACAGCACGGCCACGAGGTCGTCGAATTCCGTTGGCAGCCAAGGCGCGAACGACGACGGCACAGGGATGTCCTCGTGCACGTGCTTGGAGGCAATGTCGATCGCCGATTCGCCCGTGAAGGGGTGGCGGCCCGTCACCATCTCAAAGAGCATCACGCCCGCCGCATACACGTCCATAGTGGCGGCGGTTTCGCCTCGTGCGAGCACCTCCGGCGCGAGGTAGCCAGGGCTGCCCATGATGATGGTGTCGGGATTGGCCCCGGCTTCGGTGACCGCCCTCGCTAGCCCAAAATCGGTGATGCGCGCCCGTCCGTCGGTGTCGATGAGGACGTTTTCCGGCTTGATGTCCCGGTGCACCAGGCCCAACCTGTGCGCGGCAGCGAGCGCGTCAAGGATCGCGTCCGTGAACCCGAGCGCTTCGCCCACCGTGAGGGTGCCCTCCTGGGCGATGCGCGCGCGCAGGTTTTCGCCGCGGACGTACTCCATGGTGATGTAGGACAGTTCGCCGTCCACGCCCTGGTCATAGACGTGGACGATCCCCGGGTGGGTGAGGCGAGCCGAGGACTTAGCCTCGCGGCGAAAGCGAGCAACAAACTCGCGCGATGCATCGTCGTCGGCTAGCGGTTGGTGCATGGCCTTGAGCGCCACCTCGCGCTCGAGTCGCTTGTCAAAGGCAAGGTAGACGGTGGCCATCCCCCCAGTTGCCACGTGCTCGCGAATCTCGTAGCGGCCGTCAACAACACGGCCGAGCAGGGGATCCGTCAAGGTCTCAGACACGACTTCATTCTAAGCGGGCGGGATGAGGCAATCTTCGAAGGGCGCCGGGCATGGCGCTTGTCAATCGAACTTCTTCATGAGGGCGCGCACGGACGCCACATACCGCTTGGTGTCTGAGTTCATACCGTACTTGCGGACGCCCGACAGTCCTTGGTAGTAGCCGGCGATCGCTTGATCCAAGTTGCTCGCGTTGCGTGTGAGGTAGCTCAACAGCACTACGCCAGCCGTGACGTTGTCCTCAGGGTCCAGCAAGTCCAGCTCGCGGCCAACGATCGATGAGATCCACTCGCCGGTGGAGGGGATGACTTGCATGACGCCCACCGCGTTGGCGGGGGAGACGGCGCGCATGTTGAAGCCGGACTCTTGGTACGCAATCGCAAGCGCGAGCGAGACCTTCACACCGTACTTCTTGGCGGTCTTCTCAACGAGGGCCCTCATTTGGGCACGCGTTGGCACGTCCATGTTGTTGAGGGTGTGCTTATTGGCGTTCGCACCACTCACCACGTCTTTGGAGTAGGTGCGGCCGGCGAAGGTGTCACCTACCAGGCCCGTTGGCACGCCGCCGGGGATGGTGAGCACCTGTCCAACGCGAATGCGTGAGGGGTCATCGATGCCGTTTGCTCCCGCAATCTTGCTCACTGTGGAACCAAATTTGGTGGCGATTTTGCTTAGCGTGTCTCCAGATTTCACTGTGTAGCGAGACGACGCGGTGGTTGACTTGGTGGCCTTGCTTGCGGTTGTCACCTTGGAGTTTGAACTGGACGACTTTGAGGAACCTCCAGCGGCACGCACCGCGCCTGGGATGATCAAGTGATCGCCAACGTGAATCAACGCGCTCGATCCAAGGCTGTTCGCCTTCATGATGGCGGTGACCGACGTCTTGTAGTGCTGGGCGAGGTCCCAGACGGTGTCGCCAGGCTTCACAGTGTGGCCCACGGTTTTGGCGGTGTGAGCAGCAGTGGACTTCTTTCCCACTGACTGGTGGCTGGCGGCCTTGCTGCTTGCGTTTGCGCCCGGGATGACGAGGTGCTCACCTATGTGAATAGTGGCGCGCTTGTCCAGGTTGTTCGCGTCGGCTATCGCGGTGACCGTGGAGCCGTAGTGGCGCGCGAGGTCCCACACAGTGTCGCCGCGCACCACCGTGTGTGTGACGCGAACGCGGGCAGGGACGGCCGCAGGCGTGGCGGCAGAGATGACAACGGGCGCCGCCGTGGGCGCAAGTGCGCGTTCAATGGCGGCCGGGTTGAGCGATATGGATGCGGTCATGGGAGCGACCTCCGGCGTTTCGTGGACATGCTGCGGGGAAGCGTGGGCTGGAGTTGCGAGCAACCCTGTGGCGGAGAGCACCGCCGTCACGCTGATAGCGCTGGTGCGCGTGGTGGCAGAGCCCGTGGTGATGCGCGCCATGGTGACCTCCTTGGCATTCCCTGTGACAGATGTGACAGGTGTGACTCATGTGACTTTAGCCCGGACCATGCGGCGTGGCAACCCTCGCTAGTCTGGGCGTATGTCTGATGACGAGTGGCTGTCTGTGCCCGACTTTGCCGATCGACTTGGCGTGACTGCCTCGCACGTGCGGGAATTGTTGCGAGAAGGTGCGCTCGCTGCGGCGCGCAGAGGTGAGCGCAACACCGTGCAGATCCCGCTGGGCTTCATCGTGGAAATCGACGGTGAACAGACGATCCTTCCCACCCTGAAGGGGACCCTCACCTTGCTGCGCGACGCGCGCATGGACGACGACGCCGCGATCGAATGGCTCCTGGCGGACGAGCCCGAGTTGGGCATGAGCCCCCTCGCCTCGCTCCGTTCGGGACAGCGCGCACACGTGCGCAGGCTTGCGCAGGCACTGCTCTAGCTCAGCAGCGAGTGGGGCAGCCCGCGGCACTACGCCGAGCGCACGCCCCACGCGCTGAGGAGGTCGGCGAGAGAATCGCGCCCCGCCGGAGCAATCTCCAAGCCCGCCACCAGCGCGCTTGACTGCTCGGCCAATTCGGCTATCTCGGCCTCCACCGCCTCAACCGCACCCGAACCGGCGATGACGTCGATGGCTCGCTGCACTTGCTCGTCGGTGGCCTCGGCGTGTCCAAGTGCCGCCTCCAGTGCGGTCCTGCCAGCAGAGTTGGCCCTATTCCACGCGTGCCAAAGCGGCACCGTGCGCTTGCCTTCGCGGATGTCGCCGCCAACGGGCTTGCCAGTGACGGATGGTTCGCCTACCAGGCCCAGGAGATCGTCGCGCAATTGGAAAGCTATGCCGGCGGGGAGGCCAGCGGCACGAGCGCGCTCCACGTGCTCGCCATCCCCGAGCGCAGCGCTCGCGCCCAGCGCAAGCGGAAATTCGGCGGTGTACGACGCGGTCTTGGCGCGCATCGTGGCGCGAATGTCCCCAAGTTGGCCGTCGAGGCTGCTGAGCGGCGAGGCCGCGATCCGCATGTCAAGGTATTGACCAACGGTGACGAGTTCCGTCATCTCCGTGAAGAGGCGCATCGTGGCTGCACCGTTGCTGCCCAGGGGTGCGCGCGCGATGGCGCGGGTAGCGGCCACGAGGCTCAAATCACCGGCGAGCACCGCCCCGGCGAGGCCAAAACGGGGAGCCTCGCCAACGTCGGCCCGTGCTTGGTGTTGCGCCGCAAACACGAGGTGAGTCGTTGGGCGGCCGCGACGGGTGTGAGCGTCATCGAGAACGTCGTCATGGACGAGTGCGGCAGCTTGAAAGAGCTCGAGCGCAGCCGCAACGGGCGCCACGGCCTCGATATCCGCGCCGCCATGTGCGAGGTAGCTCGCGACGATGAGGGTTGCGCGCATGCGCTTGCCGCCTTGCGCCGCGGCAGCCACCGCGTCAACGAGTTCCTCACCAATGACCCCAACCGGCGCCACCGTTGCTCGGGTCTCGGCGATGGTCTCGGCTATCGCATCGTCGATGGCGGTCTGGGCTGAACTGTTGCGTGCGGGCACGGCATCCAGCCTAGAGGCGCGTCCCCAGGTGGGATGCCCAGCTGAGTTATCCACCGTTCCGGTGCCCGACGCTGGCGCGGCTTGTGCATCCACGTCACCGTTGCGGCATGACGACACTATCTATCAGCTTTGGTGAGCTCATCGCCAGCATTCCGGTGGTTCTGGACTGCACACCGCGCGAGTGCATCGTGGCACTCAGCGTCAATGCGGACGGCCTCCCAACGAGCGCGTACATGGTGGCGCGCTCCACGTTGCTTGACCCGCCACATGCCACCGTGACGGCCGCGGCCATCGCTGAGGAACTTGCTCAAGACCACACCCAGCTGGCGGTGCTCGTGAGCTACACGGACGAGGACATTCGAGCGGCGTGCCCCGCGCTGGAAGCGCTGCGCCTTGAAGTGGAATTCGCTGTACCGCGCGTGGAAATACTGGGCGTGCAGGCAAACCATTGGTTCCGGCCCGGTTGCCATGACGACCAATGCTGTCCGCCGGAGGGCAGGGAATTGGCGGCGGTGCCGGAGGCTCTCACGGACGTGATTGTGGCTGCGCGCAGGCGCGCCGAGGCGTTCACGAATGTCTCGCAGCGGGCGCTTGACGCCGCGGCTCTTCGGCATGGCGCGCGCGAGGCGGCCGCGGATGAGTGGAGCCGGGCGCTCGCGCGCGGAGCGGTGGCGGATGCGGCAACAGCGCGCCGGCTTGCGGCGATGCTCGACGACTTGTGCGTGCGGGATTGGGTGGTGCTCACCATCTTGGGTGCGCCCGAGGAGGCGGCCAACGATGCGCTGGAAGGGTTCGAATCAGGGGCAGTTGGCATGGCCCTCGACGCGGCGCTTGCGGGCTCAGCCGCGCCCGACCCCCTCGTGGTGGAGAGAGCGCGAGCGGTAGTGGAGCGCGTGGCTCGGGCCGCCAGGGGAAAGCGGCGCAAAGCGGCAACCCATACCCTCGCGGGGGTGCTTGACTGGTGGGAAGGGAACCTTGTGGCGGCCGGGGAACGTTGTGAGGCTGCACTGTGCAACGACGACAGTTACCGCCTCGCCTCGCTGGTGGGATTGGCGGCGGATCGCGGCATTGGGCCAGGATGGTTGCGCAAGGTGGGACAAACGGCTCATTAGGGTTCGCCGGCCCATCAAGGTGGGGCGCGCGGGGAACGAATCGTTTGGTGGGTGCGTTACAATTTAATGGAATTGCGTGCGGCCAACCAAGTGTCGTTCCCAAGTCCCCAGCGCCACATCACTCAAAACTCCCGCGTTGTCCTGCCGTGCGCAGGTAACGCCCCTGATTACTGAGGAGCACGTCACGACTCCCGCAAAGGCACCCGCCACGCCCCGCAAGTTGAAGACCGTTCAGCCGGCCGCTGACGAAGCCGCCAATGAGGCGATTCAGCCGGACGAAGCCGAGCTTGACAAGCAGGTTGCCGCCAAGGCTCCCGCTAAGTCCGCTGCGAAGGCTCCTGCTAAGGCCGCTGCCACTAAGGCTCCCGCCGCTAAGGCGACTGCCTCCAAGGCAAAGGGCGCCGTTGCCGCAGCCGCCGCGCCCGCGGACGAGGACGAAGACGCAGCCCCGGTGACGGACGCGGAAGCGGACGAAGACGAAGACGACGAGGAATCTGAAGAGGACTCCACGGGCTTTGTGCTGGGCAGTGCGGACGACGATGCTCCGGTTCAGCAAGTCATGACTGCGGGCGCCACGGCTGACCCCGTCAAGGACTACCTCAAGCAGATCGGTAAGGTCGCGCTGCTGAACGCCGAGCAGGAAGTGGACCTTGCCAAGCGCATCGAGGCGGGCCTCTTCGCTGAGGAAAAGCTCGCCACCGGCAGCAAGCTTGCTCCCAAACTGCGCCGCGAGTACGAGTGGATCGCCAACGATGGGCGCCACGCCAAGAACCACCTGTTGGAGGCCAACCTCCGCCTGGTGGTGTCACTCGCCAAGCGCTACACCGGCCGCGGAATGCTGTTCCTCGACCTCATTCAGGAGGGCAACCTTGGCTTGATCCGTGCGGTCGAGAAGTTCGACTACACCAAGGGCTACAAGTTCTCCACGTACGCCACGTGGTGGATCCGCCAGGCCATTACCCGCGCCATGGCAGACCAGGCGCGCACCATCCGCATCCCCGTGCACATGGTGGAAGTCATCAACAAGCTCGCGCGTGTTCAGCGTCAGATGCTTCAGGACCTTGGCCGCGAACCTACTCCGGAAGAACTGGCCGCCGAGCTCGACATGACGCCAGAGAAGGTCGTGGAAGTCCAGAAGTACGGCCGCGAGCCCATCTCGCTGCACACCCCGCTTGGCGAAGACGGCGACAGCGAATTCGGTGACCTCATCGAGGACTCTGAGGCCGTTGTGCCGGCGGACGCTGTGGGCTTCACGCTCCTCCAGGAGGAGCTCAGCAAGGTCATGGACACGTTGAGCGACCGCGAGGCGGGCGTGGTGGGCATGCGCTTTGGCCTCACTGATGGTCAGCCAAAGACTCTCGACGAGATTGGCCGCGTCTTTGGCGTCACGCGCGAGCGGATCCGCCAGATCGAGTCCAAGACCATGTCGAAGCTGCGCCACCCCTCGCGTTCACAGGTGCTGCGCGACTACCTCGACTAGCGAGCGTTACGCCACTTCTGGTGGCACGTTGAGAGCGGCGGAATCCGATGCCAAGGCATTGGGCCGCCGCTCTCTTGCTGTCTGCGCCACGACAATCCCAAGGAGTACTAGCGCGGCACCCGCGATCTGAACGGCGACGAGAGTCTCTCCAAGCCACAGCCACGCCACTACGAAGGCGAACAGCACCTCGGCCGAGGCGAGAATCCCAACGGCCGTAGCCGAGAGGTGCTTGAGGGCGGCGAAGGAAAGCACAAACGGAGCGAATGCGCCGAGCGTGATGACCCACAGGGTGGGCACCCACAGCGGCACGTTGACCCCGTCGAGGCGCCCCGTGAGGGAGACGGTGGTGGTGAATTGGGATGGCTCCATGCGCCACCAGCCGCTGAACAGCGCCCAGAAGGCGGTGGCGAACGCCGATGCCCAAAAGGTGACAGCCATGGCGGGACGGCGCGCAACGCCGCGCTCGCCGGCCAAGAAGTAGAACGCATACGCTATCGCAGCGGCGAGCGCCGCGAGCGTGCCAATCCAGTCAAGGGTGATGTGCCACACCTCGGCAACGATCGACAACCCCAGCACCACTGCGGCAATGGCCCACCACAGGCGCACGTGCACTTTTTCCTTGAACAAGAGCCACGCGGAAAGCGCCACGAGGATCACGGCGGTGTATTCGATGAGCAGGGCCACGCCAACTGGGAGCCGCGAGATCGCCACGGCGTAGAGCCACTGGATCATCGCAACGCCCGCCACGCCAAGCGCGGCGAGCCCCGCCGCCTCACGTGCCGTGAGGCGGAATTGGGCACGTGCGGAGAGCAGCAGGATCACGCCCGCGATGACCGCCGTGGAGAGGGTGCGCAGAAACGTCAATTGTGTGGCCGTCACTCCCGCCCCAATGACGACTTTGGCGACCGATCCGTTGATGCCAAAAAGCAAGGCACCACACAAGGCGAAAATTGCGCCTTTGGTGGGGGAGCGTCGGGCTGGCGCGGTCACGGCGCTCAGCCTACGGCCGCCCGCGCCCCTGGCAGGAAGTTGACGGAGGCGCAACGAGCACGGGCGTCAGCGCGCTAGCATCGACGAGACCCTTAGGAGACGCCCGTGGACTTTCTGCTCTACACCCTGCTGACTCTGCACATTCTTGGCGCTGCGGCGATCATCGGCCCGGCGTTCGAGCAGTTGCGCGCGGAGACCAAGCGCATCACCACGGTAATGCTGTGGGGCGCGCGCGCCCAGATCCTCACGGGGCTTGCGATGGTTGGGGTGGCCTCCGCAAACGATGCGGACCTCGACCACGTGAAGATCGCTGTGAAACTGGTCATCGCCCTCGCCGTGGTGGGCATCGCCGAGATGACCCGCAAGAGGGCCGCCGCCGCGTGGGCGTTCTGGGCGGTGTTCGGACTGACGGTGGTGAACGTCATCGTCGCGGTGTTCTGGCGATAGCGTGGCCGTAGTTCGCCCCGCAGTACCAGCCGACGCCGCCGAGATAGTTCATCTTGGAGCGCTCATGTATAAGTCCGTTGGCGCTAAACCCACCCCTACCTGGGCACTTGAGTCCACGCGCCTCGTTGCGCGCCGGCTCGCGGGGGATGATCTCATCGGCATGGTTGTGGACGCTCCGGAGGGTGGGCTCGCCAGTTGCGGGCTTGTCAACGTGACGCCGCGACTGCCGCGCCCCGGCCGGCACTCGCCGCTGTCCGGGTACGTGCAATGGGTATCGACCGCACCCCAGCACTACCGCAAGGGGTACGCGCGAGCCATCATGAAGGCGCTCTTGGAAGAGACCGACAGGCGCGGCATCGAAGTGGTGGAACTCCATGCCACGGACCGCGGCCGGCACCTATATGACGACCTCGACTTTGTGGTCAAGACGGACAACATCGCGATGCAGACCGTGCGCAACCCTGGCGCCCACAAGCCTCATTGACGCTCGCTTCTTGCGTCCCATCCACAGCCTCGGCGTGGGCGCGTGGCCGTGACGCACGCGCGCCTTAGACTCCACAGGTGACTGCCGAGAACTATTCCGCCCGCCATTTGTCCGTGCTCGAGGGGCTCGAGGCCGTGCGCAAGCGCCCCGGCATGTACATCGGCACCACGGACTCGCGCGGCCTCATGCATTGCATGTGGGAGGTCATCGATAACTCCGTTGACGAGGCGCTTGGCGGCTTTGGCGCGGAGATAGAGATCATCTTGCACGCCGACGATTCCGTTGAGGTCCGCGACCACGGCCGCGGCATCCCGGTGGACATTGAGCCCAAGACGGGACTGAGCGGTGTTGAGGTGGTCATGACCAAGCTGCACGCGGGCGGCAAGTTTGGCGGCGGCTCGTATGCGGCCTCCGGCGGCCTGCACGGCGTGGGTGCTTCGGTGGTCAACGCGCTCAGCGAGCGGCTTGACGTGTGGGTTGACCGCGGCGGCGCCACCCACCACATGGCTTTTCGCCGGGGTGAGCCTGGCGCGTTTGCGGACCCAGCGCATGGCCCAATGCCCGACGCTCCCTTCACTCCGTTTGTCACGGGCAGTGAACTGGCAACCGTGGGCAAGGTTGGCCGCGGTGTCACCGGAACGCGCGTGCGCTATTGGGCGGACCGCCAGATCTTCTCCAAGGGAGCGCAATTCGCGTATGACGAGCTCGTCACGCGCGCACGCCAGACCGCCTTCCTGGTGCCTGGGCTGACGCTCGTGGTGGAGGACCGGAGGGGGGCCGAGCCCGCCAAGGAGCGATTCCACTATGAGGGTGGTGCCAGGGACTTTGTTGACTTTGTGGCAAAGGACAATGCGGTCACCGACACATGGGAGTTGACCGGCTCGGGGGCCTACACGGAAACCGTGCCCGTGCTGAAGGGCAACGGTCAGTTGGTGTCAGAGGCGGTGGAGCGCGAGTGCCACGTGGATGTGGCGCTGCGTTGGGGCACGGGCTACGAGACGGACGTGCGCAGCTTTGTGAACATCATCTCCACGCCAAAGGGCGGCACGCACCTGGCGGGGTTTGAGCAGGGGCTTGTGAAGGTGATGCGCAAGACCATCGAGGCCAACGCGCGGCGCCTCAAGATCACGGCCAAAGACGGCGCGGAGCGGATCGAGAAGGATGACATCCTTGCTGGCCTCACCGCGGTGGTGACGGTGCGCATCTCGGAGCCGCAGTTTGAGGGACAGACCAAAGAAGTGCTGGGCACGGGGCCGGTGCGCGCCATCGTGGGGAAGGTAGTCGAGACTCAGCTCGCGGCACTCCTCAACTCAACCAAGCGGGACACCAAGGCGCAAGCGGCGATTGTGTTGGAGAAGATCGTCAACGAGATGCGCGCTCGTGTTTCTGCGCGCAAGCAGAAGGAGATCTCGCGGCGCAAGAACGCGCTCGAGACGTCCTCGTTGCCTGCCAAGCTGGCGGATTGCCGATCCAACGACGTTGAGCAGTCTGAGTTGTTCATTGTTGAGGGAGACTCCGCGCTCGGCACGGCTAAGCTCGCGCGGCGCAGCGACTTTCAGGCGTTGCTGCCCATCCGCGGCAAGATCCTCAACGTGCAGCGCGCCTCGCTCACAGACATGCTCCACAACGCCGAGTGCGCGGCCATCATTCAGGTGATCGGCGCGGGCTCTGGCCGCACGTTTGATCTGGAGGCCGCGCGCTACGGCAAGGTCATCCTCATGACGGATGCCGACGTTGACGGCGCCCACATTC
>Ga0164241_10000280_pt1 | contig 109339 bp, 74 predicted proteins | sample OricomyardsoilBY_FD_108780 | JGI IMG/M metagenome (GOLD analysis project Ga0164241, IMG submission 108780) | Backyard soil microbial communities from Emeryville, California, USA - Original compost - Back yard soil (BY) | ecosystem: Environmental > Terrestrial > Soil > Unclassified | place... | reverse complement strand
GCGAAGAAGGCACTCGCCTTTTTTAAAATTCCTTTCTCCATGCGCAGCTCTTTGACTTCTTTGAGCAGGCGTTTTAACTCGTCGCGCTCATCTTCAGCCAGCACTTTTCCCTGGATACGCTGCTCGTAAAGCTCTTTCCACTTGTAGAGCATATTCGCACCTATGCCTAAGGATTTCGCGGCGTCCGGAACCGAATAGCCTTGTTCAAGTACCAGGGCTACCGCCTCGTCTTTAAACTCTTTGGAGTACTGTTTGTAACTGCGTTTCTGGCTCATGTGGCACCTCAATGGTTGACAGTTTATTGTCTCTCATAAAAGTGTCCGGGGGTATTAGACCACTACACAGTGCGGCAAGGCTGTAATTGGGGTCTCATTTGCCGTTCTCTAAAGGGTGTCCCGTTTGTTCGGGACAGTAATTCAGTTTAACCCCTGTCAAAAAGATGTGTTTATAGTTATTATTCCTGTCTCCACCAACATCCAGTTTAACCCGTTTTTTTACCCGCTAAAATAATAGTGAACGCCGAATGCAGCTATCAATTCCTCGCAGCACAATCACAACCATATTGCTATCAAGTCTCTTTACTCTTTGTGCTTGCGGTAGCGGCAAAAATAGTCCGGGTTCCACATCCAGTTCTGCATCCAGTTCCGGTAGTGGCTCTACAGTGCCTTCCCCGGAGCTATTAACGTTTGTGGAACAATCAACCTTGGAATTGCAAGTAGGAGAGAGTGTTACCAGAGTTGCGACCGCTAAAGGCGGAGGCTTGATCACCTATGCCTCAAGCGACACTTGGGTTGCCGAAGTTGATGGCGCGGGGGTGGTAACTGCTAAAAAACCTGGAGCGGTAACGATCACCGCGACTAAAGCGGCTGATGATCGATATCTTGCAGCAACAGCGAACTATTCTCTTACCGTCTCCAGCGGAACCTATTTAAATGCGTGGATTGGTAGTAGCGATACGTTGCTTAATTTTCCTGCCTTTGCAAAAGGCGCCGAACTTTACAGGAGCAGTTCTAGTACCTGTGATTTTTCTAGTTACACAAGCTGTCCTGACTCCAGCTTAACTGTAATACAAAACGCTTCTGTAAATGATAACGCCCATCTTGAAGGACCTGGTTATTACTTGCTGAAGTCCGATAGGGGTGTGGCGAATGTCAGTGTTAATTTAAATTCACGTTTTACATCTCGCTTTTCTCCGGCAGCTGTTAGTTTCAAGGGGCGCCTATGGATTATTGGAGGTGTTTCTAATTTTAACTATGATAATAAGCCTGAGTTAAAAAATGATATTTGGTCTTCTGCCGATGGGATTAATTGGAAATTAGAAACTCCGGCGGCTGCATTTTCCCCTCGATCATCGCACAAAGTTTTAGAACACAATGGAAAGCTTTATTTATTTGGTGGAACCATTGGCATTGGCAATGGCGATTTTGGGGCCGATTTAAGTGCTAATGAAATCTGGTCATCATCAGATGGAATCAATTGGGTATTAGAGACAGACCGCACTTTGTTTTCTTTCAAGTGGGGCAATCCTTTTGTTTGCGTTTCCTTCAATAACAAAATGTGGGTAATTATGGATAGCGTCCCCGGTAAACGAAGTAACGAAGTCTGGTCGTCGGTAGATGGAAAGAATTGGACCCTAGAATTAGCAAGTGAGGCATTCTCCCCTCGTGTCGGACACAAACTAGTTTCTTTTCAAAATAGGTTGTGGTTGTTCGCCGGTGAGTATGGCCATGAGATTTGGTCATCTATTGATGGGATCAATTGGATTAAAGAAGCTGATACAACAGGTTTTTTCATCACTTTGGACCTGTTAACCCCTATTGTTCAAAATAATAAATTATGGTTACTCGGAGGTGACTCACAGTTTACCTATTTTTCTGAAGATGGTGTTAAGTGGACTCATGCTCCGGCAGAAGCATCCTATGGAGATCGGAGTGGTGCACAATTTCTTACATTTGAGAATCAAATATGGCTGATTGGAGGTGGAGACGAAAAAAGAAGTTTGAGAGAGGTTTTGGTGTCTGCTGATGCACATAAGTGGGAATTAAAAACCACCGACGCAGTTTTCCCTAGACGATATTCTCACAAGGTTATCGTGCACAACGGAAATGTGTTTTTAATTGGTGGAATCCTACGACCTGGTTACTTGAAACGCAACGACGTCTGGTCTTCAGCAAATGGAATTAATTGGGATATCCGTACCGCATCTGCAGCTTTTGCTCCCCGAATCACAGAGAAGATTGCGAGCTTTAACAATAAAATTTGGTTAATGGGTGAGGATTTACCGGGCGGTTATCCAGATGACGTATGGTCTTCAGAAGACGGGGTTACTTGGCTAAAACATTCTGACAATCTTTGGAAATTAACCGAGCCAACTGCTTACACGCATCAGCTCTTTACATTTAATAATGAACTATGGCTTCTAGGGAGCGTGGAAAGGACTCTTAATAGAGTAAGAATTCCAGCCCTTTGGTCATCAAAAGATGGAGTGTCGTGGCGGCTTAGAACATCAACAAGCGTTGGATCTGCGGATGTTCCGGGTTTTTCCGCAGATAACCGTGGCCAGCAGGTGGTTGTTTTTAAAAATAAACTTTGGCTAATTTATCCTGGGCAGGCGTGGTCTTCGGCCGATGGTATTATTTGGAAAAAGGACGATACTTCCGGTGCAATTTGGGGGCATACGGGCTACCAACTAACAGTATTCAAGGACAAAATTTGGATGATAGGCGGGGCCGATTTTATACAAGGTGGTTTCACCGCAGCAGACATATGGTCCACTTCTGACGGGGTTAACTGGAAGCAAGAAGCCAGCTCGGTTAATTTTCCACGTGGCCGTCAAGTGGTCACGTTCAATGATCAGATATTACTCATTGGAGGAAAAAGCGAGTTGTTTTCCATAGAAGACGGAGTAGGAGGTGAAGATAATGAAATATGGGCGTCAACTGATGGCATTGAATGGCGCCGAGGTTATCAGACACCATTAAAATTCACTCAGTAAGTTACATCTCTAGTAAACAACCGTAAGGTGGGTTCGTGAAGCAACCCACACCCACCACTCGGAGAAAGTTTACGCGTTTTCACGGCTTTGCGAATAACGTAAGCGACCATCAAATCAGACTGTAAACCATTCTGAGTAGCCCCCGGTCTTAATATGAGCCCTTAACTGAGGCTCAAGATCGATGGCATAACCAGTGCGCCCACTTTGGCTCTGAGTTGTTTAAAAGCAGCGCCCGGTATTGGGTTAGCGAGATTCAAGAGCGTGATTCAAGGATAACCGCTCTACAAACCCAGAAAATGGGGCTGCCAGCGCCCCATTGCTAGTCAGTAGGCAAACCCTACCAAAAGGCAGGGCCTGTCGCGCCGTTTAGGCTTTGAGGAAAGGATAGTCGGTATACCCAGCCGCACCCTGGGTGTAAAAGGTGTTTTGATCCGGGGTGTTGAGGGTGGCGCCGATTTTAAAGCGTTCCGGTAAATCCGGGTTGGCGAGGAAGGGGGTGCCGAAGGCGACGGCGTCGAGCAGGCCCGCGCTGATGGCCGCTGCTGCCTCTTCGGCGCTGTAGCCCATATTGCCCACCAATACACCTTTGAAATGCGCGCGGGCGGGGGTGATTACATCGCCGCTTTGCTGTTGGAAGAAGTCGCTGCGCATGACGTGTAAATAGGCCAAATTAAAATCGTTGAGGCGCTGGGCCAGCCAGGTGGTGAGGGCTACTGGGTCGCTGTCGCGCATGCTGTTGTAGCTGTTGAGGGGTGAGATGCGTACGCCTACCTGTTGGCTCGGCCAGACTTCACAGACGGCGGTAATCACTTCTAATAACAGGCGGGCGCGGTTTTCGATGGGGCCGCCGTAGGGGCCGGAGCGCAGGTTGGCGCCGTCGCGCAGGAATTCATCCAGTAAATAGCCGTTCGCACCGTGCACTTCTACGCCGTCAAAGCCCGCTGCTTTGGCGTTAATGGCGGCTTGTTTAAAGCCTTGGATGATGGCGGGGATCTCGGCATCGCTGAGTTCCTTGGGTACCACTTGGGGCAATTTGCCTTCGGGGGTATGTACTTCGTCGTCTATGGCGATGGGGCTGGGGGCGACCGGTTGTTTGCCGCCGTTTAAGGCCGGGTGGCAGGCGCGGCCGCCGTGCCAGATTTGCAGGAAGATTTTGCCGCCTTTGGCGTGTACGGCGTCGGTCACCCGCTTCCAGCCGTCGATTTGAGCTTGGTTGTAAATGCCGGGTTCCTGCCAGAAAGCGCTGTTGCCCTCCATGGCCATGGTGGCCTCGGCGATGATGAGGCCTGCTGAGGCGCGTTGGGCATAGTATTCGGCCATCAGGGCGTTGGGTATGTGTTCAAGGCCCGCCCGGCAGCGCGTGAGCGGGGCCATCCAGATGCGGTTGTTGATCTTGAGTGTGCCGAGGGTTAGGTTTTTAAACAGAATATCGTGGCTCATGGGCGTGTCTCTTGGCTGGGGGTTCGGCCGCTTACGCAGGGGCTGGGTGGTTGGATGTGCATCGGAGGGGCTGCGGTGCAGCAGGGTGAAACTATGATGGAGCAGGAAGTTGGGGATTCAAGGGGGGCAATTTTAATGGGGTGTTTGAGATTTAAGCTTGCCACTGCCCCACTGTCATTCAGTTAAGGATTTGGTGCGGTTTTCCCAGCGGTTAATTGCTCGCCCGGAAACCCCACCCCAACCCTCCCCTTAAGAAGGGGAGGGAGCAGGATAGCCTTGAAAACGAGCGAAATTTCTTCGTGTAAGGTTTTTTGGGGCCTCTCCCTTTGCACAATTTTCAGGAGCAATTTGCACAGCTGCCTCACCCTAGCCCTCTCCCAAAGGGAGAGGGGACAGTGTGTACTAACCCTCGAGAGCTTGCTTTTAGCTCCCTCTCCCTCTGGGAGAGGGTTGGGGTGAGGGTAAGACAAGGAGTGGGAAACAGGCCAAAAACCTTAACTTAATGACATGGCGCCCCTTAGGGGCACCCCTCCAGAGCAATGTCATTAGGTTAAGGATTGTTGCCTCCCTGGCGTAGCCCGCATGAAGTGAAACGCAATCCGGGTTTTGTTCAAAACACCCCGGATTACGCTGCGCTCCATCCGGGCTACAGAGTCCATTGAATTGATGTATAGACGCCGAAATTCTTAGCTTAATGACATTGCCCTCCAGAGGAGGGGAATTTGGGCATTGCCCGTCTCGAATGAGGTTCGTCAAGCCTTATTGAAGACGGGGAAGGGGGGCACGGCGCCCCTCCCTGTTGAGGAGGGGCGAGGGGTTTATTCGCAGAGTTTGCCGCCGGTGGCGGCCATCTCCACGCGGCGGTTTTTGGCGCGGCCGGGGGCGGTTTTGTTATCCGCTACCGGGCGGCTCTCGCCATAGCCTTTGGCCGACAGGTTCTGCACGCCCTGGCCGTTTAAGTTGCTCACTACCGATTGGGCGCGGCGCTCGGAGAGGGCCAGGTTGTAGGCGTCGGAGCCTTGGCTGTCGGTGTGGGCGGAGATTTCCAGGGCCACGTTGGGGAAGGGTTTGAGGGTGCTGGCGATTTTTTGCAGCACGCCTAAGGAGGCTGGCGTCAGCTCGGCGGAATTCACCGCGAAGTAGACCTGCTCAAACAGGGACTTAAGCTCTTTGCACTCGGGCGCAGACAGTACCTTAGGTGCTGGTGGCGCCACTGGCGCAGGCGGCGCGGGCACTGGTTTGGGGGCAGGGGGTGTGTAGTCGCGGCTAAAGCGCTTAATCACATTGAGCGTGAGCTGGCTGGAGTCTTTGTCTACAAACAGGGCTTCGGCGCGAATGCCCCAGTCGTTGCTAAAGCGGTATTCGCCGCCCAGGCCCAGGCTCACTTGGGTGCTGTTGACCTGTTCGACGTCAAACGGGCCGCCGTCGGGGCGGCCGCGCGCCACGCCGGTTTTCAGCTGGCCGAGGCCCGCTTTGGCGTATGCGGACCAGCCTGGCAAGTTGCTCGGCAGGTAATAAAGGCCGCTGATGGCCCAGTGTTTGTAGTCCACCGCCGCACCGGATTTAAAGGTGGCTTCACCCTGGTCGGCATAGGTGGCCTCGATGCTCCAATCCTCGTTGATGTCGTAACCGAGGATTAGGTTGGGTGCCACTGTATCGGTGGTGTCGTCCAGTTCTTCAGGCAGGTCCACCACGCGCGGCTTGAGTTTGCTGATACCCACACCGGCGCCCAGGTAAACGCCTTGGCAGTGTTTGTAGCCGTCGGCGGTTTTGGCTATGCCGTCGCTGCATTCAGAGGCCGAGGCCCCAGCGGCCGCCACCATAGAGGCGAGGGCGAGGGCGGTGAGATTAACGTGCTTGGTCATGGGTTTTCCTTCTGCGGAAGATTAAAAGAGCGGGTGTGGCCAGCATAAACAGCCAGCCCAGGGCGCCGCCCCGGCCTTTAAGGCCAGTTTGGATTTTGCCTTTGGGCGGCGCTGTGGGCGCTTGTTGTTTGGGCGTGTCTTGGGCCAGGGTAAGGCTTAATTGAATCAAACCATTTACATCGCCTTGGCCGTCTTCAGCGCCGGTGTCGTTGTTGTCGGCATCGTTGGCGCCGCCGTCGGCAACGCGCACCAACAGGCAGCTGTCGCCGCCGTTGAGGCCGGATTCATAGAGGCTACTGCCGGGGGCTGGGCAGAGGCCATCGGCGCCAGCCGGTGCTGTGGCCAGCTCATCGCCGCCTGTGGTGACAAAGTTCTGCCAGCCGTTTAAGGGGTTGAAGCTCTGCAGCTGCAGGTTGGCGCCAATGGGTTGGGCGAGTGGAATGACCACCTCGGCAATGCCGCCGACGCTCGGCAGGTTGGTGACTTCCAAGTCGTACACCTGGGCGTAGGTGTAGGTTTCGTTGCTCACTGTGCGGTATTTAGCGTTGCCTATGGCGGTGCCGAACTGGCTGAAGGCGTCGGTGGAGAGGCGCGCTTGGCCGGAGCCTGCATTCAGCGCGGCGGCACCAAGGCGCAGCTTAACGGCGTGATCCAGCTGCTCGCTGTTGTTCACCAACGTGATGGCGGCGGCCTGCAGCAATTGGCTGCCCTGGGCGGGCACGGCTTGCAGCAAGCCCTGGTTGGCGTTCTGCAGGTCTTGGCTGTCGGCTAGGTGGTCGCGGTCGCTATCGAGCACCGCTGCCGCGCCAACTTGGAAGCGCTGCACGGTGGTGGAGCGGTGTTCGGCGAGGGTCACGCTGACCGTCACCTGATACTGGCCGGGTGCCAAGCGCGTGGGGTCGAAGCTTAAGCTTGCGCCATTGCTGGCGGCGGCCAGAGCGATGACTTCCGGGCTGCTGGCGCTCCAGTCGTAGACAGGAGTGGTGGCTGGGTCGCGCGGATCGCCAAAGACGTGGTAGTTGCCGATCTTCACGCTCAGCTGGGCATCGCCATTGAGGCCGCCTTCACCGGACTGGTTGCTGAAGGCGGCCACGGGCGCACGCCCCTGCTGCATATCCACCCAGATCACCGGTTTCAGGCTGCGGCCCTCGTAGCGGTTGGGGTTGAGCAGGTTCTTCACAGCGGCATCGAACAGCTCGTTGCTGCTGTTGCGTTTGTCTGCTGGGGTGCCCTGCACCTGTTCGATCAGGTCGGCAAAGCCGTCGGCGTCGGTGTCGTTTTGGTTGTCCAGCAGAATATCGGTGTTTTCCACCCAATCTGGGATGCCGTTGCCATTGCTGTCGGCCTCGGCGTTATCCAGCGGGTTGCCGCCGTAGCGCACCTCAATCCAATCCGGGTAACCGTCGCGGTCGAAGTCGGCCTGCTGGGTGTTGGTGGCGGGCACTGGGATGTGCAGGTTGGTGAGCTGCTCTTCAATGCCGTCGCTGATGCCGTTGCCGTTGCTGTCTTTTACCGCAATGACGGGCACATTCAGATTGCCTGTGCCGGGGGTGCCGTTGGGTTTGGTGGCCGTGGTGCCGCTGCCGATAAGGCCATCGCCATCCGGGTCGAGGGTTTGGGCTTGGGTTTTACCCACGGATTCTTCCAAATCCGTAATGCCGTCGCCGTCGCGATCCACGCTTTGGCCGTCGGAGCTGCCGTTAAAGTCAGAGTCCAGGCGCACGCCGAGTTTGCCGCCGGAGTCCACATCCGCCGCATCGCCGAGGCCGTCGCCGTCGCTATCTTTGAAGGGAGCAGTGCCGATCATGCCGTCGCCGTCTGGGTCGGTTATGCCTATGGCGTCTTCGGCTATATCTGGCAGGCCGTCGTTATCGGCGTCTAAATCCAACACGTCGGGCACGCCGTCTTTGTCGGCGTCCTTGGGCACTAAGGGCGTGTTGCCTTGGCTGGGGTCGAAGACATCCAGCTGGCCATCGCCATCGCTGTCTGTGCCGTCGGCGCGGCCATCGCCATTGCTGTCGAAGTGGCTGCCACCGGCTTCATAGAGGTCGGGCACGGCGTCGTTGTCGCTGTCGAGATCTATGTAGTCGGGCAGGCCGTCGCCGTCGGTGTCGCGCACGGGGGCGTCATCGCGGATGCCGTCTTCGTTCTTATCCACGCCCTTAGGCTGGCCGGGCACATTGGCATCGAAGCGGTCGTCTATGCCGTCGTTGTCCGCATCCGGGCCTTTGGTGATGCTGCTGTCGAAGCTGTCGGGTATGCCGTTGGTGTTTTTATCCGTGTCGGTGTTGCGGATTTCGTCTTCATCCGGCAGGCCGTCGTTATCGCTGTCGAGGTCTTTGTAGTCGGGCACGCCGTCTTTATCGGAGTCCTTATCGCCTTCCACATCGTCGGAGAGGCCGTCGCCGTCGGTATCTTCCCAGGCGACGTGTTTGACCACGGCCGTGGTGTCGGCGCGGTCGCCCTGGGCGTTGGTGACTTCCGCGTGGGCGGTGTTGTCGGGTTTTAAGGCATCTACGGCGGCCTGCGGCAGCTCAAGGCTCCACTGGCCGTTGGTGACTATGGCCTCGTAGTCGGCATCGTTCAGCTCGAAGGTGACCTTAGCGCCGTTCTCCACACCGGTGGTGGTGCCGCGCACAGTAACTGGGCCGTTGTCTTCTAGGCTGTTGACCAGGTTGTCGCCGGTGATGGGCAGCAGGCTGATGCTGGCGCCGGTGGCGTAGTGGTTGATGGGCCGGGTGGCCTCGGCGCTGTCGCCTGCATTGGTGGTGACCTTGGCCACTAGGGTAGTGCTTTCGGCCAGAGCCTGGGCGTCGGTGGCGGGCAGCTCCACGCTCCAGCGGTTGCCCTGTACCTGGGTGGAGTAGTTTTTACCGTTGACGGTTAACACCAGCGTGGTGCCGTTCTCCACCCCTTGAGTGACGCCGCTTACCAGTACAGGGGCGTCGTCTTCGCTGGCGTTGATTATGTCATCGCCCGCCACTGGTTCTATGGCCACTGTTGGTGCCTGGGTGAGGTGGCGCAGGGGGCGCAGGGCCTCGGCGCTGTCGCCCGCCTTATTGGCGACCTTAGCACCGGCCTCGTTGCTGGCAGGCAGTGCCTGGGCATCCGCCGCAGGCAGGCTTAAGCTCCAGCTGTTGGCGTTCACCAGGGCTGGGTAGGTGTTGCCGTTGATGCTGAGGCTTACGCTCTGGCCGTCTTCCACGCCGCTGGTTGTACCGCTGATCAGCACCGGCGCGTCGTCTTCGCTGGTGTTGATTATGTCATCCAGGGCGATGGTGGCGATGCTCACGGTAGGCGCGTTGGCGCTGTGGGTGAGGGTGCGAGTGACATCGGCCTTGTCGCCAGCCTTGTTGGTGACCGTAGCAGTGACGGTTTCGCTGGGGTTGAGGGCTTGTACGTCGCCTACCGGCACAATCACTGTCCAGCTGCCGTTGGTGACCACGGCATCGTAGGTTTTGCCGTTGATGTAAATGCTGATCGTGGCGCCGTCTTCCACACCTGTGGTGGTGCCGGTGATGGCAACCGGTGCGTCGTCTTCCTGGCTGTTGATGATGTCGTCGCCCGCGATGGGGTTGATGCTGATGCTCGGCGCGCCGGTGCTGTGGCTGATGGCGCGGCTGGCGTCGGCTTTATCGCCCGCTTTGTTGAGTACCACCGCAGTCAGGGTTTCAGCTGCATCGAGGGCCTGGGCATCCAGGGCGGGCAGGCTCACGGTCCAGCGGTTGTTGCTGACGCTGGCGGGGTAGTCTTTGCCGTTCACCACCAGAGTGAGCACTTGGCCGTCTTCCACAAGAGTGGTGCTGCCGCTGATGCTAACCGGGGCGTCATCCTCGCTGAGGTTGATAATGTCATCACCCGCCACCGGCTCGATGCTGATGGTTGGCAGTGCGGTGCTGTGTTGAATGGTTTTGTCGGCCTCGGCTTTGTCGCCCGCCTTGTTAGTCACACTCGCGTCTATGCGCTCAAGGGCATCCAAGGCCTGCACGTCTGCCAGCGGTAGTTCAACAAACCAGGCACTGTCTTTCACCACCGCGCTGTAGGTTTTGCCGTTCACCTGCAGGCTGACCAGGGCGCCATCTTCCACCAGGCTGGTTTTGCCGCTGATCCACACGGGCGCGTCGTCTTCCAGGCTGTTGATGATGTCATCGCCCGCCACGGGGTTGAAGCTGATGCCGGGGCCTGTGAGGCTGTGGCTGATGCTGCGCTGGTTGCGCGCTTCATCGCCCGCCAGGTTGCGGCCGCTGGCCGCAAGGGTTTCCACCGCGTTGAGGGCTTGGGCAGCCTGCGCGGGCAGGCTGGTGGCCCAGCTGTTGTTGCTGACGGTAGCGCTGTAGGTTTGACCGTTCAGCAGCAGGCTGATGACCTGGCCGTCTTCAATACCGCTGCTGGTGCCGTTGATGATGACCGCTGCGTCGTCTTCGCTGCTGTTGATGATGTCATCGCCGGTGACAGGCGCGATGCTGATAGTCGGTGCTGTGCCGCTGTGGCTGAGGGTGCGGGTTACTTCGGCCTCATCGCCCGCTTGGTTGCTGACTTTGGCGACTACCTCTTCGCTGGGGTCGAGTGCTTGCACATCGACCACCGGCACCAACACAGACCAACTGTTGTTGTTCACCAGGGCCGTGTAGGTTTTGCCGTTGATCAACAGGCTGATGAGGGCGCCGTCTTCCACACCTGTGGTGGTACCGCTGACGGTAACCGGGGCGTCATCTTCGCTGGCGTTGATTATGTCGTCGCCCGCGATGGGGTTGATGCTGATGGTGGGCGCGCTCAGGCTATGGCTGATGGGCCGCTCGGCACTGGCCTTGTCGCCAGCGTTGTTCACCACCTGGGCGTTAACAGCCTCGGCAGCGGGCAGGGCCTGGGCATCGGCGGCGGGCAGCGCGAGGCTCCAGGTGTTGTTGCTTACCGGTGCGCTGTAGGTTTTGCCGTTGATGCGCAGCTCCACACTCGCGCCATCCTCCACCAGGCTTGTGGTGCCGGTGATGAGTACGGGGGCATCGTCTTCGCGCGTGTTAATGATGTCATCGCCTGCGACAGGCTTGATGCTGATGCTGGGGCCACTCTGGCTGTGGCTGATGGGGCGGCGCGCGTCGGCGCTGTCGCCCGCCTGGTTGGCCACTGTGGCGCGGGCTTCAAGGCTGGCGGGCAGGGCTTGGGCGGCGGCAGCGGGCAGGCTCAGGCTCCAGCTGTTGTTGTTCACGGCAGCGGTGTAGGTGCTGCCGTTCACTACCAGGCTGACCTGCTGGCCGTTTTCCACCAGAGTGGTTTTACCGCTGATAATTACTGCGGCATCGTCTTCGGTTGTGTTGATGATGTCGTCGCCTGCGATTACATCGATGCTGATGGCCGGTTTATCCGGTGAATGCAGCACAGTGCGGCTGGCCGGTAGGGATTCGTCCCCGGCCGCATTAGTCACCAGCGCGCGCACGGTTTCATGGGCGTTAAAGGCCTGTACATCGGCGGCGGGGATATCAATAGTCCAGCTGTTGTTGTTTACCACTGGAGAATAGGTTTTGCCGTTAATAGTTAAATTAACGCGCGCGCCGTCTTCAACTAATTGTGTGCTGCCGGAAATAGCAACCGGTGCATCGTCTTCGCTGGCATTAATAATATCGTCACCGGCAATTACATTAATGGTGACGCTAGGCTTTTCTTGGCTGTGGAAAATACTGCGGGTAGTAATCGTAGAGCTATCACCCGCTTTATTCGTTACCTGCGCGGTAACAATTTCGGTGGCGTCCAGGGCCTGTGCATCGGCGGCGGGAATTAACAGGCTCCAGCTGTCATTTTGTGCGGTGGTTTTATAGTTATTACCGTTGAGGGTAATAATTATTTCACTGCCATTTTCGGCTAATTGGGTAGCGCCGGTCAATAAAACCGGTGCGTCGTCTTCAGTTAAATTAATAATGTCATCGCCCGCCACAGTATTAATACTGATGGTGGGAATAGCCTGGCTGTGTGCCAATTGGCGCGTGGCAGGTTTTGAGGTGTCGCCTTTAAAGTTGGTTACTTCAGCGGTAACTGTATTAGTGGCTAATAATTGTTTGGCATCCTCAGCCGCAATTAACAGCGACCAACGGCTTTCTTTTACTTCTGCGCTGTAAATCAGGTTGTTGAGGTTGAGGCTGACCACGCTGCCATCTTCCGCAAGCGTAGTGGTGCCGCTAATTAATACCGGCGCATCATCCTCGCTTTGGTTAATTACGTCGTCACCGGCAATTACATCAATGCTGATGGTTGGCAGATTGGTGTTGTGACTAATAGCGCGCTGCCCTTCAGCGTTATCACCGGCTTTATTGGTAACCGCTGCGCGGATAATTTCGCTGGCATTTAAGGCCTGGGCATCGCTGGCGGGTAAATTAATTGACCAGCTGTCATTGCTTACAACGGCTGTGTATTCATTGCCATTAATCTGCAGGGTAATTTTTTGGCCGTCTTCAACCTGCGAGGTATTCCCGCTAATGAATACCGGGCTGTCATCTTCGGTGGCATTAATATTGTCATCGCCTGCAACGGTATTAATGCTGATGCTGGGCGCCACCAGGCTGTGTTGCACACTGCGCTCAAAGGGTTTAGCAGCATCGCCTGCATTATTGTTTACCGTGGCTATGGCTTTAGTGGTAGCAGGCAGGGCCTGCGCATCAGCGGCGGAAAGTGCGGTGGCCCAAGTGTTGTCAGTTACTACGGCTGAGTAGGTTTTGCCATTAATGCTGAGCGATACTTGTTGGCCGTTTTCTACATGTGCGGTAGTACCGCTTACAGCCACTAAATCATCGTCCTCGCGGGTATTAATAATATCGTCGCTGGCAATAATATTAACGCTTACTTCTGGAATTGTGGTGCTGTGGCTGAGGCTGCGCTCGGCAGTGGCTTTTTCACCGGCTTTATTAACTACGCTGGCATTAACGCCTTCAGAAGCATCCAAGGCCTGTGCATCTTCTGCAGGCAGCAGTAGCGACCAACTATTATTGCTCACTAGGGCTTCATAGTTTTTACCATTAATGCTCACAACGACTTTAGCGCCGTCTTCCACTAGGGTGGTGCTGCCGCTAATTAACACGGGGGCGTCATCTTCAGTGGTATTAATAATATCGTCACCGGCGATGGTATTAATGCTGAGGCTGGGCGCTGTGCCCGCATGGTTAATTGTGCGGTTGCCGGTGGCTTTATCACCGGCTTTATTCATTACACTGGCGCTCACTAATTCGCTGGCATCCAGCAGGTTTGCGTCCATTGCAGGCACGCTGAGGCTCCAGCGGTTATCGCTGACAATAGCGTTATAAGTTTTGCCGTTGAGATTTAAACTCAGCGTTGCGCCGTCTTCTACCAGTGTGGTGCTGCCGCTAATTAATACCTCAGCGTCATCTTCGCTGCTATTAATAATGTCATCGCCTGCAATCACATTAATGCTCAGCGTAGGTGCATTTATGCTGTGGCTGATGGCGCGAGTGGTGTCCGCTTGGTCACCGGCAAGGTTGTTTACCAGAGCTTTAATTTGCTCTTGAGCATTGAATGCTTGGGCGTCGATGGGGGTGATTTCGGTAGACCAAATATTATCGTTTACAATGGCTAAATAATTTTTGCCATTAATGCTTAATTGCACCGCTTGGCCATTTTCCACCAGCGTAGTGGTGCCGCTGATAACAACCGGCGCATCGTCCTCGGTTAAATTAATAATATCGTCACCGGCAACGGTGTTAATACGAATGGTGGGGGCTGTGCCTGCGTGGCTTAAGGTACGTGTGGCAGTTGCTTCATCGCCAGCATTATTCGTAACGCGCGCATTTACCTGTTCGCTTGCCGCCAGGGCTTGGGCATCCAGCGCGGGCATGGCAACCGACCAGCTATTGTTGCTGACAATCGCCGTGTAGGTTTTGCCATTAATACTGATGCTGACTTTCGCACCGTCTTCAACCAGAGTTGTGCTGCCGCTAATTAATACCGCTGCATCATCCTCTTGGGCATTAATAATATCGTCACCGGCAATGGCATTAATGCTGAGTGTGGGTGCATTTAGGCTGTGGCTAACAGCGCGCTCACCGTTGGCTTTATCGCCCGCTTTATTAAAGGTGTCGGCAATAATTTTTATATTCGCAGGTAGTGCCTGCGCATCCAGGGCTGGAATACTGGTAGACCAAGCGTTGTTATTAACGGGCGCTTGATAAAGTTTGCCATTAATTAACAGTGTGACGCTTTGGCCGTCTTCAATTAATGTGGTGGCACCGCTAATGACAACCGGCGCATCGTCTTCGCGGCTGTTAATAATATCATCGCCCGCTACGGTATTAATGCTAACGGTAGGTGCTGTGCCGGAGTGAGCAATGGGCCGCTCGGCACTGGCGGAATCACCGGCATTATTAGTCACTTTTGCCGTTACGGTGCTGCTGGCGCCGAGGGCTTGAGCGTCTGCGGCGGGCATTAAAATAGACCACTTATTATCGCTCACCAGGGCGCTGTAATTTTTGCCATTAACGGCAATTGTTACCGCTGCGCCATTTTCGACTAGGCTGGTGGTGCCGCTAATTAAAACTGCGGCATCATCTTCGCTGGCATTAATAATATCGTCGCCTGCGATGGTATTAATACTAATGCTGGGGGCGGTGCCTGAATGTTTAAGCGCGCGCTCAGCCGTAGCCTTATCGCCCGCTTTATTAATAACGCTCGCCTGCACCAACTCGGCTGTATCCAAGGCTTGGGCATCTAAAGCAGGCAGAGATACTGCCCAGCTGTTATTGCTGACAACCGCTGAGTAAGTTTTGCCATTAATCAGCAGGCTCAGTTTAGCGCCATCTTCCACTAGGCTTGTTTTACCGCTAATTAATACCGGTGTGTCGTCTTCGCTGGCATTAATAATGTCGTCGCCAGCAATTGGGTTAATGCTGATGGTGGGCGCATTTAGGCTGTGGCTAATGGCGCGGCTGGCTTCGGCTTTGTCACCGGCTTGGTTGCTAATTTTGGCGGTAATGAGTTCGTTGTTGTTGAGTGCTTGGGCATCGGTTGCCGTGATGGAGGTGCTCCAAACATTGTTATTCACAATGGCAAGATAATTTTTACCATTGAGCGTTAATTCCACCGCGCGGCCATTTTCCACTAGTGTGGTGGTGCCGCTAATTTCGACGGATGCATCGTCTTCCGTGCTGTTAATAATGTCATCACCGGCAACCGTATTAATGCTGATGGTAGGCGGCGTGCCCGCATGGCTGATGCTGCGCTCGGCCGTGGCTTTATCACCGGCTTTATTAATCACCTGGGCATTAACTAATTCCGTTGGTTTAAGCGCCTGGGCATCAACAGCGGGAATGGATAGCGACCAATTATTATTAACAACCTGTGTTTCGTAGTTGTTGCCATTGAGAGTAATAATTAATTTGGCGCCGTCTTCCACCAGAGTAGTTTTGCCGGTAATAAATACCGGTGCATCATCTTCGCTGGCGTTAATAATATCGTCGCCTGCAATCGGATTAATACTCAGGGTCGGTGCATTTAGGCTGTGGCTGATGGCGCGTGTGGCTTCGGCTTTATCACCGGCCTTGTTGCTAATATTGGCGGTTATGGTTTCGCTAGCGTTTAAGGCTTGGGCATCAACTGGGGTAATAGACGTTGTCCAGCTATTGTTGCTCACCACCGCGAGATATTTTTTGCCATTAAGACTTAATTCCACCGCTTGGCCATCTTCCACCCAAGTGGTAGTGCCGCTGATGGCAACCGGTGCATCGTCTTCAGTGGTGTTAATAATGTCGTCGCCAGCAACTGTATTAATACTTATGCTCGGCGCTGTACCGGAATGGCTTAAATTGCGCTCAGCGCTGGCTTTATCGCCCGCTTTATTAATTACCTGCGCGCTCACTAATTCTGCTGCATCCAATGCCTGGGCATCGACGGCGGGAATAGATAGCGACCAACTATTATTGCTAACCAGGGCGGTGTAGGTATTGCCGTTAAGGCTGAGGGTTAGTGTTGCGCCGTCTTCTACTAAGGTGGTTTTGCCGCTAATTAATACCGGCGCGTCATCTTCGCTGGCATTAATAATATCGTCGCCCGCAATCGGATTAATGCTAATAGTGGGCGCATTGAGGCTGTGGCTGATGGTGCGGCTGGCGTCGGCTGTGTCACCGGCTATATTGTTGACCTGAGCCTTAACCGTTTCACTGGCTTTAAGTGCTTGCGCATCGATGGGTGTAATGGAGGTAGACCAAAGATTATTATTTACTACCGCTAAATAATTTTTACCGTTGATGCTTAATTGCACCGCTTGGCCATCTTCCACCAGGCTAGTGGTGCCGCCGATGACCACCGGGGCGTCATCTTCCGTGGTATTAATAATATCGTCACCGGCGATAATATTAATAACCAGGCTGGGCGCTGTGCCGGAGTGGCTAATTGCGCGCTGGGCGCTGGCTTCATCACCAGCTTTATTTATGACCTTTGCCGCTACCAGCTCGCTTGGGTCTAGGGCTTGGGCATCAAGAGCGGGAACGGTAATAGACCAGCTATTATTATTCACAAGCGCCGTGTAATTTTTGCCGTTGAGGCTTAAATTTAATTGTGCGCCGTCTTCAACCCAGCGGGTGCTGCCGTTAATAATGACTGGCGCATCATCTTCGCTGGCATTAATAATGTCGTCGCCTGCAATGCTATTAATGCTTAGCGTTGGTGCATTGAGGCTATGGCTGAGTGCGCGCTCGGCACTGGCTTTATCACCGGCTTTATTGCTCACCTCGGCGCGCACCTGTTCACTGCTGCTTAAGGCTTGTGCATCCAGCGCGGGCATTAATACAGACCAATTATTATCGCTCACCAGCGCTGAATAATTTTTACCGTTAATGCTCAGTGTTACGCTGGCGCCATCCTCTACCAGGGTGGTTTTACCGTTAATTAATACCGCTGCGTCATCTTCGCTGGTATTAATAATGTCATCGCCTGCAATGGGGCTGATGCTAATAGTTGGCGCGTTTAGGCTGTGGCTAATGGCGCGCTCGCCGGTAGCTTTATCGCCCGCTTTATTACTGGCACTGGCGCTGATTTTTTCGCTGGCTTTTAAGGCTTGAGCATCCGCTGCGGGCATAACCGTTGACCAGTTATTATTGGCAACCAGGGCTTCGTAGCTTTTGCCATTAATAATTAAGGTAACTTTTTGGCCGTCTTCAATAAGCGTGGTTTTACCGCTAATTACCACATCGGCATCATCTTCAGTGGTGTTAATAATGTCGTCGCCCGCAACGCTATTAATTGTGATGGTTGGGGCGTTGCCTGAGTGGCTTAAAGCGCGTTCGGTAGTAGCTTTATCGCCTGCATTATTGCTCACACTGGCAATAACCTTATCCACGGCACCCAAGGCTTGTGCATCCAGGGCGGGAATACTGGTAGACCAAACATTATTATTAACGCTTGCGGTGTAGGTTTTACCATTGAGATTAAGCGAGACGACTGCGCCATTTTCCACGAGTGATGTGGTGCCGCTAATGATTACCGGTGCATCATCTTCACTGGCATTAATAATGTCATCGCCTGCAATGCTATTAATAATAATGCTAGGCGTTTGTGTGCTGTGGCTAATGGCTCGGCTGGCGCTGGCTTTATCACCGGCATTATTGCTTGCGCTGGCGGCAATGGTTTCGCTGGCGTCGAGCGCCTGGGCATCAGCTGCAGAAATAGCCACCGACCAGCTGTTGTTATTTACCGGCGCCGTATAATTTTTGCCGTTAATTGTTAATTCAACCGTGCGGCCATTTTCCACCAGGCTGCTGGTGCCGCTGATAATTACCGGCAGGTCATCTTCCGTGCTGTTAATAATGTCATCGCCCGCCACTGTATTAATGCTGAGGCTGGGCGAGGCTGTGCTGTGTTGAATATCGCGCGAGGCGGGTTCTGATGCGTCGCCCGCTAAATTGGTGGCAGTGGCGGTAACGCGTTCGTTGGCGCGCAGAGCCTGGGCGTCGGCGGCGGGCATGGATAATTGCCAGCGGTCGTTAGTGACAGTTGCGGTGTAGGTTTTGCCATTAACCGTGACTTTTACTTGCTGGCCATTTTCCACCAGTGCTGTGCTGCCGGAAATAATTACCGGGCTATTATCTTCCTCGGTATTAATAATATCGTCACCGGCAATCACATCTATATCAACGCTCGGCTCCCAAATACTGTGTTTTACCGCGCGTGCCGCCACAGCTGAATTACCGGCGCGGTTGCTTACCATGCCGTTTACCACTTCATCGGCTTTGAGCGCTTGGGCATCCGCAGCCGGCATGCTGGTAAACCAAATATTATTATTTACCTGGGCGCTGTAGTTTTTGCCATTGACCAGCAAACTAACACTCTGGCCATTTTCCACTAAGCTCGTGGTGCCGCTAATCGTAATCGAGCTGTTATCTTCAGTTAAATTAATAATATCGTCGCCTGCGATGGTATTAATGCTCAGGCTGGGGAACACAAAATCGTGGGCTATGGCGCGGGTGGCAGGCTGTGAAGTATCACCCGCTAAATTAGTCACGCGGGCGCTGATGGTTTCACTGGGGCGCAATTGTTGTGCGTCGGCCGCAGGCAGGCGCACAGACCAAGTGTTGTTATTAACAGTGGCCGCATAATTTTTGCCATTGAGGCTAAGCGCAATACTGCTGCCATTTTCAGCCAGACTGCTGGTGCCGCTAATGATGACATCCGCATCGTCTTCTTGCGCGTTAATAATGTCGTCACCGGCCACTACATTAATCGTAACGCTCGGTAATTGTGTGCTGTGTTTAATGGCGCGGTTGGCCGGTTGCGAAATGTTGCCAACGGCATTGGTTACAGTGGCGCTGATGAGTTCATCGGCTTTAAGTGCTTGGGCATCGGCGGCGGGTAAATTAAATGACCAGTTATTATTGTTAACGGTTGCGGTGTAATTTTTGCCGTTAATTTGCGCGCGCACGGTTGCGCCATTTTCAGCTCCGACTGTGCTGCCGCTGATAACCACCGCAGCGTCATCTTCGGTACTGTTAATAATGTCATCACCGGCCACGGTATTAATGGTGATAAGCGGCAATTCAGTGGTGTGAGCCACCGTGCGGGTGACTTTTTCACTGCTGGCAGAATTATCCGCCAGAACTACCTGGGCGCTGACAATTTCGCTGGCGTCCAGCAATTGTGCATCCAGAGCGGGAACCAGCAGGCTCCAGCTATTATTGCTGACGGTGGTGCTGTAGGTTTTGCCGTTTAATTCCAGCTGAATTAACGAGCCATTAGGCGCATCGGTGGTGGTGCCAGCAACGGCTACAGGTGCGTCGTCTTCGAGGCTGTTAATAATGTCATCACCGGCAATAATATTAATGGTGATGACGGGTTTAACGGGCGCGACGTTTTTCGAGCAGCTGGTGACTACCGCGTCCACACTCGGTGGAACAAACGCGTTGCCGGTGACACTTGGGTGGGGTGCTGGGGATTGCACGTCAAATATTTTCCCCGTGGTGCGGGTAGTGTCGTAAAAATTAATGCCGCCGCCGTCGTCACCAAAGGCGGCTTGGTTGCGGGTGTCGCCGGTAAAATAATATTTGCCGCTGCCGGTAATGGCGCCATTATTAAAAAACCGCGTGCCCACCACCACCGCATTAGGGCCTTGGGTGAGGGGTTTGTTGTTTTGTACTAGGTCGTTGTTGTTACCTACGCCGGTCACAAATATATAACCGTTATTGCGCGTTTTTGGGCTGTTGTTGTTAAAGCCTTTTTGCGAGATAAAACTGCAGTTATTAATTAATTCTGAATTGGGGTTGATATTAATAAATTCGTCGGTTTGTACAAAACCTGAGTTAACCACTGTGCCGTCGGGGTTAAAATTACCGCCGGAGAGGCGGATATAACCTGTGTTGGTGATGCTGGTGCCCGGTTCACTGGAGAAATCGCCGCTACTTAAAATTTCCCCATCGTTGGTGATGGTGGAATTACCCTTCATTTGAAAGGTGGTGCGCAGGCTCATGCGCGCGCCCGCGTCGTTAAAAAAAGTACCTTTGCCGTTCCAGTTAATATTGCTTCTAAAATCCGCTGTGCCGTGGTTGGAGAAATTAAATCCAGTATTGAGCGTTATGGAGGGGAGCGTGGCGGTGCCGCAGTTAATAATGCTGCCCGCCGGGTTTTGTAGGCTGGCGGGATTAAAGGTGGCCCCGGCCGGTACATAAATAGTCGCCCCAGCGGCTAGGTTATTAATATTGCCGGTGAAGGTGCCGGAGATACACAAGCTTTGCCCGGCAGCTAAAGAGCCGGAGAAATTATTCTGCGCCACAGTACAGGCGGGCCGTGTTGGGCAGGTGGCCGACCAGGCACCTTGGCTTGCCAGCGCGACACAAAGCGCGAGGCTTAAGGAGCCAGCAGGGGTAGTTGCAAGGGTAAATACAGCGGCTGTATTAGGCGAATTCTTCACGGGGGGGTTCCTAAAATGGTTACGCGCAAGTGGGGATTTACTTCGTTTGGGCGGGCGGAATCTACTTGAACTGAGGTGAATAAACAACCGTAAGGCATATGATTACTAGGCTTTTATTACCGATTGAATACAGTAGTTAAGGTGTGATCTAGGTCATGCTGTGTACGTGTGATGGTTTTGCTGGGGCGCCAACTTATCGCTAGCGCGTTAACGAGCGCACAAGTGATGAACTGCAGACGGTTTGTGAGCTGTGTCGCAGTGGCGGTGCATAGGGCAGGGCTGGTTATTTGTCGAGCGATTTTACAGACAGGCGCCCAGGCCCTTGTTTGCACGCCGTGTGCATTCACGTTCGAGGTTCTGGCAAGCAATAATCTGTCCAGGTGCGCTGGGGGGCGAGGTTTTGCAGTCGCGGGCGAGGGCTTTGAGTTTTTGGCTGTCCAAATGCTGCAGGCTGTTGCGGCTGTCGCAGCCGCACAGTACACAAAGGCCAGCCAGCAGGGCTAATTTATTCAGCGCCGTGGTTTTCAGCTTCAAGTTTCTTTTCAATTTCATCGAGCGAGATATGGCGCACGTCCATGCCGTGCACTAAATAAATGACGTTCTCGGCGATATTGCGGGCGTGGTCGCCGATGCGCTCCAGCGCGCGCAGCGCCCAGAGGATGTTCATCACGCGGGAAATCGAGCGCGGGTCTTCCATCATGTAGGTAATTAATTCGCGCAGGGCCGAGCGGTATTCTAAATCCACCTGGTTGTCATCGCGCACCACGCGCACCGCCATTTGGGCATCGTAGCGGGCAAAGGCATCCAGGGCCATATTGACCAGCTTTAATACGTTCGAGCCTATGTGGCGCAGCTCGATGTAACCGCGCGGCGAGGCACCATCTTCGTTGAGGGCCAGCGCCATTTTGGCGATTTTGTCCGCCTCGTCGCCCATGCGCTCTAAATCGTGGGTGGTTTTCGTCACCATTAATACCAGGCGCAAATCCGAAGCGGCCGGTTGGCGGCGGGCGAGAATCAGGGTGCATTCGTGATCGAGGGAAATCTCCCGCTGGTCAACCTCTGTCTCTGTGTGCAGCACCTGTTCGGCCAGGGCGCTGTCGGCGGTTTCTAAGGCTTTAACGGCGTTGGCCACCTGCTCCTCGACAATTCCGCCAAGCTCTAATAAATGGGTGCGCAGGTGTTCTAGATCCGCGTTAAATTGCTGGGAGATGTGTCGATCAATATGTAGGTTATCCATGGTGCAGGTCTCAATATCGCCTTGGCTAGCCGATGCGGCCAGTGATATAGGCTTCAGTCAATTCGTGATCGGGGTTGGTAAATACTTTTTGGGTTTCGTTTACTTCGATGAGCTTGCCAAGGTGGAAGTAAGCGGTGCGGTCGGAAACCCGCGCGGCCTGCTGCATGGAGTGCGTCACTATGGCGATGGTGAAATTCTGGCTCAATTCAGCGATTAATTCTTCAATTTTTGCCGTGGCTATGGGGTCGAGGGCGGAGCAGGGTTCGTCCATTAAAATCACTTCCGGGCTGACCGCAATGGTGCGCGCAATACATAAACGCTGCTGCTGGCCGCCGGAGAGGCCGGTGCCGGGGGAATCTAAACGGTCTTTGACTTCTTCCCACAGGCCCGCGCGGCGCAGGCTGGTTTCGACTATTTCGTCCAAATCGGCGCGGCGGCTGGCGAGGCCGTGAATTTTAGGGCCGTAGGCGACGTTGTCGTAAATGCTTTTCGGAAAGGGATTGGGTTTTTGAAACACCATGCCGACGCGAGCGCGCAGAGGCACTACGTCCAGTTTGGATTCGTAAATATCCTCGCCATCCAAACAAATGCTGCCCTCGATGCGGCAGCTTTCGATGGTGTCGTTCATGCGGTTTAAACAGCGCAAAAAGGTGGATTTACCGCAGCCGGAGGGGCCGATCATGGCGATGACTTGGTTTTTGGCTATGTCCAAATCCACGCCGAATACCGCTTGTTTTGCGCCGTAAAACACATTCACGCCGCGCACCGATAATTTCGCTGCCTCCACAAAGGGTTTGCCGACGGTGCTGCCTTCGCGTTTGGTTTTCATCTTAGCTTTTAACTCATTTTGGGTTGCAATAGGGGGCGCAATCGGCGGCGCTGCAAGCGGCGCGGGCGATTTGGTCAACACGATGGGTTCAAGTACTTCACTCATACTGCACTCCTGGGGATTACCAGCGACGCTCCAGCCGCTTGCGCAGCCAGACCGCCAGTGTGTTCATGCAAATTAAGAAGACCAAAAGCACCATAATGGCCGCAGAGGTTTTTTCCACAAAGGCGCGCTCGGGGCTGTCGGACCAGAGGAAAATCTGTACCGGTAAAACGGTGGCGGACGATAACACCCCGCTGGGTGTATCCATAATAAAGGCCACCATGCCGATCATCAGCAGCGGGGCGGTTTCCCCCAGTGCGTGCGCCATGCCGATAATAGCGCCGGTGAGCATACCCGGCATTGCTAGAGGTAACACATGGTGCAAAATCATCTGCATTTTTGAAGCGCCTATGCCTAAGGCGGCTTCGCGAATACTCGGCGGCACGGATTTAATCGCCGCGCGGCTGGAAATAATAATAGTCGGTAGGGTAATGAGGGTGAGCACCAAACCGCCCACCAGCGGCACCGAGCGCGGCAGGTGAAATAAATTAATAAAAATAGCCAATCCCAACAGGCCAAAAATCACCGAGGGCACCGCCGCTAAATTATTAATATTCACTTCAATAAAATCGGTGAATTTATTGCGCGGGGCGTATTCCTCTAAATAAATAGCCGCCGCCACACCAATCGGGAAGGCCAGCGCTAGCGTCACAGATAGCGTAAAAATACTGCCTAATAAAGTGCCTAAAATACCGGCCATTTCCGGCTCGGCTGAATCCCCGGCGGTGAAAAAGCTCCAGTTAAATTGCCGCTCTAATTCGCCCTTGGCAATTAAATCTTGCAACCAGGCGATTTCTTTTTCGTTGAGGCGATCGGTAAAGGCTTTGCCGGAAATGCTTTTATAGTAGGTGTCCACATCGTCATCGGCAGTCACCCAGATGTCCAACTGGGTGCCAAGAAGGGCAGGATTGGCCGCTACTTTGGCTTGCACCTCGGCCGGCACCCCCATGCTTAACATGGAATACAACGAGCGTTTGGCCTCGCGGCCCTCCACTTCAGGAAAACGCGCGGCCAGGGCTTTGCGCACGGCAGGTTGAAAATCGGCGGCTTTAATTTGCTCTGCATCTTTAGGGTTGCTGATCGAGAGTTCTTCGGCATTTAAGTCAATGTGCAGGCGAATTTTCGTTTGGGTAAAACCGCCAATACCGCTGCCGATAATGCCGACAAATAAACACAGCAGCGCGATTAAACCCACTGCAATCGACGCAACACCATAGGCTTTAAAACGCTTTTCCGCGCCGTAGCGTTTAGCCAGGCTTTTGGCGACTAATTGCGCCTGTTTGGAGGGAATATTATTCATACTGTTCTCGGTATTTGCGCACTATGTGCAGCGCCAGATAGTTCAAACACAGGGTGACGACAAACAACACCAAACCTAGGGCAAAAGCGGCGAGGGTTTTGGGGCTGTCAAATTCCTGGTCGCCCACCAATAGGGTGACGATTTGCACCGTGACGGTAGTCACCGCATCAAAGGGGTTGGCGGTCATATTGGCGGCCATACCGGCGGCCATCACCACAATCATGGTCTCGCCTATAGCGCGCGAGGCGGCCAATAAAATGGAGCCGACGATACCGGGCAGGGCGGCGGGCAACACCACCTGTTTAATCACTTCTGAACGGGTGGAACCCAAACCCAGGGCGCCATCGCGCAGGGATTGCGGCACGGCGTTGATCACATCGTCCGATAGCGACGATACAAACGGAATAATCATCACGCCCATCACCAGGCCTGCGGCTAGGGCGCTTTCTGAGCTGATGGTGATCCACGCATCAAGCCCTAAGCCGAGGCCCAAATCGCGCACCAAGGGCGCCACGGTGAGGGCGGCAAAAAAGCCGTACACCACGGTGGGCACCCCGGCCAGCACTTCTAAGGCGGGTTTAACAATGCTGCGGGTGCGGCGGCTGGCGTATTCGGATAGGTAAATGGCCGACATCAAACCCGTCGGCACGGCCACCAGTAGGGCGAGGGCGGCGATCAGCAGGGTGCCTAAGAATAAGGGCACGGCGCCAAAGCTGCCGGAGCTGCCGGTCTGGTCGGCGCGGATGGCCATCTGCGGGCTCCACTCCAGGCCGAATAAAAAGCTGAACACCGAAACGTGTTTAAAAAAGCGGATGGATTCAAACAACACCGAGAGAATAATGCCCACGGTGGTGAGCACGGCTAGGCTTGCGCACACCAACAGTGCCCAGCGGAAAATCACTTCCACCTGCGCGCGCGCCTTGAGCTGGGGCGCTATGCGCAGCCACACCAAGAGGGCCGAGAACATACCCACACAGAGCCCCGTGGAGGCCATGGCCCAGGTGTTGACGGTGCGCAATTGGCCGAGGTGCGCTACGGCCGCTAGCAGCTGCGGGTCAATCTGCTCGGACTCTAAATGGCCTGCGGCCAGGTTGAGAATCTGGTTGTACACCAGCGCGGCGCGCTCGCCGTTGTCGCCCACAATGCTGGCGGGCAGGGGTTTGAGCACTAGGTGCTCAATCAGGCTGCCATCAAACATATTCCACACCAACACCAACAGGGCGCTGGGGATGATGCACCAGAGGGCGGTGAGTGTGCCGTAGTAAAACGGCAGGGAATTGAGCTTGCCTAAGGAGCCGTCCCCCTGCCGCACCAAGGCTAAGGATTTACCGCGCCCGAGGACAAAGGCGGCTGCTGCCATCAGGCAAAGCAGAATTAAAAGGGAGGCTGAATTCATAAACAATAAGCGCTTTGCTAAGGGTTAATTCACAACACAAAAGCCCGGCAGAACCGGGCTTGGATTTTTTACCTGCCTACCGCTTAGAGTTTCATCGCAGTCAGTGCGTTGGCAGCGGCGGCTGCAGCGGCGCGGTCTTTTTTCGGCAGTGGGATCAGGCCTTTCTCAGACAGATAACCCTCATCACCCCAGGCCGCTTCGCTGGTGAACTCAGCGATAAATTCCTTGATGCCAGGCACCATGCCGACATGTTGTTTCTTCACGTAGATGTACAGTGGGCGGGCCACCACGTAGCTGCCGTCGGCGATGGTGTCGAAGGTTGGCTCTTTGCCGCCAATTTTAGAACCCTGCACCTTGTCGGCATTTTGCTCTAAGAAGCTGTAACCAAAAATACCCAGGGCATTCACATTTTCTTCCAGCTTGCGCACGATCAGGTTGTCGTTTTCACCGGCTTCAATGTAAGCGCCGTCTTCACGGATGGCGCCACAGGCGGCTTGGTATTCGTCTTTTTTAGTGTCTTTAAGCGCTTTTAAGAAGGGGAAGCTGTTGCAGCCGCTTTCCATGGCTAGCTCCACAAAGGAATCGCGGGTGCCGGAAGTGGGCGGCGGGCCGAGCACGCTGATGGCGGTGGCAGGCAGGGCTGCGTTGACTTCTTTCCAGGTTTTGTTGGGGTTGGGGATCAGTTTATCGCCGCCCTTAGGATCGGGTACGTTCTTGGCCAGCGCCAGGTAAATATCTTTGGTGGACAAATCGTAGTGAGGGGCTTTTTTGCTGTTGGCCAGCACAATACCGTCAAAGCCGATTTTGATTTCCACGATTTCTTTCACGCCAGCTGTTTGGCAGGCATCGTATTCAGACTGTTTGATGCGGCGCGAGGCATTGGCCACATCGGGGAATTCCACGCCTATACCTTTACAGAATTCTTTAAAGCCGCCGCCGGTGCCGGTGGGTTCAATTTTGGGGGCCTTGAAGTTGCCCTTGCGGCCAAAACGCTCAGCCACGACCTTGGCAAAGGGGAACACAGTGGAGGAGCCCACGGCGGAAATATTGTCGCGCGCGGCTAGGGCGGCGGGTGCGAGCAGAGTAAAGCTTGAAGCACAGGCAAGAGCGGTCAGCAGTTTCTTCACAAAAAATCCCCTCAAGGATAGGTGGTTAACAGAAGGCGCGGGAGCGTCCTGTTGCACATGCTAGGGGGTGATTATGACAGTTTTGTTGCATATTCATGTAGCCGCCCTCAGTGCCTGCTCCTTTGGCTAGAACGCTAGGGCTTAAGAAGCGGTTGTTGAATAGACGCACGTTTAGCCATAAGCCCAGGCCCTTCGGCTTTTGCAGTGCAGCATATCGCGCTATAGTGAGGTGTGTCGCTCTTTCCTCCCCTCGACGCCACACAATAGGAGCCCCTATGAACGCCCTTGACGAAACCCCCACCCCCGCCGGCCAATTAGCGCTGCAAACCCTGGTCTTGCCCAAAGACACCAATTCCAATGGCGATGTATTTGGCGGCTGGTTGATGGCGCAGATGGACTTGGCAGGTGCGATTGGTGCGCGCGAAGTGGCCAAGGGCCGCGTAACCACTGTGGCGGTGGGCAGCATGACGTTCCTGCGGCCTGTGCCGGTGGGCGCTACGGTAAGTTGTTATTGCGACGTTTTAGAAGTGGGCCGCTCCTCCATCAAAACGCGGGTGGAGGTGTGGGTGAAACACTACGACAGCGAGCGGCAAAAGGTCACGGAAGGGGAATTTGTTTATGTGGCCATAGACAACGCCGGGCGCACCCGGCCGGTGCCGCGCAGCTAGTAATACCGGTCGTTTCTCCTCATTTCAGTAGGGGTGCCCCTACGGTTTGCTCTGGCCTGCACCAAGCCTTTAATCGGTGCAGCTAACGCCTTGCTTGCTGGCCCAACAGAGCAGAGCAAGCGTGTGGTAAATCTTGCGCAGCAAACCACAAGCTTGCTGCGCGTAGTTGGGTTCGTGTATAACAAATTGTTATGCGATACTCGAAAGCTATTTTTTTAAACTGGCGAAATATTCAGGGAACACTACCGAAGGATCTGTAACTCCTGTAGATGTATCCTTGTCCCCTATTATAAAATATGGCTTTTCCTCAGGCATAGCAATTATGGGTTCATACTTTTTGTACTTGTCATCAAACGGATCAAGATAAATTCGATCGCCTAAAAGCAGCCTGTTTACATCAATTTCTATTTTTGAATATGTGTCTTTTGCTAACCCTGCTATCGGACCCATCAGTACGGTCCGAGTCACATATGTTGGATATCCAGACTCAAGAAACCTATAGTCTATAGAGATAGATTTTCTGTTTTTGTGATCATATAACTCCACGATTTTTCCAGCTCCGTCAAAAAACAAAATCTTCTTGAATCTGTGACTTTCGGTGTGTGCCGCATATCGCAGCAGCTCTATATCTTCTGATGCGGCTGGGCTCAATATCTTAGAAATCTTCTCTGAGGCATGGATCAATAACCAGATCTTGCTTGATTTAGATCTTGAGCGATACTGCCCAATTTTTTTCTCTTTTTTCGCGATAATTTTGGTTGCCCACTCATGAGGCTCTCGAGGAATTACAATCTCTCTGCTCCAGCCAACCGGTAGGTCCGGGAGCTTTTTGAAATACCACTTGATGATGTCGTCTGGAACAACAGAGGCAATTTCACATGCCACACGACCCTGATTGGTTTTGAATATCACATCCGGATTGTCCACCCAACCTTCCAACTCAATTGGATCCTCGTATCCACTTCTCTCTAGAAATTCTGACAGAGCATTTACAGCTTTAGCTTCATCATCTGTTCGCACATTTCTCATCTGTGATTCCAATTTCCAATCGCATAACAGCGCGTTAAAACAAAAAATACCGCTGAGCCAAAGGCAACACCTCGGCGGGCTCGCAGGTGAGCAGAATGCCATCGGCGCGCACCTCATAGGACTGTGGGTCAACCTCCATCACCGGCTGGTAGCTGTTATGCACCATCTGCGCTTTGGTCACGCTTCGGCACCCCTTCACGGCCACTAGCCGCCGCTCCAATTCAAAGCTGCCTGCAATACCCGCATCCAGCGCCGCTTGGCTGACAAAACTCACCGCCGTGGCCCGGCAAGCTTTGCCGTAGGCGCCAAACATGGGCCGGTAGTGCACCGGTTGGGGGGTGGGAATACTGGCGTTGGCGTCGCCCATGGGGGCCGCGGCAATCATGCCGCCTTTGATAATCAGGCTCGGTTTGACGGCAAAAAAAGCCGGTTTCCACAGCACCAAATCCGCCAATTTACCCACCTCCACCGAGCCTACCTCATGGGCGATACCGTGGGCTAAGGCAGGGTTGATGGTGTATTTGGCGACGTAGCGTTTGGCCCGCAGGTTGTCGGCGGTTTCACCCGCCAGGCTGCCGCGTTGCACGCGCATTTTGTGGGCGGTTTGCCAGGTGCGAATAATCACCTCGCCCACCCGGCCCATGGCCTGGGAGTCGGAGCTGATCATGGAGAAGGCGCCTAAGTCGTGCAGAATGTCTTCAGCGGCGATAGTTTCTTTGCGGATGCGCGAGTCGGCGAAGGCCACGTCTTCAGGAATACTCGGGTCCAAGTGGTGGCACACCATCAGCATGTCCAGGTGTTCATCCACAGTATTGATGGTGTAGGGCCGGGTGGGGTTGGTGGAGCTGGGCAACACATTGCTCAGGCCGCAGGCCTTAATGATGTCCGGTGCGTGGCCGCCACCGGCGCCTTCGGTGTGGTAGGTGTGGATGGTGCGGCCTTTAAAGGCGGCGATGGTGTCCTCCACAAAACCCGATTCGTTGAGGGTATCGGTGTGGATGGCCACCTGGATATCACACTCCTCCGCCACCGTCAGGCAGGTATCAATAGATGCCGGGGTGGTGCCCCAGTCTTCGTGCAACTTAAGCCCCATGGCGCCAGCGGCAATTTGTTCGTGCAGTGCCTTAGGCAAACTGGCGTTGCCCTTGCCCAACAGGCCGAAGTTCATGGGGAAGGCTTCCAGGCTTTGCAGCATACGCGCCATATGCCAGGGGCCGGGGGTGCAGGTGGTGGCGTTGGTGCCGGTGGCAGGCCCAGTGCCGCCGCCGATCATAGTGGTAACGCCGCTCATCAGCGCCTCTTCAATCTGTTGCGGGCAGATAAAGTGGATGTGGGCGTCTATGGCGCCTGCGGTGAGAATTTGCCCCTCGCCTGCAATGATCTCGGTGCCGGGGCCTATGTTGATGGTGACGCCCGGTTGAATGTCCGGGTTGCCCGCCTTGCCTATGCCGCTGATGCGGCCGTTTTTAATCGCCACATCGGCTTTGACTATGCCCCAGTGGTCGAGAATCAGGGCGTTGGTAATGACGGTGTCGGGGGTGTCGGCGCAGCTGGCTTGGCTCTGGCCCATACCATCGCGAATCACTTTGCCGCCGCCGAATTTCACTTCTTCGCCGTAGATGGCGAAGTCCTTCTCTACTTCAATCCACAGATCGGTATCGCCCAAACGCACCCGATCCCCCACCGTGGGGCCGAACATATCTGCATAGGCGGCGCGGCTCATAGTGCTCATGGCAGATCCCCCATGATTTCACCGCGAAAGCCATACACCCGGCGCAACCCCGCCAGCGCCACCAGCTCCACCTCGCGGCTTTGGCCCGGCTCAAAACGCACGGCGGTGCCTGCGGCTATGTTGAGGCGAAAGCCTAAGGCGGCGGGGCGGTCGAACACCAGGGCCGGGTTGACCTCATAAAAATGGTAGTGGGAGCCGACTTGGATCGGGCGATCCCCGGTGTTGGCAACGCTCACCCGCACGCAGGGGCGGCCGCTGTTAAGCGCAATCGCGCCGGGGGCAATTTGGTATTCGCCGGGAATCATAGGGCACCTTTTGTGTGGGGATTAAACGATGGGTTCGTGGACGGTCACCAGTTTGGTGCCGTCGGGGAAGGTGGCTTCCACCTGTACTTCTAGGATCAGCTCGGGCACGCCGTCCATTACATCCTCGCGCGCCAAGAGGGTTTTGCCATAACTCATCAACTGGGCGACGGTTTGCCCATCGCGGGCGCCTTCCATAATGGCGGCACTGATATAGGCCATGGCCTCGGGGTAATTGAGCTTTAAGCCGCGTGCTTTGCGGCGTTCGGCGAGCAGCGCGGCGGTGAAAATCAGCAGTTTATCTTTGTCGCGGGGCGAGAGTTCCATGCGCACAATACCTTTGAAATGAGCAAGAAGTGGGGCTGCAGTAGCTGGGTGCCGCCAATGGATCGAGCCTGCAGGCTCGCGGGCATAGAGTGCACCATCAGGCGGCTGCACCACAATATGCAGAACCTGTGCCTTAGCGGCCTGAGGATGGGCAGCGGCAGGCCTTAAAGCGTGCCTCATTGATCGTTTGGGATTGACGGGTGGCGCTTTAGCTGGGGGGAATGTTATTAAATTGAGGATTGGGTGGGGTTTTGCCAGAGGTTTTTGGCTCGCCCTGAAACCCCATCCCAACCCTCCTGTGCATAAATCACTTCCTGGTGATTTACCCGCAGGGCAGCTGAGCGGGGCTTTTTGGCAGGGGCAAAATCTTCTAAAAAACCAGATGAAACCCTTAACTTCATGGCATTGAGCTGTTGGCGCCCCCAAAAAGGTGTGCGCCAACAGAGATATTGCATGCAATTACTCTTCAACCTATTGGCCTTGTCCTTCTGGCCGTGCACTTTGCAGCGACGGCTGCCGCCAGTGATTTTTTACAACCACAGCGCATATTCAAGTTATTAAATCACCCGCTGCACCTGCGCCAATTCGACGAAAGGCGTAACGCGTCGCTGCGTTGCAGACAATATTCTGTGCCGCAGCTAATTTTTTTAATTTTACTTTTGGTAACGCGCGACGGCTGCGCACAAAATTTTATTTGTAAGACCATTGTGTGGGGCGCGTTGCTCGGATGTCTGCGCAATGATTTTTTGAGTTTAAAGGTTGTAAAAAACATCGAGTAATTTTGCTTTTTTAAAGTATGACCATAAAACAATAAAGCACTGTTTTTGCCGTATTTTTTGCTTTTTTAGCGCGTAATTTTCACCTTGAAAATAATTTGTATTATAAAGCTGAAAATTATGATCTATGTCCAATTAATCTGTGAGCCTCACCGCCTTTGGGTGAATTTAAAGATGGTAGTTTGCCAAAGCCGCTTCAGCGTGGTGTGCGCACTTATTTTTTTTGCGCACCTAAGGCGCGTTTTAAAGCATCGCTAATCACTAAAAATAAATCAGCAACAGGGCAAAAAAATGATTATCAACCTTACAAAGCAATCGCTTGCCTATGGCGGAGTAGTTTTGCTGGCGCTGGGCCTTTCTGCCTGCCAAGGGCCTGGGGAATCCAGCAGTTCCAGTAGCTCAAGCTCCTCCAGCTCAAGTTCCTCCTCCAGCTCGTCTTCCTCCAGCTCCTCATCAAGTTCAGGGCGGACGTCATCGTCAAGTTCTTCGTCCAGCTCATCCTCAAGCTCGTCTTCATCGTCAGGCAATCCGGGCCTTAAACTGGGTTATGCAGTATTGCCCAACGGACAGGGCGGCGTTAATTACGAGGCCGCTGAAGTCCCTGAGAGCTTTGACCGGGCGCGATCATTGGCAGCGTTTCAATCTACCCTTTATAAGTTCTTGCGCAGCAGCGGCTGTTCTGGCTGTCATAACTCTGCGGTTCCCGAGGAGCTAGGTGGCCAGCAGGCACCGCTGCACTCAGACAACAATATTGAATTGGCCCACGAATACGCACTTACCCGGGTTAATTTTAAAGACCCAGTCAACTCCAAATTCCACGTGCGTATGAAAATCGACCGCCACCACTGTCCAGGTACTAGCTGTGCCGACGCGGCGGCTAAAATGTTAACGGCAATAAATGATTGGAAAGCTCAGGTTAGCTTGCCGGAAACTCCTCGCGGCGTGCCCGCTGCCACCAAGCTTACCGAAGCTGAAGTGAAGCAGTGGATGGCGGCTGATAAGGCGACCATCCCCGAAGCCGATAAAAAATACATGGTTTACACCTCGTTGCATGAACTGCATAACGAAGGTTTAACCGCCGACCAACTCAATATTGTGCGCGCCGGGGTTTCTAAAGCGCTTAACTCCACCGCGCGCTGGGCGCCAGCCGTAGTGAACCCGAAAGATATCAACGGCAAAGGCATCGTCTACCGCTTTGACGTGCGCGATTACTGGGGCTACAACCAGGGTGTTAAAGAGTTGTATTTCGGCGGTTCGGACGACGACTTGGCGTTCGGAAACGGCAAAAAAGACTATAAAGGCAACGCCATTAACTCAAGCGTTCAGCAGAAGAAATACAACTTCACTGGAACAACTGTAAAAGATCCTGAGCACGCGCTGCGCATATGGGAGCGTGTGTTACACGGCAACGTGGAGGGTGCGGTAACCAGTGGAACCATCCCACCCTATATCGACGGCTTCAAAGGTACGCGCAAAACCAACGCGGCCGGTGAATATGTCGATATCAACGGTTTTGAGTGGGTTGAGGCTGCCCAGTTGACCTATACCCTGACGCGTCCTGACGTGTATAACTCCATCATGATGCACCCATTCTATGCTGAAGAATTCGAGCGCAATCTGGGTGTTGATGTGAGCAAAGGCGTAGATTCTTGGGATTACATGATTAGCTTCGATGCCATCACCATCGACTCGCGCCTGTTAATGCGCAACAAACGCAAAAATGGCGGCTGGTACTGGAAGACCTTTGATGTGTTCACCGGCCAGTTAGCCAGTGGTCGCGACCGCAATATATTTGACGTGTACGCCGATGCAGACGGTAAGGATATTCGATTCCCCTTCTGGGCGAACCCAATTCCTAAGTTTGTAAAAGGCTTGTCGGTTGCTGAAGATAAAACGGATTTCAGTATGGTGGCGTCGCTTGCGCAGTCCGCTGACAACATCGGTGGTTTTACCCCTAAAACGGCCCCCGGTTGTGATAACCAGCCCGGCGCAGTGCAAGGTTTCGGTTTCTGCCGTCACTACACAGGTACCGGTGGGGCACAACAGGCAGCCTCAGAAATTATTTACGACTTGCCCAATGGTCTAAATGGCTACTACCTAACCGGTGGCTTTAACCAACGTCGTTTGGATGCGTTCTTAAATATAGTGCGGGACCCGCGCATTATTCTTAATGCCAAAGACAATATCGCCACTCAAACGGGTTACAGTTTCAGCAAAGACTCAGGCGCTGGCGGCGCTAATGATCCGCGTTTGAACGTGGGTAGCTCTTGTATCGGTTGCCACATTGACGGTATGAACCGTGTCAACAACGACTTGCGCATTTGGATGGATAAAGACAAGTCGCAATTGCCCAAAGGCCAATACGGTGTTGATGGTTGGATTAACAATGAAGCCACTGTTAAACGCGTTAAAGAGTTGTACAAGGCTAACGACGTCTTCAAAGGCTACATAGAAAGTGACCGCCTAGACTTCTTAACGGCTATGGCCGACATCAAAAAAGATATGGTCTGGGGTGAAGACAAGAACTTGTACGTTGAGCCTGTTATTTGGACTGTTGAGTACGTGCAACGGACTAAGTACAAGTACAAACAAACCACCTCTAACTAAGTTCGCTTAAGGGTGTAGCACAGGGCAAATCTATGATGGGTTTGCCCTTTTTTTACGCTTAGCCAGCTCGAATTCAGCTAATTTTGCCCGTGTTCAAGCCTGTGCAGGCCCGCGCCCTGCGTGCCGCCACTAGGCAAATAGGTGTGCATTTTTAAAAAAAGCAACATTAGATTTGCCCGAGCGGCGCTTAGCCAGAGTGTGCACAGGTTATGAATGGGCGCCCGACAAGAGCATTTATAGGCATAGCGTCAATTTTCATGTTTAACAATATGACTAAACATGCGCTTAATGAAAGGTTAAACACGATATGAGTTATAAATAATATAAAATGCGAATCAGCCACCGATTTGGCTGTGAGTGCATACGCCTTTTAGCAAAGAGGGATATGGTAACGTGCCTGTGAAGTTAGGAGCTGTTGACTAAGCTTGCGGCGCTGCATAGCGGCTCGCTGCAGTTTGCCTGACGCGGCTAAGGGTTAGTGATCGTGCCGCGCCCGCCGTGTAATTCCCAAAATAATTAGCCTCAAATGGTACATACAATGACCACAACTACCGAAGAATCAATCGTAACAACCGCCACGGCATCACGCCGTAAAATTGTCCGCATCATCAGCACCACCGCTGTCGCCATGCCCGTGCTCAACCTATTAGGTTGCGGCGGCGAAACCTCCAGCGGCTCCAGCTCCAGCAGCTCAAGTTCGAGCAGTTCCAGCTCCAGTGGCCGCAGCTCTAGCTCCAGCTCAAGTTCATCCTCCAGTAGCTCAAGCTCCTCCTCCAGCAGTTCAAGTTCATCCTCCAGCAGCTCATCAAGCTCCAGCAGCTCCGGCGGCGGCGCTATCACAGCGGCCAACCTGGCCAAAGGCGGCACCAAAAATCTTAAAATCCCTTTTCCGCCGGAAAACCCCTTTAAAAACGGCATAGCCTCAACTCCGCTGACCTGTTCTAAGCCTACCGGCACGCAAATCTTAGGGCCTTGTTATTTAGACCTGGGGCAATTCCGTGAAGATATTTCCGATGGCGAAGCGGGTGTACCGATTATTTTTGCCTTCCAAGTATTGGATAAAAACTGCAAGCCTATGCCTGGTTTAGCCGTGCATATTTGGCACACCAACTGTAAAGGGCAATATTCTGCCGATAACTCCAAAGGCACCCCCGGCGCCGGTTGGTCTCCTAAGGTGTGCTCGGGTGAAACACCCTTAACCGCCACCACAACCTTCCCTGCCAGCGAAGTACAACGCGCTTATAAATCCACCTGGCACCGTGGCGCCACCTCAACCGACATGGAAGGTGTGGCTTATTTTAAATCCTGTTTCCCCGGCTGGTACGGCGGTCGTACCAACCACGTACACTTCCGTTTTGTGCAAAACAATAGGGAATTGTTGGTGACCCAATTAGGTTTCTCGGATGCCCTTTGCGATGAAATTCATAAAAATCACCCAGATTACGTAGGCAAAATTCAAGACCGTACCATGTTGAATATCAGTGGCCGCCAGCAGGACACCACCTTTTCCGGCGAGCCTAAAACTCAGTGGATTATGGATGCCTATAGAAACTCTGACGGCTCCTTAACTATTTCCAAAACAATTATTCTCAACGTGTAATCAATAGGGGGCTGACGGTGTCGGCCCTGTAACGAATTAAAAAGCGAAGCGTTTTAACCGCGCTTCGCTTTTTTTATACATAAAAAAACCTCGCTTGATTGGGGTAATCAAGCGAGGCGTGGCGGCAATTGAGTGTTGCGGCGCAGGTGCAGAGCCAACCTTAATGCAAATTAGAAGGTCATCTCACCCCACAACCAAATTTTCTTGGTGTCTATATTGGGTGTTACCGGGTTGATCGTTGCAATGGCTTTATCTGCCGAATAATCGGCGTATTTAAGGCCGAGGGTATATTTTTTACCGAAGACTTTTAACACTTGGGCATTTATTTCATCGCCAAAATCCTTATTACCCTCGGCCTGTGAGTAGGTGCCGTAATTAATCATCCATTTAATGCCCAGCGCCGTCATATCCATGGACAGAGTTGCCGTGTCGTAGACTACGCCTGTAGTGGGGGTGCCCAAAAACATATCGGCCCAGCCTTCAAAGGCGTGTTTAGTGGCGTAGGGGGTTTGAAAACCCTGGGTGCCTTTATCCGAGCCTAGGCTTTCCTCATAGACTTTAAATACCAACGGCCCCTGTTTGGTGGTGAAGGCAATGCCTAAATCCAGGTAATAATAATCCATGTCTTTTTCGACAAGAGCCGGGTTGGTGAGGGTTTGTTGGGCGTATTCGGCGGTGTATAACAGGCGCAGCGGCATAGTGGTGGGCATGACATAAGCGCCTTCAAACCGCAGCCCTGTGGTGTCGTTTTCTTGATAGCGCAGAGCCGGATTCAGCTGGTTTAAATCCACCGCTTGGTTGTTGAGCATATAAGCGTAGGCGGTAATTTTGCCTAATTGAAAACCGCTGTACTGAATATTCAGCAAGTGATCGTCGGCGTCAAAACTAAAATTAGTGTTGGGTTTAATTTCGGCTATGCCTTGCACCTTATTAATATAGGCATAATAAAAAGTCCAATCGCTGATGCCTTTGTAATTGAGGGTTAAGGCATCAAAGGTTTGTTCGTTCTGCCGCCAGCCCACATTGCCGACAAAACGCTGGTTATCCAGCAAAATCTTTTGCCTGCCGGCAATAACATCTAATTTAGAAATGCCCCTATAACGCACAAAGGCTTGGTTTAATTCGGTTTGCTCCGGATCAACTATGGCGGCATAACCTGGGGTGGTCGGTGCGTATTCATCAAAAGCACCAATAATACGGGTGTCTTCAAATTCGCCCATGGCGGTAAAACCTGCCAGCGGTGCGGTTTCATAGCCTAAACGGCTGCGCAGAGTGAGTGCCTCGGCGTCTTTCAGCGTGGGGCTTGCCACATCCACACTCTCATAACGCAGGCGAAAATTGCCGGACGCTTTGCCGCCGCTGATAGCATCGTAAAAGGCATCGTCTGCCGCGTAGGAGGCTAAGGGGCTGCAGGTAATTAACAGGCATAGAAGGCTTTTTTGATAAGGAAAACTACTCATTGCTCACTCCGCATAAATCGTAAAGGTGATGAAATATTTTTATCCGTGGCTAAAACCAGGTTTTAAGGGCGCAAAGCACCGCGCGGGCTGCCAACGCGGCAGCCGCTATTTATAGTCTGTTGCCAGCGGCAAGGCCGCAGGCATAATTAAACTCTGAAGTTGCTAGGCAACATGATCCTTATGGGTGTGTAAATTGATGACTTTTTTGTCTGCTTCAGCGGCGGGGACTTTTTTAATGTCTGGGGTTAATTCGCTAGTGTTTTTTTTGGCTTCTGTTTTGGGCGCGCTACTCGGGGCGGATAAACCGTCCTCCGTTTTGCGCTGTTTTTCATAGAGGAACCGCAGCACTTCCTGGCGCAGGTGGTTGTAGTGGGGGTCTTCGGCGAGGGCTAAGCGATCGCGCGGGCGCGGTAAATTTACGTCGAGAATTTCGCCCACCCGTGCGGCGGGGCCGTTGGTCATCATTACAATGCGATCCGATAACAACACGGCTTCATCCACATCGTGGGTAATCATAATTACGGTATTTTTTAAATCCCGTTGAATTTCCATTAGCGAGTCTTGCATGTGTGCGCGGGTGAGCGCATCGAGTGCACCAAAGGGTTCATCCAATAACAACACTTTCGGCTCCATGGCTAGGGCGCGAGCTATACCCACGCGCTGTTTCATACCGCCAGAGATTTCCCCTGGCCGTTTGTGCATAGCATGATCCATATGCACCAGTTTTAAATTGTGCTCAATCCATGCTTTCATTTCGGCTTTGCTTTTTTTGCCTTTAAAAATTTGTTTTACCGCTAATTCAACATTTTCATAGGCGGTAAGCCAAGGCAGCAGCGAGTGGTTTTGAAATACCACTGCGCGCTCGGGGCCGGGTTCGTTAACTTCTTTGCCTTCTAACACAGCGCCGCCTGAAGTGGCCTTTAAAAGCCCGGCGACAATATTAAGCACCGTGGATTTGCCGCAACCGGAGTGGCCGATAAGCGAGACAAATTCACCCTGGCCGATTTTTAAATCAATATTATCGAGCGCTTTAAATGCACCCTTGGGTGTTTTAAATTCAATGCTAACTTGGGATAACTCTAAAATAGGTTTCATAAAACTCTCCACAGCTTAATTGGGGTTAGCGCACAATCGCTTGTTTATCCCAGGAAAACACTTTTTGCAGCAGTAACATGCCGCGATCTAATAAATAACCGATCATGCCGATGGTGAGTACTGCCACCATAATGCGGCCGAGCGAATCAGAACTGCCGTTTTGAAATTCATCCCAGACAAATTTGCCAAGGCCAGGGTTTTGCGCCAGCATTTCAGCAGCGATTAATACCATCCAGGCGATGCCGAGGGATAAGCGCAGGCCGGTGAAAATCATTGGCACAGCAGAGGGCAACACAATGGCGCGCACATGGCGCAGCCAATTTAAACGCAATACGCGGCTGACATTAATTAAATCACTGCTCACGGAGGTTACACCTACCGCAGTATTAATGAGTGTGGGCCACAGGCTGCAAAGCATTACGGTCATTGCCGAGGTGATAAATGATTTGGGTACACCATCGGGGTTGCTGTACACGGCGCTTACCACAATAGTGACCAGCGGCAGCCAGGCCAGCGGTGAAATCGGCTTGAATAATTGAATTAAAGGGTTGATGGCGGCGTATAAATTCGCGCTCAGGCCAATGGCAATCCCCAGTGGAATAGCGATCAGTGAAGCCAATAAAAAGCCGGTAAAAACAGTTTTTAAACTGGTAAATATTTGCTGAATAAAAGTCGGTTTGCCGCTGTAGGGGCGATACTCGGCAACAAAGTTGGGGTCTTGCTCACGCGCTTGGGCGAAGCGTTTTTCTTGGCGCTCATAAAATGCCGCTGCGGAGGCTTTATCCTCTTGATATTCTTGGTAGAGCCCCTGCACTTGATTAACTACTATGCCAGGGCCGGGAAACTGCCCTAGGGAGGTTTGAATTTTGCTGGAGCCGAATTCCCACAACAATAAAAATACAGCGAGGCCGACCAGCGGTAGCGCAATTGATTTCACGCAGTTTTTTATAAAACTGCTGACCATAATAGGATTTAGGGTAGAGATTACACTGGCAGACATAGGCTGGCCCTCACAATACATCAAAACAATTCGTTAACACCGGGGGGGATAAAAAGCGGTCGATCCATGTACCGCGAGCGTGTGGGGAAATGATTTAAGCTTTTTGATTACCTTTTAAACCCAGTGGCAATTTTTCAAGGTATTCATTGGGTTTATTGCCGTCGTATTCGATGCCATCTAAGGGGCCTTTTACTGGCGGCTTCATAAAGGTGGCTTTATCAAGATCAGGAAAATCCGTCGCTTTCATTTTGCCTTCGGCAATTAATTCTTTAGCAGCCGCTACGTAAATGTCTGGGCGCAGGGCTTTTTTCGCCATTTCCATGTACCAGCTATCGGGTTTTTGCTCGGTAATATGGCCCCAGCGGCGCATTTGTGTCGCCCACCAGATGGCATCTGAGTAATAGGGCATGCCGTAATAATCACGGAAGAATTTATTAAAGTCGGGGATGGGGCGTTTATCGCCTTTTTCAAATTCAAACGTGCCGGTCATGCTGTTGGCAATAACTTTTTCATCGGCGCCCACATAAGCGGGGCGGGAAATAATTTTTACCGCTTCAGGGCGATTGGCATTGTTGTTCGCATCCAGCCAGGCGGAGGCGCGAATCAGTGCTTTTACCGTGCGAATGGTGGTGTTGGGGTTTTTATCGGCGAAGGCTTTTGTGACGCCAAATACTTTGTCTGAGCCGTTCGGCCAGAGGTTTTCGCTGGTCACAACGGGTACGCCCAAACCCTTGGTTACTGCTTGTTGGTTCCAGGGTTCGCCTACGCAGTAACCGGCAGTGGTGCCCGCTTCCATGGTGGGCACCATTTGCGGCGGCGGCACTACCGATAACATAGCCTGTGCATTGGTGGTGCCGCTGGCGTCGGTAGCGGTGTAAATACCGGGATTAATGCCACCGGCAGCCAGCCAATAACGCAGGTGATAATTGTGGGTGCCGACGGGAAACGTCATGCCCAAATTAAGCGGTTTGCCGGATTTTTTATAGGTTTCTAATACGGGTTTTAAGGCTTCAGCACTAATGGGGTGTTTGGGTTTGCCGCCCTCCATGGGAACGGTTTTTTTCATTTCTTCCCACACGGCATTGGAAACGGTAATACCTGCGCCGTTATAGGAAAGTGTAAAGGGAGAAATAATTTCAGCTTTGTTAAGAGCACCTGTGGCTGAACCTATGGGCATAGGTGCCAGCATGTGGGCGCCGTCTAATTCGCCGGAGACAACACGGTCAAATAATACTTTCCAGTTGGCTTGTGCCTCTAAGGTGACAAACAGGCCTTCGTCTTCAAAATAGCCTTTTTCATAGGCAATCGCTAAGGGCACCATGTCAGTTAATTTAATAAAACCGAATTTTAATTCCCATTTTTCGGGCTTGCCGACGGCGGCGCTGGCCTGGGTTGCATTGCCTATCAGGGCCAAAGCGGCAATTGAAAGTGCTAATTTTTTGAGAAAAGGGCGGCGGGGCGACGTGCTGAACTTCATGGTAAATCCTCGTGGCGATAATTAAATGCAGGCGTGTTGCAGCGGCAAACACTGCCGAGTAAATCCAGCTGGTACGAGCCTTTATCTGGATAAATTCGATAACTGTGATCGCTAATTCAATAGAGGTGCCACGGAAATATTTTTCTTTAATATCAGAGCACTAGAAATTAATTGCGGCGCCCTGCCCAGAGGCTGGGGCCAGTTGCGGCCAGCCTGAGGTGCACATAAAAAAATATATGTTCGTTTTGGGGGCGATGTTATGGCTGCGCATTATTTTTTAACGCATCGCCCTGTTAGGAAGAGTCGCTTTTGATTTTTTTTGGTGCAGGATTAAGAGGCTTATTTACTGTTGTTGAGCACTTTTTTTATGTGGCGGGGCGTTTTTTCGATGCGCAGACAAAAATATCGCCCTAATTATGGGCTTTGGCCTAAAAACCCCGGGGCGATTCGCAGGCTCGTCGCTGGCTTGATTAAGCGGTCAATTAGGTTCAGTTAATAGGCGCTGTTGGGCGCGGGCGAGTTCTTTGGCTTGGCGGTATACCCCACCTGCGGTGAGCCCCCAGGTTTTGCTAATGGGGAGGCCTGCCACATTTAAAGCGTCCCCCGCCCAGGTATTACAGTTGGAGAACATGCTGTAGCGGCCCTGGGCGATAAAAAAGTAGCCGGTGTTGGGTTCGTCATTTTTAATGCTGCGCGGCGCGCCGTTTTCATCTAGGGCAACTGAATTGTCCATATAACGCAGCACATTTTTTATCTGCGCATCGTTCACCAGGAGTTTTACGTAGCGATCAGAGGGCATTTTGCTGAAGGGATTTTGCACATAATCGAGCACCTGCAAGGCGGGGCCATCGGAAAAGGCGAGGGCTTTGGCGCCGGAGCGCAGGCTGGTGTCGCGGCCAGTAAAGTAGTTGATGTCGCCATAACCAAAGCCCAGGTATTCGCGCTTGCTTGCCAGTTGGCCAAAGCGCTGGCTGTATTTAGCTACCAGGGGGGCGGGGATAATAATGCTGCTGTGCCAGCTTTCGTATTCGTAATAAATGGCGTGGCGCCACTGGCGGGCGGCGCTGGCATCCCATTTGGGTAGCGTCACGCAGCCGTTTAGGCACGTTAAGAGGCAGTAGAGCAGCGCGTAGCGAAGCCCTGTGAATGGGCGTGCGCGATGGAATACGCGAGGTAATAACAGCAACAACGAGGCGGTGGGCATAGGCGAAAAAGGCGCCATTATAGCCAGGCTGGGGCGGGGCACAATCGTGCGCTGGCAGACCGCTGAGACCAGGCGCTGTGGCTTAAGGAGTGCTGGCGCCTAAGCCTGTGGGGCGCTGACGGTAAAAACGGCCGTTAAAACGTAACCAGCCTCTATGCGTAATTGCTGCGGCAGGGATGCTGCAACGGCGGCCAAAGCCTCCGCGAGTCCCGCTAAAACAAGGCGATCCACGTATATTCGCCCGTTTTAGCGGCACGAAGACAGAATAAATCAAGACGCTCTATTGCGTGGCCGGGTCAATAAAGGACTCGTCGGCGCTCTGAAGAAAGGCGCTAAGCAGTTATTTTAGGTTTAACCGTTTGGGCACCCACAAGCCTGACTGGCTTGGTTTAGCTTGTGAATCGGGGTTTATTTTTACCCTCAAGCGCGCAACGCAGCCCAGTTCGTTCGGGCTGAGTTGCCGCTTTTTTTATAAGGCCGCGCTAGCCTATGGCCGCATTCACCAGGCTCTGTGCTTCGGCCACCAACTGCTGCAGGTGTTCGCTGCTGACAAAACTCTCCGCATAAATCTTGTAAATATCCTCGGTGCCAGAGGGGCGCGCGGCGAACCAGCCCTGGCTCGACTCCACCTTAATGCCGCCAATGGCTGCCTGATTGCCGGGCGCTTTGCTGAGCACCTGAGTAATGGGGCTGCCTGCCAGCTCAGTAGCGGTGACCTGGGCGGGTGTCAGCGCCGCGAGGGCCTTTTTCTGCTGGCTGTTGGCCGCTGCGTCTATGCGGGTCTCGTAGCTGCGGCCAAACGCTTGGCAGAGTTGCTCGTAGCGCGCACCGGGGTTTTGGCCATTGCTGGCGGTCATTTCCGCTGCCAATAAACAGGGGATGAGGCCGTCTTTATCGGTAGACCAAACGCCACCGTCGCGGCACAAGAAAGAGGCGCCTGCGCTCTCTTCACCACCAAAGCCTAGGCTGCCGTCAAACAAGCCGGGCGCAAACCATTTAAAGCCCACTGGCACTTCCAGCAGCGGGCGGCCCAGGCGTTTGGCCACCTTGTCGATCATGGCGCTGCTCACGAGGGTTTTACCCACCGCCACCTGTGCGTTCCAGGGGCGGGATTGAAATAGGTAATCCACCATCACCGCTAAATAATGATTGGGCGGCAGCAGGCCGTGGCTGGCTGTGGCTATGCCGTGGCGGTCGTGGTCGGCATCACAGGCGCAGACTATGTCGTAGTGGGCGGCCTGCTTTAACAGCGGCCGCATGGTGTATTGCGAGGAGGGGTCCATGCGAATTTTGCCGTCCCAATCGGCGCTCATAAAGGCAAACTGGGGGTCGACTATGGGGTTTACTACGCTCAGGTTCAGCTTGTGGCGCTCGGCTATGGCGTACCAAAAATTCAAACCGGCGCCGCCTAAAGGGTCTACCCCCAGGCGCACACCGGCCGCTGCTATGGCGGCTAGGTCGATAATGCGCGGCAGGTCGCCGACGTATTGGGCTATATAATCGTGCTCTTGCACCAGGGCAGAGCTTTTTAGCGCAGCGCTGCTGGCGCGCTGGACGCCGCCTAACCCCTCGGCGAGCAATTGGTTGGCGCGGTTTTGAATCCAGCTGGTCACGTCGCTATCGGCCGGGCCGCCGTTGGGTGGGTTGTATTTAAAGCCGCCGTTATCCGGCGGATTGTGGGAGGGGGTGATGACTATGCCATCCGCAAGGCCCGCGCTTCTGCCCTGGTTGTAACTGAGGATGGCGTGGGAGACGGCGGGCGTCGGGGTAAAGTCATTGCGCGCAGCCAGCATAACGCTCACACCATTGGCCACCAGCACCTCAAGAGCGCTGTGTTGGGCGGGTTCGGAGAGCGCGTGGGTGTCGCGGCCAATAAAAATTGGCCCGCTAATATTGGCCTGGCGGCGGTAGTCGCAAATGGCCTGTGTAATGGCCAGCACATGGTATTCATTAAAACTGGTAGCAAACGAGCTGCCGCGATGGCCGGAGGTGCCGAAGGCGACGCGCTGCTCGCTGATGTCGGCGCTGGGAATCTGCTGGCTATAGGCCTTGAGCAGGTCTGCGACATTCACTAACTGCTCAGGGGGCAAGGGTTGCCCGGCGAATGGATTGACCGTCATACAGCATACCTTTTATCGTGATGTGTGCCCCATGGTACAAAGGGCGTGGTTAAGTCACAACCCAGTTTTGCAAAGCCCCCCACTGTAAATTGTCGAACAATTGATTAGAATCTGGCACCTGACAGCCGCCAATGTAACCGGTGCGCATGCGATGTTTTATAAATAGGAAAGGTGTCCCTTGAACGCTCCCGAAGTAGCAGGCAATTTAGTCCAGCAGGTCACCCAGTCGATGGGCTGCGCCATAGTGCAGGGCACCTTTGCCAAAGCCAATACCATGATCACAGAAGCGGAGTTATCCGACCGCTTCAAAATAAGCCGCACCGTCATCCGCGAAGCAGTCAAAATGCTCGCCGCCAAGGGCCTGCTCACCTCCCGCCAGCGCCGGGGCATTCGCATAGCGCCCAGCTCCCAGTGGAATATGTTCGATGAAGACGTGTTGCAATGGACCCTCAGCGGCGCGCCCTCCCTACATTTATTGCGCGAGTTTGCCCAGCTGCGCTTAGCCATTGAGCCTGAGGCGGCGGCCTTAGCCAGCCAGTGCCGAGATAAAAGCAAAATTCGCGATATTCAAGCGGCGGCCGAAGCCTTGTTGAGCGTCGAGCAGCAGGGCTTGAGTGAATACGACGCAGACCTGCATTTTCACACCACTATATTTGCCGCCACGGAAAACCGCTTTTTTGTGCAATTTCGCAGTTTTATTCAGGCGGCTTTGCGGGTGAGTATCCAGTGTAATTTCGGTATTGAAGGCAACAAACAAGCGGTGGCAGACCCACACATGCAGGTGTTTTTGGCCATTGAAGCCGGCAATGCGGAATTATCCCGCCGCTTAATGCGCGACATGCTGGTAGAAAACCTGCGTTTAATCGACTTGGCCATCGCCCAGCAGCAAACGGTTGCGGTGGCTGGGGCCTAATTGGCCTTATTCATATAGGCATTGAGGCGTCCTTGCAGCCGAGCCTGAGCGTGTTAAATTAGCGCGCCCGAAGCGCCGCTATCCAGCTGCCCGGCCAACCTTGGAGCCGATATGGCCTTTATTCTGTGTGCCTCAATGGATGAACTGATCGCCAGCCACCCCTGGGAGGGCGTCAGTGTTGACCGCGCGTATTTTTACGATCTATTAGTGCAAACCACTTTGCTGGGCCATGTGTTGGTGTTGGTGGCGGAGGATATATTTCGCCACCCGGTATTGCGCGCTGAGCTGGTGGAAACCAATAAAAGCCTCGCGCGGTTATTATTAAGTGAGGGCCACATTAAAATCCTCGGCGAACTCAAAGAACCGCCCGCCCTTTACCATATCCACGCCAAGAAAATTTCCTCTTTATTTAATCTAGTGCGCAGCAGCCAAGCGGAATTGCCCAGCCCGCCGAGTGAAACGATTGAACAGGCTTTTTTGCAGTTGTTGGAACAGCTGCCTCGGCAAAATAGCGCCGAGCAGGGTTTTTATTTGGGCGATATTCCCGAGCGCGAATACAATTTAATTATTAACGGTTTTTTTAAACGCGTCGCCAACGGCGCCCGGCCCAGCCGCGAATTACTGCTGCAACTGTTAAACACTCTGTACGGCCAAACCCAAGGCCCCTGGCAGAGCGCAGGCAAGCGCAAACTCATGCAATTATTGGCGGAATTAAGCAGCTGCGCCCTGGGCCGCGCCCTGCAATTAAGCCTGCGGCAGAGCGTGGGTATTGAAGGGCAATTCTCGCCCTTAATCGGCGCCGCCAGCGCCACCCTTGCCATGCATATGGCGCCGCTGGATGGGCCGGTCTCGTTAATTAAATTGCCCTGGCCCAATAGTTTATTGCAGCCGAAAACTTGGCAAAAAGCTCTTGTTAATGAGGAGTTTATTAGCGCACAACAGAATTTTTTCCGCGCCTGGCAGGCCAGTTTGCAGCCGCCGATTACCCGCCAACAGGTGGATGGGTTAATTCACAGCGCCGAGCAGTATCAGCAGTTATTGCAGTGGTTTTTTGCCAAAAGTGCCGACAAAGACATGCTCGCCAACCCCGCAAATTTAGTATTAAGTTTTGAACCTACCTCGTTTGCAGGCTCGCCGGTCATTGGCGAATTGTATTGGCAGCAGGCCTTTAATGGTTTTCGCCGCGTGATGGCGCTGTGGAATTTTAACGGCCGCCAAACCGGTGCCGTAGATACGCGCACACTGCCGTCTTACCAATTAATTTATAACAAGAAAAAACTCGCCGCACTTGCGCTTAATTAATGGATTGCGTTTGTTTCGCGGGGTAAAACATGCATAGCACTGTTGACCACCGCTCTTTGGAGTAAGGTTATTGCGTTAAGGATTGTTGTCCCTTGGCGTAGCCCGGATGAAGTGAAACGCAATCCGGGTTTTCATCAAAACATCCCGAATTAGGCAGCGCTCCATCTGGGTTGCAGGGCCAATTTAATTTATGTGGCGACGCCGAAACTCTTAATTTCATGACATTGGGGAGGGTTGGGAATGTCATTTATAAGGGAAGTTATAGGGGCGCCCCTAAGGCAGTTTTCTATTTCTGAAAATGCTTAAATTAATCACCTTGTCATCCATGGGGTCGTCCTGCTTCCCTGCAGTCGTCCGCTTTTTTCGCCAAATGTGCTGTGCCAGCCCATCGCCGCCAACCTATTTCAACAAGCTGTTAGGGTGTTTCTTCGCCGCCCTTAATCTGTTTACCTTTGGCATATTTCACCAAAAACCCACGCACTATGCGGTTGAGTTGCTCCTCCCCGCCATCAGAGCCCTCCGGCTCCAAAATAATATGCTGCTCAAACGCGGCTAAATTATTTTTACGCGCCGCTGCTTTGCGCTGGGGTGCAAAGTTGGGGCTGGCCGGGTGGGTGCTGTAGCTCACATCAAGCACCGGCATTTTGGGGTTGGCGAGCGCTTGGACGAGGTTAAAATCGGCCAGGGCATCTATCTGCATACGCGGGTTAATTAACAATAGCGTTTGAAACGGCGGTGTTAGGGGCGCGCCATCGGGAGCCTCTTGGGCTGGGTCGCCCTGGTGTTGCAGGGCGAAATAAGCCGCCCGCGTCGCGCCCAGGCCCACGCCTAACAAGGAGTTGTTGTATTGTTTTTTTTCCTTAAGCAGCTCCAGCGCCGCACTGATGCGCTCCTGCGCTAAAGGCTCGGCCGGTGGGCTGGGCAGCACCTCCTGCTTGGGGGGCGGTTTAACGGCGGGCAGGCTGCCATCGCCGACTTTACCGGTAGCATCGTTAAACACTTCTTTCGTTTCATTCGGGCCTGCTTTTTCGCCTGTATCGGCAGGCTTTTCGGCTGCTTTTTTCTCTTCGGGGGCCGCCTTTTTATCGGCTTCAGCCTCTTTGGCCGCAGGCGTATCGCCGTCTTTACCGGCGGCATCGCCCTCGGCAGGGGCGGGCGGCGGCAACTTAGGTGGTTCTGGCCGCACCGGCAGCACGCGCGCATCCGGCTCCGGCAAACTGATCGAAAGCGTCGCCCAACCGTGTTGGCTCAAATACTGGCGCAGGGGCTGCAGCTGGGCGGGCCAGTCGGGCATTTGGCTGGCATCGTGCAGCATCAGCAGGGCACCGAGGGGTTTGCCGCTGCTGTCATCCTGCCAAATCGCCACAAACTCCCCCTGTGGCGAACGCAGGTTCACCGTCTGTTCGCCGTACCATTTTTTTAATAACTGACTTTGCTGCTGCTCCCGGCGCACACTCAAGGCGGGCAGGGGGGGCGGTGGTGGAGGCGGCGGTTCTTGGCTGGCGGGCGCCGCTTCTGCCGGTGCCGCTGACGGATCGGCGGCCGGAGCTTCGGCCGCTTGGGCAAGGCCAATGGCGGGCGCCAGGAGAAAAGCGCTGATGAGTGCTCGCATTGTGGCTACAATCCCCCTATCAAGGCCCGCTCCTGGGCTCGGCAGATTTTAAGAACAGTGCCATCAGCTTGGCATAAGGCGGCGCAGATGCAAGTGACACCCAACAAGCCCTATTGGATAGCCCCTTCAATACTCTCGGCGGACTTAGCCCGCTTGGGAGAAGAGGTTGAGCGCGTGCTCATAGCCGGTGGCGATTTGGTGCATTTTGATGTGATGGATAACCACTACGTGCCCAATCTCACCTTTGGCCCCATGATCCTCAAAGCCCTGCGCAACTACGGCATACAAGCGCCCATGGACGTGCATTTAATGGTGGAACCGGTGGATGCCTTAATCGAATCCTTCGCCGCCGCCGGAGCCAACTACATTAGTTTCCACCCCGAAGCGAGCCGCCATGTGGATCGCTCCTTAGAACTTATCCGCGCCCAGGGCGTAAAGGCCGGCCTGGTATTAAACCCCGGCACCCCCTTAAGCCTGATTGAACCTGTGCTGCATAAATTGGATATGTTGTTATTAATGAGCGTAAACCCCGGTTTTGGCGGGCAAAAATTTATTCCTTATGTACTGGATAAAGTTGCCGCTGCCCGCGCACTGATCGACGCACAGGGTTTAAACACGCGCTTAGAAGTAGACGGCGGTGTAACCGCACAGAATATCCAAGCCCTCGCCCGTGCCGGCGCCGATACTTTTGTAGCCGGTTCGGCAATTTTTGGTGCTAAGGATTATGGCGCGGCCATCAACGCCATGCGCGCCGAGCTTGCCAGCCAAAAGGTTTAGTCCTTGGTGTGGGCGCCTTAGGAAATTAACTTTTCGCGTCCTTGCTGCGTTATTTTTGTGCCCAAGCATTTACTTGCCTAGCATCTGCTAGCTTCCTCATCCCATTGGTAATGTTATTAAGTTAAGGATTTCATCTCGTTTTTTAGGAGATTTTGCCCCCCACCAGAAACCCCCGTCCAGCCTCCCCGTGCATAAACCACATCCCTGTGGTTTACCCGCAGGGCCGCTGCGCTGCGCAAATTGCTCCTGCAATTTGTGCAAAAGGGGGAGGAGCTAAAAAACCTTAAACGAAGGAATTTCGCTTGTTTAAGGCTATCTGCCCCCTCCACTTTTTAAGGGGAGGGTTGGGGTGGGGTTTCTGGGCGAGCATATAATCACTGGAAAAACCGCACCAAATCCTTAACTAAATGACATTGCCATCCATGGGGTCGCCCTGAGCCTGTAGAGGGGCAGCGCGACAATACCTCGTGATCAGTCCGAAAATTGAATTTTCGGAGGTGCCCTTATTCTTCTTATTTGCCATTGGGTATTTTTGCCGCCAAGTAATCAATGCAAAGCCGCGCACAGAATCAATCAAATACGTAAATTTACGTATTTCCTCGCCGAATTCCTCTCGCCTAAAGTGACCGCATGCCAGCGGCAAAACGTGCCGCTACCGTTTTTAGGACAGGCGTTTAACGCCATTTGAGGAGTTTACATGTACGGTATTCACACTAGTCCCAGCAGAATTGATTGTCTTTCAGCCGGTATTTTTAAACCCCTAGCCCTAGCCGTTGTGCTCAGTCTCACAGCTTGTGCGGGCGGTGACATTGTTTTTGAGGGCGGCAGCCAAGCCAATGCAACCGTTGATGAAAATAGCAGCGGTGTAGTTTGGACGGCGCAGGCGCGTGTCACGGGTGCGCTCGATTCTAAAGGTTTGATTTTTAGTCTTAGCGGCGAAGATTCTGCTTTATTCACCCTTAATCCAACAACGGGCGCACTCAGTTTTAAAACTTCGCCAGATTTTGAAGCGCCTGCGGATGCGGATAAAAATAATGACTATCGACTAATAATTACGGCTGCCCTTAAAGATAAAACGGCTCAGCAGCAGGTTTCATTGAATATTAATAATGTGACTATGCCGCTAGTGGAATTGATTAAACCCAAGCCCTATGAAAATGTCGGCACGGGTGAGCCTTTGGAAGTTGAAACACTCGTCAGGTTTTACGATGCGGAATCAAATAGCGCTATTGAAGGTGGCGGTGTGGAAATGAATGCATCGCCGCTGCAGCGCTCGATGCAAGATGCACAGATGTGGCATGGAAAAATGAATGTGCCGCAAGGCGGCGTTGATTTATCAATTGTCGGCCTGCGCCCTAAAGGGGGTGGTATTCAAATCACCACTTCCTTATGGAATAAGGTAAATGCGATAAAAGCGGCGGGGTTTGGCTCATTTGATGGCAATTATGTGAGTATTTTTGGCCCCAATGTCGGCACCCAATCGACGCTTAACTTAACCGATAGGGTAATTAAGGGGGCGCCCTGGGTGTGGGTCGATAGAATAGGCTTTGGTGCTGGTTTTCATCCGCGCCTACCTTTTGTATACGTATTAATTCTGCCGCCGACCAAGCCGGAACAGTTGGACTTGAGTGGGGTAAGTGCCTTGCGATATCCACCACAGCAACTTCAGGAAGGCGTAGATTTTGACAATATAGATTACCCAGCTGGAGCGCGTGCTTTGGCTGTTGATGATAAAAATAATCGCGTTATTTTGGCGGTAGATAAGCCAGCTGAAACCAGCAGTCGCAGCGTGTCAATTTCTGCTGTGCCGATTAACGCCAAAGGTTATTTTGCAGCGCGCACCCCCCAATACATGTTTGACCTGCCAGCGCTTCCAGTTGGCGCCACACTTAAACACTTCGCGGTTGATGGTGTGGCCAAGACCTATATATTGGCTTATGAACACGAAGCCACAGCACCGGGAAAAACAATAATTCAAGGCTATGGCGAAAATGGCGTAAAACGCTTTGAAACCCAGCTTGGGCAAGATATTTCCAACCTGGTGGTGCGCGAAAATGCAGGGCTTATTTATGTGGCGGAACACAGCAGCTCTGCGCGTGCAAAAATTAAAGTGATCGATACTAAAACAGGAGTTGTTGCGGATCTGCTATTGGCCAATAGTGATATCCCCCATGGCGCCTACTCAGGTCTTGGCTTGGATCAAACCAATAGTCGGCTTTATGTTGGTGATACGGTCAGTGATGCAATTTATGTCTTAGACCTATCAACCATGCAGATGAGCGAGCTGGCTTATACCTATATGCCATTTGTTTTTGAAGATTCTGAGAACTAAATTTACCGGCTGTATATTGGCTAGCTCCCGCAGGCCAATATACAGCTGATCCAAATCTAATATTTGTGAGGTTGTTGCTTTTAACTCGGGGCAAAAATGCAATCTACGGCGCTTGCCAATCAATAGCGTCTATCCTTTTTATATGTCTTGTCAGCCGCTGTGTATTGTTTGCCGCTGAGCAATAAACGCAAAGTGGTGCACAAAGTCCTTCAAATACGTAAATTTACGTATTTCCTCGCCCAATTCCCCTCGCCTAAAGTGACTGCATACCAGCGGCAAAACCTGCCGCTACCGTTTTTAGGACAGGCGTTTAACGCCATTTGAGGAGTTTACATGTACGGTATTCACAGTATTTCGCGCAGAATTGCTAGCCCTTTACCGCGTATTTTTAAACCCTTAGCTCTAGCCGCAATGCTCAGCCTCACAGCTTGTGCAGGCGGCGACATTGTTTTTGAGGGCGGCAGCCAAGCGAATGCAACTGTTGATGAAAATAGCAGCGGTGTAGTTTGGACGGCTAAGGTGCAGGTCAAAGGCGCGCTGGATTCTAAAGATGTGGTGTTTAGTCTTAGCGGCGAAGACGCCGCTTTGTTTGCCCTCAATCCCACCTCGGGCGCACTCAATTTCAAAGCCCCACCCAATTTTGAAGCGCCTTTGGATACGGATAAGAACAATGAATATCGCGTTGCCCTAGAGGCAAAATTAAACGGTGTGTCAGCGACACAAGGGGTACGTCTGCGAATAAATAACATCACGCAGCCGGTGGTTGAGTTAGTGCAACCCAAATTAAATGCCAACGTAGGCAAGGGCGAGACTATCGAAGTGGACACAGTGGTTAGGTTTTATGATGCGGAATCTAAAACACCCATCCACGAGGGCAGCTTAAGCCTCAATGGTGCTCCATTGGTTAAATCAGTGGCTGACGCTAATCTCTGGACAGGAAAAATGCTTGTGCCCGCAGGCGGGGCCGAGTTTTCTCTGGCTGGGACATCATCGAAAAATAAACAAGTGAAACTGTCAGGCAAGTTTTTTAACAAAGCTAATGCAATTAAACCTGCGGGGTTTGGAGCCTTTGCAGAGGATAATTTGGTGCTAATGGTTTCAGGTTTTACCAATCCGATAACGTTCAATCAGGTTGCTGACGAATTGGTGGGGGAATGTTTTATTGAGTCGAGCTACGAGAAATCCACTGTTGGAATGTACGATAACTTTTCACTCGAATTTCATCCCTACCTGCTTGTCTACTATGCGATGGCTATACCCTTTAAGGAGACGCCCTTTGGGTTCGATGGCCTTTTTGCTTTTGAGATCGGCGGATTTTCAAGAGAGCCCGGCGATGTTTGGGGGCTGGGCGTTCATCCGGCAGACACGTTGGGTTTAACCGTGGATGAGCAGAATAACCGCTTAGTATTGGTTGGAAAAGAGACTGGCCTTGGGCATGAGGACTATTTTTGGTCTGCATTTACCTTAAAAAAGAATGGAGCTCTGTCTGAGCGTGAGCCAAGGCTGATTTTTAAATTGCCCAATGCGCAGGTGCCTGGTGTATTAAAACAAATTGGTGTGGATGGCACTTCTAACACTTATGTTCTTGCTGATGAGCGCATAATTAACGGTGTTGCTCGTACCTTTATTCAGGGTTTTGGTGAGGATGGAGTTAAACGATTTGAATCCCAAGTAGGGCCGGATATTTCTAATTTGGTTGTGCATGAGGCCGCAGGGCTTATTTATGTGGCGGAAAACAGTGCTTCCTCACAAGCTAAGATTAAAAGTATCGAGCTTGCTACAGGCAGAGTCTCGGATTTAATAGTGGGTAATAGCGAAAATATCCACGGCGCCTTTGCCAGCCTCGGATTGGATCGCCACAAAGGCATTCTTTATGTTGGCGATACAGTGAGTGATTCCATTTTTGCGGTGGATTTGCTGGCAAGATCCATGCGAGAGCAAAAATACAGTCGTGCAAACCGAGACTGCCTGGTCGACGAGGCTGTGGAAAACTGATTTTTTGCTTGGTGTTTATTCGCCTAAGACGGGGGAATTAAGTTAAGAATTTTGCGCAGTTTTCTGTATCCTTACTGCGCCTTTCCGTGTGGGAAAGAGGGCTAAAAGCAGCATTTCCGTGGTTGGTATACATCATCCCCTCACCCCTTGACGACTGCTTGGATGCGGGAGTTAAATCACGCGAGGAGCGGTTGCCAAGAGAGCTAGGGTGAGGGAGCTGCACCTAATTTAATGACGTTGAGTACAGGGGAGCCTCAGAAAAATGTAAGCGGCGAAGCGCTGGCTAGGCGCATTTGGGCCGCGCGCCTGCGCTAACAAATCACGTTTACACCTCTGAACCAATGAAAAGTCACTTTTTAAAAAATGCTTGGTATCTAAATGCAAAGTGCTGCACAGAATCAATCAAATACGTAAATTTACGTATTTCCTCGCCCAATTCCCCTCGCCTAAAGTGACTGCATGCCAGCGGCAAAACCTGCCGCTACCGTTTTTAGGACAGGCGTTTAACGCCATTTGAGGAGTTTACATGTACGGTATTCGCAGTATTTCGCGCAGAATTGCTAGCCCTTTACCGCGTATTTTTAAACCCTTAGCTCTAGCCGCAATGCTCAGCCTCACAGCTTGCGCAGGCGGCGACATTGTTTTTGAGGGCGGCAGCCAAGCGAATAAGTCAGTAGATGAAAATAGCAGCGGTGTAGTTTGGACGGCTAAGGTGCAGGTTAAAGGTGCGCTGGACTCTAAAGATGTGCTGTTTAGTCTCAGCGGCGCAGATGCTGCATTATTCACTCTTAATCCCACTACAGGCGCACTCAGCTTCAAAGCTTCTCCCGATTTTGAAACGCCATTGGATGCGGATAAAAATAATGACTACCGAATAGTGATAACGGCTGCTGTTAAAGATAAAACAGCTCAGCAGCAGATTTCTTTGAACATTAATAATGTGACTAAGCCGGTAGTGGAACTGATTAAGCCCCAACTATTCGAGAATGTTGGTCAGGGTGAGGCGGTTGATGTTGAGGCACTGGTGCGGTTTTATGATCAAGAATCCAATATGCCAATGCAGGCGCAAGTAACTATTAATGCGAAATTATTGGCGCCAGTAGACGATGATCCAACCCTTTGGAAGGGCACTATCTCAGTGCCACAAGGTGGAGAAATACTGTCGGTAAAAGGCTCAGAATTGCAAGGGAAGCAAACTCAGACGAGTCTCTCTGCCAAGGTGTTTAACAAGCCCTATTCTATAAACCCCACCTACTTTACCAATATCAATGAGCAGTCTTTTGACATGCCCACTTTTATGTTTGGGGTGGATGGGCAATCGGATTTTTTTGCTCGCTATAATTTTTCTACAGGGAAATTAACTGCGCATATTTGGTTGAGTCAAGAGCAACAAGCTTTGAATGCGGAATTAAACTTTGGTGAAATTGTTAAGCTTGAACACTATAAAATAGCAGTGCGAGCTTCCGATGCTCAGGTGTGGTTATTGGACAAGGATCGCAACAGTCCCCAGCAGTCATCCATTTTGAGACAATCAGACAAGGGCTTAAATTTCACGTCTATTCTTGCGCCTATTGGAAGTTTTGATTTTGTTTTTGATGAGATGGCTGCAAAGGGTTTTTATTTGGTTGGCGATGGTGCGCAGGCGGTGGGCCAGTTGACTGTAGTTCCTATTGAGCTCAGTGCGCATATCGTCTCTTCTGCTGAGCCTGAATTTAAGTTGCCTGCATCTGTGATAAAAGGAGCATACAAGAAATTTGCAGTGGATTTTTCATCAGAATCCTATGTGTTTGCCGATGAGCGCGTGATAGGTGGGCAGCTGCAAACCCTTATTCAATGTTTTAACAGAGCAGGCGAGAAGCGCTTTGCGGTGGTGGTTGGGCCGGATATCTCCAATATGGTGGTGCACAGCGCAGCGAACGTTTTATATCTTGCCGAAAACAGCAAACATGCACGGGCCAAATTGAAGGTAATTAACTTGGCTAATGGCGAATTGAAAGATCTCGTGTCACTGCCTGCACAGCATGAGCATGGAGGGTTTACATCGTTAGGACTTGACGCCGCCCGCAATCGTCTTTTGGTGGGGGATTTTATTAGTGATTCTATTTATGTGGTGGATTTATTGGCAGGACAGTTGAGCCAGCTTGAGTATGAGTTTAGGCCTGAGGTGAACATTATTCCGCCTGATGAAGCGGTGGAGAATTAAGTAAGCAAGAATAAACCACTGGGTGTTGTCGTCTGGCGAGTGGTGCATATATGGCTCTATGAAAGCGTTGTTGAGCGCTTTTTAAATTCTCGGTCATTGGGTAAGCGCTCAGTTAAATGCCTGTTGCAACAGCGCCGCAAGGTTTTTGCGGCTCATCCACTGAGCCAGTCTTTGCGCTATGCATTGTATCCAAGAGGGTTTCCCAAACGTAATCGTTATAGGGGCGCGCAATGGTAGGCATGGGGCGTCGGTTGATGTTTTTTGCCTGTGAATTAGCTGCGTTAATTAAAGCGCGCCAAAGCATATAACATCGCATCATCACCCCTTTGTTAAAACCTGATAGCAATTTTCCCCAAATGCCGCCGAGGCAATAACACCTTTTAAGCGCGCAGAAAAATCAGCGTAAGCTCAATACATCACACCCCCGCTCCTCAGCCCAAGCAAGCAACCTCGCATCAGGGTCCACTGCTACCGGATGAGTGACCACCTCCAGCAGCGGCACATCGTTCGCCGAGTCGCTGTAAAAATAACTGCCCGCTAAATCCTCGCCTTGTTCGGTAAGCCACTGTTGCAGGCGCACCACTTTGCCGCCTTGAAAACAGGGGGTGCCGCTGATATTGCCGGTATAACGCCCATCCACCACTTCCGCCTCGGTAGCGAGCAAGTCCGCGACCCTTAAGCGCTCGGCAATTGGGCCGGTAATAAAGCGGTTGGTGGCGGTGATGATGACCAGGCGGTGGCCTTGTTGGCGGTGGTTATCCAGTAGTGCTAAGGCCTTGGGTAGAATCAGTGGCTCGATAAATTGCGCCATAAATTCTTGGTGTAGCGCAGTTAATTCAGCCTGATTAAAGCGCGTAAGGGGGGCGAGGGCGAAGGAGAGGTAGGCGTTGATGTCTAAAGTGCCCGCTTGGTACTCAGCGTAAAAGCGGTCGTTAGTGCTGCTGTAATAGTCGGCATCCACCAGGCCCTTGGCCACCAGGAACATACCCCAGGCGTGGTCGCTGTCGCCGCCTAATAAGGTGTTATCTAAATCGAATAGGGCTAGGGTCACAAATACTCCGAAAATTAGGGGAATTAACTGGGGCTTGGCTATGCTTGCTGTAAGGCCCGTGTTGCTTAGCTAAGCTGCTGTGCAGCATAAAGATTTTCTTCCAACAGGCACAAATTCAGGTACATTACCAGGCTAAAACAGCAGTTCCTAATTGTGGCGGTGGCAGCGTTAAAAGTGAATGCACAAACCCTTTAAAGGGGCAGGAACCTTCAACGCCCGATCTGATCTTTGCCCCACGTTGGTAAACCCTATACAAAAATTGAGAGGCCCCCGTGATAGACGCCGATGGGTTCCGTCCCAATGTTGGCATTATGTTGAGCAACGCCGAAGGCCAGCTGCTGTGGGCTCGCCGGGTGGGCGGCCAGGACGCCTGGCAGTTTCCGCAGGGCGGTATTAAACAGCATGAAGACAGTGAAACGGCTTTGTTTCGCGAGTTAAATGAAGAGGTTGGGCTGCATGCGAGCGATGTCAAAATTCTTGCCTGCACCAAAGGCTGGCTGCGCTACCACCTGCCTGCACGGTTTGTGCGACAGCAGGAGCCGGTGTGTATCGGCCAAAAACAGAAGTGGTATTTGTTGCAGCTGCTCAGCGATGAGAGCCGCCTGAACGTCAATGCCTGTACCCCGCCGGAGTTCGATACTTGGCGTTGGGTGAATTACTGGTATCCGCTCAATCAAGTGGTGGCGTTTAAGCGTGAGGTCTACCGCCGCGCATTGAAAGAACTGGCGCCTTTTGTGGCGCCTGCACACACTCTTTAAGGGCACCGTTATGCTCACCGCGCTACGCAGTATTGTTCAGGAGGTTAATGCCGCCCGGGATCTTGCCTCGGTGCTGAATATTATTGTGGCGCGGGTAAAAGCTGTGATGAACACCGAGGTGTGTTCCGTGTATCTGCGCGATAACGGCGGCGCTTATGTGTTGATGGCCACCGATGGTTTAAACCCTGATTCCGTCGGCCGCGTGCGCCTGGCGCTCAATGAGGGTTTGGTGGGGTTGGTGGCGGCGCGGGAAGAGCCGATCAACCTGGAGCACGCCGAGAACCACCCAAAATTCCAATACTTCCCGGAAACCGGTGAAGAACGCTACAGCGCCTTTTTGGGCGTGCCCATTATTCACCACCGCACGGTGATGGGGGTGCTGGTCATCCAGCAGCAGCCTCGGCGCAAATTCGATGAAGGCGAAGAGGCCTTTTTAGTCACGATGTCGGCCCAGTTGGCCGGGGTGATCGCCCATGCTGAGGCCACTGGCGCCATCACCATTGGCCTTGAGAACAGCAGCGGAGAGGTGCGTTTTCAAGGTGTAGCAGGCGCGCCCGGGGTGGCCATAGGCCAGGCGGTGGTGATTTCGCCGCTGGCGGATTTAAAAGCCGTACCTCTGCAGCGCATCGACAATATCCCCGCAGAATTAGACTTTTTTAACCAGTGTTTAGCGGCCGTGCGCCGGGATGTAAAACACCTGGGGGATGAGCTCAAAGCCCGTTTAAACCGTGAAGAGCAGGTGTTGTTTGACGCCTACCTCGGCATGTTGGATGACGCCTCTTTGGGCGGCGAGGTGCGCTCGCGCATCAGCCAGGGCCTGAGCGCCCAATACGCCTGGAGCGATGTGATCTTAGAGCACGTTAAGACCTTCTCCAGCATGCACGACCCCTACCTGCAGGAGCGCGCTTCGGATGTGCACGACTTAGGCAGCCGAGTGTTGGCCTATCTGCAGCAGTCCAATGAAAAAATCCAGGTCTACCCGGACAACACTATTTTGGTGGGGGAGGAGCTAACCGCCTCGGCCCTGGGTGAGGTGCCGTTTGGCAAGCTGGCCGGTATCGTCAGCGTGCGCGGCTCCAGCAACTCCCACGTGGCCATTTTGGCCCGCTCCATGGGCATCCCCACGGTGATGGGGGCGGTGGACCTGCCGTTTACCAAGCTCGACCGGCGCGAACTGATTGTCGATGGTTACCACGGCTGCGTGTTTAGTGATCCATCGGTCGGTTTAAAAGAGCGCTATCAAGACATAGTAAAAGACGACCAAGAGCTCTACCGGCTATTGGAGTCTTTAAAAGAATTACCCTGTGAAACCCTGGATCGCCACCGTGTGGCTCTGTGGGTGAATACCGGTTTGATGGCCGATGCCATTTTATCCTTGGAGCGCGGCGCTGAAGGTGTGGGCCTTTACCGCACCGAAGTGCCCTTTATGCTGCGCGACCGCTTTCCATCCGAGGAGGAACAGCGCCTGGCTTATCGCGAGCAATTGCAGGCTTTTGCTCCTCACCCGGTGACTATGCGCACCCTGGATATTGGCGGCGACAAGGCTTTGCCCTATTTCCCCATCGCTGAGGACAACCCGTTTTTGGGCTGGCGCGGTATTCGGGTGACTCTGGATCACCCGGAGATTTTCTTAGCCCAGGTGCGCGCCATGCTAAAGGCCTCGGAGGATTTAAATAATCTGCGCATTCTGCTGCCCATGATCTCCTCGATCCCGGAGCTGGAAATTGCCCAGATGCTCATTTACCGCGCCTATGACGAGCTGGTGGAGGAAGGGTATCGCATCAGTATGCCGCCGATTGGGGTGATGATCGAAGTGCCCTCTGCGGTGTATCTGGCCAAAGAAATGGCCGCGCGGGCGGATTTTCTCTCCGTGGGCAGTAATGACCTAACCCAGTATCTGCTGGCCGTGGACCGCAATAACCCTCGTGTGGCGGATCTCTACCACTCGCTGCACCCGGCGGTCATTCGCGCCCTGCAACAGGTGGTGGAGGACTCCCACAGCCAGGGTGTGCCGGTGGGTATTTGCGGCGAATTAGCCGGTGACCCGTCCGCTGCGCTGCTGCTGATGGCCATGGGGTTTGATAGCCTTTCCATGAGCGCCACCAACCTATTGCGGGTAAAATCCGTGATCCGTGGCGTTAAACTAGCCGATGCCCAGGCCCTATTGGCGGAGGTTAAACAGCTGCCGGATACCGAGTCGATCAATCGGCTGATCCAGCGGGTGTATAACGAAGCTGGCCTCACCTGGCTTACTAAGCCGGATATGCCGGGGCAGGTTAAGCCCCATTAACCGCTCTGGTGCGGCTTACCTTTTGGCAGCCTGTGATGAGGTGAACTCAATCGCCGACTGAGGCTCTATGCCTGCCGCTCGCCGCGCCTGCTACCCGCAGGTGCCGTGCTGCGCAGGACCCAGATACACTACACCCCTTTCGATGACCCAAACCTTCCATAGACTTAGGACCATCCATGCTCACCTACCCCCATATTGATCCAGTTGCTTTTGCCATTGGCCCCTTAAAAGTCCATTGGTATGGGCTGATGTATTTAGCGGGTTTTACCGTTTCTTGGCTGCTGGCAAAAAAGCGCAGCCTGCGCAGTGATTTGGTTGTGCGCGCTCATCAGGTGGACGATTTAATTTTTTATGGCGCCATGGGCGTGGTATTAGGAGCGCGTATTGGTTACGTGTTGTTTTATAAACCGGGGGATTTTTTGGCGGACCCTACGATGATTATTCGCGTCTGGGAGGGCGGTATGTCTTTTCATGGCGGTTTAATCGGGGTGATTATCGCCATGTTGTTGTACTGCCGTAAAATCGGCCAGAATTTTTTGGATGTTATGGATTTTGTTGCGCCCTTTGTGCCTGTGGGTTTGTTTTTCGGCCGCGTCGGCAATTTTATCGGCGCTGAGCTTTATGGCCGTGCTGCGGACGTGCCTTGGGCTATGGTGTTTCCCACCGATGCTGAACACTTGCCGCGCCATCCGTCCCAGCTTTATGAGGCCGGCTTGGAAGGCATTTTGTTATTTATTATTTTATTTGTTTGGTATTCCGCCAAGCCGCGCCCGCGCGCCGCCGTGTGTTCTTTGTTTGTGCTGTTGTACGGTTGTTTTCGTTTTACCGTAGAGTTTTTCCGCCAGCCCGATGCGCATATTAATTTTGAATGGTTCGGCTGGATGTCGCGCGGCCAAGAGTTGTGCCTGCCGATGATTTTTATTGGTGGTGGTGTATTTATTTGGGCGCACCTCAACGCCAAAAAAACGCAGCCGCAGTTGGGGCAATAATTCATGCAGCAGTACCTCGATTTAATGCGTCATGTGTATGAGCATGGCATCACCCGCTCCGATCGCACTGGCACCGGCACTAAAAGTGTATTTGGCTACCAGATGCGTTTTGATTTGGCGGCTGGGTTTCCTTTGGTGACGACGAAAAAAGTTCACCTTAAATCCATCATTCATGAATTGTTGTGGTTTTTGCAGGGTGATACCAATATTAAATACCTGCAGGATAACGGCGTAAAAATATGGAATGAATGGGCTACGGCGGAGGGCGAATTAGGCCCAGTGTACGGCGCCCAGTGGCGCTCTTGGGCCGGGCCTAATGGCGAGGTGATCGACCAAATCAGCCAGGTCATTGAGCAGATTAAACACAAACCGCATTCGCGCCGGTTAATTGTCTCTGCCTGGAACCCAGCGCTATTACCCGATGAATCGCGCGCGCCCCATGAAAATGCAGCTGATGGCAAAATGGCTTTGCCGCCTTGCCATACGCTGTTCCAGTTTTATGTGTTAGACGGCAAATTATCCTGCCAGCTCTACCAGCGCAGCGGCGATATATTTTTAGGTGTGCCGTTTAATATTGCCTCTTACGCTTTATTAACCATGATGGTGGCGCAGGTGACGGATTTACAGCTGGGTGAATTTATTCATACCCTGGGGGATGCCCATCTGTATTTAAACCACTTAGACCAGGTACAAACCCAATTAAGCCGCGCCCCGCTGCCATTGCCGCAGATGCATATTAACCCTGCTGTGAAGGATATTTTCGGTTTCGCCTTTGATGATTTTTGTTTAGAAAATTATCAATCCCACCCCGCCATTAGCGCGCCCATTTCCGTTTAATTGTATGAGTGACGCCAACTAAAGTTGGCGTTTTATTACTATGCCTAAACTTGCCATTATCTGCGCCATGTCACTCAACCGCGTGATTGGCCGCAACAATCAATTGCCCTGGCATTTGCCTGCGGATTTACAGTTTTTTAAACGCACCACCCTGGGCAAACCCATCATTATGGGCCGCAAAACCTATGAATCTATAGGCCGCCCCTTGCCCGGCCGTAGCAATATTGTCATTACCCGCCAGCAACACCTAGCCTATGAGGGCGTGCATCTGGCCACTAGTTTGCCCATGGCCATTGATAAAGCCCGTCAGGAGGCGCAAGCCGCCGGTAAAAGTGAATTTTTTGTCATCGGTGGGGCGGATTTATACGAGCAGGCACTGCCTTTAGCGCAGGCGCTGTACCTGACTCAGGTGCAGGCCCATATTGATGGCGATGCTTATTTTCCCGCTTGGGATAAAAGCGCTTGGCATTTGGTGAGCAGCGAGCGATACGCCGCGGATGATGCCAATCCATACGCCATGGAGTTTCAACACTACGAACCGGCTATTGGCATCTAACCTATGTATGTGGTTATTTTTCGCGCCCGTTGTGCCCAGCTGGATGAGGATTATTACCAATGGGCGGCGCGCATGCGGACAAAAGCGCTGGGGGAATACGGTTGTGTGGAATTTGGTAAATGTGGGGAAGATGACCTTGTACAACTATCCTGAACTCATACTTCAAACAACCGCTGATCTACAAAAGATTGTGGGTTTGACGCTGGAGAAAACGCTGTTTAACTACGTTGCCGATGAGTTCAATGTGCTCTATTTGAAAGCTGACGGTCGCTGGTTCGCCGCTCAGCCTGAAATTGGTGGCGAGATTCTAGGGTTTCATGAACTTGGGACATCACCCACGGAGGGGCCAACCTCTGACGGCAGTGGCATTTTGAATTGTGCTTTGTTCGAGCGGTTTATAGGAGCCCGGGTAACTGCAGTTCGGCAAATGGGTGAAGCCTGGAACGGACACGGTTTTGAGCTCAGCTTCCATGGGATTGTGGACCATACACTGTTGGTACAATCCATACATACAGGGTCTGAACCAGAGGACTATTCAGACTGTTTGCGGCTTGGGGTTGGAAGTTATGTGCATGTCGCAAATACCATCTAACCAACCGCGTCACTCGGATGCCCTTTACGCCGCTCCGCTCAGGTGCAGCGCCTATATCAATTCCCGCCAGAGCCTTAAGCCAAGTGTGCGCCCGATGCACAAAGCCACAACTGCAACTAGACTTAAGCTACGCCCTTAAATATTAACCTGCTGAATGGATCAATCATTTACGCCTTTTAACCTAAAAACCGCAGTCACCCTCGGTACGAGTTCAACTGCGGTTTTTAGGTTTAAACCTTTGTGGCGCAGCCGGTTGCGCCTTGCTTGCCCCCTGGGCTGACGATAAAACACAAAAAATTAGGATGTTGCTATGCACAACTCACTACCTGCTAATGGCCAGAATAAACCACTGAAAATTAAGGCCGCCCGCGTTACGCCCGAACACAGTTTAGATGTTTTATCGCAATTAGAAGTGATGCATCTGGCTAAATCCAGCCACACCAATATGTATGAAACCTTCCGCCGCTGCGCTCTGGCGGTGTTAAATACCGGCGAAGAAACTGACGATACCAGTAAAATATTGGCCGCCTACACTGATTTTTCCATAGAAGTAATTCAGCAGGAGCGTGGCATAAAACTCGAAATTCACAATGCGCCTGCCAATGCTTTTGTGGATGGGGAAATGATTAGCGGTATAAAAGAGCATTTGTTTTCTGTGCTGCGGGATTTAATTTATATCAGTAATGAATTGCAGCACAGCCGCTTGCTGGATATGGAAAATAGTGAGGGCGTGACCAACTCGGTGTTCCATATTTTGCGCAACGCAGGCCTGTTTAACCCGCAAAATGAAGTGAATTTAATTGTTTGCTGGGGCGGCCACTCGATTAATGAGGTGGAATATCAATACACCAAAAAAGTCGGTTATGCCTTAGGCTTGCGTGGCCTGGATATTTGCACCGGTTGCGGCCCTGGCGCCATGAAAGGCCCCATGAAAGGCGCCACCATCGCCCACGCCAAACAGCGCATTACGGGCCGTTATATTGGTATTACGGAGCCGGGGATTATTGCTGCTGAATCGCCCAATCCTATAGTGAATAAATTAATTATCATGCCGGATATTGAAAAACGCCTGGAGGCATTTGTGCGCGCAGGCCATGGTATTGTGGTATTTCCAGGTGGTGCCGGCACGGCGGAAGAAATTTTGTATATTTTGGGAATTTTATTAAACCCTGCGAATGCCGACATGCCATTTCCGCTGGTATTTACCGGCCCGAAAGAATCGGCGGATTATTTTAAACAAATCCACGAATTTATCGGCGCAACTCTAGGGCCCCAGGCCCAGCGTTTATACACCATTATTATTGATGACCCCGATCGGGTGGCCACTTATATGCAAGCGCGTATGCGCGATGTGCAGGCCTACCGCCGGGATACTCAAGATGCCTATTATTTTAATTGGGTCATCGCCGTGGATGAGGAATTGCAGCGCCCGTTTAAACCCACCCACGCCAACATGACACAGTTAAACCTGCATAAAAACCAAGAGCCCCACCGCTTGGCGGCGCAGTTGCGCAAGGCGTTTTCCGGTATTGTGGACGGCAATGTTAAAGACGGCGGCATTAAAGCGGTGAAAGAATTTGGTCCCTACGAAATTCACGGCGAAAAAGCCATTATGCAACCGCTGGAGGCGCTGCTGCGCTCGTTCGTAGCGCAAAAACGCATGAAAATCCCGACGCAGGAATATATTCCCTGTTACAAAATTATCAGCTAGGCCATCGCGCGCTAAGGAACCTCTGAAAAATGTAGCAAGCAGCTTTGCCGCCAATATTTTTCAGGGGGTCTGTAAGTATTTTTTGCTCGCCGAGAAACCCCGCCCCAACCCTCCCGTGCATAAATTACTTCCTTGTGATTTAGCCGCAAGGCAGCTTCGCCATGCAAATTGCTCCTGCAATGTGTAAAAAGTGGAGGGGGCAGGATGGCCTTGAAAACAAGCACAATTCTTTCGTTCAACGTTTCTTGGCTCCTCCCCCTTTAAAAGGGGGAGGCTGGGTGGGGGTTTCTGGCGGAGGGCAAAATCGCCTAAAAAACCATATGAAACCCTTAACTTAATGACATTGCTTCCTGGCCTCCCTCTTTATGAAGGGGAGGCACCTAGACAGAAAAGGCCTTAAAAAATAGATCAAAAGCCATAGCTGTGTTCCATCGCAGTTAAGAGCTGGTTTATGCGCTTGCCGCTGCTTGAGCAACACTATCCCGATTGTCACGACAATAAAATGCACGCGGGTGGATATGTGTTTTTGAGTTACGCTGCTGGCTGCCGTTATTTTTCATGGGTATTTTTCCCCCGCGATTAAACTTTTTTGCTTTTGGGCTGTAAACCAAAAGCCACCTCAGGCGTTCAATCCCTACAGCGGCCCATAAAACCGCTCATTGCCTAAGCCTTTTGCCTCCGCCGGTTGCAAGGAGGCACCGGCTGCGCCCGTTTCTGTTCGAGAGCTGTTATGCCTAAATTTAAATCCCGCCCCCTTGTGGCACTGCTTGCCGCAGGCCTATTGCTGGGCCTCGCCGCCTTTAGCTTCTGGCCGCGCCAGGCTACACCGCAATACACCTATGAAACCCTCCAGCGCGGCGATATTGAAAACCTGGTCACTGCCACCGGCAGTCTGCAGCCGCGCGATTATGTAGACGTAGGTGCGCAGGTCTCCGGCCAGTTGAAAAAAATCCATGTCGAGGTGGGTAGCAGGGTTAAAGCGGGCGACTTGCTGGCGGAGATTGATACCACCGTGTATGCCGCCAAGGTGGAGGCCAGCCGGGCGCAGCTGCGCAATCAGCAGGCCCAGTTGCTGGATCGCAAAGCTCAGCTCAGCCTGGCGCAGATTCAACTCAAACGCCAGCAGCAGATGCATAAAGACGAGGCCACCAGCCTTGAGGAGTTGCAGATCAGCGAGGCCAACGCCCAGTCCGCCGAGGCACAGCTGAAATCCTTAGAGGCGCAAATTGCCCAGACCCAGTCCAGTTTAAAAGTGGAGGAGGCCAACCTCGCCTACGCCAAAATTTATGCGCCTATGGATGGCACAGTGGTGTCCATCAGTGCCCGCCAGGGGCAAACCCTTAACACCAACCAGATGGCGCCGACCCTGTTGCGGGTGGCGGATTTAAGCGTGATGACGGTAAAAACTCAGGTGTCTGAGGCGGATGTGGGCAAGTTGCGCATCGGCATGCCGGTGTATTTCACCACCCTAGGCGGCCAGGGCCGCCGCTGGCACAGCAGCCTCGCCCAATTAGAACCCACGCCCGAAACAGTCAATAACGTGGTGCTCTACAACGCCCTGTTCGACGTGCCCAACCCCGAAGGCACGCTGTTGCCGCAGATGAGCACCCAGGTGTTTTTTATTCTGCAGCAGGCCAAAAATGCTCTGCTGGTGCCTATGGCCGCTGTGCAGTGGGAGGCGCAAGAGCGGCGGCAGGGGACTGCAGCCAGCGCTGAGGAGAAGGCCAAATGGCGGGAGCGCAAGGCGGCCCGCGCTGAGCAACCCAACAGCCCGCAAGGCCAGGCCGATACCCAGGCAAACACCGCCGCCCAAGGCCGCAAAGCCCAGGTTAAGGTGCGGGTGGGCGATGAGTTTGAGCTGCGGCCCGTGCGCATAGGCGTGAGCAACCGGGTGCATGCCGAAGTGTTAGAAGGGCTGGAGGAGGGCACCCAGGTGGTGAGTGGCAGCGCACTAGAAGCGAGTAAAACCCCCGCCAGCTCGCCCCTAGGTGGCATGGGCGGCGGTTTTGGCGGGCGCAGGCCGTGACAGCGCCGCAGGCTAAAGTGGCGCCGCAGGCTATAACGGCGCCGCAACTCACAATGGCACAGCAGGCAAGCCAGGAGTCGGGGAAAGCGCTGATTCACCTGCAGGCCTTGAGCAAACACTTCCCCCAGGGGGAGGGGGTGTTGCAGGTGCTGCAGGACATCAATCTGAGCATTTACCCCGGCGAATTTGTGGCAATTATGGGCCAGTCCGGCTCGGGTAAATCCACCCTCATGAACATCCTCGGCTGCCTCGATCAGCCCAGCAGCGGCGACTATTGGTTTAACGGCCGGGCGGTGGCGCAGATGAGTGGCGACGAGCTGGCGCGCCTGCGCAGGGATGCTTTCGGTTTTGTCTTTCAGCAATACCATCTGCTCAAAGACATAGACGCCAGCGCCAATGTGCAGCTGCCCGCGCTCTATACTCAACTGCAGCCTTCCGAGCGCAGGCAGCGGGCGGCGCAACTGCTGAGCCAACTTGGCTTGGCCGAGCGCCAACAGCACCGGCCCGGCCAACTCTCCGGCGGCCAGCAGCAGCGGGTATCCATCGCCCGCGCGCTGATGAACGGCGGCCAGATTATCCTCGCCGATGAACCTACCGGCGCCCTGGATAGCCGCAGCGGCGAGGAGGTGATGGCTCTACTGGCCGAGCTCTCCCGCCAGGGCCACACCATTATTCTCATTACCCACGATGCCAAAGTCGCCGCCCATGCCCAGCGCCAAATCGAGCTCAAAGACGGCCAGATCATCAGCGACAGCGGCCCACTGCACACCTTTGCCGCGCCCGTAGCAGTGGATGCTAAGAGCCTAGCCAAGGGCGAAGCGCCGCTGCTGCGCCAGCTGGCCACTGCGTTAACCAGCGCCTTAGGCTGCCTCAGCAACAACCTGTTTCGCACCGCGCTCACCCTGCTCGGCATAGTGATCGGCGTGGCCTCGGTGATTACGCTCATGGCCATAGGCGATGGGGCAAAAAACGCCGTGGTGGAGAACATCAGCGCCATGGGCAGCAACCTATTGCTGGTGCGCCCCGGCGGCCCCAACCAGCGGCCGCGCTGGGAGGCGAGCAACCTGCTGCCCGAAGATGTAGATGCCATAGCCGCCCTGCCGGGCATAGCGGCCGCGCTGCCGGAGCAGAGCAGCAGCGTCACTCTGCGTATCGGCAACCGCGATCACAGCACCGAGGTCCTCGCCACGGGCGCCAACTACCCGCTGGCGCGCAAGTGGGCGCCCAGCCAAGGCACCTTTTTCAGCCAGGAAGACGACGACCAATACGCCACAGTGGTAGTGCTGGGCCAGACGGTGAAACAAAAGCTCTTCGGCGAGCAAAACCCCCTGGGGCAATATGTGATGATCAAAAACCTCTTGTTCCAGGTGATCGGCGTTATGGCCCCCAAGGGCGCCGACCCCGGCGGTCAGGATCAGGACGACAAGGTGTTAGTGCCGTTTAAAACCGGCAGCCTGCGCTTAAACGGCCAGCGCACCCTGCGCAATATCACCATCTCGGTGGCAGACCCCGAGCAGATGGACAGCAGCCAAGCGCAGGTGCGCGCGCTTCTGATGGAGCGCCACGGCACGGAGGATTTTCAAATCCGCTCCATGTCCTCGTTGATTGATACAGTCTCGGCCACGCAAAACACCATGACCTTACTGCTCGGCGCCATTGCGGCTATTTCGCTGTTGGTGGGGGGCATAGGGGTGATGAACATCATGCTGGTGAGCGTTACCGAACGCACCCGCGAGATAGGCATTCGCATGGCTACCGGTGCGCGCAAAGGCCACATACTGCAGCAGTTTTTGCTCGAAGCCCTGCTGGTGTCGTCCCTCGGCGGCGCCATTGGGGTCATGCTGGGCCTGGCCATCGCCCTTTTGGCCGGGCAGCTGGGCACCAGCGTTTACTTCAGCCTCTGGCCGGTGGTGATGGCCTTCTCCTGTGCCTTCGCCACCGGCCTGTTATTTGGCTACTTGCCCGCCCGCAAAGCCGCGCGCCTCAACCCGGTGGTGGCCCTGGCCGCTCAGTAACTCTTTTGGTGAATCTCATGTATTGCCTCCTTGCACCCATTCGCCTCAGCTTCGCCTGCCTTTTAGTCGGCCTGCTCGGTTGCAGCCAGCAGGCGCAAAAACCTGCCGCCGCCAGCCGCTTAAGCGCCCCTGCCCAGGCCATAAGTGCCACCTCCGAGGCCTTTGTGCAGCCCGCAACTTCCCAGACACAAGAAACTCGGCAGACTCAAGAAATTCCGCATACGCAAGCAGTGGTGCAGACGCAAGCAAGCCCAGCAGCTAACAGCGGTTGGCAGAGTTTTGCCTCGGCAGGCTTAAACCAATTGCTCGCACAAGCCTTCAGCAACAGCCCAGACCTGGCCGCCGCCAGCGCCCGCTTAGAGCAAGCCAAAGCCCGCAACGCGGCGGCCCGCGCCAGCCTCTGGCCGCAGGCGTGGCTTAATGCCAGCAGCGGCAAAAGCCGCTTTGAGCCTGCCGATGGCCGCGCCACGAGCTCTGCCGACAGTCGGGCAAGTGTTGGGCTGAGCTACGACTTGGACCTCTTCGGCGCCCAGCGCGCAGGCCGTCAAGCCGCCCAGGCAAACCTTGCCGCAAGCCTTTACCGCAATCAGCAGGATCAGTTAGAGCTGCAACTGGCAGTGGCCGAGGCCTGGTTCACCCACCTGGCCTTGAGCGAGCGCTACACAACACAAACCCAAAACCTCGCCATCGCGCGGCAGATTGATCAACTGGTCGAGGCGCGTTTTCGGGCGGGCGCCGTCAGCGCCGCCGACCGCTCCCAACAGCGCACCAATCTGCTCGCCCAAGAAGCCGCTTTGTTGCCCCTGCAGGCCCAGCGCCAGGCCAACCTCGCCGCCTTGGCCGTATTAGTGGGCGCCGCGCCGCAAACCTTTAACCCCAGTGCCGAACCACTCGCCCAGCTGCAGGTGCCCGTCTTGAGCGCCGACTGGCCCGCCCAGGTATTAAGCCAGCGGCCGGACATAGCCGCCCTTGAAGCCCAGTTGGCCGCCGCCGATGCCGATATCAGGCAAACCCGCGCGGCGTTATTCCCCAGTCTCAGCCTCAGCGCAGCGGCAAGCCTGTCCAGCGACGAACTATTCAAACTCAGCCCCGCCACCCAAGGCCTCAACTGGAGCCTAAGTCTTGCCCAAAGCCTCTTCGACGGCGGCACCCGCCGCGCCCAACAAGACCTAGCCCTCAGCCTGCGCGCCGAGCTGTTGGCAACCTACCGCAAAGCCGTACTCAACGCCCTGGCACAAACCCAAACCGCCCTCTCAAACTCAGCCACTAACGATCAGCAGGAACACCAACAGCAAGCGCTAGTATTTGAAGCCAGGCGCAGCCTAGAGCTAACCCAAGCCCGCTACCGGGCAGGCAGAGGGGATTTGCAAAGCCTGCTGGACGCCCAGCGCAGCCTCTTTAGCGCCGAAGACAGCCTGCAGCAAAAACGCCAGGCAAGGTTGTTGGGAGTGTTGGAGTTGGTGCGGGCGCTGGGGGGTTGGCCGGGAGCGGCTGACAATAGGGGAGGCTTGGCCGCAAGGTGAAAAATACCTATAGCTACAGGTGTAAACGACTGGTGTTTTTTTTATTAGGACAAAGGCCCGATGTTTTAGCGTTAGTCTTTCGGCAGCCTTTAGGTTTAACCCAATAAGGCTTGCGAATGAATCTGCCGCTGGCGCGTTCAGCCGCTAAGCATCCTCTGATATTTTTTTCCAAATAGCTCCAAATCCGCTGGCGTCCATTAATGCCCCCATTTCATAAGCGATATCAGTGGCCATTGAGCTATTGTCGGTGCCGCCAAGTATGCTGATATTGTCTTCCCGATCCTGCTCCATTGCACCGATCATTCGCCAAATAAAATAACTGAGGTGTTCGGCATCGGCTGGGGAATTAACGCCTGAGTCTAGTATTTTTAATACTGCCAAATCGGCAAGTTTTGTAGCGTAGTGAAAAACCAATTCTCGTACATGGGGGTAGCGTGTGGTGAGGATCATAGGTGATGCTTAAAAAGCAATTATCCCTAACTATCAGGCTGAATGTCTAATTGGGGGAATCGCTGCTGTAAAGAATCAATAAACGTCTGGATATTGCTTACGCTCCAGTTTCGCGCCACATAATAACCGATATCCTCAAAAACCAGTTCAGGCGCTTGTCTATATCGATATTTCCCATATTTTTTCTCCGTGTCAGTCATTTCGGCTAAAGTCTTCAAAAGCTGAAAGCTGCTGGATCTATCTGCGCGCAAAAAGTCAAATGCATTGTTGTTGATAAGCCCTTTTTCGTTCAGGGCGTCAATGGTTTTTAATCCAATATCCGACTTTTTGAATCCGGCTGCATAAACTTCGTTGTTTATGGTTAGGGTATAAGTGGAGCGATCCTTGTCACTTTGTTTGGCGACCCTTGCGTCACGGCGTTTTTCCCGTAATTCAATTTGGTAACTTTCAGTTTCGGGCAAGGGTATTATCTGTTCGGCGTTAAGAATCAGCTCGTTGTTAAGCTTGTACAGATTTAGCCGAATGCAGGTAATATCCAATTCCATTTGATTAAGCCAGAGTACTGACGTGGTAATTTCTTTGGAGAAGTCACCAGCGGCTAAAATAATGCGTACTTCCGAGCCAAATTCATCCAGCCTTGGCTCATCCCATTCTAAAAATTGCAGCAGCTCTTGTTGGGCATCTAAACCACCATTCAAGAACCTGTCAAAAGCGCTTACTGCAGTATCCCAGGTCATATTGGCGATCATGGCGGCATAGCGAATGGCTTGAAGTTCCATATGGCCACCATCGTTGGTGCGTTTAAGTTCTATAACAACCAAATTGGCTTGTTTATCTATCGCTAACAGATCAATGCGGCGGCGCGAGTCTTCAAACTCGCCAAATTCCTCCGCAATTACCAATAAATCAGTTCCTAATACAGCAATGTGATTTTTAACCAGGCGCTGTAAATCTTGGCGTTCGCGCAAGGCCTCGCTTTCAAACAATGTTTTGCTTACCGGAATCAACCCTTCGTTTGCGATATGAAATAGTGCCATAGGATTTCCTTCTTGCTTGATGTTTATGTCGAAACATTAGTGAGGTATTTGCGATTTTGCCAGCGCAGGCTTGGATGTAGGCCGAGCGTAGTACCTATTTGGCTATTATGGATTCACTCGATGCCATCCCTGGCATCGCCCCTGCTGGCGCGTTCGCGGTGCAAAATGCTCCAGGCATTTTGTGGGTTAGGTTGTTGACTCATTCTAAGGCGGTGTTGGCTTTTTGTTCGAGAAATTCGACGGGATCGAATTTCGACAGACGTAGGGTGGGAAACTTGTTGCCCACCAAATTCTGGCCGCAAAAGGTGGGCAAGCAAGTTGCCCACCCTACAGCGGAATTCGCGTTGTATAAATTCCTCGGCTCGGTGTTAGGCATTTTTCTTCGTCTTTTTGTTGCTGGCTGACGCTTCGCGTTCAGATTTTATTTTTTTAAGCAAAGCATCGGCGCTGTTTTCGCCGCTAATTAAATCATTCGCACCATCCCTGGCGCTCACCCTGGGGGCAGGCGTTGCGGTGCAAAAATGCTGTTCTGCATTTTTGTCCGGGTTGGCGGCGCGCCACAAAATGGCCGGGAGCCATTTTGAACGACCGGAGGTCGTCCCGAAGGACAAGCTACAAGGATGTAGCTTGTAATGGGCGGTGAGTTCGCCTTTAAAGGCTTTGGCTAAAATGGATTCACTCGATGCCATCCCTGGCATCGCCCCTGCGGGCGCTTTCGCGGCGCAAAATGCTCCAGTCTTTTTGTGGGTTAGGTTGTTGACTCGTTCTAATGCAGCGTTGGCTTTTTGTTCGAGAAATTCGACGGGATCGAATTTCGACGGCCGTAGGGTGGGCAACTTATTGCCCACCAAATTCTGGCCGCCTGCACATTGAACTTGTCGTAGTTAATGTTGTGCAAAAACATATTCATACGGGCAAGGTTATAGGTGGTGTGGTTTAATTCTTGGCCAAAAAAACCTTCTTCAATTTTGTGCTCATCAAACTGTTTTTTGGCTTGTAACAATAAGGAGCCGGAACCACAGGCGGGGTCGTAAATTTTATTTACACTGGTTTGGCCGTGCATGGCGAGCTGGGCTATGAGTTTGGATACATGTTGCGGGGTAAAAAATTCCCCGCCGGATTTACCCGCATTGGCGGCGTAGTTGGAAATTAAAAATTCGTAGGCATCGCCGAAGAGGTCGATATGGGCGGCATCCGCCTTTTCATAAAAATTATGGCCGAAATCCAAACCTGCTACGCCTTTGAGTACAGCCGCTAAACGCAGGTTTTTATCTTTTACGGTATTACCCAGGCGGTTGCTGGTGGTATCAAAATCCGCAAACAAGCCTTTAATATCTTTCTCGGAAGGGTAGCCATTGGCAGAGCTTTCAATGGTGCCAAAGATGGCGGCAAGATCCGTATTTAGGCTTTCGTTGCTGTTGGCGGCCTTAGCTACATTGGCAAATAATTGGCTGGGGTAAATAAAGTAGCCCTTGGTTTTAATGGCGTCGTCTTTAATGTCGGGCGTGATCACGCTGTCGGGCAACTCGGCGTAGGTGATGCTGTCGTCACCGGCTTCAATATAAAGGGCAAAATTTTCGCTAATGAAGCGGTAAAACAGGGTGCCGAGCACATTTTGTTTAAAATCCCAGCCATCGACGGCGCCGCGTACTTCGTTAGCAATCGCCCATATTTGGCGTTGCAGGGCGGCGCGTTGTTGTGAGCTTGTCATTAAGGTGTTCCTGTTTAATTTGGTTGTCTGTTTATAGTTGCACTGGCCGAGCAGATCAGCTAGCCGTAGGACGGAAATTGGTTGTTATCTTGGGTTATCAGCGCTATCAATTTTGGGTGTACAAAAAGCTTTTCTTTGCCTGCCGTTATTTCATTTAACACACCTGCTTCGCAGAGTTGTTTTAAATACACGGAGGCGGTTTGGCGTTTGGCCAGATCGCGCTCTACCAGGTCGCTGATGCGGCAGTAGGGTTGCTCAAATATCAGCTGGATTAATTCGTGGCTGTAAATTCTGGGTAAGCTCGTGCGCACATATTCAGAGGTGTGGTCCAGCAGGCGGCGGATGGCGGCGATTTTGGCGCAGGTCCAACTGGATACCTCTTGCACACCCTGAAGAATAAATAAAATCCAGGCTTGCCAATCCTGCTTGCGGGTGACTTGGGTGAGCAGACGGTAATAATCCTGTTTGTGTTGCACTATATAGCGGCTGAGGTAGAGGATCGGCAGGGTTAATAATTGCTGTTCGATTAGGTAGAGCACATTAATTATGCGCCCGGTGCGGCCATTGCCGTCGAAAAACGGGTGGATGGCTTCAAATTGATAATGGCTGATGGCCATTTTAATCAGTGGGTCTAGGTCATCATCGCTGTGGAAAAACTGCTCCCAATTGCCCAGCAACCTGCGAATAGTCTCCTCCCCTATGGGCGGGGTATAGACAATTTCACGGGTTTGCTGATTGGCTATAACGGTGCCGGGAATTTTGCGGACGTCCATTGCTTGCGCTTTAAGGGTGCTGCAGATTTCGATTGCCGTGGTAACACTTAGCGGGCGCTGTTGCAGTTGCTTAAAGCCTTGGTACAGGGCCGTGCGGTAGCGCAGGGCCTCTTTGGTGGCAGCATCTGCTGCCGTGTCCTCTTGGGCAAACTGAAACAGCTTATCCATGGTGGTGACTATGTTTTCAATTTGCGAACTGTCTTTGGCCTCTAGCAGTGGCAACAGATTAATCAGCAAGGTTTGATTGGGTAGCAGCTGGCCTGCCTGCTTGAGTTCGGCTAGGGCTGCCCGCGCACTGATACAGGCTTTGAGAATCGGCACGGTCTCGATCTGCTGGCGCGCAGGTGGCAGCAGGGGTAGATTGTTGTAGGGCAAATCGGCTTGCCAGGTCATGGTTAAAGTACCTGAATTTTTCGACACGTTTGGGTGGGCAGCGCAGTTTATGTCGATGGTTTCGACATAACAAGTTTTTGTGTCGAATAATTGGTAATCTATCGACATGAAATATGGGGTATGCATAAAAATCGCAGGAATCTATACAGGTTCCTCCGTCTTCCCATTGGCGAGTAGCGGATATAGCCATGACTCATACATCCTCTTAAATTAGCAAGCTAGGTGGTATCTCGTTGCAGGCCTGTGCGTGGCCTGCCAATGTGTTTCCGTGCGGCGCCTGGGCGGAAGGTATTATGTGCAAGCACCGATTAAAATAATGAAATCTTGGGACCTAATATGAAACTCTTCCCCTATTTAATTTTATTTGCATCATTATTCCCGTCTGCTTGCAATGCAGAAGCCCTAAGCAAACCGGTAGCAGGCAAACAAGCGGAGACTGCATCGGTTTCTTCATTGAGTGCTAAACCCGTTGAGCAAGAATTAATTGCGCCTGCCTTGGGTGATTTTTCTAAGGCTGTCGCAACAAAAGACACCAAACTGTTTGTTGCGACCACCAATGCTAAATCGGTTTATTTAGTGCGCAAATTCGCTTCGGGAACTCTTGGCGGTCGCGGCTCAGAACTCAGTGCGGAATTTGAACCCAGCGCTATCGCAAAAGATATGTCTTTTGCCGTAAAAAATCAGACATCGTTGGAGCTGCCATCGGTTTTTGTTACTCAGCCGATACAATCTTATTCAAGCTTGAAACAATACCCGCTGCCGCAAGAAATTGATAACACCCATTACGATCAGTGGGCGCCGGTATTACTTAAGGCTTTAACGAACAAGCCTGGGGCAGGTCCTGGGGATCCAGTGATTTTAAAGTCGGCGAAATATTGGATTTATGCTGAAGCGCAGATTATTGATGGCGTTATGGTGGGTAGTTTTGCAGCATTTGCAAACGAAACTAATAAGGCTACCCTGGCTGCGATTGTGGTCTTTTTGTAACAGGTACATTGCTCAATCCGATTACCCTGTCGTGGATGCTAGGTAAGCTGCCAATCTTTTGGCTTAGTGAGAGGCTCTGCGAGGTGGATTCGGTGGACAAGTTAGGGGCTCTGGTCGCCCTGAGCCTGTCGAAGGGTGGTTCGACAGGCTCACCACGAATGGTATTTTTTACCTTGACGAATTACCTGAGCGGCTTGACTTAATGGTATTGGGGGCAGACTTAGTGTTTTAGCGTGAGTTTGATAGGGCTAAATTAAATATTTTTGATGTGTAGAGTGTTGTGTTATCAAAAAAGGGCAAGCCAATTTTGGCTTGCCCTTTTTTATTGGTTTGACGCTTTTATTGATTAGGGCGTCATATTATTAATATTGATTAAAAAAGGCTTAATAGCCGCATACCATTTATTCGCCATGCGCGCATAACCGGCGCTGTTGGGGTGCACCTGATCTTGTAGTTCGCTGGTGGGGAACCCCGTGTATTGATCAACAAAAATAATGTTTTTGCCCGCTTGAATACGCGAATTTAATACGGCGGGAATTTTGGCGTTGTATTTAGGTACTTCTGCGGTGGCGAGAATTCCTAGCGGAATAATATTCGACACCACCAGCAATGCATTCGGTTGTTTGGCGGTGATATGGTCAATTAGTGTTCCCAGGCGTTTATCGGCATTGGCAGGGTCGGAGCCGTACATATCGTTGGTGCCAATATGCAATAAAATAATATTGGGGTTTACGCCCAGTGCATTTTTGTTTTGCACAATATCGTCGATTTGCGCAATGGTCCAACCGCTGTGGCCTTCGTGGGATTGTGGAAAGGTTACGCCATCCACTGTGGCTGGGCCATTTTTAGAGCCGCCTACAAACGTAATATCCATGCCGTCTTTCATACTCAAGCGGAACAATTCAATGCGGTAACCGCCGGCAACCGTTAACCCGTCTGTAATGGAGTCACCCAAAGGCAGAATTTTGCAGGTTGCATTGGTCGGGCAGAACTTGGATACAGCACCTGAAGATGAACTGCTGCTGGAGCTACTGGAGCTACTGGAGCTACTGGAGCTACTGGATGAGCTTGAGCTGCTAGAAGAGCTGCGGCCAGAGCTCGAGCTACTGGATGAAGAGCTGCTGGAGCTGGAAGAAGAGGAGCTAGATTCTCCGAATCCCGGAGCTTCTTCACCGCAACCGGCGAGGATAAGTGAACCGAGCAGAGTGAATAAAAGTGCTGAAAGCCGTGTTGATTTGCCCATGGATAAAATCTCGTTGTGGTTATTGTAAAGAGCAGGCGCTACCGCGCGAGGGATTTTCAAACAGGGCTAGCCTAACTCCCCACTGTGGCGGGGTGCAATAATCGGACATATCTTAATTGGCAACTTGCGATAGTGGTCAACAATTAACTTTTGGAACTCGCAATGAAACTGGCTTCGGTGCGGGCATAATCAGTATTTGTTTTACAATTAAATTGGTTTTTTAGGTGAGAATAATGCGCAATTAATTTAAATATCGGTTGGGATTAAGCGTGGTTTTATTGCGGAGTTTTATGTGTCGTTCAAGTGGGTATTTGCGGGCAAATGAAATTGTTGCTTTTGGAATGGTGTAATTGTGAGTTTTTTGCGATGGGCCAGCTAAATAAAATTTCAATAAAAAGGGGCCTTGGCCCCTTTTTGAATGTTTACACGTTAAATCTAAAATGCATGACATCGCCATCGGCTACTACATATTCTTTGCCTTCTAGGCGCCACTTGCCTGCTTCTTTTGCTCCCGATTCACCTTTGTATTGCACAAAATCGTTATAGGCAATTACTTCGGCGCGAATAAAACCTTTTTCAAAATCCGTGTGAATTACCGCAGCGGATTTGGGGGCGGTGGCGCCTATGGGAATCGTCCAGGCGCGCACTTCTTTTACGCCGGCGGTGAAGTAGGTTTGCAGGCCTAATAATTCGTAACCGGCGCGAATTAAACGGTCCAGGCCCGGTTCGCTCATGCCCATTTCGGCTAAAAATTCCGCCTTTTCACTGCTGTCGAGCTCGGCAATTTCGCTTTCTAATTTATTGCAAATAGGCACCACAACGGCGCCTTCGGCGGCGGCTATGGCGCGCACGGCATCCAAATGCGGGTTATTTTCAAAGCCGTCTTCATGCACGTTGGCTATGTACATGGTGGGCTTGAGGGTGAGCAGGTGTAATTCTTTTAATAGCGCCAGCTCGTCTTTATCCAGGCCAAACGAGCGCAGGGGTTTGGCTTGGTCGAGGTGGGGCTGCACCTTTTCCAACAGCGCTTTCATGGCGGCGGCTTGTTTATCCTGGCCCTTGGCGGCCTTGGCATAACGGAAGAGGGCTTTATCGAGGGTTTCTAGATCCGCTAGAGCAAGCTCGGTGTTGATCACGTCTATGTCGGCGGCGGGGTTTACGCCGTTGGCCACGTGGATCACGTTGTCGTCGTCAAAGCAGCGCACCACATGGGCTATGGCGTCGGTTTCGCGGATGTTGGCGAGGAATTTATTGCCCAGGCCCTCACCCTTGGAGGCACCTGCAACCAGGCCTGCGATATCCACAAACTCCATGGTAGTGGCCAGAATGCGCTCAGGCTTCACTATGGCGGCGAGGGCGTCCAGGCGCGGGTCGGGCACGGCCACTACGCCGGAGTTGGGTTCGATGGTGCAAAAGGGGAAGTTCTCGGCGCCTATGCCCGCTTGGGTTAAGGCGTTAAACAGGGTGGATTTACCCACGTTGGGGAGGCCTACTATGCCGCATTTAAAACCCATGAGTTGCTCCTAAGATGCTGAATGAAGGGTGCGAAGTGCTTTGTCCCACTGGCCGCTAAACAAGTCTTCCCGCACGGCCAGAGCTTTATCGCTGGCGGTTTGGGTGAGTTCGGCTTCGGCTGTGGGGGCGCGCTTGAGTACAAAATCGGCTACCTGCTTAGCATTGCCCGGATGGCCAATGCCCAACCGCAGGCGCATAAAATTGGGATTGTTGCCAAGGCTTGCGATGATGTCGCGCAGGCCATTGTGGCCGCCGTGGCCGCCGCCTTGTTTTAAGCGGGCGATGCCGGGGGCTAAATCGAGTTCGTCGTGGGCCACCAAAATGGCCTCGGTGGGAATCTTATAAAATTGCGCCAAGGCCGCCACGCTCTGGCCGGAGCGGTTCATATAGGTGGTGGGGATTAACAGGCGCAGCTCGCCGCCGGGCAGGCTGGCGCGGCCGCTTAGGCCAAAAAATTTGGGGGTATTCACCAGGGGGGTATTGATGAGCTGGGCGAGGCTTTCGACCCAGTCGGCACCGGCGTTGTGGCGGGTGCGGGCGTAATCGGGGCCTGGATTTCCCAGGCCCACAATTAACTGTACAGGGGTTGGCATAGGGCTACCTCGTCAGCCGCTGTACAGCGGGCTATTACTCGCCTTTTGGCTTGTGAATCGCACACACAGGCAGGTCGTGGTCTGCGCCGTGGTTCAGAGCAACCGACTCAACGCCCTTAGGCAGTTTCAGGTCGGAGATGTGTACGATTTGGCCTACGTCTACATCGGCTAGGTCAACGGTGATGTACTCGGGCAGGTCGGCAGGTAAGCAGAGGATTTCCAGCTGAGACATGCTGTGAGAAACCACGCCACCACCGGTTTTAACGCCTTTGGAGCTATCTTCGTTGATGAAGTGCAGCGGTACGTTAACGTGCAGTTTCTTAGTGGCGGATACACGCAGGAAGTCAGCGTGCAGGATTAAAGGCTTAGCGGGGTGACGTTGCAGGCCTTTTAATACCACCAGTTCTGGCGTGCCAGACACGTTCAGAGTAATGATGTGTGAGTAAAACGCTTCGTTTTCCAGCTGTTTTACCAGGTCCTTGTGAGGAACGCTGATGTTGGCTGGGGCTTTATCACCGCCGTAAATAATGGCAGGCACTAAAGCGTTCAGGCGACGTAGGCGGCGGCTCGCACCCTTCCCTTGAACGTCACGCACGTGTGCATCTAAGGCAAAATTTTGTTTTGACATGGTTTTCTTCCTGCCCCTGAGGGCGTTTAACGCAGGACTTTCGCGACCAGAAGGCCTGCGGGTTACATAAAACCGGCGAACCGGCGTGGGTTTAAGCGCTCGCCCCGCTGGGTTAGCGGAACATAGCGCTTAAGGATTCTTCATTGCTGATGCGGCGCATGGCCTCGGCCAACATGCCCGACAGGCTCAGCTGGCGTATGCGCGGCTCCTGCTGGGCGGCGGCGCTCAGCGGGATGGAGTCGGTGACCACCAGTTCATCTAAGGGGGAGGCTACCACACGCTCTAAGGCTGGGCCGGAGAGTACCGGGTGAGTACAGTAGGCCACCACCCTGGCAGCACCGTGTTCTTTCAGGGCGACAGCCGCATTGCAGAGGGTGCCTGCGGTGTCCACCATATCGTCCACCAGCAGGCAAGTGCGGCCGGCCACTTCACCGATGATATTCATCACCTCGGCGACCCCTGCCATGGGGCGGCGCTTATCGATAATGGCAAGATCGGTCTGCAGTTGTTTGGCTACCGCACGGGCGCGCACTACGCCGCCAATGTCAGGGGAGACCACCACGAGGTTTTCAAATTTGCGGTGTTCTATATCGGCTAATAACACGGGTGAGCCGTAGACGTTATCCACCGGCACATCAAAAAAACCTTGGATTTGTTCGGCGTGCAGGTCGACGGTGAGTACCCGGTCAACCCCTGCGGTGGCCATCATATCGGCCACTACTTTGGCGCTAATGGGCACGCGGGCCGAGCGCACGCGGCGATCCTGGCGGGCGTAGCCGAAGTAGGGCAGCACAGCGGTGATGCGACCGGCGGAGGCGCGGCGCAAGGCGTCCACCATAAACAACAACTCCATGAGGTTATCGTTGGTGGGCACGCAGGTGGATTGCATCACGAAGACGTCGCGACCGCGCACGTTTTCGTTGATCTCAATAGAAATTTCGCCGTCGGAGAACTGCGATGAGGTGGCGTCCCCGAGGGGAATGCCGAGCTTTTCAACAACCTTTTGCGCAAGCGGAGGATTCGCATTGCCGCTGAAGACCATTAAGTCTGCCACTGAGGCCACCCTAAACTAAATGATTGTGAATATGGCTTTGAGGGGCTTTGGGCTGCGGGAGCTTGGGAAAGTGGCTGGGGTGGCTGGATTCGAACCAACGCATGGCAGGATCAAAACCTGCTGCCTTACCGCTTGGCGACACCCCAATTGCATCATTGACATCTTCGGAGGTAAGAGTGCAGTGGCGATTCGTTCACACCTTTGGCAATGAAGCCATTCAGTTGTCCCGGTCGCTCTAGCATCACTTGCTCGGCTTGTTCTTGCGATGCAAAACTTGCAAACACACAACCGCCGGTTCCCGTGAGCTGTGCTGCGCTAAATTGCTTTAGCCAACCAACCGCATCCTTAACTTCGGGGAAGAGTGCTTCAACCAGTGGTTGACAGTCATTCCTCCCACCCTCCTCAAGGAAGGCGCGCATGGTAATGGGCGCGGAATCTCTTGTCAAACGCTTGTGCTGAAAAATTTCCGCCGTGCTCACATGGGCCTTAGGGGCCAAAACCAGATACCAGCGCTCGGGCAGTTCCACCGCCGTTAAGGCCTCGCCAATACCCTCCGCCCAGGCGCTGCGGCCACGCACAAACACCGGCACATCTGCCCCTAAACGGCGGCCCAGTGCGGCCAACTCATCCAGGCTCAGGTGCAACCCCCACAGGTGGTTAAGGCCCAGTAGGGTGCTGGCGGCATTGGAGCTGCCACCGCCTATACCGCCGCCCATGGGCAGCCGTTTGATGATTCTTAGCTTGGCGCCCTGCTGTGAGCCTGTGTGCTGTTGCAATAGGCGGGCGGCTTTGATGACCAGGTTGTCCTCATCTGCCACGCCTGGGAGCGGCTCTACTAGGCGAATATCGCCGTCATGGCTTGAGCTAATCTCCAGCTCGTCGCCGTAATCCAGCAGCTGAAACAGCGTCTGCAGTTGGTGATAACCATCCTCGCGGCGCCCTAAGATGTGCAGGAATAAATTGAGTTTGGCGGGGCAGGGTAGGCGCAGCACCTTATTCACCCACCGGAGTGAGTTGCCAGTTTTTAATCACCATGACCACCCGCACCTGGTCGCGGCTGGCGATAAGCTTGCCGGGCAGCATCCAGCCGTTCACCGGGTTGTAGCCGCTGTAGTCTATGGTCCAGCCCAGTTGTTTAAGCTGCACAAGTTGCCCGGCCGCATCGTCCTGGCGGGATTCGATGGCGCCGGGAGCGGGGATGCCTTTGATCCAGTGTTGCAGCTGGCTGATAGGCACTTGCCAGCCCGCCAGGCGCTGCATGAGTTCCTCGGCGCTGTCGGCGCTGTGGGTGCCGTCTTTAGCGCTTTCAAAGGTGACAAGTTTGCCTTCTTTGGTGAGCTTAACGGCGCCGAGCCCCAGGGGACCGTAAAAGCGTATGGCGAAGTTGCCGCCCTGGTTTTGCCAGTCGAAGTTACCGCTTTCTTTATAGTCTTTTACCGCCAGGGCGATTTTGCCCTCGGCCTGCCAGTAGCGTTTTTGCGCTAATAACTCGGCGGGATTTTTGGCCGCCACGGGCGGCGCTTGTTGGGGCAGGCGGCTACAGGCGGCAAGGCCAAATAAAAGCAGGCTGGCAAGAAATATATGACGAACAAACATGGGCTCTTTCCGAAGGGTTAACCGCTGGGCTTAATCCAGCGTGATGTTGAGGCGCTCGAGGGTCTTGCGCAGGGGTTCGCTGCGCGGGTGTTCTTTTTGAATCTGCCGCCAGACGGCTTTGGCCTCAGTTTTGTCGCCCTTGCGCCAGAGCGCCTCGCCCAGGTGGGCGCCAATTTCTGGGTCCGGCAGGCGGGTGTAGGCTTGTTTGAGCAGCTTCAGCGCGTCGGCTATTTTGCCCTGTTGTAGGTAAATCCAGCCGAGACTGTCGAGAATAGACGGGTCATCCGGCGCAAGTTTCAGCGCCTGCTCCACATAGCCCTGCGCTTCAGCAAGGCGGGCCGGGTTTTTGGACATGCCGTAACCCAGGGCGTTGAGGGTGGCCGGGTGGTTGGGGTTGCTGGCGAGGATTGCGCGCAGGTCCACCTCAGCGGCGGCTTCATTATCCATGCGGCTGTAAATGAGGGCGCGGCCATACAACAGGTCGGCGGAGCTGAGGTTGGTACTGAGTGCTTGGCTGAGTAGCGTTATGGCCTGGTTTGCTCGGCCCAGATCCGCCAGCAGGTTGGCCTTCATTAGGGCGATGTTGGGCTGTGCCTGCGGCGGCAGTTGGCTGCCTGCACTGTCGAGCTGCTGCAGGGCTTCTTCGCTGCGGCCGGATTTTTGCAGCGCGAGAATCAGCTGGCCCTGGGCGGGCAGATAATCCGGCCCCGGCGGCACGGCTTTAAGTGCTGTGATGGCGCGCGAGTAATCGCCCTGTTGGTTGTAAATGCGCCCTAGATAGTACTGAGCGGAACCGGCGTGGCGGGATTGGCTGATTTTCACAAACAGCGGCTCGGCCTCGGTCAGTTTATTTTGCTCCAGCAGCACCAGCGCCATGGCGAGGTTCAGATCACTGTCCTCCGGCGCTTCATTTAATAACACCGCCAGCTGCTGCTGAGCTTCGGGCAGGTTGGTGGCGGCCAGGCTTTTGGCGTACTGCAGGCGCAGGCGCTGATTGTTCGGCTCCAGTTCCAGGAGGCGTTTGATTTTGCTGTGGGCCTCCTCGGTGCGGTTCATGCCCAGCAACAGGCGCGACTCTTGGCTGAGCAGGCCTATGTCGTCGGGCTTTTGTTTTAAACCCTGGCGGGCGAGCGCCAGCGCCTCCTCCGCTTTATTCTGCCGCTGCAGCAGGTAACTGGTGCCGAGCAGGATTTCCGTTTTAGTCGGGTAGCGCGCGGTGAGGTTTTGATACAGCGGCAGCAAGTCGTTCACCAACTGCGGCGTGCCCGCCACCGATTGCTGAGCGGCGCGCGCCGCCAGCGCATCAAGGCCGGATTCCTCACCCTGGCTGACCAAAAACTCCGCCTGGGCAAAGGCCTCTTGCAAGCGGTTGGCTTGCAGCAGCTCGGCCAGCGCGGCTTGGCGGGCTTCTACCACCTGGGGGCTGACTTCCACCCACAGGGTGCAGAGTTTCAGTGCCTCCTCGCGCTGATTGACAAAACGCGCTAAACGGCAGGCGCGCGCCACCACTTCCGGGTCGCGGGTGGATTGGGCCTGCTGCTGGTAATTACTCAGCATCACATCCAGCCGGTTGCGATTGCCCGCCACCTCCGCCACCAGCAGAGAGTAAAACGTCTCCGGTGCAAAGGCGTTGTACTCGCGCACCGGCGCTATTTGAGCGGCGGGTTCTGGCGTGGGGGCAACAGGGGTGGGGGCTGGGCGGTGGGCGCAGGCGCTAAGGCCGATACAACAACTGAGCAAACCTAAAGAGCGCACAAGGGCGTGTGTCATGGCTAAGTGAATCACGTTTTTGGGGTTGAATTGGGCTTTGATGGAGTTTAGCGAATAAAGGCTGCAGAGCCTGGCTAGGCGCAATCGGGCTTGCCGCCTATAATCCCGCACCCGATCGCACGTTTGCCGCTGCGCGCATCATAGACGGTGGGGGTTTAAGGTGCCAGGGCTTAAGCCCTGGCCAGTATCCGTTGGAACCAGCATGCGCCACCACTTATTAAAACTGCTATGACCTTATTCGCCCTGGGCATCAACCATACTACTGCCACTGTGGACTTGCGGGAGGCCGTCGCCTTCAGCCCCGAGCAGTTGCAGCAGGCCCTGGCCGAGGCGCGCGCGCACCCGCAGCTTAAAGAAGTGGCCATACTCTCCACCTGCAACCGCACCGAGTTATACGCCGAACTAGACGGCGACGGCAGCGTGTTGCTCAACTGGTTGGCGCAGTTCCACCGCACAGATGCCAATGCCCTGGCCGACTGCCACTATTTACACCAGGGTATGGACGCGGCCCGCCATATGATGCAAGTGGCCAGCGGCCTAAATTCCCTGGTATTAGGTGAGCCGCAAATATTCGGCCAGATGAAATCCGCCTACGCCAGTGCCGTGGAAGCCAAAAGCATCGGCAGCCAATTACATAACACTTTTCACAAAGTATTTTCCGTCGCTAAACGGGTGCGCTCGGAAACCGCCATAGGCGAAAACCCCGTTTCCGTCGCCTACGCAGCGGTAAGCCTAGCCCAGCAGATATTTTCCGATTTAAAACAAGACACGGCTTTATTAATTGGCGCCGGTGAAACCATTGAATTAGTCGCCCGCCATTTAGTGGAAGCGGGTATCAAAAAAATTATTGTCGCCAACCGCACGCTGGTAAATGCGGTGGAATTGGCCAGCCAATTTAATGGCGACGCGATTTTATTGGCCGATATTCCCGAGCATTTAGCGCGCGCCGATATAGTCATCGCCTCCACCGCCAGCCAATTGCCTATTTTGGGCAAAGGCTCGGTGGAAGCCGCTTTAAAAAAACGCCGCCATAAACCAATTTTTATGGTGGATATTGCCGTCCCCCGCGATATTGAACCGCAAGTGGCGGATTTAGCCGACGTGTTTTTATACACGGTGGATGACCTAAAAGTTGTTATAGATGAAAACATGCGCTCGCGGGAAGCGGCGGCGGAAATTGCCCGCGAGATAATAGAAGAGAGCGTTTTACACTACGAACACGAATTAAAAGCCCTCGACGCCAAAGATTTATTATTAGCCTACCGGCAAAGCGTTGAGCAGGCGCGGGATGCCGAAATAAATCGGGCTATTAAAGCCTTGGGCAGCGGCCAGGCGCCGGAAGAGGTGCTGCAGCAATTGGCGCGCAACCTCACCAATAAATTTTTACACAAACCCAGCGCGGCCTTAAAACAGGCCAGCAGCCAGGGCAATTATCAATTTTTAAATGATTTTCAAAATCTGCTGGAATTATCTTTGGATAAAACCAGCGGAACAACTCCAAGCGAGCACGAATGAAAGCCTCAATTTTAGAAAAACTCGATAGCCTCTCCGAGCGCTATGAAGAAGTCGGCGTATTGCTGGGCGATGCCGACATTATTAGCAACCAACCCAAATTTCGCGAACTCTCCAAAGAATATGCAGAGCTTGAGCCGGTGGTGCTGGCCTACCGCGACTACCGCAAAATGCTCAACAATTTGGCGGAAGCCAAAGAGATGCTCGCCGACCCAGAAATGCGCGCCATGGCGCAAGAGGAAGTCAATGCTACCGAAGCCTTATTGCCCGCGCTGGAATTTGACCTGCAAAAACTCTTGTTACCTAAAGACCCCCGCGACGGCAAAAACGTCTTTTTAGAAATTCGCGCCGGTACCGGTGGCGACGAAGCGGCGATTTTTTCCGGCGATTTATTCCGTATGTATTCGCGCTACGCCGAAACTCAAGGCTGGAAAGTGGAAATTATTTCTGAAAGCGAAGGCGAACACGGCGGCTACAAAGAAATTATTTCCCGTGTGGTGGGGCAAGGGGTGTATTCACAATTAAAATTTGAATCCGGCGCCCACCGCGTACAGCGCGTCCCCGCCACTGAATCGCAAGGCCGCATCCACACCTCCGCCTGCACCGTAGCCGTAATGCCAGAAGCCGATGAAGCGGATGAAATTGCCATAAATAAAGCCGATTTGCGCATCGACACCTTCCGCGCCAGCGGCGCCGGTGGCCAGCATGTTAACAAAACCGATTCCGCCATTCGTATTATTCACATCCCCACCGGCATAGTGGTGGAATGCCAAGACGAGCGCAGCCAACATAAAAACCGCGCCAAAGCTATGAGCCTTTTGGCCACCAAATTAAATAACGCCGCCGATGAAAAAGCCGCTAAAGAAATCAGCGAAGAGCGCAAAAGTCTAGTGGGGTCGGGCGATCGCTCCGAGCGCATTCGCACCTATAACTACCCCCAGGGCCGCGTAACCGACCACCGCATTAATTTAACCCTCTATAAATTAGATGAAGTGATGGAAGGCGGCGCCTTAGGCGATGTGATCGGGCCTTTGGTAAATGAATTCCAGGCGGATCAGTTGGCATCCCTGGGGGATTAATTTTTCGTTTTATTTATTGAGCGGTGCCGCCATGAAAAGCCATTTTTACGCCTACATCAGTAAATTACGTTGGCTGCGCCGCTGGGGCCTAAAGCGCAACACAGTGACTGAAAATGTGATGGAGCACAGCTGGGAAGTGGCCACCATCGCCCACGCCTTAGCGCTGATTAAAAACCGCTACTTCGGCGGTAATTTAGATGTAAACGCCATAGTGGTAGCCGCTATGTACCACGACTGCAGCGAAGTGATCACCGGCGATTTACCCTCGCCCATTAAATACCACACCCGCGAAATCACCAAAGCCTACAAAGCCATTGAGCGCCAAGCCGAGCAGGAATTATTAAATTTATTGCCGGAAGACCTGCGCGAGGATTATCGGCCGGTAATCATTGAAGAAAACATCCCCGATGACCAGCGCTTAATTATTAAAGCCGCCGATACCATCGCGGCCTATATTAAATGCCGCACCGAAGTGGCTGCCGGTAACCGGGAATTTAGCAAAGCCGAAGAAGCGGTTAAAAACCGCCTTAATAATCTTAATCAGCCTGAGGTGTTGTATTTTATTGACACCTTTGTGGGTAGCTACGCGCTTACTTTGGATGAGTTATTAAATTAGCGTTCGCCCTCCCCCAACCCTCTCCCCCAGGGAGAGGGTTAGGGTGAGGGCGGTTTAACACATGGAAAAGGACGAACGTATGATCAAAGGAAAGCTACCCTACGCAATGATTGAATTGGCCAAACAATTACGCCAAAACCAAACCGATGCGGAAAAATTAATTTGGTATCTGTTACGCAACCGCCAATTGGCCAATGCAAAGTTTCGACGGCAACACATTGTTGCGGGTTACATTGCAGATTTTTATTGCCACGAACACAAGTTGGTTATTGAACTCGACGGCGGCCAGCATTTTACAGAGCATGGAATTCATAAAGACGCACAGCGTACGACGCGATTAAATGAATTGGGTATTCAGGTTGTGCGTTTTGATAATCGCCAAGTGCTCACCGAAACTGAAGCGGTATTGCAGACGATTTATGAAAAATTACTGCGCCCTTTCGCATAGGTGCTGCCCTCACCCCAACCCTCTCCCGGAGGGAGAGGGAGCTAAAAGCGCGCACTCCGAAATCGGTGCGACACGATCAATGGCGCGACTCAATCCCCTCTCCCTCTGGGAGAGGGCTAGGGTGAGGGCTGCTTTTCAAGTGGAATTATTTTTGGAGTTTTTATTTATGAAAACCGCTGATGTCAATGTTCTACTCGCAACATTAGAACTACGTTTTTTAAAAAACATGGCCAGGCACCCATCGCTTAAATGGGATGCCCTGCACGCAAAACTAATAGGCAACGAATCTGCCCTCGCAGCGCTCAATAGCATGGAAGAAACCGGTGGAGAGCCGGATGTAATAGGTTTTGATGCGGCCAGTCAGCAGTATATTTTCTGCGACTGCGCAGCGGAAAGCCCTACAGGGCGGCGCAGCCTGTGTTATGACCAAGCCGCTTTGGATGCGCGCAAAGAAAATAAACCCAAGGGCAGCGCCTGTGCGCTTGCGGCCGAAATGGGCATTGAATTATTAACCGAAGAGGAGTACCGCACTTTGCAAACCCTCGGCGAATTCGATAAAAAAACCTCCAGCTGGATAACCACGCCAGCATCCGTGCGCAGTCTCGGCGGCGCCTTATTTTGCGACCGCCGTTATGGGCAGGTGTTTACCTACCACAATGGCGCGGAATCCTACTACGCCGCGCGCGGCTTTCGCGGTGTGTTGCGGGTTTAATTCTATAGCCTGATTTTATAAATAACTTTTTATAAATTGCTGCATGTCGGGGACTAATTTTTTATAGTCGTGTCCCACATTCGGCACCAGCTTAAATTGGGCATTGCAGCGCACGCCACTATTTTTAGCAAATTCCTGCATGCTGTTTACCCAATACTGCGCCCGCAGCACATGGTTGTCGCCGCCAATATTATCCACATGGCGTATAGGCGTTGTGTCTTGGTCTCCCACAATTAAAAGACTGGGCACAGCGGCGGCGCTTCGCCACCAATCCGGCGAGGGTTGAATATCAATTTTTTGATCGACACTGCGGCCCTCCCAGTTTTGCGAATAAGTGCGCCTGCCCATACCTAAAGGCCATTTTAAATTTTTATCCGGAAAGGCAAGCCAGGCCGGTGCGCTATAGGCCGCCGCAATTACGCGGGATGCGTGGCGAATTAAATATCGATTGGTAAACTGCGCTCCGGCAGAATGGCCGACCAAATAAAATCGACCGTCGTATTCTCGGTTGCGGCTTTGAAATTCAGCAATAATTTCATGCAGATATTCATCGGCAGGCATATCCCGCCCAAATAATCCCCTATAACCGCCATCACCGGAAGCCTTTTGTGTTACCGCAAAAGCCGCATTATCAAATACCGGCGCCACCAGCGTTAAACCCTGTCCATCAGCAAAATTTATCCAGGGTTCGAGCATTTGTTGGGCGGCAATAAATTCAGTTTTACGCTCAGAAAACATGCCGTGGGCCAGCACTAGGATTTTAAGTGTGCGAGCAGCATTGCGGCCCTTGTACAGATAATAATTACCGTGGGCAGTTTTATTCAGCGCAATTGCGTTACTCGTTTTAGCCTCAGGCGGTCGGCTGGTTTCTTTATTCTGCGCCGTGGGTTCGCTTGCTGAATTATTTTGCCGTGCGTTGAGCTTCGCCGCAGGGTCATCCGCAAAATGCCAACGGCCTTTTTCATCTTGCCATTTTTTAATCTCAGCCTGGGCTGAGGTGGCAAGAGTAATAAGGCAGGTTAGTAGTAACAATCTGAACATTTTATTTTTCCTTTTTTGCTGGGGCAGGGAGGGTTTTGGTAGATCCGAAAATGCTCAAAATTCATTCAAGCCCATTGTTTAAAGCTGCCATCCATAGGCACCCAACTATCACCCATCCGCCCCGCCTTGGCTGGGCATAAAATCCAAAAAGCTTCAATCCACTCTGCTCCATTTTGTCGGGGGAAGATCATGCCGCCCTAGCCGTGCAGTTGTTGCGCGGCTTCGGGTGTGTGGGCGCCGACTCAGTTCATCACCTGCTCGGCGGGGATTTCCACCGTGCCGTTGGCGTCGCTGGTGGGGATTTTGGCGGCCCTTAATCAGGCAATTAATAAACTTGCAGTATCTAGGGCGTTGCCCTGTTTGGTTTCTAAGGTGGCTTGGGAGATAAGGCCTGGGTCGGCATCTCCGGCCAGTGCGAGTTTGGAGTAGTGGGGAAAGGGATTTAGGTCTAGGGCGGCTTGGAGTTCGTTAGGGGAGGCCAGTGGTACGCACACATCGGCTTTGGGTGTGCTCCAGGACAGTTTGTTAGGGGTTGCTGGGGTAACAAACGCATGCACCTGAACACCATTTTCATCCGCTGCATTTTTAAGTTTCTGGCAATAAAAAGCATAATCCGTAGCGCTTAAAAAATACGCCGAACGATTATTGCTTAGTTGTTCAATATGCTGAGCACAGCCCTCTAAATATAATCTTGGCATCCTGGCCATTATTTCTCCTTGTTTGAATGTCAATTATTTTAAGACAAAGTTTTCAAGGTCTCTGACCCCTTGATCGTTAAGAAAAGAAATTAAAACTGTCTCGACGGCCCAATTTGCTTAGTAAATCTTCGCCACTGCCACTGCCAAATTGGCCTCAACTTGGAGGTCTGTATTTTAAAGGCCTCACAGGGTAGGCGGCTGAATATTCGCCTATTTTTTTTCAAAAATACAGCAAACCACTACCCAGAAAATCCATCCTAAAACCACTCCATGTACTATATTAACTCTTAAAATTATTTCCTCTTTGGATATTCCATCCATGCTTACAAAAGCTATTGCTACGGCTAAAAATATTAGCGTTATTGGTGCTGTTTTTTCAGCTTTTTTTTGAAACATTTTAATAGGCATATTAATGATATTTACCCGCAAACCCCGGTTGCGTCAGAGAAAAAAGCCCCAAAAAAGGCCGCTCCAACAATGCCTCCTGTGATAGGAAGTAGAGTATTTAATGCGTAAGTCAAAATTGCTAGCGCTGAACCAACAAGCTTGCTACACAGAAATTTTTCTCCGGTGGCTGCCGCAATTCCTGCTGCAATTAGCATGCCTCCAGCAATTCCCATAGTGACCACAATCTGTTGCAGAACAACTATGCCAAGCGCAGCTATAGGTGCTCCTACAACTAAAAATGACATTATAAAAATAGCACTCATTACAAGTAGCAGACCTAGGAAAATGAGCCCCCCATTCCCCCCACCCGAAATCATATAAGCCCCCGCCCCAGTCTGCGGGTCAATCAGGGTATATCCCTCCCCAATCCAGCCATTAAAATTAATCCTATTTTCATGCGCAGTAGCAACTTTCCCTGCATTAACCGCGTTGCGAATATCATTCTCCGCGTCGTGGCCTAAATTAATTTTACTCAACGCTAATTCAAGATTATCCGAAGTTATCGTCCAAATCTTTTGCCCCTGTTGGCTGGCAATCACTAACGCTTTTACTGCGCTAATGCCCTGCGTTTTTTGTGTTTCGGTGCTGAACATTTGCTCCGGTACCAAATGTTCCATTGCACTCATCCTCGCTCCAATACTTTGGCTAAATGCTACTGTCTCTGCATGATTATTGTTTTTAGCCACTCGGTGTTGCTTCATGTGGTCGATGTCCATACTCAAGCCGCCAAACTCTACATTTCTCGGCATGCCGAACCAGTATTGGGGATTTAATGTTGTGCTGAAGGTGCCGTAACTGGGCAGGCGGTAACTAATTACATTGCTGCTCTGCGCGGCGATCTGGTCTTGCACATCATTCAGCGCAAAATAATTAAATACTGTGCCGTATAGTAAATCCCCCACTAAATCGTGTTTGGTTAAGGCACTTAATTGTGTTGTTTCTGCGCTTTCTAATTGAGTTTTAGTGTGTTCTAAACGCTGTTTAAGCCTAGCCGCCTGCTCAATATTGGCGCCCTGTAAATCCAGGCCAATCGCGCGGTACTCGCCTGCCACGGGGTGGTTGATACTGGTTTCCCAGCCTGTGCTTGGGCTGTATAGGCCCATTTCTTCATACAATTCACCGCCCATGCTGCCAGCTGGATTGCTCTTTATTGCCTCGCCATTAATTGAAAATTCAGCGGCGAGATTAATTAAATAACCCGGTAGGGTTTTGGGTAGTCGCGCAGGGTCTATAATCCCATCTGAGTTCGCGGCGGGTAATTGGGCGGCGATTATGTCTTCGTCGTTTTTACTCGCCGGTTTAAAACTTAAGGCCAATGTTTTCCCGGCGAGTTTAGCCGTGGGCTCTTCAATACTGATAAAGGCGTCGCCTGCATAGCCGTAGGTTTGTGTAGCCAGGCTGTATTTAAATTTGTGGCGGAGTTTATCGGGTACTTCGATAAATTTCTGCGACGTAATAATACGCTGGTAAGGCAGGCCAGCCGCTAAGGGGCGGGCGGGGATTATAGTTATTTTTTGCAGGCCTAATACTTCACCTACTGTGGCATTGGGGTTCTGCTGTTCGATGTGGTTTTTTAATTTTGCCTGAAACTCGGCAAGTTGCTGTTCTATATCCGCCTGGGGCACATTTTGCACCCAGCCTTCCGCCTCATTAATTACCGATTTTTGTTTGAGTGTGTCGGCAAGTTGTTGCGCGTCAAATGGCACGGTGTCTTTTAAATTCATGCCGTCGGTAAATTCGTATTGTTTAAAACTGCCATCCATAGGCACCCAACTATCACCAACATTTTCCACCATACCCCGGCTGGGCACAAAATCCACAAACGCCTCCACCCACACATGCTCCATTTTAAATTTGGCAATTTTGCCGCCTTCTAATAAGCCAATATTGGGGATGCCGCCTTGGCCGAGCAGTTGTTGCGCGGCTTCGGGCGTGTGGGCGCCGCCGACCCAGTTCATTACCTGCTCGGCGGGGATCTCCACCGTACCGTAGGCGTAGCGGGCGGGGATTTTGGCAGCTCTTAATAAGGCTATTAATAAACTTGCGGTATCTAGGGCGTTGCCCTGTTTGGTTTCTAAGGTGGCTTGGGCGCCTTGGATGGAGCCGTAACTGGGAATAAATTTAATGCTGTTGTGGACCCAGGCGTAAATTTCTGTGCTGCTGCTGTGCAGGGATTGGGCGAGGGCTTTTATTTCCGGGGTTATTTGCACTTCTACTGATTCGCCCAAGGCCGCTTGTAGTTCTTGGTTGGCGGCGTTGGCGGCGGCTTGGGCTATAAGACCTGGGTCGGCATCTCCGGCCAGTGCGAGTTTGGCGTAGTGGGCAAAGGGATTTAGGCCCAGGGCGGCTTGGAGTTCGCTAGGGGAGTCCAGTGGCGCGCGTACATCGGCTTTGGGAGTGCCCCAGGGCAGTTTATTGGGGGTTACTGGGGTGTGGGTGCGTTTGAATTGGTCGCGTTTTAAATCCTGGCTGAGGGCTGCAAGTGCGCTGCGCTGGGCGTCGCCGGTTTTAGCAGTAAGCAGGGCGTCGATCAGTGTGGTGAGGTTGGCGTGGCGTTTTTGAATGTGTGCCAAGGCCTCTTGGTGGCGGCTGGTAATGAGTTTTTGCGCGGCGGGGCTGAGTTTTTTGCCGTCATGAGCTGGGGCATTGGTGAGTGCGTTGGCCTCTTGCTGGAAGCTTGCCATGGCTTCTTTATAGGCGTCTTCAGCGTCTGATTTTAGTTGGCGCAGCTCGTTTAGCTCTTCTTTGCTAATGGGGGCTTCACCGGTAATGTTGGCGAGGGTTTTTTTAAACCAGCTGCGTTTTTGCTCGCGGGTTTGCAGGTTATTGGGCAGTTCGTGCGTGGCCATAGCGTAGAGTTTGGCCATGCGGTGGCTGAGTTTTTGTTCGGGGGTGGCTTCTAAAATTGCTGTAAGTGCGGCTTCGTGTTTTTGCTCTTTGGTGAGTTCATCGGCTAACGCGAGGCTAGCGGGGTTTATATAAAAAACGAAGCTGAAGAAAAATACCGCGAGTGCGCGCAGGAGTTTCGCCAGTACACCTAGGCGTAGGCACTCCAGCGTGGTTGTGTGTCTAAGATGGCTGTGTGTGTTAAATCCTTGAGTCATAGCGTAAGCCTTCATGGGTTTAATAATGCGGAGAGTGAAAAGTTTTGCTCAAACCGGGTGATGACATTGGTTTGAGTGCCAGCCTGCAATTTGAGATCAATCGTGCTAACGCCTTGGGTGTCATTGGGTAGCGGTTGTATATAAAGCGCATGACGGCTTGTTTCACCTGGCGCCAGTTCAAGCGGGCGCGCCCAGCTATTGACGGCCTGGGCGTTAAAACCAGTGGGGTTTAGCAGCGCGAGATTTGAGCTGAGTGTTACCAAGGCTTGGCCATTAGCCAAGCGCTCACCGATGTTGCTGTAATTAAGCAGCAGGGGAATGGCTTTGCCTGGGCGGTACGCACTGGGCTGTGGTTTTAGTGCCTCTAATGCGCCCAATAAGAAATCCCCAAAGGGGTTGGCTTGAGTAGTCGGCACGCTATTGAGGCGGCTGGCCTGGCCTAATAAATCAAACCCCGCGAATAAACTAATACCCTGTTGGTATTGATTTAAGGCCACTGCATTGCGGTTGGTCACCGGCATAAAGCTGCTCAAGTCACCGGTAAATGGGTAGTTAAATAGTGCCAGTGTGCCGCTTCCTTGTGCGTGCCAAGTTTTAGTAATGGCCTGGCCATTGATATTGCCCTGGGGGTTTACCACATCGGCAAAGGGGGCCAGCAGGCTGCCTTCAATACCCACCCATTTAAGTTCTAGGCGAGTGGCCTGTGCAAAGTTAAACAACACTTTTTGCCTTATGGGCGCGAGGGCCTGTAAGCCTATGCTCTGCAGTTTGGCGGTGCTGCCATTCACGTTGAGCACCAGCGTGGCATTCTTGGGTATGCAGTTAACAGCCAGTGACGTGGCTGTGGCCAATTCGCTGGCATTGAGGCTAAACACTTGCACTGGACTTGAGCAGTCGCCCGTAAGCGTATAACCGCCGTATTGGAAGCGAGTTTTACCATTGGCGGTTGCTTGCGCTATAGAGCGGGAGAGCTCTTCTAAGTAGGCGCGCTCATCACTAAAACTGAACGGCAGGCTGGTGTTACCTACCAGGCGGGCACCGGGCGCTAGGCTGTTGCGTACCCCGCTACTAACGCCTGCAACGCTACCGCCAGCTAATAGGTTGCCGTTGTAAATTTTGCCATTGGGGAAGGTGACATTGCCGCCAATAAGCACTACGTCTGTTAAGGGGGCGGCAGGTAATTTATTGCCTATGCCGTAATAAATGATGTTGAAATTACCTCCTGCAGCCAAACGCCCCTCTACCGATGAGGTGGCGGAGATAAAATCCTCAAACGTAAACATATTGAACCGACTGGCAACCCGGAATGGACCTAGGGGCGAGCCTGTATTGTCCGTGGCTGACGTATGCGTGTATTCACCCAGCACTGTACTTGTGGTGGCGGCAAAGTTTATGAGGGCGCTTGAGGAGTCCAGGGCGTGTTCCCAGGTATCCCCTAGCACACTGGCGTAGAGTTTAATTCCGCTGCTATAGGCTGGATTGCTGCGAGCGGTAATGCCGAGCACTTCATCTAAAGCGGCATAGTGTTTACCGGCCAGGAGCAATCCATCACCCGCCGCTATTTGGCTTTTTAATTGGTTGAGCGTGGCGGCATCTAAGTTTATAGACTCACTCAACAGAGCATATTCACCATAACCGCCTTGATTTAATTCAGTAGCAAATTCCTCTGCTGAATCCACAAGCGTATAAAACCAACCTGCTTGGCTGAGTTTTTGGTGCAAATAATTTTCTTCGGCTAATTGCTCCGCCGTTGTGGCCGGGTCAATTAACACTAATAAACGCGGTTTTTCGCCGAGTTGAAGGTTGCCGGTTAATTTTATTGGCGAAGCCTTTACGGTAAATGTAGCGTTGGCCAGAACCTGAGGAGCGCCTTCAAATAGTGCGCGCGCGATGCATGCGTACTCCCCGGGGTTTAAACCATTGTCGGACACTGTGTTTTTATTAAGGCTCTGTTGGGCAGGCAGTGCAACGTCTGCAGTTGTACTGCTAATAACTTCCTGGGTATCAACGCGCACCAGTGATAAATCATAGCTTTGGGTAATTGTTTGCACACCTAAGTTACTAAATTGATACCAACAGGTTTGTGTTTGCCCCTGTTCAATCACCGGGGTGGTGACGGTTGCGGTGGTTGATAAATTGAGTAAGGGTTGATCGGCGACGGTAAATTCGGTTTGGTGGGTGGCAATAATGCCACCGTCGGTATTAACCGCTTGCAGTACAACCTGATAGCGCCCTGGATTTGCGTTCGTAAGCGGAATAATAAATGTTCTATCAGCAAATGCTTGGGGACTAATTTGCTCAATTATTGCGTTGTTGCTCCAGTACACCTCGCCAGTATCGGCTATTACCCGCGTGTTTAAAGTAGTCTCGTTCAGCTGGGAATTAGTGGAAAGATTGGTGAGGCGATCAAGCAGCGTCACGCTGTCTTTTTTGCTGTACAGGGTTTTATCCGTACTGATACGTGCACTAGCTTGTGGGCCTTCTTTGGCGGTAAGGCTAAAGGGTATTTTTATTTCTGTTTGTACGCCGTTTGAATCGGTTAAAAGCGCCTGAACGATGTAGTCGCCTTGATACAAATTGCCGATGGGATAATTAATAGGCGGTAAATTAACTGCGCCTTGAGCAGGTACATTGATAACTGAGGGTGTGTTGATGAGCGCCGCTTCATGGCCGAGGGCATCAATAATACTAAGCCGCAGTGAAGCGCTTGCTGCGCTTGTACCTGCATTGGCTGCCGCTAGATTAATCAGCATGATTTGGCCTGGGCCATAGCTGGGCTTATCGGTTGCAGCCTGCAAACTAAACCCCGTCGATAACACCTCTAAGTTCTGCTCGCCGAGGCTGCGGTGATGTTGTTTGCCGTTTAAATCGGTATAGGTTAATTCGGTGCTGGTTGTTATGGTGCGTTTTTCGCCGGGAGTTAAATTGCGGGCGATTACCTCATAGTCGAGATTTTTAATTTGCCCAATAGAAAACGCCGGAAAATTCCACTCTATCTCGGTATGGCTGGGTAATTGTTCGATGCGACTGGGCTGTACCGTAAAGGATGTGGCGTCTAGGTCTAAATTATTGCGGTTTAGGCGGCTGATTACTTTGACGTGTTTGTAGTCGCCTTCGGTGGGGTTGATGATTTCCGTTTTCATGCCGCCGGTATAACCGTAGGAGTCAAAATAACCAAACCCGTAAACAGAAATGCCAAAAGGTTCATTTGAGGAAATATGGTGAGAGCCTTTAGTGATGGGAATTTGCGCTCCACTGTAGTTGCTAGTGCCTATGGGTTTAAATAATTCTGCTGAGACAGGACTTCCGTCCAGCTGTACTGTGGTAATGCTGGATTTTTTAACTACTGCATTAATGTAGTGCGATGTAAATCCAGCTTCTGGGGTGGCTATAGTGTAACTGTTCGAGAATTGCTCAGTAGGAGGCGCGATCATCATAAATGGATCAGCATTTACGTTGTCATATGTTTGCCCAACAGAGAATTGAGCTAGTGATGCGGGTGCAGAAGTTTCTATAATTGCTGGCTCACTTTGAATTACGTCAAAATAAGCCCCTTCAGCTAGCGTCGCTTTTATAATGCCGTTAATTTTAACTTGCGTATTATTGCGGGATGACAATATGCGTATCAGATCACCTTTTAATCTGTTTGCTAACGGAAAGGTTAAAAATGAAGATCCCCAAGCCGATACTGGAGGTGTCATTTCCAGCAAATGGTCGCATGCGGGGTGGCTGGCTGGCACTTGCGCACACCTGCCCCCAGTTGTGACCGAAATCGCTTTATTGGATTTTATTTTAGTCCCCGTTAGATCGCCATATGGCTCTGATTGTAATAGATATGTTTGAAGTTTGTTTAGTTTGATGGAAAACGGAACATTAAGAGTGTTTCGCATTGGATCTGGGATTGGAGCTAATTTGGCTGTGGGGGTGACTTCGATTTCCGTATCATCCTCCGAGGCTGTGATGGCGATGTTAGCTGAGTAATAGCCTCCATTGAATCCCGGAACCAAGTAGTAACTCCCTAAAGAATTTACCGGCAGAACGAGGAAACCATCGGTGGAATATTGAGCCTGATTCAGCCCGTATAAATTGATTGGCCTAACTGATGTTACTTTTATTCCTTTCTTGGAGATGCTGTTGGCCGGTGTATCTGATATTGAAGGAGGTAATTCAACTTTTGTGGTGACAAATGGTTGGACATTAAAAGGGATTTTTTCTCCACTGTCGGTCAGTTCTATTGTTCCTTCGGTGTTGAATTCAGAGGATATGAACAGCGCCACTGTTGAATAAGGTTTTTCTTTGTAGATGTTTTGAAACAATGAAAAAATAAACTCCACCCCTGTGGAGCTTTTTTGTTCGGAAACGTTGTTGGTTGTGTTGGCAATTGCAAGTATTGGCGCAATGCCAATTATTGTTGATAACAATAAGATTTTTATTGCTTTCATTGTTTGATCTCCATCCCTTCTAAGCGAATTTGAATCTTTGCGCGTTCGCTAGGGCTTGGCGCTACTACATTTGGATTGATTTCCTGGCTAATATTGATTTGTACCCCTGGCGCTGCCGATATGACGCTACCCTCGGTTAAATCAGGCATGTTTTCACTTAAGACTTTTAATGAGAGATTGTAATCGCCGCTGCGGACGAAGGTGTGTTCTAATATTTCGAGTGGAATTACAGAAAATACACTATTGGGGGGCAACATGAATGAGACAGGATGAGAATAAATAACCGACCCGTTAGGATCGCTAAAATCATACGTGATACGAACTTCCGTTGGTACATTGGACTGGTTGCGCACAGCTGCTTGAATTTTGAGTTCCTCTTTGGCCCCTTGGTTGGTTTGATCGGGATAAGAAAGCAGTTTCAAAGATGCAATTTTGACGGTCGGTTCAATGGTGATGAGTTTTTGGGCCTGAGCCAGTAGTTGTAACGTATTTTTAGCGAAGACAGACCATTGTAATGTGTAAGTGCCTGGTGGGTAGTTTTGCGTATGCCAATTAAAGGGCAGCTTTAGTTCTTGCTGGGACGCCACATCGAGTGGTGTTGCCAATGATGTGGGATCTGCCGAAACAGAGAACTCCTCAAGCGCGCTCCCAGACGAATTGATGACTTTTATCTGTGTCACTAGGGTTTGATTCGCATCTCCAGTATTTCTCAATGTACCCGCACCTTCCACTGTGGAATAGGCGCCATATACAGATTTATCCGTGGTTAGTGCACTAATGGCGATGCCTTGAGCGGCGTTTTTTTGTAACGCAATATTAACTTCTGCTATGCCTGTGCCGCCGAGCACTAAGTTAAATTCAGTGGAATCGTAACCATTTGCTTGAACCTGTAGTGCTAGGGTGTTTTGCGTTGGTTCACTTAGCTGAATTTGATAGCGCCCATCTGCAGATGAACTAGCCTGCCCTGATGGCACGCTTATACGGGCGCCGACAATCGGCAAGCCTGTTTGGTTGTCGGTTATTTGGCCCTGAAGAATAAGTTGCTGAGTAGCCTTAGGCTGTAAATAAATTTCGCCTAGTTGTGCATTGCCCGGTACCAGTGTTCCGCTTAATTGTGTGGTTTGGTAGCCGGGTGCTGTCAGTGTCAGTTCAATATTGCCCTGTGATAGGCCTGCAAAATTAAATAATCCATCAGTATTGGTCTGTTTTGAGAGGTCTTGCCCCGCTAGGCTCACGGTCGCCTGGCTAATGGGCTGCTGCGTTTTTGCATCTAAAACAATACCGTTCACATTTGCCAAAGTAGGAAGAGGATTATTAAGTGGGAATAAACTTGGAGAAAATATAATCCGCTGGCCAGCTTGAGCCTGGGTAGATGTTTTTATGGCTTGGTAATTAGGATGCTCAATAGCTACAGCAAGGCTTTTATCCGCTGCAATTTCCGCTGAATAGTTGCCCGATACGTCGGTGCGCACGCTAGTAAATATTCCGCCCGCGTTGGTGAGTGTAACTGTGGTATCGGGAATAGGCGTATTGTTGTTCGCGTCCATGATTCTACCGGCGACAACCGATGTTTGAGTGCTGCGCGATAACACAATGTTGCCAAGCTCAACACGAGTATTAGCGGGAATGGCGATTGTTTGAGTGGCCTTAATAAACCCCTCTGCTAAGTAGGTGAGTGTGTACAAGCCTGGCGTTAAGTTTTCTAGAGTGAATTGGCCGGAGGTATTTACCTGAGTGGTTCGATTATTGGGGCCATTAATTGAGATAGTGCCATGCGCTATAGGTGTTTCTGATCCGCTTCCCAACAGCGCCCCAGTTACCAAGGAAGGCGCAGGCACATTATTAGCGGGAATTAGATTAATAGTGCCCAGATCTAGCCGCGAAGCCGATGGAAGGGTAACTAGGCGAGATTGGCTTTGAAAACCTTCAGCCTTAAATAGAAGTTGATACGATCCTGCTGCTAGGGTTTTGATTTCAAATCGCCCTAAGGCATCGGTTAATTGCCGTGTATCTGTGCTGTTTATTTCAATGCTGGCATTAGGTATAGGAAGGTTATTCGACGCGAGTGCGCCAACAATTATTTGGCTGTTTGCGTGTGTAATGGCGGGAGGATTTTGGGCTAGATGCAAGGCCCTTAATGCCACCGCTGTTGTAAAAACATCCTGATACCAAGAGCCATTGTTATCTTGTGTGGCCGTTAATTTTTTTATGCCTGTTTGATAGGTTGCTAGGCTGGATGAATTTATTATAAGTGCTAATACGGCTTGAGCCGTTTCTAAGCTGCTGTTCCAGCCGCCCGCTGAGTTTTGTTGTCTCAGCAAATGTTGACTGGCTTGAGCAATTGGGTTTGTAACCTCATATTCAAGTTTATAGCGCTGTAAAACTTGGCTCGCTAATGCTGTTACATACGTCGATGAATAATTACCTTCTTCCGCCCATCCACCATCGCTTTGTTGTTTTTTTAATAAAAATTGAATCGCGTTCTGAGTTTTCTGACTGGCGGGGGCATCTAAGTCGCGTAGGCCATTTAGCGCGAAAATGGTTGCCAGCACCGATGGCTCATGGCTGATGTAATCCCCAAAGCCGCCTTTTAGGTTGCTGTACTGCCAGATGTTATTGATCAGTTTGGATTTGGTTTCGTTATCCGTGGGGGCGTAGGGAAGTGAGCGCGCCAGATCTTCCAGCGAGTCTTGCGGTTGGCGATTTAGGAATGCCTGGGCTGCGCCTGTTATGGAATTGGTAAGGGGTGCCGATAGGCTCAGCGCTTTAAGCGCTTCTGCTGTGGCTTGCGTGGGGGTTGAGGTAGTGTTGGCAGAATAAAAACTGCCGTCGGCTTTTTGTTGCTGCTTTAGCCATAAATTGCCTGTTTCTATGGAGGCATGGGCGTGATTAATCATCACATAGAAAATTACAAGAATTGACCTGAGAATAATTCGCAGCATCACAAGCTCCGTCGTGGGTCCATTAAAAAACATTCCGGCTGTTGGCTTTGAATAAGGCCGCCGAGCAAACCGCGACCCTATCAGCTCACCTAAATAGGGTCAATTTCTTGTGCGATATGTCTCACATGTATTCAGGCCATAAACTCACCTGGCCTCATTGCACTTTGCGATGATTTATTTTGAAGGTTTGGAATTGTGTCAGTGGGTTGCTCGTTTACAGCCCATAAAAAAGGGCCTGCATACTGCAGGCCCTTTTTTATCGCGTATAAAACGTCTCAAGCCGTTTGCTCGGTTCTGCCCACCTGCGCCACCAACTCCTCCCGAATTTTTTGATTTAACCAAGGCTCAATCACCATAAAACCAAACTCTGGGCTGAAGGGTTGGTATTTTTGATTGCCTGCATAACGCACCACTTTACCGTTTTGAATTTCAGCCACGCCGATAATATCGTCCTCGCTTAAGGCTTTGCCCTGGGCGCGGCCGCGGGCGTCGGTGATGTACAGGTGGCCGTTTTGTTCTTTTTGCGCTTCGGCGACCAGGCCTGGGCAATGGGCCACGTGGCGGGCGATGGCCCAGTTTAAAAAGTCGATGTATTGCGGGTTGGTGGTGAAGGTTTCGGCTTCGCCTTCTTGTTGCGTAAATTCACCAATGAGGGCGTAGCTTTTTAGGCCGTGCTGGCGGGTGGATTCTTCGGGTAATAAAGAGGCTAAGCGGCGTGAACGGCCTGCGTCGGTGACGGTGTAAACATAAACATCATTGTGATTAGACATAGGGACCTGGCATTTAGCTGTGATGAAAGAAGTGTGATGAAAAATTTAGGCCCGCAAGCATAAGGTCAATACCTCATAGGTGACAAACCAGTTGCTGCCATCCCAGCCGTATTTGCCCATGGCGTCACTAAACGCGCGCCAGTGGCCTGGGCTCATTAGCCCCTTAAAGCGCTGGGGCTGCTGGTTTTTGGCGCCTATGCCCTTCAGGCCCATCAGCAATTCTCGCAGGCTGGCCGCCTGAATACAGTGGCTGGCCGCGTGCCAGGTAAGCTGGCTAAACCCCGCTGCTTGGCATTGGGCGAGGATGCTTGCTTGGCTGGGGAAGGGGTTGATGTGGGGGTAGTGGTCTACCTCGGCCCAGGCGCGGGCCAGCCCCCCGAGGGTGCCATCCATCAGGGTGTTAAATACCAGTAATCCGCCGGGAGCTAGGCAGCGTTTGGCTTCGGCTAAAACGCTCGGCAGGTTGCACCACTGCAGGGCTAGGTTGGCGGTGATGGCATCGAAGGCTTGGTGTGCAAAGGGCAGTTGTTCGGCATCCGCCTGCAGTTTGGCGGCGCCTGCGGGCAGGGTTTGCAGCATGCCCCAGGCTAAATCCAGGTTGGTTACCCAGGGGGTTGGTTGGCGGGCCTGCAGCTCGCGGGCGATAAAACCGGTGCCGCAGCCTAGGTCGAGTATCTGGCTGTGCTGCGGCTGGATGTGGGCCAGCAGTTCGCGGCCCAGGCGTTGTTGCAGCAGGGCGTATTGGTCGTAATGGGGCGCTGCGCGGCTGAAGGCGCGGGCGATGGTGCGGTTTTGCGCGCGGTCCAGCTCGGCGAGGGCTTGGTTAATAAAGGCTGCCCCTTCTAGCGGAATCAGATGGCCGCCGGGGATGGTGCGGCTGTGGGGGCATTGGCCTGCGGCCGCAACGGGCACTAGGGCGTCCTGCTCGGCAAACAGGTGGCGCTGGGGTTTGTTGAGCCCTGCCAGAATGCCGCTGTTGTCGATCTGCCCCAGCCAGCCGAGCGCTTCGGCCCAGGCGCTTATGTGTAGCGCTGGCGCGAGAGTTTTTACCTGCGCCAACAGGGCCTTGCGGTTAGGGCTGCCCTGGGCCTGCAGTTGGCTAAAGCGCTGTAAGGTGGCGGCGGGGTCTTGCGCAAAGCTGCTGTGAAAATTCGCCAAAACCTCGGCCTCTAGTGCCTCTGGCCAATGGGGGCGGGCGATAAAACTGGGGTTAGCCGCTAGGGTGAGCAGCCCTTTTACCTTGGGGGAGCTGGCTAACTGGCCCGCGAGCATGCCGCCTAATGACCAGCCGAGCAGCAGGCAGCCCTCAGGCAGCAAGGCTTCCAGTTCGTTGAGGGTGGCGGCTAGGTTGAGGGTTGGCTCGGTATCCAAGGCGGCAAAGCCGGGCAGGTCTATAGCGTAGATGGGCCGACCGCTGGGGTATTGGGCGAGCCAGTCCTGCCAGATGCGGCTGTTATGGCCCCAGCCGTGCAGAAGCACCAGGGGCAGGCGGCCAGGCTCGGCGCCGCTGCGTAGTAGGGTTAGATCCACGGGGCCTCGCTTTGGGCCAGCTCGGCCAGGGTATCGAGCAGGGCCTCAAGCTGCGCCCGGCTGTGGCCTGCGGTGAGGGTGATGCGCAGGCGGGCGCTGCCTGCGGGCACCGTAGGCGGGCGTATGGCGCCCACCCAAAAACCGCGCTGGGCCAGCTTGTGCTGCCAGCTGAGGGCGCGGGCGTTGTCGCCTAGAATCAGCGGTTGAATGGCGGTTTGGCTGGGGGCGAGTGGCAGGGCGCGCGCCTTGGCACCGGCAACAAAGTGGTTGATGTGCGTGCGCAGGCGCTGCCTGCGTTCCGGCTCCTGCTGCACCAGCTGCAGGGCGGCCGAGGTGGCGGCGGCCAGGGCGGGCGGCAGGGCGGTGGTGTAAATATAGGTGCGGGCAAATTGCACCAGGCAGTCGATTAAATCCTCGCTACCGGCAATAAACGCCCCGGCGCAGCCCAGCGCCTTACCCAGGGTGGCCATGTAAATGGGCAGCTGCTCGCCGCTTAAGCCCGCCGATTCTGCGCTGCCCCCGCCATTGGGGCCGAGCACGCCAAAGCCGTGGGCATCATCCACCAGCAGCCAAGCATTGCGCGCTTGGCTCAGTTGGGCGAGTTCCACGAGTGGTGCCCGGTCGCCATCCATGCTGAACACCCCGTCTACGGCAACCAATTTGTAGCGGGCGCTGGAGCGCTCCAGGCGGGCGTCTAGGTCAGTCATATCGTTATGTTTAAAGCGCTCAAAGCCCGCGCCGGATAAGAGGCCGCCGTCGATCAGGCTGGCGTGGTTTAAGCGGTCTTCAAAAATACCGTCCTGGCGGCCCAGCAGGGTGGTGATGACGCCTAAGTTGGCGGCATAACCGCTGGAAAACACCAGCGCCCGCGCCCGCCCGGTAAACGCGGCGAGTTCTTCTTCCAGGGCCTGATGGGGGGCGCTGTGGCCGCACACTAAATGGGAGGCGCCGGAGCCGAAGCCGTATTGGCGAGCCGCTTGGCTGAATGCCTCCTGTAATTTGGGGTGGGCGGCCAGGCTTAAATAATCGTTGCTGCAAAAATTCACCAACCGCCGCCCGCCCTCAACTACCTCCGGGCCTTGGGGGGATTCTAAACAGAGGCGGCGGCGGTAGAGGTGGGCCTCTTTGCGCTCGGCGAGCTTGCTCGCTAGGAAGTGGGAGAGGGAGTCGGTCATGGTTTAGTGCCCAACCAGGCGTAGGGCGCACCAGGGTGCGCCAATGAGTTTTGCTTGGCCGTGTGTAGGTGGTATTGAGGCTGGCGCACCCAGGTGCGCCCTACGCGAGTGTTCATGCTATTAACCGCTGGCTAGTGTGCATCGGATACCGTTTCCCAAATATGTTCATAGCCTGCCTGCTGTAAAAAACCCGCAATGAAATACATTATTTTTTCATTCCAGAATTCATTGGGTTCAATAAATAAACGCGGAAGATTTTGAATGTCGTCCTCGATGGATTGATCCACCATTCGCCAAAAGAAAAGGCTTAAATATTCGGCGTCTTGTTCGGTTTTTACTTCGCCTGTTTTGATAATTTCCACCAACTTGGAGTCGCCCATTTTTTCGGCAAAGTGGGTGATGTATGTTTTTTCTTCTGGGGATTTAAATCTAAGCATAATCTGATCGTAGGGCGGGTTAGCCGAAGGCGTAACCCGCGCTGAGAATTTGAGTTCAAGTACGGATTTGTTAAAAATCCAATTACAAATGTTGTTGAATGGGTGGTGTCATCTGCGCGGGTCTAAAGTCCCGCCCTACAAGGCTCACCCATTTTTTCTGCAAAATGGGTGAGATAGGTTTTTTATCCGGGAAATTTATAGCTGATCATAAAACCTTTTCTCCATTGCGAATTGCCGACATTCCGTGCGCTATGACTGTTGATTTATCCATTTTGACTTGAGAGTTTTTGCCGAAAATCTAGTTGAGAACAACACGATCTATTTTCCAGTTCGTATATTGAAAATTAGTAAATATTACAGGCTTGCTGTATTGAATAGGATTTCTAGCCATTTTTTCAATTTGTAATCTTTTTTCATCATTCAAGCTATATATCCAAGATTTGGAAAAATAGCTGTTTTCAATATAACTAAAAATTAGCTCAATAAGTCTGCTGGGCAGCAACTCATGGTCAATTTCGGTTAGTGATTGGGCGAATCTTGTACATTTTGTGAATGTTCTTGGCCATGAAAAAACTATTGCATATCCATGAGCAGTTTTCAGTGTATTGATTGAAATATTCTCCGCAAATGTGTCTATCGCTAAGGACTGAAGCCTTTCCCCGGCCATCGTAAATTCCGGAAAAAATGCGCCACTACTGACCACGCTAAGATCTCCAGTAAAATAGAACGAAGCTTCGTTGAAAGCATCGAAATTTTTCTGATTATAGTGGTTTATATAAATGTCTAATGTTGCCTTCATTTCGTCTATCCCTTTCATGTATCCTTGATTCATGATTTCTAATCTTCGTTGTAGTGCTATCTGCTCTTCATGGCTCATTCCTTTGTCAAGATTTTCTTTCATGAAAGGAAGACCTTTTACAGCGCTAACCTTCTTAAAATATTCAAGAGCATAAGCGCGGTATCCGGCGAGGAAAGACTGAAATCTTTCTCCAGAGTAGTTTTCGTCTTCTATAGGGCTAAACATTTCTTTATCGTGAATGCCACAAAAGCCTTTAAATGTAGATGCTTGTTGCCAACCTATTTTTGAAATTTCTGCATTACCATTGGCATTAGTACCAAACGCATACACATGATTGCTTTCATCGACTATATGTTTCAGGGGGCCACTCTTCTGAATTGAATGCGCATCAATTATTTTTTTACTGCATTGGCCTATACCTGCATCCGGGTGAAGGCACTCTTTATGCGCAGTCTTTGACCTTAGTTCAGCAATTCTTCTTCCAATAGAGTAGGCAATCTCATCTGCTCGTATGTAGTGGCATTTTTTGTATTTTCTACCTGAGCCACACCAACAAGGGGAATTTCTTCCGATCTTTGTCATATTTCCCTCAGGCATGTGTGGCGTTAAATAACTGCGTTGTAAAAAAGCCTATCTCTTGCTACTCGCGGCATCGACACTTCCTCGCCCCCCTCATAAGGCGCAGGCATAATCCCCAATTTAGCAAACAAAGCCCGATCCTTATCCGCTTCCGGATTCGCGGTGGTGAGCAATTTCTCGCCATAAAAAATCGAATTCGCCCCAGCTAAAAACGCCAGTGCTTGGGTTTGTTCGTTCATGGTTTCGCGCCCGGCGGAGAGGCGTACGTGGCTTTTGGGCATCATGATGCGGGCTACGGCCACGGTGCGGATAAATTCAAAGGGGTCTAAATCCGGTGCGTCGGCCAGGGGTGTGCCTTCCACTTTCACCAGCATATTAATGGGCACAGATTCCGGGTGTTCGGGCAGGTTGGCCAGGGTGAGTAACAGGCCTGCGCGGTCTTGCTCGGCCTCGCCCATACCCACAATACCGCCACAGCACACCTTCATGCCCGCCTCGCGCACATTCGCCAGTGTGTTGAGGCGGTCTTGGTAGGTGCGGGTGGTGATGATCTCGCCGTAGTATTCCGGCGAGGTGTCGAGGTTGTGGTTGTAATAATCCAGCCCCGCCTCGGCCAGCTGCTGGGCCTGTTGGTGGTCCAGCATACCGAGGGTCATGCAGGTTTCTAACCCTAAGGCCTTCACCCCGGCTACCATCGCCAGCACGGCGTTCATGTCTTTGTCGCGCGGCGAGCGCCAGGCGGCGCCCATGCAAAAACGGGTGGCGCCGGAGGCCTTGGCGGCCTGGGCTTCGGCGAGTACTTTCTCCACCGCCATGAGTTTTTCTTTTTCCAGGCCAGTGTCAAAATGTGCGCTCTGTGGACAGTAGGCGCAGTCCTCCGGGCAGGCGCCGGTTTTGATGGAGCAGAGGGTGCTTACCTGCACCTGATTGGGATTAAAACAGGCCCGGTGTACGCTTTGCGCCTGGAAGATAAGATCGTTAAAGGGCAGGGCAAACAGGGCGGCAACCTGCTCGCGCGTCCAGTTGTGGCGCGGCTGGGAGGAATAAATGGACATAACAAGGCCTTTTTGAGAAGCGTTGACGGGGGAATGTCTGCATCTTAAGGGCCTAATACGAGTTGTCAACTGAATAAGGAGTTTAAGGTTTACTATGCGCCAAGGTTCAATCTTCGCCCAATTATTTGCCCACCGCTGTTGCCTCTGCAATGGCCCCAGCACACAGGCGCTGTGCAGCGCCTGCAACCAAGACTTACCCCGCCAGGGCGATTGCTGCCCGCAATGCGCGCTGCCTTTGGCCCACAGCGAAGCCCTTTGCCCGGATTGTTTAGCCCACCCCAAGCCTTTTGCCCGCACCCACTGCGGGTTCGCCTATGTGTTCCCGCTCGATAGCCTCATCCACCAGTTTAAAAACCGCGCCTATGGGCCAATTGCCAGCACCCTGGCCGATGAATTGGCAGGCCGCATCGCAAGCAGCGCCCTGCACTACACCGCCCTGGTGCCCATGCCCCAGCATTGGCGCGGCCTCTGGGCGCGCGGGCGCAACCCAGCGGCGGAAGTGGCGAGCCTGCTCAGCCGCCGGCTGGGCACCCCGGTTGCGCCGCTGCTGCGTAAAACCCGCCACACCCCGGCGCAAAAACACCTTACCCGCCAGGAGCGCTGGCAGAATCTGGCGGGCAGCCTGGCACCTGCACACAGCTTGAGCGGAGGACGTTATTTGCTGGTGGATGATGTGATGACTACGGCGGCCAGCAGCATTCTGGCGAGCCAGGTGCTGCTTGCGGCGGGGGCGGAGCGGGTGGATGTGGCGGTGTTGGCGCGCACACCGCAGCGCAGCCTGGAGCAGTAAGCGTGCTCTGTGCTAGACACTGATGTGCGCTAACACAGGGCGAGATTGGCTGCGCTTGAGCCGTTAATTAATGTTAATGGTGAGATTGTTTTCCATCACGGTGGCAGGATTATCCGCCAGCCTGACGGATATTTTGACTGTGTAACTTTTCGCAGTCCGCGCATCTGGGAATACTACCCGGGAGGATTTAGTAGGTTTAAACCACGTGTTCTTTGCAGTTCCTGTGGGTGAATCGATTTCCCAGTCGGTGTTACCACTGACATGCTCAAATTTAAATTCAAATTTGGGTAGAAGTGTTGTCGCGCTTCGCCCCTGCAAATGGCTTCTTAAATTTGTTAGTTCTTTTTCGGCTAAAACGTTTGTGTCGGTGTATTCAACTGTGTTGCCTAGGGGGTCTGTTTCCTGCACTGTGATTGGATGGCTAATTTTCCCAACTAGATTAATAGTGTCCGTCGTCTCAATGCTGAGGGGGCTTTGGCCCCAAATCCCAATTTGAAATTCCACATCCTCATTTTGGGTGGCTGTATAGTTCTGCGCAAACGGCCATACGAAAGCCCTGTTAAAAGAATAATTCACCGGTTTGGTATTGCTGGTGCTCAGAGCGGACATCCCGTAATCACCACCAGTAGCAAAGGTGCTGATGGTGCCTGTAATAGCGCCAAATAAATGCAAATCAGGTAAAACTTTGGTGCGAAATGTTGGCCATGCGCCGTAATCGTATTTGGTCATGCCCGTTGGCATAACGGCGTAGGCCCTGATGGAGCTACCGCCGATATTGGTTGCAAAGGCGGTTTTTCCATAGCTGGATGGATTGGGTGTTTTGGTAATTTCTAAAATATTGTCACTGATATTGAGCTCCGCCGTGTTGTTGCTGGTCACCATGTTGTAATTGGCCGCCAAAGCCAGCGAGGCGTAATCGCTGTAAAACGCTTTGCCATCTGCTACTACGACAATTCTAAATTTGCCGATGTAATTTCCCGTGGTGGTAAATGTAACGGAATTAGTGCCTTTAATCGGCGGTGTGTTTGAGAATGCGGAAGACACCGAACCGGATTCTGTTTGGTACTCAACCGCAACAGATTCCAACGTGTTTGCCAGAGGGACACCTCCGCTGGTGGGGATTGAGATGGTGAAGTTAGCCGTCGTACTTGCCGAAGAAGAAACAGAGGATGCTGTATAAGCGCCTGACGTTGGCATGCTGACAATCACTGTCGTGGGCAGGGGCGTGCCAGAACTGCTGGAAGAGGAAGAACTTGAGCTTGAAGATGAGCTCGAACTGCTCGACGAACTGGAGCTGCTTGAAGAGCTAGACGACGAACTGCTGCTAGAGCTTGAGGACGAGCTACTAGAACTCGAAGAACTAGAGCTGCTGGATGAGCTGGAGCTAGACGAGGAGCTACTGGAAGAGCTTGAGGATGAGGAGCTGGAGCTGCTTGAAGAGCTAGACGACGAACTGGAGCTTGAACTTGAAGACGAGCTGCTAGAGCTCGAAGAACTCGAGCTGCTGGACGAGCTGGAGCTAGATGAGGAACTACTGGAAGAACTCGAGGATGAGGAGCTAGAACTGCTGGAGGAACTGGAGCTGGACGATGAGCTACTGCTTGAGGAGCTGCTGGAAGACGATGAGCTGGACGAGCTGCTCGAAGAGCTGGAGCTTGATGACGAACTCGAAGAAGACGAGGAGCTACTTGAGCTAGAAGATGAGCTGCTGGAACTAGGCCCATCGTAGTAGACCCGCCAGTTTTCGCAGTCCCCGGAAACGTAGTAACTCGAAGGTTTCGCAAGGAAGGTACAACTGCTCACCCCATCGTTAGTCGTCTGAGTGATTTCCACCGTTACCTGATGGCCGGG